>JAEEGH010000315.1_pt1 | contig 368867 bp, 499 predicted proteins | sample 9134181 | NCBI WGS metagenome assembly JAEEGH01 (sample SAMN16246544, study PRJNA631951) | gut metagenome | biome: gut microbiome; feature: rumen; material: DP-attached | host: Bos | place: Iran: Karaj | collected 2018-10 | reverse complement strand
TCCTTATAATTCCATTCATACATATCATCTGGTAAGTTTTTTATACTACCATAAGTACCTACTATAGTAAGGTCTTTAAGCTTTTCTTTACAATCTTTATGTTTAATAATTACTTTAAATCCATCTTCAATAGGAATAATATCTTCTATGTCATCACTATATGCAGGATTTATTATAAAGTTTTTTGTTCCTACAATACAAGTCACAACAAATTCTGTGCCAGATAGCTTATTGTTAGCTGACCTCTCAAGAGCAATTACATCACAATCATTAGTCCACTTTCCTTTTAAGACATTTTTATTATAAACAGTAGTTCTACCTATGATATAATTATCTTCAAACCATTTACTCATTCTTTAATTCATTCCATCTTGTTATAAGAATTTCTGCTAATAGTTCATCACTCATACCATATTTTCCAAAGCTAAAACCATCAGTCATTTCAATAAGAGCAATTTCACCCTTATTTGTAATACCAACATCTAAGCAGTAAGCTGAGTGTCCTTCTTTATATTCATCAGCCATTTTTTGGACTGTCTTAAATAAAGCCTCTCTATATTTCATATAATCATAAGGATTATGATTGCTATAATGATAGCAACCTCTTAATTTTCCATTTACAATTGGACAACGATATTCTGAAGTAAAATGAATTATGTCTGAACACCAAATATCTACATTATTTCCAGCTCCATAACTATTCTGGCTCAAGTCATCGATTGTCTCACAAACAAATCCAGTAAATCTTTTTAATCTGTTTCTAGGCTTAATAAAAACTGGTTTTTTCAAAAAGCCTTCTAAATAGATCTCATTACGAATATCCCTCATTTTAGCAGGCCATACATTTCTGAGTAAATACTTTTTAAGGCTTTCTGGATAATCACAATAAGAATATTCTATTCCAAGCTGTCTCATAGCTGCATACATAGATTTTATATCACCTGCAATAAAATCATCTTTTGTAATTTTTAATTTATTCTGGACAATCTGTTTTCGATAAAAAGTCTGATAATTCCCTTCACCAAAATATCTGGCTAAAGATTCTTCTTCAGGAGAAAATTTAGAATTGTCCATTAGTTGTAAATAGTTCACTTACTTTACCTTTTTCCAAGTATAATCCATACTTAAGAGTTTATACTTCTTTTCAACTCGTCTAAGATTTCTGGCATAAGCTACAATAGTAGGGCAGCCAATAAAGTGATATAAGAAAAGTCCATTCTCTCCCCATCCATCACCAATTTGGCCATCGATATATTTTTTAAGTCGCTCAATTATATTGAGCTTTTTGTATTCAGAGTAACCTTCATCAGGTTTTGATTTTAGGTCGATATTCTTATCAACATAACAAGTAAAAAGTAACTTATTATCGTCTGTTGTTTCATATGCGATAAGTGGAACATCATTTTTATCAATGCCCTCAGTTTCTTTATCAAGATATGCTGATAAACCAAAAAGTAAATTTTCTGCATCCATATAATGAAAGTCTCTATTACAAGGTTCCAACATCATATAATGCTCATCATCTTTTGACAAATCAGGCTCTTCATCAAAATTTTCACAATCTTCAGGCCATTCATCTTCTGGAATATATCTTTTTAAGTCGGCCATAAAATAAACTTGTTGACATGTACAAAGATAACGTTTTCTCTCATCTAAGACGTCTTCTAATTTTTCGATCAATTCCATATTTTCTCCTAACAGCAACTTCCGTCTGGACATTCGTAAAGATAGTCATCAGAACATCCATTCAATTCCCAATATTTCGCATAATTAAATAAACTACAAAGAATATCTCCAATATTGCAATAATAATTGTCTTCAAGATCTTCCTCTGTCCAGTCTTTAAGGTCTTCATCATATTTGATAGGATCAACTTTACAAGGACACACATTATAGTGTCCTTTAATAATATTATCAATGTCATCCTCATCAAAGTTCTTAAATGCTACTTCCCATGTACCATCATAAGCAAAATCATGGCGACCTGGAAACTTTTTTCTATAAGCTTTCCACCACTTTCTAAGAAGCTCGAGGTCATCATTTGTAATATCTAATATTGTTTCCTCATCAACATCGCCATCACCGAGATAATATTCAAGATGCATTCTCTGACCATTAAACTTGTCTGGATTATTTTTCTTTTTGAAAAACTCCATAAGTTTATCTTCAAGATGTTCTTCTTTTAGAAAATCTTTAATCAATTCAGGTGTGTCTTTAATAGCGTATTCAAATGCTTTCATAAATGCTTCTATTTTTTGTGCCATATTATTTCTCCTTTTTAACAACTTTTATTCTTCATTTTTATATGGTCTTTTAGTTGCTTTTAAAATATCTTCTTGAAGCTTTTCCATTCTTTTTTTAGCGTTAACATATTTTTTATATTTTTCATAACGCTTCAACCAACCTTCGCAAGTACAAGATTTAAGTTCTACTTTTTGAGCGTCTTCTTCTTTAAGACCTTCTATTTCTTCTACAGTATTTAATTGTTTGTCACAGAATGGACAATGATAAAATTCATCATTTCCCCAAGCTTGCCAATTAAATCTTGCAAATTCATTTCCAGCAATTTTGCTATAATATAATGTTGGATAGTTATCACCAATCGAACATCTATCAACAATCCAATTCCATCTTTTGTTATTACGAGCTAAATGCTCTACAATAATAATTTCTTTTGCATCAACATTATAATCAATGTATCTTTCACTAACAATAAACTCTTTTCCATTGACATCTTTCTGCTTTTCAATCATCGGAACTTGAATTCTTGCTACTGGAAAAGAGTCATTTATTTTAATATTAATTATTTCAAAATTTTCATTAGAGATATCTCTTCTGAAAATATTAGCTCTGTATTCAGCTGGTTTTACTTTTATAATGTCACCTGGATTTAATTCATAAATATACATAGCACTCCTTAGTAGTCCAAGCTTCAGGCAATAGACAAGTTCTTAAATCATTCATTTGATCTTTTAAATTCATTTTTATTATAAAAATCCTTTGTTAGCCACTTTCCATGGAGCTTTAGGAAACTTTCATTATCTACATCATCTATTGTGTAGATTTTAGGAACTCCTGGCGGCTCAACTACATCCCAATAAGTAGGGTTAAACTCATAATTCGTTCCTCTATCTTTACAATCAGCTAAATAAGCAATAATTTTTGCTTGTAAAGTTGTGCTAGCTCTAACTCTATAAGTTTTATAGTCGTTAGTTTCTGTATAATGTATTACATCAAGATCTTTCATATTTCACCACAGCATATATCTAATCAATCATTGGAGTTTCTTCACGAGCACAAGCAGCCTCGTACTCATCATAAGTAAGCATGTACTCAGGAACACCTCTAAAAGAAGCCTGTTCTTTCCATTTTAAGAACTCATCATACTTTTCTTGTGGAACACCATTTTGAAAAATATAATCTTTTGCTTTAGTATATTCTTCAATTATTTCTCTAGTTTGACATTCAGGATAAGTAGGAAGCCACGGCTCAAATAAAGGCTTTCCATTATTTTTATCAATGATTTGCATTTCTTACATCCCTTAGAGCAGCATTCATCTTCTCCGAATACTCTTTTTCTTTATCAGGACCGGTATATTCTTCCAACCAGCTTGGTGCCATAATATTGAAGTTGTCATGAAGATACTTAAACCAAGAAGATGTTTTTGACTCAATGAAAATATTATTTAACTTAAACCAATAAGGCCAATCTGAGCCTTTAATTACATAAGGTTTAAGTTGACCTGCAAGCGCCATTTTGAGTAATTTTGCATCATCAGGAGAAACATATAAAGTCTGCGCTTTACCCCAGTTATGTGAAAGATAAATCCAATTTTTAAAAATATTAGGATTTTTTCGATTAATGCCATTAAGCAATTCCTCTTCTAAAGGAGAAACTTTAACCCAACCATTAGTATGAGCTTTAGCATCACTTATTTTAGCATAAAAATAAAAACCTCTTTGCTCATATCTATCCTTGGAAATTGTTGCATTTGTTTTAAACCATTTCTTAATAGACTGGCAAATATTAATTTTGTAGTGGTCTAGATTTTCTAATCCACTACCATAAGAACCATAATCTATTTTTGTAAATACAGTTCTTAAATCATCAAATGACGCATACTTTGTAATTTCGCCTGTGCTTTCGTTTTCTGCCTCATACCATGTTTCTGATTTCATATATTACTCCTATCCTCTATTTGAGCTATAAGTTTTTCCATCCCACCAGTAAATAATTTCACCATCTCGATATTCATATTTTACTGGAAGACCTCTCATTTTTCTAATTGCCCTAATCTCTCTAAAGTGTAACTCATTACCTTTTATTCCATTACACTGGGCGCATAATGTCTGAGAGTTTTCAATTGAGTTTTTACCACCTAAAGAGCGAGGTACAATATGGTCCCAAGTCAATAAAACTTCTTTTCCGTCAGGATCATATCCATAAAAGTTTAAGCTTTTAAATCCTTTAGAAGAAGGACATGTTTCAATTGCAGCAAAAGAAGCTTTAATACCACAGCATCGACAAGTTAATTCTCGATTTAAAAATAAAAGCCGCATTCGTGTACTTTTACAGTTCAAAATATGTCCTGCAATACTAATACGACGATGCGCTTTATGAGAATAATCTGGGAGCTCTTCTATACCTAAGCGAGCGTATCGTATATAACGTCTAATACTGCCTGGTATAGGGTATGAATAAATTTCCATATATAGATTATACTTTATTTAAGTAAGTTTTTCAATGAGTCTGAAATAGCACTTTCTTCAAGTTCTTTGATTTCAAGATGAAGTTCTGTTTTAAGCCAATCCTTTCCCATCCCTTTAGACTCAAACTCACCAAATCTTTCCTCATCCCATTCATCTGAATAATAGTCTTCAAAGTTTTCATCGATAAACTTGTAACATTCATCTTTTGAAAGTCCAATAAACTCAACATCAGACCAATCTGGATCTTCATAATCATAGTGCACTACTACAAATAACTTTTTCATGTTAGTCTTCCTTAAGGTCGATGTAATTTAAAAATTCTTTTTCAAGGTCGTAAGATGTCTTTGTATCTTCTGGTGCGCGTCCAAGATTTTCAGTGGAAAGTTTATTATTTTCAAAAGTAATTTTAATAAGATAAGGTGGCTGCCAGTCACCATAAACATACAGAACCAATTCAATCTTATTGTCAGAAACTTCAAACTTAGTGAACCCTACGTTTTCGCAATCGAGTTCCTCTTTATCTCCAGACTCATACATTTCATGTCCAACTGTAGCTTCAATAAAATCATCAAAAGATACACCCTCTTCAATGAAATCATACTCTTCTGGATGCTTCTGATAATTTTCATAATCTTCTTTTACAAAGTCGATTTCTGGCCATCCTTCAATATGCCCAAAGCCATATCTGTCGTAATCACCATAGTCAATTACTCCAACATCAGTTAAAGCTTTTTTAAAGTCTTCCTTTAAACAACTCATAGTTTTCTCCTTTATTTAAAACTTATCATATAGAATATACTTTATCTTAAGTAATTCTTCAAAGACTTATTTAAGATAGAGATGTAATACAACTATATAATTTCTTTAAACTAAAATGGTCAAGGCTATGACAGCCACAATCAGCTTTAGCTGCTGATTGAACAATTGGCTCTAACTGAAGCATATCATAATATGATATAGCCTCATTATCATTTAAATGATATTTTTCTTTTATTCTTGATAAAACATATGATTTATGCTTATCATAGGTAGTTTGAAGAGTTATTTCGTCTATTGCTATAGATTGCTTTTTCTTCATTAAAACTCCATAAAATGTTACTTTATTCTAATTCAATATACTCTTCAATTGTTTTTATATCAACATGTGTATAAAAACGATTACCATCTTTGTCCTCAAAAACCATTGGATAGCATCCATAACTTTTTTCTTCTTCATCGTAACAAATACCAATAGGTGTACAATCTTCATGCTCTTCTTTCCAGGCTTTAAGTTGATGATAAGGAGACTCCATTAAAAAACGATTATCAGCGTCATGCTCACCAATATTTTTAGAGTCAATTCTGTTTTCTCTAAAAGACCATTCTTCTTTTAAGCCCAAAATAGCCACCTTACTCTTCTTTTTCAAAGACTACAATTACATAATCTGTTGGATTACTATAATATACTTTTACAGTAACTGGTGTAATTGATACAACTTTCCAGCCCATATTAATCATAGCTTGAATTGCTGGAGTTACATCCAAAGTCCCGTATTCAGTCCTACTTTCATAGTAAACTTGAAACTTTTTTACACATTGAACAGTCTTCGCAAAAACTGGGCTGATTAAAAATAGCAATGTTAAAGTAATTAAAAATTTCTTCATTATTTATACCTCCGACTTAAAGTCATAAATAGAAATTGTTAACATCAAATTATCTAATACTAATCCGTAATGATTACCTTTAGCACTTTTGCCTACAGCATTCGCAATTGCATTAACTCCGATCACTGGATCATTCAACTTATCAAGATTGAAGAGATAACTTACATGGCCTTCCCATTTTTGGTCCCATTCATTCCAATAAATTTTCATTTCTTGAGAATTAGATAATTTTATAATGAATGGTTTGTTAGTCTTCATCCTCTTCCATTCCCTCTTTATAAGAGATTACTTTACCATCTGTACAATCACAGCATTCATCCCAAAGTTCAAGAAATTCATGAAGTTCTTCTTTTAATTCTTCAGGATTATCTTTATAGCTAGCATAGATATACCACAAAGTTTTTAGGTAATTTCTTTCGTCTTCTATTTCTCTAAAATAGCGATTTTGAATTATATCAAAAGATGAAGCTTTTTCATAAGCTGTCATACCAGTAGAAGAATACTTATTTTCTAATTTTGCAAAGCTCCAAGCAAACTTAAAATTATTTAAAAAACGAAACCACTTATTTTTAGTCATAGTCTACTCCTCATAATAGAATAATACTAAAAAAGTTATTCATTTTCAAATCTTATGTATTATTTATTTTCAGTGCGTTTTGCAAGCCACTTTTCTTTTGTCAAAACTGAACCATCTGAGTCATAAATAGGAGACATACCCCACTGATACCCAGACCATTTTCGGACGTAAAGTACACCAGTATTTTTATCCATTATTATTGCAGCAGAAGTGTCATCATTGTCAGTATATACAAGTTCAACAGGATCAAAGAAATCTGTAAAGGTAGCTCCAAGCTCTGCCTTACCTGTTGTAAGTTCTACAACCTTAACTTCTGTAGGAGCATTACAACTTACAAAAATAATTGAAGTTAATAATGCCGCAATAAAAATAATCTTTTTCATTTTAAGTCTCCTTAAACTTCTTTTGGATCAGAAACATTAAATTCATTTGCTCTTATGTCATTATAGCATAAACCGTCTGAAAAGCTTTCATAAGCCTTTTCTTCAGCCTCTTCTGCTGTCTCTGCCTCAACTTTTACATTATAAGAAAATGTTACTTTAAATGTTTTCATATATTTCTCCTTTAAAAACAAATTTTAAAAAATTTTCTGAGTTCATTATCAGGATCTTTATAATATTCAACTCTCCAGCCTGCTTTAAGAAGATATATCCACAATTCATGCATAATATTATCTGCCATAATGTGATAATGTCTTAAATGGTCCCAGTCAGTTTCTTCCCATTCATAGTGAGTTGTTTTATGAAAAAGTTTCTGCCAAAAATTATTAGGTCGGTCCTCTGACTTCTTGATTTTCTTTTCTTCATAATCAAGATTTTGAAATACAAAGTTCTCATAAAAATAGCAAATAGGGTCATCGCTCTCTTTAGCGGCTTTTTTGATATAATCGAAAAGAAGGTCAATCGGATGAACTTTACAATGGTCGGTGTAAAAAAGACTAAAATCAACTACAAGATTACTATTGTCTTCAGTATGGTTATAATTCCAGAGAGTTCTTGCATCTGATAGAGACAAATAAGTTTTGTTTATTACTTCTATTTTCTTCTTAGCCATTATGCACCTACCTCAATAACTATTTCAAACTTTTTACAAGGAATATGAAAAGTTTCAAAGATATTTTCTATAATAAAATCACCATTCATTGGGTCACGCTTAATAGAAGTAACATCCTGAATAATCTGAGGACTTCCACTTTCATCCTCTCCTTCAGGCCAATATTTTACTGTCATCATCATATTTTTTGCATCAAAATTATCCATTTAGGACCTCTTATATAGAATATACTATTTTTACCAATTCCATTCAGAATAATTTACTTTTCCATTTAATTCAATAGATGCAGTTTTTATTCCCCAAATCATAAGTTTATGAGTCTCCGCAAAACTTAGTGGTTTATGTAAAGGAACATCTAAAAGATCACTAATTGGAACTGTAAGACAATTATGTGTAGTTATATCTTCATGGAAAGGTGCAAAAATATTGTGCTTATAAGTTCTTTTTATCATAGGCTTCATCTTCTTCAATAGAAACATTAAAAGCTACTATTTCTTTTATGCTGAGTCGTTCTGCATAGTGTTTTGCAAGACCTTCATTACATACGCAAAAGTTATCGAAACATCTTTCGCTAACCCACTCCTCTGTACAAAAATTAAAATATTCAATTTCATTTCCCCAACCTATTCTTCTAATAGCATAAAGTTGTTTCATGTTTTTCTTCTCCATATTTAATTATTCTGAGTCATCAAAATTAAAATGATTATCTAATTTTACTAACAACTGGTCTATATCAGTAGGAAAAAACTCTTTACGATGTTCTTGTAAAATTGTACGAATTCCATAAGGGCCAAGACCAAAATAAACTTCATGAAGAAGGTTCTCAGCTTCTTCTAAATGATTTATTTCATCTTTTAAGGCTTCTATATTTTTCAATTCCATTATTTTACCCCATTTGCCCACTTTTCACAAATGTCAAAAGCATCGGCTAAATCTGCAAAAATACAAGCGATTTCTCTCAACCTTTTTGCTTTCTCACCATAGGCAACATCTTCAAGATTAAATTTACCTTCTTTTGCAGCTTTTTGAGTATATTCAGAGCACTGAGCTCTTCCGCAATGAGCAAGTTCATGAACTGCTGTTGAAAACTTCCAATACTGTTCTTTAACTTTTGGATTAGTATATTTACTAATATATTCAGGTGGAATTCCACCATCATAAAGAGCATTCGACATAATTTTGGTAGAGTCATGTAGACACATTCTTGCCATCAGCATAGCTAATATCTCAGTTTTATCAAAAGTCTCAAATACACTGAACTTAGGAAATTCAATAACATTTGCAAGCTGCTGTTCTATTCTTCCAGCTTTAACAATCTTTTCTGGGTCATAAGACTTATCCATATTTTATTCCTTTGATAAATTATTATATTTTTCTTCAAATTCTTCTTTACTCAAAGTAAAGATATCCTTATCGGAATGACCAACTTCACAGCAAAGATAAACATTACCTTCAATGTACCAAACACGATTTCCACCCATATGAATTGCAACCTCACAAGGGTCCTCATCATGAACAGTACGTCTACTAAACCCAACAGTAGGAAAAACTTCTTCAACCTCTTCTTTATTGAAGCCATCCCACCAGACATACTTAATTACTTTTGGCTGCTTTGGTTTCTCTACTGCTAACATAATTTACTCCTTACATTCTAAAAGTTCATCAAAGCTGTGAACATCTTTACTAAAGCTTAGCATCTTATAGCCATCATATCTAAAGTGTAAACCACATTTACAACAACTTAAATGAGAAGTCATAATGTCATCTGGGTCCATAACTATATTAAAGTCATGGGCTGCTACCAATCTGTCAAAAAAGTTTGACCTATCTTCTTTTTTAGAAAACTCAAAAGAAATAGGAAACTTTTCACAATGGATCAAATCATAACTTGTGGCTTCTATAGAAGAATTATCATAATAAAGCTGCAAATCTTTATGAGATTTATTTCTTATTGTAAGATGGCATTTATTACAAGAATAATATGTTTCACCATTAATTACAGTTTCTCTGAAGTCATGAACTGTACTTGCAGTAGAAATCTTTATTTCTTTCTGAAGTTCCTTTTTAGTAAGACCGACATCTACAGACAGAACCAAAAATCCTACAGCCATAATACTCAGAATGATAATGTTCCAAATATAATTTCTTGTTTTATTTTCCATTTATTGCATCTCCTTATAAAGTTTTGCATATTCTTTTAATTCATTTCTATATTCTTCAGTACAAGCTGAGTCAAAAAGTTTTTCTTCTGGATAAGTTTCAATATTCAAGCAGCATTCTTTGTCAATAAGAATATATAACCCAAGAAATGAGTCAACTTGCAATTGATGCTTATTATGAGGATTAACATCAATAAGAGCATACATTTTTCCATCTTCATCAACTCGAATAGAATGAGTATCTGCAAATTGGGTGTCCAAAGTAATTTTAACAGGAAACCACATAAACTTGTACTTTTCATTCAAAAAGCGCTCAAGCTCTTTAAAGTCCTGGGCTAGTTGATTTAACTCTTTATTAAGATTTGCATGCTTAATCTTGAGTTTTTTATGAAACTTCTCACCATACTTAATAAGCTCTTTATAATAAAGACTCATTGCATAGTTTAGTGTTGAACGAGAAGGAAGACAATCACTATCCCACTGGTCCATAGCTGGAGAATAATATTCTCTTTTTTCCTTAAAAGTACGAATTGAGATTGGATAATTTTTGCTAGCAGCAGATTTTGCACATCTCTGTTCAGAGTACCAGAAGTTTAAGTCACGCTTTGACTGTTCCAACTCTTTATAAGAATTATTTAATTCTTTAGTCTTTTTACGGAAGTCTTCATAAAGAGTCTTGTATTTCTGTTTTTCTTCTTCAGAACAGTTATTTATAATACCTGGATTTAAGTGATACTTCATCATAGTCCTTCTCCTTCATTATCACATTGAGCTGAGTCATAACCCTCATCATATCCTACCTGATGGATATTATCATAAATGTCTCTTACAAGGGCATCAACATATGAATGACACAATGCGGTATCTTTAATATTTAACATAACATTGGTACAAAGATTGGTAATATTTTCTGTGAGCCACTCTTTTATTTTTGCTTCATCTGCAATTTGTAGTAGTCCCCAATGGATCTCATACTGTGGGAACTCTGTACTGATGAATTTACCATCTTTAATCATAGTATTTACCTCTTATAAAGATAATACTAAAATTTTAATGTATATTCATTTTGAGGATAAAAAGATTAATTAAATTCAAACTTATCACAAGGACAACGACTATAGATACACTTACCAAATTCTTTACAATTTTGTGGTAGTTTTTCTCTCGGTGGTATAATTGCTTTCCAAGCATAAATACTATGAAAGCCATTATCTTCCCACTCAGAAACACTATCAATGTCATACCATAACCATTTTTTAGTATGCTTATTCTGTACCAAATTTTTAGTTTCTACACTTAATTTAACAGATCCATCATAAAGTATTGTTTTTATAGCAACAAAATATTCACCTTTTTCTTTTGGTAATCCATCTTCAACAATATAACACCAATCTTTTCCATTACTTTTTTCAAGATTTTCAATCTGTTTGAAATATTCCATTATTTCATCATGCTGTGGATATGTGCTTAATTCATTGTGACAAAAATCTTCAATATCTTCTCCATCATAAATTTCTTGAAAATCCCAAACTAGAGAAACACATCTTTTGATTTTTTCTAATATTGTCATTCATTCTCCTTAAACTTAGTTCCAAATATTACTTCAAATCTTTTTATTTCTTTTTTAAGTTCATCCATTGCAATTTCTTTGGAAATTATTCGATTGTGAAAATAATCATAATCATCATTATATTCTTCCCAACAACAATAGAAAATATAATTGTCTCCTTTGTTTAATTCAAATGGTATTTTGATTTCTAAATCTGAATCACGTACGTTGCTTAAATTTCTAAAAAAATTAACTTTCCACTTGTTACAATCCTTTTTTATGCAACAATTCTGATAAATTGATAAAAGTTTTTTCAATTCATCTTCATCACCGTCTTGTGGAAAATAAAATGAAATTCCATACGCATGGTCATCAGCACAAATGAAAGTAGGTACTTCTATAGACTTTATCTTATACTTATCAGCATAACAATTTAAGTCCAATTCGCTCTCGTAAAGTACACACTTATTCATATCATTAAACTCTTTTCCATCTTTGGCAACATAAGTTTTGATGGTATTAGTTATAGTCTTTTCAACAATCTTTTCTGTCATTTCTATTCACTCCATCTTATTCATCTAAATTTACTTCTACAGGAAGTCTATATAAACCAAGATTAAATCTCTTAATATACTCTTCATCCCTACCTTCAAGATTTTCTTTACATTTCAATATCTTATCTAAAATTTTGAATAAATAATCTTTTTGTGTTTCACTAAGTTTCTGAATACTATAATATGCAACAATAATAGCTTTCAAATCCTTGACCCAATTCTTTCGTTGAAGTTTCCAATCATAGTTTACAGGAAGGTTTTTATAAGTTGAATAAATTTTAAGAGTATCTCCTGCAGAAAAGTGAATAACTTGATGATCTCCGTTCTTTATTTGGTTGTCTATTTTTGATTGATCTTTTGACTTAAATGTTACCATATACTGAGAATATATAGGCTCACTTTTACTTCTGCCAAAGTCAAATGTATATCTTTCAACTTCATTTGCCAATACAGTCTTCTTAAAAATCTGTTCAGCCATTTTCAATCTCCTTACATACATTTTCTTATTGCCATTTCTTCTGAACTTGCTTCAACAAGTGTATATTGATATTTGCCCATTGACTCAGAACGGACTACATACAAGCCTTCTTCAAGATAAAATGCCTGTATTGCTTTGTTGAATGTAGTTTTGAAATCTAACTTTTCAAAAGCGTCAAACAGTTTATGTGAGTATTTATGAATATCGCTAATTCCTAAGGCTTCATCTGTATATGCTTTCATTTCTTTATTGAAAACTTCATCTGCATCAAATGGACTATTTCCTGCTTGAGCATCTTCCAAGATTACATTTTCACCATTTAAAAATTGCTCTACTTCTTTAACTTTATGTTTGTAAGGCACAAGGTTTGGACTACCTTCTCTAAAATACCACACAAACCATTCAAGCAATTTTCTTGATTGTTCCAGCCGTTTATCTTTGCCTTCAATTATCTGATTTACAGTTTGCACAAAGTTTCCATTTTTATATTCTTCAAGTTCTTCTTCAAGGTATGGAATATCTTTTAGAGTAATAATCAATTCTCCCATTGTAGTACAAATATCAGATTCTTCATCATATAAATCTTGCCATTTTTCTTGTCCAATTATTTCGATAATCTTTTTGATTACCTTATCACTCACAAGGTCACTCTTGTTGCAATCTTCAATTATTCCTTTAAGGTCATTCATTTTTCTATCTCCTTCTCCCAGGAGTCTTCTTCTAAAAGACTTTTTATATGTTCACTAGAAGTGTGACACCAAATTCGTTCACCATCTTCGTACTCAGCTACAACTCCAATATCTAAAGTTGTACCAAACATTGTTTGTCTTGGAACTGTTAAAGTTGCATAACCTATAATTCTCAATTTATGCTCATTTAACTTTGAAGCCATTTCAGCTAAATCAGCAGCACAAAGCCAAGTGTTCCACATTTCGTGATAACCATCTACTTGACCTAAATCATGTTTCAATGCTTCTCTTATCTCTTGAATAGCATCTTTATACTTTTCTTGTAATTCTTCTTCAGTTAATTCAACTTCAAATATATAATCAGAAGCATTTTTTAATGGGTCTCCCCAATTAAAAGAAATGGTATTATTTTTTATAGCTGTTATTTCTTTAGTTGAAAAACAAGTTGTATTTTCTTTTTTCCAGCCTTCAATTTCCATACCAACCTTTAATTCAGAAAATGGAATGTATTTTGTTTCTTTCATTTAAATCTCCTATTCTCCATGTGATTTGAATATTACATTGTCTGGAATATTCTTTTTCTTATTTATTCTATCACATACTTGCTGTGCGAGTTCTTTTGACTCAAAAGCAGTATGTCGAACTTTATAATGGTCTTCAATATTAAATTGGTCTGCAGAGTCTTTATAAACATCTTTAGTTTCGTAAACAATACCATCGCCATAACTGTCACATCTTACAGCCCATACTTCTCTTTCAATTAGAGGATTATTAGAAAATCTAATCTTAATTGTGTCTAGTGGTTTAACATAATAAACACTATATTTCTTTCCACAAATTGGACAGTCTTCTGTACAGTCCCTTCCACTTGGAGACTTAAAATGTATTAAACGCTGGTCATCGCAGTTATCACACTTTGGAAGATACCCAGTAGTATAATCTATACAATAGAGATGACCAAAGTCGTCAGCAATAGTTGTAAGTTCTTTTATTTTTTTATGAGCAAGGTCATACATCATGTTAGACTCTTTAATTTCAAACTGACGCTTTTTATCTTCATAATCTTGCTTAATTTTTTCAAAATTTTGTTTTATATCTTGTAGTTTTTCATTTTCTTTTTTAAGGCGATCTATTTCGTGGAGAATTTCTTTTTTAACAGTTTGTCTCAAGCTTTCTTTAAACTCTTCAATTGCTATATCAAAGTCTGAAGGTCCTTCATTATAAAAATCATCATACATTTTCTGTCTCCTTTACATTAAAGTCTGTTTCTTCAATTTTTTGAATTAAATCAGCTAATCTTAATAAAAATAAGGCCGTACTTTGAATACCTTTCGCTTTATTAAAATATTCTTTATTACGACTCTCATAGAAATATTTATCAATTTTTTTCGATAATTCAAATGTTGAAGATGAAAGTAAATCAAGATTATTACTATCGTGAAAAAGTGTATAAATTCGTTTATTTGCATCATGGCACGAAAAAGTCATTAATGATGCAAGAGTATCTATTCCAGATATACCAAGAATTGGTTCATCAAATAGTCTTTCTCCAAGACTTTGAATAAGCTTAGTTTGTTTAATTCTATTTTCTGCATTATCCATATTTTTTCCTATACTATTAAGATAATACAAAATTTTGTTAATAACTTTAAAATAATTTATATTTAAAATCTGATTTTACAATTTCATTATCAAAGCCTTTATTAAATAATTCTTTTGATAAATTAGATTGAGCGTCTTTTTCACCATGTACAAGATATATTTTTTTAAGTTGAGATGTATCTATTTTTGAAAGCCAGTCTAAAATCTCCTTATAATCTGCATGGGCTGAGAATGCATCAATTTTATGGACTTCTGCCTTTAGCTTAAACTTTTCACCATCAATTTCAACAGTCTCTTCTTTATCTAAGATTTTTCTTCCTAAAGTTCCTTCACACATATATCCTACTAAAAGAATTGTGTTATCTGGATTTTCAATACCATGTTTGATATGATTGATAATACGACCTGCTTCACACATACCTTGTGCAGAAATAACAATTGCTGGTTTTTTAGATTTAGCAATTGATAAACTATCTTTATAGTTTGAGATTGCTTTAAGACTTCTTACTGAGAAAGGATTTTTTCCTTTTGCCATAAAATCATCCTTAATCTTATCATTAAAGCATTCACTATGAATACTGAATACGCCTGTTGCATTTACTGCCATAGGACTATCAATATAAACTGGCACTTTAGGAACTTTTCCTTCTGCCATAAGATTTTTAATAAAATAGATAATTTCTTGTGCTCTTTCAACTGCAAAAGAAGGAATAATTACTTTTCCACCTCTTTCTATAGTTCTGTTTATGATGTATTGCAACTCATTATATACTTTATCCATGGACTCATGAGTTTTATTACCATAAGTTGACTCTAAAAAAATATATTTAGGAGCAGGAAAGTCTGTAGCAGGAGGATTTACAAGTGGATTTGACTCTCTACCTAAATCACCTGTATAAAGAATATGTACTTTTTCTTTTCCAAAAAATTTTCTTTTAGTAAATTGTAAATCTACCATAGCTGATCCTAAAATATGGCCTGCATTATAAAATGTCACTGTTAAATCATCATTGATAATTTTATGCTTCTTATACATAAAGCAGCTAAAATGGTTCATCGCCTCTAGGCAATCCTTTTCTTCATAAGCAAGATCTCCTTTCTCATGGGCTTGAATTTTAGCAGAGTCCATTAAGATAATAGATGTTAAGTCTCTTGTAGCAGGCGTAGAATATACTTTTCCTGTATAACCTTCTTTTATTAGTCTAGGTAAAAGTCCACTATGGTCATAATGTCCATGAGTAAGAATAACAGAGTCTGGTTGAATTAACTCTGAGCTTTTATTTCTCTTTTCAGGTTCTTTTCCACCTTGAAAAGCACCACAATCTATTTCATATATTTTATTATTAAATTCTATATAATGTTTCGAACCTGTGACTTCACCATCACAAGCTCCTTTTGAATAAGCAATAATATTTTTCATTCTAATTCCTCTATTAATTGTAATTTTCTTCTAAGGAGACAATCTTTTAGCTGATTAAAAATAAGGCGAGCTTGTTTAAGAGCATCATCTTTTGTTTTTTCATTATGAAAAAATGCTCTTGAATAAATAGGTTCTTTATCATCCTCATTTAAATAACAAAGAACTACTAGCATATTTACTGGCATTTCTATCATGTAGAGATGCCCAGCTTTATAGTGTTTTGCCACTATAACTTTATTAGCTGCTATTAAATCTTGCATCATAATATTTAGTTTTTAATAGCAACTTAATAAATCTTTATAGTAAAAAAGGACGCATAAAGCGTCCTTTTAATTTAGCAATGCAAATCACAATCTTTTTTAATGATTTCCTGAACAGAATAAATGATATCATTCTCTGTTTCTTCATTATAAGCTTCTGACAAAAGTCCTTGTTCATATAAATACTTAAGGACATCTTTTGCTGTTGCTCTACTTATTGGTTCCATATTAGTTTATCTCCTGTGGTGGTGGATTTGTTGCAAACATATCTGCATAATGCAAGTACCATTGAAGGTCAAATACAGGTGCAGACCATTTCTTACCAGAAATTTTATCATAATTCCACTGACCTGCATGTGTCTCTACAAGGTTAGCAACTTTATGCCAAAATGAAGGTCTTTCAGTTTTATCAGCAAACTCATCTAAAATTTCTTTTCCTACAAGTGGATGGTCGCTATTTGTATGAGCATCACATTCATGATATTTCCAAAGATCATGTAAAATAGCTCCAACTAATAATGCGTCTTTATCTTCACCATTAAGTTGTCTAATTTCACAAAGCTGAGCAGCATAAAAATAAACTCTCTTAGAGTGATTTACTAAACCACTAAACTTTTCATCTTTATATTCTTCTTTAAGAAGATCAATAGACTCTTTGCTAGTTTTATGATATTTTCCACTTGAAGAAGCTGGTCCTGAGAAAAATCTCTCAATAGTTCTTCTATCTTGAGCAGCAACAAGTGTTTTAAGCTCGTCCACATAAGATGTTAAACCAGCTTTATAAAATCTATTTTTATTATATCCACCAACTTCAAGTTCATCCTTAAATGTATCAATAAACTTATTAGCAAGCTCTTCACCTGCAGTTGAAGGCTTAGACTCTGCTGGAGTATCTTCTTTTTCTTCAACAGGATTTGAAAGAACATAAGAAGGTGAATGTTGCTCAATTGCATTTCTTAATGCTTCATAAGAAGGCTTTGTGTCTAAATCATTTGCAGAAACATAATATGTTCCTTTAGTATAAATAGACTCTTTAAGAATTTTTGATCCAGGCTGAACAGTCTCTAAAAAGTTTTTAGTAGGCATTGTCAAAACAGTCGCATTACTAAAATCCCATTTATCATTTTTTTCATCATAAGCTTTTTGGTCTACATGATAAAAAAGAATAATATCAGTTTCAATTTCTTTCAAATACTGGTCAATTGACTTTGTAGGTGAACTTACTGTATATGAAGTACCATTCTTAGAATATCCTGCTTTAACTTCTACTTTAATAACAGTGTCGTCTTCACAAGTAATAAAAATATCACCTTGCTGATGATTATTTTTTAATAAATTACTTGGGTTCTTTTCAACCTTCTTAATCTTATATTTTGTAAGATAGTTTTTATTCAAGTAATCTACAAGATAGTCTTCACCATTGGCGCCAAGACTTAAATTTTTAGCTGGAATTGCCATTAGTTATCTCCTATAATATATAAAATATTAACACTTTCTTGTTACTTCTTCAAAAGAAAGAATTTTATGATTATAGTCCCAACAAACATCAATGTAATCTAATGGGTCAATAATCTTTCTATAAGAAGATTTAATTGAAGTATCAATATCTAAGTTTTTTTGTTTTGTAAGCATATATCGCTTAACAACTTCCATCATAGCCCAGTTTTCGCAATCTCTGTTAAAATAATTTGCATCTACTGGAAACTGATGTGTATGTCCATGAACATTATAAAGATTTGATCCAGGATTTAAGTAAATTGGTTCATGACTAAAAAGATATTTTCCCTCATAAAGGAAAGGATATTCAAAAATCTTTTCAAAACCTAATGCAGTAAAAAAGTCTATAGGATTATCATAGTCATGTCCAGAATGATAAGCCATTGTATCTCTATCATGATTGCCTAAAACAATCCAAAGATGCTTATCATTTTCTCTCATTCTATCAATATAAGTTTTTAATTCTTGAAATGAAACTTTATCATTTATGCAGATATCGCCCAAATTAAGAATAATAGAACCTTTTGGTAAATCATCAAATGGTTTAAGCAAATCTTCATTCATTTGTTTAAGACCTTCTTCAGTAGGTTCGTAAGGACGATTAGAATAATAAATCAAATTTTTATGACTTAAATGAGTATCAGATGTGATAAAAAAATTTTTCATTTAGTTCTCCGTTGGCCATGACTCTGGAGGAATAATAACTCTAGTATGACATGCTGGGCAGACAATATAAAAATAATAATTACTTGTTTGTACACCTTGTACAGGCAAGTTTCCATGTAATTGTAAATCCTCTGCCTCAGCATGTAATAAGTTTTTACATATTGGACACATCACCATTATAGATGATGCGAGATTTTCTTTAGTCTTCATTTCCTTGTTCATTCTGAACTAGGCCCATAGCATTTTCGAGTAATTCAAGACGAAGAAACTTTTCTTGAACTTCATCGTCAATATTTTTCTTACTCTTTACTTTATCATAAAGGCCTAATACATATCCATAATCTGCTGCTTTAGTAAAGTTTAAGTCGTCTGATTTAGGAGCATGCTTTTCTTTGAGCAACTTATCATCATCAAACTTAATTTGCTGATATGCATTTATAGATTTAATAGCTTCTTCTACTTCTTTAGAAGCTGTAGCATCTACTTCTTTATCTTCAATTGAAAGCTTAATTCCTTCTCCCTCAAGAGCAGAAATATAAGGATTGAGCCAACTAAGCTTTCCAATATCACGAAGATCTTTAATGATATCTCTCATCTTCATGAAAAGCATTGAAGTCTTGTCTTTAATATCTGCATCTTTGTCTAAATCAAAAGGATTGTTATTTTTCCAACCTTTTCCCTTAGTGAATGAAACATCACAAGCTGAAGATAATACTTTTTTATTTACTCCATAAGTTTTTGCAGTATCAGCCAACATTTCTTTCATAGTTTTTACTGCTTGCTTTTTTTCTGTGAGTACTGACATAGAGTGTGTCAAAAGTTCCTGAGCATTCTGAGCATGGTCAACATCATCCTTTTCTTTCTTATGAATAGCCATATAAGTCTCCTATATAATTATTTTTTAATAATTATATTAACAATTCTATGACTCTTTTGGCATTCTCTTCAGTAAGACCTACAGTAGGATCTGTCTGGATAAATCTTTCACCAAATAAAAATAAATCAACATCGCTATCATCTAGAATAACAAACTTTTCAATCTCAGGATGTCTTTGAAGATAACATTTGATTTGTAGACCTCTATCAAATAATTTCTCAACCTTAAATGGTTCTGGATTTTCAGAGCTAAACCATTCTAAATATTTTTTAGTGTATTCATCATCTGACTCATAAGCAATTTTATCTCTAATAATAATACCATTTTTCTTCAATTCTTTTTTAAGAGGCTTTGCCAAAAATTTAGCATCTTTTCTTTTACTAAAATAAAAGTTTCTCCAAGAAGAACTCATTACAATTTTACAATTTGTGGCTTTTTTAATTCTGCCTAAAATGGCGCATGCTTTTGGGTCGTGCATTACTCCTTGTTCTCCTCGAGAGAGTAAAAGTCTGTCATGATATTTAGATGTAAAAAAGGTGTCCGAATTAAGAACACCGTCTATATCGAGAAATATAACTTTTGTGGGATTTTCTTTTAGATGCTTTTTCATATTAAATTAAAGAGGGAGAAGATCTCCCTCTTTTTTAGAATTTACTTTTCTTCATCTTCTGTTTTCTTAGCAGGACGACCACTCATCATATAATGAGAAAAGTTTCCTTGTGCAGAACGAGCGTGCCAAATCATATTATTTAATGACTCAACAGTTTGTCCAGGAAGAATCTCTTCTTTAATTCGAGTGGCATATTCTTTCGAAATACCATGTCCTGTAAAAGTATCAACACTTTCTAAAATAGTTTTGATTGTAAAGTCAAAATTTGAATTATTAACTTTACCCAAAGAGCGAAGAATGTCTCTAAAGCCAAATGATGTACTTGTTTGCATACCTATTACCTCTTATTAGATTATACTTATAATATAATAAAAAGTCAATAAAAAGTAAAATTTTTACCAAAATTTAAATAAATAATGACCAATACACCAAAAAGCAAAAGATGAAGCTATACAAGTAGAGCCAGCAATGACTAAGTTTCTATCAATTTCTTGTCCGCCTAATCCCATTCCTAAGAGTGTTCCACCAATAGATCCTATTGCAACTGCTGGTAAAGCTCCTAAAGGAGACCTTTTATCTCTTAATTCATAAGATGCAATCATATTTTTAATATTTACTGCTTCAGCTTTTAACTTATTATTTTCTTCAGTAAGTTCACCTACAATCTCAATAGCAACATGTGTGTCATCTTTATTAGAAATAAGTGCAGCTTCTAGCTCAATTGCTCTTTTTTCAACTCCATCAAGTTTAATAGCCAAGTTCTCGCAAAAGGTCGTCCACTGCTTGTCCGAGTTCTTCTTCTCGTTTAGTAAAGTCTGATAACTGTTCCTCATGTCGCTGATTAGTTCTCTCTGTTCCTTCAGTAATAGAACTGCTTTCTGTTCTGAGGTCAGCTGTGATAGCTCCGATGTCTCTAACGATATCACTGGCAAGTTCAATAGCTCGTTGTTCATCTTGCTCTTTTCCGCTGAGAATTCTATCAAGTTCTGCGAGTTTATCTCCAGTTTTGGCAAGTCCAGATTCAAGCCCGTGAACGCTGTTATGTCCACTTCTTCGTATTCTGATTGATTGGACTCCAAATCCTGTGCCGAAGCCAATCCCGAAGACACATAAAATAACGCAAATATAAATAATAACTTTTTTTGCCACATCATAATTCTCCTTTTTTAAGTTAGTATAAAAAAGGACCTTAAATTTAAGGTCCTTCCAAAATTAGTCTTCTTCAAAACAGATGATAGCATAGTCTGTAACAAGTTTAAGTTTTATCCATTTCTTTTTTCTATTGATATATCCTAAAACTGTGATATCATAATCAATTTTTTCATTTTGATATATACCAATTGCAAGATTGTCTGGTAAAAATTCAGCTTCTATAGTGTCTACATTTTGCCAGCCAATACGACTATGATTTATTTTAAAAGTCGAATTACATATAAGTGATGTAACTTCTCCTCTACAGTATTTGTCATATAAGCTATCTGATGCTTTTACTACCACAATATCTAAAGGATCATCTTTTGCTACTGCAAGATAATTTTCTGTCGACTTTTGAATAAATAAAACTACTTGTTTAAGTAAGTCTTCTTCGTTTTCAAAATGAATCGTTTCACAATCATTTAATGAAGTTTGTTCAAGTTTTAATTCAACTTCACCTAAATAACTACCTTTGAAGTCATCATCATTATCACTATAAATAGATGGTGGTTCTGGATCTTCACTTCTATTTTCAACCTTTGTTTTTATAAAATTTACGTTCTTTGTGTCTGTATCAATAAACTTTACAAGTTTATCTAAAACACTATTATCTAATTTTCTAGGAAGTAAAGGTTTATTATTTTTATGCTTTGTAATAATACTCAATCAAATAGTTACTCCTCTGTAGCCATAAGAGCTCTTTCTCTATCTTCAGCTGCTTTCTTTTCTGCCTTCAATTTTTCTGTACGCTTATTATTAATTGATTGTATTTTTTCTTCTACTTTAAATGTATCTTCAAAAGACTGCTTAAGCTCATTACCTTCTAATACATCTTTATCATAAATACATTCAAAAGAAATCAATTCTTGAGCATTATAAGCAAAACCTTCTATACAAGAGTTCATATGATACTCAATTTCATAAAGATACATATCAGAATCGTTAAATGGCCAAATAGGCTTTAATACAGGCTTTCGATCTCTAGCGTCTTCAATATAAGATGAATTATCCCATTCTAGAGTATACTCACCTGAAACTTTAGGAACTGCATCCTTAAATTTAATCTTATACTGCTCACCTTTGCTAGTAGTAAAATGTAAAATAACAGTAGCGTCATATCCTAATGACTTACCTATAATTTTTGCAGACTTGAAATTGCTAATATTCTCAATCTTAAGAGGGTCGATAAATACAATAGACATTGTATTTGCATTTTTGCTAAAAGGAACTTTAGTATAAACAATTATAGATGAGCCTGTACTCTTAATAGACTTATCAAATGTTGTTTGGCTTGAATTAGACGATACCATAATAGCATCGTCCATTAATTCTCCAAAATTAAAAGACTTTGTCTCTGCAAATGCAGAACAAAATAGTGCAAAAAGCACAGTAAAAATAAAAAACTTTTTCATAATAAAATATTAACCAATTTGGTCAAAGTTTTCATCTTCTGATGGTTCTGTTTCTTCTTCAGTTAATTCAGGTTCTGTTTGAATATAAATAGGTTGCATTTCAAGTACATTTACAGAAGTAAGATTTTCTCTTCCTTTTTCACCAAGTTTATCAAATGATTTAATTGTAATTAAAAACCATTCATATGCAAGATTTGCTTCATTTATATATTTATTTTCATTTAATAATTCTTCAAGCTTATTAAATTTTATAACAGTCTCATCATCAGTTTTAAGCAATTCTGTAAGTTCAGGAGTAAATAAAATAACTAAACTAATCGATGAACTAGAATATAAATCAAAGTTTTCCTCAATTTTAGATAATAAACTTCCTTTATCCTCTGTAATACTATAGTGTCCATCTCCTATTCCGATTAAAACTTCTTTTATAAAATTTTCTGCTGGTAAATCTTTAAAAATACATCCAGCTACACCAGCATTTTCATCCTCACCAAAAGCAAGTTTTAGGATAAAGTTTTTAAACTCATCAATATATTCTGTGTTTATTATTTCACTTGGTAATTTTAATGCCATCTATTTATTTCTCCTTATTAGTCATAGTCTTTAAATATATTTAATTCAATTTTATCAATCCAATGCAACTTTCTAGGTTTTTGTTGTCCATATCCTTCAGAATAATGGAAAACAGCTGTTGGATAATAAGTTCCTGTTTTAGTCAAACCTAATGGAAATAGAATTTCTGCCTCATCACTTGATAGATCTTCATTAAACATAAATGTATTATCAGAATAAGTTCTCTCAGCAGTATAGTGATATTCTCTAGAATAGCTATCACCATAAGCTTTCAAATACATTCCAACATTTATTGTAATAGTTCTTGTAGCTTCATCATATTTTGTACTATAAGCTTCATAAGGAAGATCTTCTTTTTCAAAATAATCATTTAATTGTTTATCATAAGTAAGTGACTGATAATAATCTTGATATGGTCCAATAACATCATCTCTAATATCACGCTCAAACTCAACACTTTCATCTAAAGAATTAGATGATTCATCATCAGCTATTGAACTTCCAGAAACTTGTGATTTAGTTTCTTCAAATATTTCTAATAACTCATCATAAGAGTCGTATAATTCTGCTGCTAAGTCCTCACCTTCATTTGACATAATAGACTGAATAGCAAAAGCATTTAACTCTGCAGGACTTCTAAGATAGTCAATATCGTCAATATCTGACTCATGTGACTCATCTGTTCCTAGTTTATCCATTCTAGCTAAGTGAGTAGCTTCATGCCAAATAAATGGCTCAGCAACTTCAAACATTTTTTTAAGATTTTTAAGGGATTTCCAGAAAACTGGACAGAAATAAACAATAATAGCTGTATCATAACTATTATCAATATGTTGTAATTTTGCTCTTGCAATAGTTTCCATATCTAAGTTTGGATCTGCGAGTAAAACTACTTTTCTATTTGGATTTGTACAACTTTTAGATTTACTGAATAAATCAGTAATAAAATCCTCATGCCCTTCTAAGGATTGAATATAATAATCTCTTATATCGTATAATTCTTTTAAGTATTCTTCAGCATAAGGAGCAACTTCATTTTTAGTTAAAAACTTACTCATAAAGTAATTAGTACTTATTTAATCACTATTTTCATAATCTAAATATTTTTGAGCCCATCTATTAAAAAATGCATAATATTCATCATTTTTCATTAGCTCTTCATGCCTTTTCTGAATAATAATACTAGCAGGTAAATGAGCCTCTTCAGGATATTTATATATAATATACTCAGAAGCTGGTAAAGGTAAACACATCATAATTTTTTTCTAAACTCCACCCAAGTATAAGTTAAATATACTGCGATATCTACTTCAAGAGCTTGTTTTTCATCTACTACATTTGTATAAAATGTTTCATCAGCTCCCATAGCCTCTTTTAAGATTTCCCTTTGTATGGAAATATCTGTAATATTTTTTTCAATAAAATATGCTAAGATTTTTTCTCTAGTGTTAAAAAGCTTTCTATCAGTCTCAGCATCAATAACTAATGGAGCAGCTAACATCTTTGGTGATTTATCTAATTCTTCAATAGCTTTAATTGCATCTTCTATAGCTTGTTGGCTATTTGCATCTTCAATAGCTATAATCCCGAGTTCATCAATCTTTTTCTGTAATTCTTCTTTTGTCATCATATTAGTTATATAATTTTAAGTCTTTTGTAATTGGGTCAACTTGACTTGAATAACAAGGACCAATAGCTAAACAAGTTACTGTAGGAACTCCATCAAAACAAGTATGTCCATTATCTGTAATTTTGCAAACATTTAGAGCAGCATTATAAGCTTTTTCTTCAATTTCTTCCAAAGCTTCTAAACTATCTACTGCAACAGTAATCTTTGTAAATTCTCCTGCTAACCATTCTTTTGTAGCAGGAGTTGCAGTTGCGTTTTTTCTTACTTTATAAAAATGATAGTATTTATCTAATTTAAAGTCACTTTCTTTTAGACGACTATTATATAAGGCCTGAATTACAGCACCTACAGCTGCATGTGAAGCTTGAGCTGCTATTTTACCTCTTGGCATTTTTAAGTCTTTTCTTACAACAATAACCATTTTAGGTTTATCAGTAGACCCATCTGTAGGTACTTTCCATTCATCACTCATTACTTATACTTCCAATAGAAACCATATGCTTCATTTCTAACTCTAACTTTAGTTAGATCACGATTTTCTCTACCTTTAAGAGCAGAAGTTATTGAGCTTGAAACTGTAGTCTTTACCTTTGATTTAGATAAATCATTTTCAATAATAAACTCTGCTGCTTTTCCAGCACTTTCGAAAGCAACTACACCATAATAGCTAGTACTATCATTGATTGGTGTTCCAATTATTGCTCTTTTTCTAGAGTCCCATTTCTTACCATTTTTAGGTCCTGTCATTTATTTCTCCTTTATTTTAAGAGTGCTAAAACACTTTGAGATTGAGAATTTGCTTGTGCAAGCATAGCAACCGATGCTTGTGAAAGAATTTGCTGTTTTGAATATTCTACAATAGCAGATGCCATTTCAGTATCTCTAATTCTAGATTCTGCAGCTTGTGTATTTTCTGCAGCAACATTAATACCTTTCTGAGCCATCTCCATACGATTTTGGTAAGCACCTAAATCAGCACGCTGCTTATTTACATTTTTTAATGCTTCATCTAATGTAGCAATTGTCATATTAGCTTCATCTGGAGTAGATATAGAAATCTGCTCATCAGTTCCTTGCATTCCTTTAAGACCTAAAGATGTAGCTGTCATTGTTCCAATATAAGCACGAATATTTTGTCCTACATTTGCTCCTACCTGAAACTGCATTACATATTCAGAATCTTTTGAAAAACGGCCTGTCAAAAGACCCATACCATTAAATTGTGCACTTGAAGCAATTCTATCTACTTCTGCTACTAACTGAGAAACTTCAACCTGAATCTGCATTCTATCTTCATCTGAGTAAACTCCATTTGATGCTTGAACTGCAAGTTCACGAATTCTCTGAAGAACATCTGTTGTTTCTGCAAGATAACCTTCTGCTACCTGTACAAATGAAACAGCATCTCCAATATTTCTTGAAGCCTGATTAAGACCACGAATTTGTGATCTCATCTTTTCAGAAACAGCAAGACCAGAAGCATCATCTCCTGCTTTGTTAATTCTTTCACCACTTGAAAGTTTTGCCATTGAGTTTTGTAAACTAATAGCATTTAATCCTTCTTGTCTTTGAGCAAAAAGACTTGCTAAGTTATGATTAATTATCATTAAAATACCTCCTTTTATTTATCACCCAAATTTAGACTCTAGTCCTATATGTGAGTCTCTTAGCTTTTGTACTTGTTCTTTTGTGATCTGAAACTTTTTATATAATTCCATATTTTTATTATATACTAGTATGTCATCTCCAAAAAGAGCCCAATATTTATTACCATTTGTAATGGCTTCTATAATTTCTTCCATAGATAAATATTAACCTAATTGGGTTCTATCTACTAATAAAACTTTATTATTTATAGTATAAGACCATTTATAAGGTATAAATTTATTATCAACTATTTCTCCACAAGTACAGCATCTAGGCATAATTCCTGCACCAATATTAAAATAGTTCTCTTTATCTAAAATTACGCTATGAATATGCCCACATATAAAAGTATATCCTAATTCTTTGCCTACAGCAGTATATTGGTCAGTTATTTTTGAGTTATCTTTAGAGTTTGACAATGAAGTAGGATCTTTTAACATCCATTTTTCAAAAAATCCCCAAATATGAATTAAAGGTAGTATTATTTTATTAAAGAAAGTATAGTAAAAACTTTCTTGATGGCCATGACAAACACAATACTTATTATTTAATACTGCGTAATCATAGATTTTTATAGCTTGTAAAAAGTCGACTTTCTTTTTAAGGTATGAACTTCTTCTTGTTTTTAATTTTTTAGGAGTAAGATTTTCATCATGGTTTCCTCTTAAAATTATTAAATTATTTTTCTTATATAATTCCTCAAAAAGCCACATGATATCTTCATGAACATTTTTAATATCTTCAATATCTGAATTTTCGGCTATCTCAAAAGTATCACCTGCAAGAATTACTGTATAATCATTTTCTAAATAATATTTTAATGCTTCAAATATAAAAAGATTATTTTTTACTGAATTGTCATTGGCAAAACCAGCTCCTAAGTGTAAGTCACTTAAGATTGCATATTTATCTCTATTAGAAATATAGAAGCCTTTTCCTCTTTCAAGAGCTCTTTTAATTAAACTTTTCATATAAAAATTAGTAAAATAAAAAAGCCACTCGAATGAGTGGCTTTAATTAAAGTTTAACTTTTTATATTATTCTTCTTCAACATAATTTGAAGAGTGGTTTGCATCAAAAAAAGCTCTATCATCAGCATTTAATCTACCAGTCTTATTAGAACCTCTACTTGTTGGCTCAACTTTTTCAGCTCTGTCCAACTTAAAGTTTCTATAATATTGGTCTGCATCATATGCTGCAATTCTACCTCTTACTTTATCTTGAATAGCCTTATAAATTGCTTTTTCTTCTTCTGAGAAATTATCTGTAATAAGTTGTGAAAGTTTAATTCCTTTAAGATCTGACTCTACACCTAACTTATCTTTCATTTCTTGGTTTGCACTATAGAAAATTCTCTTTAATGCACGAACTGTTTTTTCATCCATGTTTCCAGTGTCATAACCAAAAATACGTCTCTGCTCACCAACATCAATATCACGGTCATATACAGCTACAGGAAGAACTATTCTTTCACGTGGAGCTGAGTCATGAATACCTTGATAAGAGAAAGCAACTTCACCTTGATACATCTGGTCAGTTTGTTTAGACTTTCTAGGCTCAAGATTATGACGATCCATACGATCTCCTTTAACTACTTCAAAAGGATTACAAGCTCTTTCACCGAAAGCGCGAATCATATAACGCATAACTCTTTCACCAGATGGTGTTACTTCATAAGCTCCTTTACCTATTGATCCAGGAGTCTTAACTCTGTCGATATATCCAGCTTGTGTTAACCATGTAAAGTATGGTACATCTTGGTTAGGGTTTATCCAGCCTGCTTTACCTTGATAAACTTGTGGCTGTAAAAGATCTCCATTATGTGTTTTTGGATAGAAATAAGCTGCTGCTAAAAACTCACACCAACGTAATTCTGGGTGAATATTTTTTACATGTGGTGAAGTAGCATATGGGTTTGGAAGTACTTCATCCCAGTCCATTCTATCAACGTCTGCCATTTCATTTAATGAAGTAGATTCATTAAATTTTATTGCAATTTCTTTTCCATTAAAGTCTAAATCAAAAGAATCAACACTTTCAAAGAGTCCTTCTTTTTTCATATCTTTTAATGTAGCTTCAAGTGCTTCAGCTAGTTTATTTTCAACCAACTCTTTTTTATTCATTTATAATCCTCCAATTTATATTATATAATTTAGTTATTTTATTTTCCATATTGCCTATCAAATTCTTCAGCTCGTAAATAATCATAATAGTCATCCCACTGAGCATTTAGATTACAAGCTTCATTATATATTTTTTCATTCCATTCTTCAGGCTCTTCACCATTAATAATCTTATTTTTAAGATATTCTATTACTTGCTCTTCAGGCTCCTCACCATGATAATTTTTTAATTTAATTGTATCTTCCCAATAGTCACTATTTAATTCATCTTTATAAGGTATTGCTTCTACAGTAAAAGTAACATCTTTTTCTTCATCGTATAGTTCATATGGGTAACGCTTATCAAAAGGATTATTCGACTTTTTTGGATGGTATTCATTTAATTTAATATCAATTTTATTTTTATTAAAATCTAGATCAAATGACTTAATATTTTCAAAAAGACCTTCTTTCTGTAAATCCTTAATAGTCTTTTCAAAAGTTTCTGCTAATCTACTTTCTATTTTAGAATTTGTAGACTCAAGAAACTCATCAAGACCAATGTCAGTCTGTGTTCTAAAAAATAATTCTGCATCTTCACTATCATGAAATTTTAAAGCATAATATTTATCACCTGTTAATGTTTTATAAACAGTAATGTTAGACTCATCTATACCAAAAATGTCTTTAAAATCATCTGCACCGTAGTCTCTAATTGCTCGTTTAATGTCTTCAGGAAAAGCACTAGTTAAGATTTTATCATCTTTAAGAATAAGATTATATTTATTTGGTGTATCATCATAGCTCTCAGCTAAATAAAGTTCATTTTCTTTCATATATTATTTTCCTTTATTTATTCTAAGCCTAATACTTTTTTACGAGTAGCTATTGCATCTTCTGTAGATGCAGAAGGAAGAGCTAAGTTTTTCTTACGGTCATCTTCATCAAAGCCATCATACTTATGACCAAATGGCTTAAACAATCTAATGTTATCATCATTTTCAACATTACGTCTAACAATTGTAGTACCATCTTCTAATTGAATTGTAGCTGTTCCACTTGGAGTCATTTTTATAATTTTTCCTAAACTTCTAGCATCACCAGTCCTACCATCAAAAACTTCTACTGTTTGACCAACTTCATAACCTTCTACACCAAAATGCTCTTTTCTCCATGAGCCTTCAGCTTTTTTCTGAGCATTATAAACTTCACTGCCAACTTTATTTACTTTTTTTCGTCTATTTTGATTTATTGTTTGATATATATTATTATTGTCTAAACAAGACTCAAGATATAATGCAGGTTTTAAAAACTCAAATAAATATTTTTCAAAAATATTAATAAAAGTTTCTTTATCTTTACGAGGAATATCTGCATTATCATAAACATCATCTGCAATTGTATGACTATACTTTATTTCACCACTATTTAATTTTTTTTCATATCGTGTAAAATCGTGTGAGATACCAGGTTTTTTATTTAATTGTTCCATTATATCATCTTGGAATCTATATAATCTTATGCTACCATGTCCAACTTTCTCTTGTTCTTTAAATGCATCAAAGCTAATCCAAATAAAACTGTATTGACCACTCCATGCTTTATCGTACTTTATTGTAAAAGTTGTATCATTAAATGTAAAAGATACAGGTTTTAGTTGATACAATTTACATATTAAAACATCTTGTTGTCTCCAAGTTCTATCCCTATATTTTATATATTCTTTACCTTTTTTATTATATTCTCTATAATCGTCTTTATAAGCCATTTCATTCAACTTAATGTTAATACCTTTTCCAGTAAAATCTAGGTCAAATGACTTAACACTTTCAAATAGTCCTTCTTTTTGAAGATCTTTAATGATTTTTTCAAAAGACTCTGCTAAAGCCAACTCTATATTTTGAACAGGTTTTTTCATTTATTTTTCTCCTTTAACGCAATGGAATAAAGTATGTTTCTTAAATGGACCGTAACTCTCTGTTAAAACTAAGTCTTGAGTAGGGTCTTCAGGAGCAGTTAGAGCTGTGATAAATGGACATTTTAATTCAGATGGATCTACTGAATTTGGAACTACAGGAGCTTTAAGGCCTGAATTTACTAGTGGCTCTGCAGTGTTCAATGAATATTCAATTGGAGTCTCAGCTTGAGCAATTAATGAGGCTGGATCTCTACGATTATAAACTACAACTTCTGCAGGATTAGAAGGCTCAACAGTCTCCTGTTCTTTTTGAAATCCTGGAAGTATGTTACCAATATCCTCTGGAGAAATAAAATATTGAATTACCATTCCCTTTGGAGGAATAAAGTTTATTGCTTTAAGAAAATCTTCTTCGTTTGGTTCTTGAACTGATATGTACATGTTTTAATTAGTAGAATTGCGACGAAATCTTTGTTTTAAGGCTTTACTAATATTCTCATTATGAGATTTTGGACGTTTTTTTGCATATTCAGAAATAGACTTATTTCTATTTGCAATTATATCCTCATCTAAATGAGACATCGATTCGGCAATCTTATTTCTAACCTCCTTTGCTTTTTCTTCACCATATAAAATATCTAATGGTGGTTTATACCACTTAATATAATGTGGTTTTGCTTCTTCAAATTCTTTTGTATAATAAATTCTCAAACTTTTAAATTGAGGTTTATTATAAATTTGAATAAGCTTATTATAACAATATGTTTGCATTTCACCTTCACTCTCTTTTGCTTTAAGATAATATAACCTTAATGCAATAGCTAATGGAACTTCAAAAAAATATAAAAACTTATAAGTCATAGTATTTTCAGGAATAAGACCTATATTTACGAGACTCTGAGTTTTCTTAAATAACTCATCAAAGTTTTCTATTTTATCTAAGTCATTCCATTGAGAAATGAACGAAACATCTATAATCATTTTATATCATACATCCTCGACGGTACAAAATATTTTCCTTGGTTGTTATGCTCACAATGTACAAACTTCACAGTAGGCTCATTATTTGTAAAATCTGGTGAACAAAAATAGCTAGTATTAAATGATGAACAATGACCATCAAATGAAATCTTTTTATCTGGAATAATTAAGCTAATAGGATGATCTACAAAATAATTTCCCATAATTTGATAATTTAAACTTTCAAGGTTCATACATAATATCCAAGTAAAGTTATATTCATTTAAGGCTTTAATAATATCTAATTTTTTAGAAAAAGGCGGATTAGACAAGACTAAGTCTACACGACCAATAGTTTTAATTTTTTCAAAAAAATCTCCACCTGGTTCAGAAATATGAGAATGAATAATTTCAATATTTTGACCAAACTTTTCTTTTAATGCAATTACAAACTCTGAGTTCTCTTTATCAAAAGGACACCAAATTCGTGGAATTGGTTTAGTTGGATTCCAATTAGAATAAATTCCATCTATGTAGTTTTCTACAAAAGGCATAATCACATCAACTAAAATTTTTGGAGTATATAACTCATCATTATCTCTTTTCATTGCATTTCTAATACTTGTCGACATCCTGTGTTAGTTAGTAGAATTTTTAAAAATTAAAAAGTTTTTGAATTTAATTTTATATTTATTGTATTATCTTTATAAGGAGATTACTTATGGAAACAATGATTAAAGACTTTTTTTACGAAAACAAAAACACAGGTGAACGTAAGCGCCGCAATGTTGTAGTTATGAAGGAACGCGATTTTGCTTCTCAGAAAGTTATGACATCTGCTGCTGAAGACTCAATTGAAGGTATTGATCTTTCTCTTCTTTCTGAAAAAGAAGTTAAAAGTTTCTTGAAGATAAAGGAAGCTTATGACAAGAAGCTCGCAAAGATTATGCCTAAAGCTTATCGTAAGTTTTTGAAGTCTGGTATTGTTGAAGTAGACCAGGTTCTTGGAAAGTAAATGATAAAAGCTGAAATTGAAGAAACATATGGTCCCATCTGTCAAAAACTAATGGATGAGGCCAATAATATCTGCGGAAAGAATAAAGTTTTTATAGGACCAAAAGAATATTCTTATGGAACTATGATTTATCTTTCTTACGGTGATAAAGAATATGAGTTTAATCCAAGTGGTTTTAACTATCTTTATGTTCTTCGTCAGCTCACAGATAATCCAGTTATGGATGTTATAATGGAGTAATTATGTTCTTTCGTCTAACTCTTGACGAGTTTTCAAAAGCAGCTCAAGATAAAAAAACTCAAATTGAAAAATTAAGAATAATTTCTGAAAATAATCATAAGAGCGCTTTAGATAAGCTGTGTAATGCTTTTTCAGATTTTGCAAGTCAAATATACCCATATTTTGAAGAAACTTGTAAGGTTAGTGGTAAAAGCGATCTTTATTTCATAATTCATGAAAATGATTGGCACTACGAAGTGACTTTTTACTCAAACAACCGAATAGAGATTACACTTTCATATCAATGTGAAAGGTATATTATTTTGGAGTATCAAGTTATCCATGGTCAAGAGAACTCTGTAAAGATTACAGAAAAATTATCAACTGGTGACGCTGACATTAATCGTTTTGCAACGCATTTTCAAAGTTCAGCATTTATAAGTAGCATAACTGATAAGCTTTTGGAGTGTATATCATGAAAATGATTATTACATATCTTGCAGGTTTTATTTCAGCAAGTGCTTTAATCTTGAGTTTGGTAAATGATGAAATTGTTTTTGGTTTTATCATTTCAATTCCAATAACGGTTTTAGCTTTTATCTTTGTACATAAGATCCACAAGAAAAAGCAAAAAGAGTACTATCATAGATTTGACGTATGAAAACAATTTCAGAATTAAAAAACTTTTCCATTAAGTGGATTGACAGAAAAATTTCTTCCTTTGAAAGGAAGATTAAAAATAAAAAAGTTGAATTACAAAAAATGCAATATATCATGTTATATGATAATATTGATTATAAAGATTTTGAAGAACTTAATCAAGAAATTTATTCTAAGATAAAGTTCTATACTAGAAAAATTAGACAGCTTAAGCTGTTGAAAGAGAGGAAACTTTTATGCCAAAAAATAAGGTAAAAGCTATTAAAAAAGCAATTAAAAACAAAACTTATGACTTTGATAAAGCTATTAAAAGTTCTGCCAACAAAATTGTTGAAAATCCTGTAGTTTTACTATGGCGATAACTTTAAGGAGAGTTAATATTTTATTTATGGAAAAGACATTTGTTAAAAAAATCACAAAGAATAGCATTAAACTTGTTATTTCTGAAACATTGTATTGTTTGATTTTATCGATTATTGCAATTGGTAAAAATGTTTTGAATACTATTATTCAGCAATATGGAGATACTGCTGAAATACAGCGTCTTAAAGGTGAAGGTTCACTTGCTTGGGTTGAAGTTTTAATGAACCATAATAATTCACTCCATCTTATTGCAAATGGTTTGATGCTTATTGTAGTTATTCTTATGGTATATTCTGCATATAAATATATTCAAAATACTTTCTTTGTAGAAAACTCACTTTGTGAGAAGAAATAAAAATTAAGGAGATTTTAATGAAAAAATCACTTTTTGGATTGTTTGCAATTATTGCAATGTGTTTTATGTCTACTTCTTGTTTGTTCATTAGACCTTATGACAAACCTGAGTATGTTTCAATCGGTACAAACGAAACTGCATTCCTTATCAATCAGTTCGCTGATGACAAGTCTGAAAACGGACAAGTTAAGGTAAATGGTGATGCTAATTATCGTTCTGTTAATTCTAAGCTTGTAAAGATTGGTCATAAGTGGGTACAGACAGGTCGTATGAGAGGTACTGGTCATTATATTGCTTCTGAAATTGTTATTGCTGTATCAAACTCTCCTGTAACTGGTACTTGGGAAACTGATATTAAAGTTGAAACAAAGGGTTCTCAAGGATTTACTGTTCCTATGAAGTGGGGTATTCGTGTTAAACCTGAAAATTCAGAACGTTTCTTGCGTAATTTCCCAGCTAATGTTCAGATTATGGATGAAACAGGAAAGCAGAAGCTTTCTAAGAAAATGACATCAGTAAAGACTGTAGCTGAAGATCAGTTCAAAACACAGGTTGCAGCTGAGTTATCTAAAGAATTCCATAAGTATGAGTATAAGGATGTTCTTCCAGAACGTGATACTATTGTCCAGGCTGCTGTAGAACGTGTTACAGAATGGGCTAATGAACTTGGTATTACTATTGATAATCTTGCAGTATTCGAAGGATTAATTCCAGATGATCCAACACTCCAGAATTCTATGGATGAACAGGCTAAGTTGGCTGCTCAGGTAGAAACTGAAAAGAAACGTCAGGATGCTGAAAAGCAGAAGAAACAGAATGAAATTGAATTGCTTGCCCTTGAAAAGCAGCGTATTCAGGCTGAAACTGAAAATGCTAAGGCAGAAGCTCGTAAGACAGTAGAGACACAGCAGATTTTGGCTCAGACATCTAATATTGAACTTGCTCGTAAGCAGCGTGAACAGGAAATTGCAAACCTTAAGTTGAAAGGTGAAGCAGAAGCTGAAGCTATTAAGATCCGTGCTAAAGCATTGGAAAATGTAAGTCTTCCAAAGGTTATTACATCTAATGACCTCAAGGTACTTGGTCTTGACAGCCTTATTCGTGAAGCAACTCAGTCTGGAAACTAATTGATTTCCTAATCTAAACAAAGGGAAGGTTTTTACCTTCCTTTATATTTTGTTAATTATATGACTAAAGATAGAAAAATTACAATTATAATAATGATTATTGGTTTTATTATCGGTTTTGTTGGAGCTGAAATTCATTCACATAAAAAGTCTAAATATGAGGTGAATGACTCTTCGATAATGATTGAAGAAGATGAAAATCAGAAGTTTGAAAAAGAAACTCCACAAGAAACTTTACCTAAGATTGAAGAAGTCACAAAAAATGAGTATAATCCTTTAAGTGATGGAGCAGTAAGAATTATTATTTATCGTAATCATTCTATCGGCATAGATAACTATGGACAGGTGGTGATATTACCATGACAACTAAGCATAAAAACTTTATATTAGTTATAATTATCTTTTTCATAGTAGTACTTTTACTTTTTGGTGGTATAGAACTTATTTTTAGTAAAAAGCCTGCTCCTGAAATTATTTATAGCCAAGATCCTACTGAAGTATTTTTTGAAAACTCTACTTCTAAAGTAGAAAATATTGAAGAAGAAAAAGAAGAGAAAATTAAAAAAGGCAAAATTCCATTAGGGGTTTCTAAATATAAAGTTCTTAAAGACACAACTCCTACAAAACAAAATAATGCAATGTCTTCAATTAGTGGAATTCCAGTTTCAAAAGGTGGAGATTTTGATATTACTATTAATGGTGTAGAAATACATGTTAGAAGTGTGAGCGTATTATGTCCTAATGAAAAATGCTTAAATCATACTTGGGGAGAATTAAATTTTAATTTCTTAGAGGATAATGCAGGCCCATGTGTTTGTAGAGAATGTAAAACACCAGTTTTTTATAGTAAAAATACTATAAAAACAATTTATTATAACTGTCCTTTTTGTGGTTTAGATGAAGGCAGTACTTGTGATTGGGATAATTTTTGTCCAAACTGTGGAAATGATATGAGAGCTCTCAATAGAGCTCTTATGAATTATAATTGGGAGAGTAGATAAATGGAAGCAATTTATTTATTTCTATTTTTGGTAAATGCTATAACACTTTATTTAAGACTTAAATACCTTAAAGGTAAGAAAAATAATCTTGTATGGTGTCCACTTGCAGTATTAAATATGATATTATTTATAGCATTATTTTTTGGTAAAATAGACTCAGATGTTGAGCAGCCTGTATATACAACAGCAATTGAAACTCAATCTGAAGATATGACATATATTACAGAAAGTGACACTATTTATTAAGGAGAAAATATGGGCAATTGGTTAAGAATTGACGATGAACTTATGTATATGGATGGTGACTCGATTTCAACAGTTGGACAGAAAATTCCTATTGGAATTTATAAAACTGCTTTCCAGAAACTGAGAGGAACTTTTTTAAAAGAAACAGAAATTAAGCTTTCACATGGAAAAATTTATGGTCACTCTCAAGAAATCGCAGATCATATTGTAAAATCATTTGAATTAAATTCTGATGATAAAAATTTAGGTGTTCTTCTTTCAGGCGGACGTGGACTTGGAAAAACACTAACGACTCGTTTGGTAATTAATCAGCTTAAAGATAAATATCCGATTGTCGTTATTTCAGGGTATACTCCAGACTTACCAGAGTTTTTAGCACATGTTAAAGGATCAGTCATTCTTATGGATGAATTTGAAAAATTTATGGGTGGTGCTGCGAATGGTAGTGAAAATGAAGATGAACAGACTAAGCAGGAAACACTTCTTTCCATATTAGATGGAAACTCTGGATGCGCAGGTAATCTTTTTCTTTTAACAGTAAATAATGTTTATAAAGTAGATGATAATCTTAAATCTCGCCCAGGTCGTATTCGCTATCATTATAGATATGACTCTGAAGGTGCAGATACTGTTCGTAAATATTGTAAAGATAATCTTCTTAATAAGTCTTTAACTGACGATGTTGTTAAAGTTTTAGGTGTTGCAAAATATGTGTCACTTGATATTATTACACAATTTGTAGATGAATTAAATAAGTTCCCAGAACTAACACCACTTGATATTATGGATTTCTTTAATATTGAGTCTTCTGATAAGAAGTATGAGATTGTTATTTTTGCTGAGTGTAGAGGTAAAAAAGTTCAATATTCAAGAACATTTAAGAATTATCTCGATTGTGACTGGGTTCAGCTTACTCCGAAATATCGTAATATTCCTAAAGATGAAGTGCCACAGGATCTTTCAGTCTCATTAGATGAAGAAGATATACCTCCATATATTTATGGAAAAGAGCGCCTTGACCCTGAAGTAATCTCTCTTGAGACTGTAGATGGAGATGGAATTGATACAGACGAAGTTAAAATTCTTCAAGTTATTTTGGAAGATCCAGAGTTTGAGTCATTTTCAAGAAAATATATGAAAAACTCAGTCTGATTGAAAATCAATATACATTCTTGGTATATTCTATATAAGAGGTGAATATGTCTTCTTATAATTGGAATAAAATTGCTGTTGCTAGTGCAATAAATCCTGCAGCAGGTTTAATGGAATATAATAGACAGCATGAGAGAAAGCAGAAACAAAATTCCATTGAATATCAACTTGAATGCCTAAGACCTGGTCAGTATAAATGGCTGAATAATAATATTAAAGTTGTTAGAAATCCTAGAAACTTTTCTCTCTTTATAAGAGGTAGAAATCAGATGGATTTTATGAATGCTATGTGTGTAGCTGATTATTTATTTTCGCATGGATTTGAACTTTAATTTAAAATGTAGTATATTCTATAAGAGGTAATTTATGGCAAATACTTATTCAAAAGTACGTCGTGCAGGACGCACTGCAAGTTGGGTCAGAGTTTTAAAAACTTTGAACTTAAATGATGGTCCTATGGCATCAAAAGATATACTTGAAATAAGTGACATCAAAAGTGGAGCAGTCATTCGTAAGCTCCATGACGACAATCTTATTTCACGTAAGAAAATTGGTGCTCATAATAAAATGGGCTACACATTGTCTTACAATGGCTTGAAACTTTTGAATGACGCTGAGAAAAAGCTCCGCCGTCAAAAGTAGCAAAATATAAAAAGTCTCATTATCCTTCCTGAGCCAGCTGCAGCTGGCTCTATTTTTTGAATTTACTCTACTATTATAGTATTATCTATATAAGAGGTAATAGCTATGAAGAAGTTTATTTTAATCATTTTTTTAATGCTTCTCCCAATGAGTATTTTTGCACATAACTTTTATTTGATAAACGTTCAATTAAATGATGACCTTACTGAAAGGGTTTATTTGACAAGAACTCAAGAAGTTGCAGGCGCGCAATATTCTGTAATCATAGCTGATGAAAACTGGAATGTTTCGTGGATTGCTTCTTTTCATTCAAGTGAAAATAATGACAATATGCAAAAATTTGCAGAAAAAGTTTTTAAAAATTATAAATGGTATAAGACTGAGTTCAAAGATCTTGGCCTTGAAGAAACTGGTAGATTTACTAATAATGCTTTAATTATAAATAGTCTAAAGTGTTATTTTAACAATAGCCTTCAAGTAAAAATGGTTACATTTTTTGAGTAACTTTTTTCGACTAATTACCTTATGGACTATGAGTTTCTTAATCCACAAGGTGGCGGAGAAAAACAATCTAATAACAAAGCAATAGATAGTCTCATTAGAACTGGAGCTGACCTTATAGGAAATCAGTTTCAAGCAATGTTTTATTGGTTTGATGAAACAGGATCTATTGAAAATGTTTTTTATCAGCATCTTAATCCTGCACTATCTAGTACTTTAGTATATGAAAAAAGAAATATAAAATCTAATAAAGATAATAAAATAGATGGTGACTTAGATTATGACACAAAATATAAACAAGCTATTTTATCAAAGGAAGGATTTTTAGTTCGTTTCTTAAATATTAAAATGCCAACTATTAAAAATGAAACTTATACAATTAAAGTTGGTATGCAAACAATAGAAAAAGTAAGAACAACAAAAGCTATTACTCCTCAAGCGTCTTTTAGTTTTAGATTAGACTCAAATTTAGAATGGCTTGATTTTTTTAATAAAGCATCTGGAAATTATAGTACGCTTACTCAAAATAATAATGGACTATCAGATTGGAGACAAAACTTAAATCAAATTACAAAATGTTTTGCGCCATCTAATATCACATCTAATCATAGACTATGCTTATTTGTAAATGCAAATTGTTTTGACTACACTAATCAGCTTTATAAGTTTAAAGAAGAATATAGAGATTATAAAAATCTTATTCCTTTCTCATATGTTTTTCAAGATGTTAGATTTTTAGGACCTGGAAATATTAGTTATGAGTCTAATAGTGGAGGACCTCAAGAAATAACTATTGATTTTATTTATAAAAGACTCAGAAAGATTAGAAATCTTGATGGCGGAATAATTGAGGTAGTATAATGGAAATAATAAACGACTCAAGCTTAAAACCTTTTAATCATTATAATCCTTGGCTTGAAGATACATCTTCACAAGAGCCTTTTATTCCTAAAAATGCTTCTGATAAAGCCCCAACAGGTGAAGAAATAGACTCTACTATAAGCAATGAGTTAAGTTCAGGAAATAATTCTAATATTTTTGTAAATCCAACATTAAATGCAGATGTTTCAGACCAAATTGAAAATGTTCATTATGATAATTTTGCAAAACAAATTTTAATGACTGGAGCTGACTTTGCAAAAAATCTTTTTGATGTATTTTTATTTGCTATTAAAAATAATGGAATTACAACTACTCAAGAAGATGCATTTAATGACCTAGCTAAAAAATCTAATGAAAACCAAGATAATATTCCAAACTTATGGCGTACTGTAGGAATGTATTCATTTACAACAAGAACAACTAAAGTAGAAATTCCACAGCCAAAAGCACAAACCTTCGATACAGTCAGTGGACAATATGTAATTAGAAAAATTAAATCTGAATGGGAAATGCCAAAAAAGTCTTCTATTACTATGAGAATTGATGGTCTTGCTTATTATATAGATGCTATAAATTTATTTTCACAAAATAATGATAATTCTAGATTAGATAACCAAAAAGGAATTGACCACTTAAGTTTTATGGGATTTAATAAACATTTATCTGAAAACTTAAAAGAAGGAACAAGATTAGACTTAGTAGTTAGACATGTAAATCCTCATGATGAAGTAAATTATAATAGCTATTTAAAAAATGGAGAGCGAGCTTTCTATAGAGACACAGTTTCAAGAAATGGTATGGTTGGAATGGTGAATACTAGACCAGACAATGCCCGTTCTATGTTTTGGGTGTTTGAAGATGTTAGATTTTTAGGATGGAATGATGGACTAGAATTTGGTCATAATTCTTTTGGTGGACAAGAACTAACAACAGACTTTATATTTAAACGCTTGATAAGAGTAGATCCTATGTATTTAGAAAACTATTTAGGTGGAACTTATGAAAATGCATATAAGCCTATAAATATGACAAATAATATTAATTCAGAAATGCAAATAAAATCTAATTACAAATCTATTTAAAATATTTTAAGATTTTCTTCACCAAAACATTCTTTTAATTGTTGTAATACTTTTTTACCTAAATCTGTAATTATATAACCATAATTTGAATGCTTTGGCTTTGGTATATAATCTATGTATTTTAAAAATCTTAAATTTGCCAATTCACCTTCATATTTTGAAGCTTTTTTATTTAACATTGTAGAATATTCTTGTTTTCTCAAGTAACAGCCATTATGCTCAAAAGGCCAAATATCAACTGCATACAATAATTTACACCATAATAAATTCGGATGCAAGTTTGCACATTGTCTATTATGACTATAATTATTTGCAACTACTTCCATAATTATAATATTAACGCTTATACTCCTTTTTTATTTTAAAACTAACTTAAATATGGCTAAATTAACTGAAGAAGAAAAGAAAAAAAGAGCCGCTGAAAAATTAAAAATTAAAAAAGAAAAAGAAGCTCTTAAAAAGAAACAAATTGCAGAACGTAAAAAATTATCTGAGGCTAAATCTGCATTTAGATCTACTAATGAATGGAAAGATTTTAGAAAGCAATTGTTAGAAGAGCGTGGATATATTTGCGAATTTTGTGGTAATAAATATGCTAGTAAGAATATGGTATTACACCATGCTTTCGTAGCTCAAGAAAGAAATGGAAAAACTCCTGCAGAAGATTATATGGATATAACAGACCCATCTCGTTTTAGAGTCTTATGCAAAAGATGTCATAAATTGTTACATGGAATTTCTGAAATAAAAAATCCATCTCCAGCAGTCCAAGCTGTAAAAGAAAACATTAGAAGTTCTATTGGTGATGAATGGGTTGATCTTAAGCAGCCTAAATAGTCTTAGATAGTTGAAATCATCCTTATTTAAAAAATAGACTACCTTAAACACTAATTATGTTATGTATTTAATAGATAAGGCTGATAAATTTTTAGAAAGATTTATTTATAAAAAGCATATAAAGCTTGAGCTTTATTGTTTATTATATAATCTTGGATTATGCTTAAGTCTTTTTATATTTAAAAATTTTTTTCTATATAGAATTATTGGTGCTCTATTAGTTGTATATAATATCTATCTAATATTTTTTGAAGCCTTAAGATACACAACTGTAAATGACTCAACATATACAAAATTTAAGATAATTTATACTCTAAATATTATTTTATTTATCATTTTTCCATTTAATAGTCTTACAATAATAGGATTTTTTATTATTCCATATGCTATCTATTTTATGAATTTATCAGACCATTATTTAGGTATTGATAACCTACATTGGCCTTATATTCTTCATTTATTATATGGTGGAATACTATTTTGTTTAGCTTTTGTTATTAAGGAATATATAAATATCTTTAGTGACTATCCTTTAAATCCAAATACACTAGTATTTCTTCAACCATTCACATTAGCTATAGCTGTGAATGAAGTCGCAACTGAACTTGTTGATTTAAGATTTATATTCAAAGCCAAATCATATAGAGATTATATTGCATCTTGTTATGACTCATTAACAGGTATTCCTGGAAGAGGTGGCTTATTTAAAATCTTTGGTGAAGAACATATTAAAGCTGTGGCTATGATTGACATTGATTACTTTAAAAAAGTAAATGATACTTTTGGCCATGATGTCGGAGATATAGTTCTTAAACAAATAGCTAATAGAATGAATGATATAACTAAAAGTACTTTAGAAGTTTTTGCTTGTAGATGGGGTGGAGAAGAGTTTGTGATAGCAGGAACAAGTTATGAAATTGTAAGATACGTTTGTGTTGAGCTTCTAGAAAAAATGAGAAACCAGCCTTTAAATATCAGTAAAGATATCTTATTAACAAAAACTTTATCATGTGGTATTGCTGTGAAAAATGATACAGAGTCAGTTGACGCTTTAATCTGTAGAGCTGATGATCAATGCTATCTTGCAAAAGAGAATGGCAGAAATCAAATTAGATACAATAATAAGGAGCTTCTATGCTAGAATACTTAAAACCAGTTATAATGATAGTTGTTTGGGTTCTCACTGTAATTTCTTTTAAGGTTATAGATTGGTTGACAGACTTGATTGTGTCTAAAACTGCGTCTAGAAAAAATGGAGTAAAGAAAAAGCATAGAGTCAGATATTTAGTATCTAGATTTTTCGGTAACAAAGAAAATGTAACAGGTGAAATATTTGATGATATTATTATTCAGTGGGGTATAAGTAGGGACTTCCTTTTATTTAAGAAAGAAATGGGAACATTATCAGAAAAAGATAAAAAGTTTTTAAATAAATGGGAAGGCTTATGGAAAGGTAAAATGCCTAAAAACTCGGAGGAATTATATGACAACAAAACTTTTAGCAATGATGTACTGTAAAAAGATTTTTTCAAGATTTCATACAGAAAATGAACTTACTTTTTATAGTAAAAATGGATATGCTGTATCATTCAAAGGTCTCAAAAATCTAAAAGATGGTTATTGGCAAGAGGTAAATGTACAAATATTTAAATGTAGTGAGAATGGTATTGTGAGTGGAGTTGCTTTTTATCCTAAGCAAACAAATTCTTTTGTTCAAGTAAATCCAATTCGTAAATACTATTCATGCTATAGAAAAATATTAAATGGTGAAGTAAAAAATGAAGTGCCTTCTAAAAAAGATATAAAAGCTTTTAAAAAGGCATTATGGTGGTTTCCATTTCAAGTAAACTTAGGAAAAGCTTTTAATGAATAATACAACTATAAAGAAAACAACAGGATTAGTAGCTATTTTTACTCCTTTAATCATCATTCTTGCAGGATTTATAAGTCCTTTTAAGAATAATGAAAATTGGTGGCATTCTCTTTCTGCATCTTACTATAATCAATCTACAGTAGGTGCATTTATCTGTTGTTTTATAGTTTTATCATTATTACTTATTTTCAATAAAGAAATATTGTCAAAAATTGTTGGAGTTTTATTAACATTAGTATTAGTATTTCCTTGTATGGATAAAACTATTCCAGTATTGAAAGACTGTACTGGATTACTAAAAATTCCATCTAATATATCTGATAATATTCATTCAATAATCTCATTATTAGCTTTAATTTTTATGATATCTGAAGTTATATATTTTTTATGTAAATATCAGAATAAAACTATTTATATAGTATCACTAATACTTGTTTTGATTGCTACTGTAATTATTGTTATAGAAAATATTTATCATAGCAATGGTAACTGGTCATTACATTGGACTACAATTTTTACAGAGTCTACTTTATTTATAAGTTTTGGAAGTTGTTTTTATTGTTCAGGATTAGAAGATGAAAGAAAACTTTTAATATCTTCTTCATCTTGATCTAAAGATTTTTTAAGGTCTGCTATATTTTCAATAGCCTTTTTTACAAAAAAGGGAAAAGCTTTATCAGTATAAATATTGTTAAGATTTTCTAAGTCTTTTTCTAAAGATTTAATTTTATTATTAATTTCTTCTCGTTTTTCAAAAAATTCTTTTTGATCTTTACAATCACAGCATAAATGACCTTGCCAATAAAGAGCCTTTCCACAAAAAGGACAATAAGCAAGGTCATCTATTGTAACATGAATATTATCAGAGTCGAAAACTATATTTTTCTTACAATCTTCAAAAAACTCAGATCTAGTCATCTATACTCTCATCAAAGTAATAAGTTTCATCATTAAAAACAAAGCTTTCTCCGCTTTCAATTAGCGAATAAACCTGTTCTTCTGAAAGCTTAAAATTATTCATTACAGTTGTGATACTTTCTACTTTTCCAGCAGAAGGTTTCTTATCAACTTTAATTACTACAATACCTTTACTCATTTTTTCTCCTTTAATTTCTTTTTAGTATTTTGGCCATTTGATAAAACTTTATAAGACTCATACATTGAGTCATTTTTATCTACAGGAGCAATATATACTTCATGTAAAGCAGAATGCTTACTTACCTGTTTAGTCCATTCTTTCATATGCTGCTCTTTTAAGAACTTCATATAAATCTGGTTTCCTGCTGCTTCATAAAGATGTCTTATTTCAATAAGACGTTTTGCTTCTTTAATCTTACGTTTTTCTGCCAACTTTCTTTTAGTCTTTAAATAATAAAGATCAGAATTTATATTAACTGACTCTTGGGTAGGTTCTGGCTCTGGAGGAGGTTCTTCACCACCTTCATCTCCGCCTTCACTACCACCACCTTCTTCACCACCGAAATCATCGCCTCCTAAATCGAAGCTACCTGAGTCATCTCCACCAAAGTCCATATCATCACCGCCGAAATCATCTCCACCATCATCTCCATCACCACTATTACCTTTAGAGTTTTTAACAATAGTAGAAAGACGTACCCAACGTTCGATATCAGTTGTATCTAAGAATGAGTATTTAGACATAATATCAATAATTACATCTTCTGGCAATGTTTCACCTTCTTCAAGGCCTAATGTTGTTTGAAGAAGTTCCATAATTTGTTGTGTCATATCCAAAGAAGCTGCGCGTGATTCTCGTTTATCAGCTGATGCTTCTTCTGCTGGAAATCTCATAGATAATACAAATGGTGTATTATAATCGAACTCACCTGTAATTGCAAAATGTAAACGAATAAGTTTACCTAACTCTTCAAGGAATGAAGTTTGAATAGAATAAACATGACGGCCAAATGGCTTATACTGTTCAGCTAATGCAATACCAGATGCAATTTGTACTGAGCCACTTTCACCACCACCTAAGCCCATATCTAAATATGATACAGGAATACCAGCAGCTATTGCCACATTATTTTGTGCGTTTTTAATATCATCAATATAGTTGAAGTCAACTTTAGACTCTAAAACCTTCATATCAAGAAGACCTTCAGGAGCCCAAATTTTAGTATTTACTGTATAAACTTCAATTGAGTTAGAAGCAGCTGTAACACCAATATTGTCATATTCTTCTCTAACCATTTCAACAGTATCAAAAGCTGTTTCAACACCAACACCTTCTGTCTGTTTTACTGTATAAAGCTGAACTGGGAATGAACTTTCACGAGCAAGTCCTTGTAATAATTTAAGACTGAATGCTTGCTTAAACTCAGGTAAAGCTAATAATAAAGGTGGATAACCATAAGGGAAGAACTCATTATCATCAGCCATATATCTGAAGTGAGTAATAATCCAAGGAGGAACTACTTCACCACCTTCCATTTCAAAACCTAAAAGTTTTGTATCAAACTGGTCAGCATAATCTTCATTTAAGCCATTGATAAACTCTTTGTCATTTTTAATCTCGCCCATTAACTTTTCAATTTTTGCTCGACGAGATTTATTCATTCCGTCACCATTCTTTAATTGAGCCATTACTTCTGACATATGCTGAGCACTAAACTCAAGACGTTCAGATAATGAGAAAACAGAAAGAGGAATAATTTTTTCTATTCCTTTATAACCAATTCTATGAGCCCAAAGAGCTTCACCATACATTTCAAGGTTTTTACAAACTGATGCAATACGCTGTTGTGTAATACCCCATTGTGCAAATAATTCATAGCATCTATTTGCAAATAAAACATTTTCTGCTGTAACTGTAATAAGACGATCTTGGTCATCTAGTTGTGTTGCTTCATCAGCAACAAGTTGACAAGCTCTTTTTAAGAAAGGATCATTACAAACTGCAAAACGTAATTCACTTAAACGTTTTTGTCTTTCTTCTATATCAGAATATGAAAAAGCTGTCTCATCTAAGTATGCATTAAAAAGTCTATTTACATTAGATGATAATTTCTGATTTTTAAAAATATTACCTAAAGCAGCATGCTTAATTTGAAAAGCACTGTTACCAGCATCTACTTTTACAAACCTAAGTCCTGAGTTTTTCTCAAAATCTGTAGTAGCCTTTTCTTTATCAATTGAACGCCAACCAAAAATAGCAGAAAGTCTTTGTGTAAACGACTTTCTTTGAATTTCAGATTTTGGAGCGCTATTTGAATTAAAACTTATTCCTGCCATATTATTTAATTAGTAAAAGCATCATCTTGTGAGTCAAGATCTTGTCCTGACTGTTCAATTGGAATTACATCAAAATATTCGCCTACAAACATAGCTTCCATTGTGTTTAATTCACCATTATTTACTTTCACAAGAGAAATTTCTATTCTATCTTCCATATCTGCATATTCTTCTTTTTGCAGATAACGCTCAGCATAATACTTTTGTCTAAAACAAGTAATAACATATCGTCCACGTTCTACCCAAGCACCAGCATTTTTAATGTCAGCAATAGATGGTTTAAGACGAACAAGGTCATCTACACTATGTGGTGTTACAGCTGCTTCTTTAGAACGATTCATCTGTAATACACCAATAATATGAACACCTAATTCCTTAGCAATAGAACTCAATTTGTTAATTGCAACCTCAATACCAAAAGCTGAGTTTGCACCTTTATCAAACTTTGTAAAGTCTGTAATCATAGATAATAAGTCTAAGACTATAATTGCATACTTAGAGCCGATATCTGCTTGAAACTTCATTATTTGTTTTCTTAGAGTAGCTAAAGAGAAAGCTGAATCTTCAGAAAATCTAAATAATTTATTTTTAACAAGCTCTTCTTTTTCTTGTTCAATAAGTCCGCTGATCATATCAAAATCCTCTTCAGAAGGATTTATAATATCTCTATATTTTAATTGAAGTCGTTTTGCTAAAAGACGGTCCATAATAGAAACAGCACTCATTTCAAGAGAGTAATACATACAAGGAACATTTGTCTCTATTAAAGAGTTTATAAGATTTGTACAAACTGTAGATTTACCAGATCCAGATGCAGAAGCTAAAATTCCAATTTCACCTGGTAAAGGACCTGTCTCAACAAGACTATCAAAAATAAAATTATTAAAATAATATTGTTTACCATTTTCACGTTTTTTATACTCAGGAGTATATAACTTAAACCATGACTCAAAATCCATAACTTCAGAAATTTTATGGTCATCATTTTTCTGCATAAGAATTTCTGAGTCATCAATCAATTCTGAAATCTCATTTTTCTGAGTATCAGTTAAACGAGCTGTTGAGTCTACAATATGTTTTGCTTTTTCAAGTTTATCTGAGATTTGACGTCTTTTCTTAAAATCAAAAAGTTGATCTAAGATATCATTTATATTATTATAATCAGTTTTATCTTCTGGGTCTTCACTAACAACAACATCTATTACATAATCTGAAGCGTTCAAATCAAGAACAGAATACTCCTGTAATAAAGTATCATGCGAAAAAGGAATATTCCTATCTTTAAGATTTTGCATTGCATTAAAAACATGCTTTGTTGAGTCTGTTGAAAATAAGTCTTCTGTTATTTTATCATTGTCTAATAAATTATTATTTTTATATAATGCTGCTAAAAGCCTTTTTTCAGCTAAAAAATCTGGCTGTCTAGCGAGAATAGCTTGTGTTTCCATATAGGAAATATTAACTATTTAAAAATAAAAAAGCTCCCAATTCGGGAGCTTTTATTTAGGTTTTTGAAAAATTACAACTTTTCAACACGGAATGATTTAACTTCAGAAACGCTCTTGTATTTTTCAATCAAGTCCTTACGACCAAGACTCTTAAGACCTGTTTCTGTAAGTTTATATGATTTACGAAGTTCTGCTTCAGAAAGTTCTGCGATAGCGTCGCTGCTGAGTGTAGATTCCTGCTTCATAAGCACATTGATCTGGTGGTCAGCTCCATCTACAGTATATTTACCACAGTCAAGAGCTTCAATCTTAGGCTTAAGATCATTAAGCTGATTTTCGATAGCTTCCTGAAGAGCTTTTCCGAAAAGATATTTAGCAACACTGTCATCAGAACCAGCAAACTTAGTAAATAATTCGTTTAATTCCATATAATACCTCACGAATAGAATATACAATTATTTTAAATTAAATTCATAGAACTTAATAAATTTGCATTTTTCTTTTCAATACTATCTACAGTACGTTCAAATTGTGCGTCTTTATAGAAGAATTTTTGTGGAATAAACTCATTACTATATAAGTTCATTAACCATATATTTCCAGTAATAGCATCAGTTGCATCCTTAGCATTATATCCAGTAACAACATTACTTTGCCAATTTCCTTTTTCCCACTCATAGTCTAAATCACCATCGAAGTGGTCTATTTTAATAGTACCAGTTTGTTTACGTCTTACTTCATGTAAAGACTTCATATTATTTTTTACAAAAATATTTTTACCACAGAACCATCTTCCATGTGTTACTAAGTCATAATAATTATAATATGGCTCAGGTAATTTATCAACTGACACATAATCAACATTTATTCCTGCACGAGCTAAAAATTGTCTTGCAGGATCTGATTGCCAACCATCAAACGAAACGTGTCTGATATTTATACCACCTAAGTTTTTTAAGTCATATATAAAGAACTTAATAGCGTCTAGATTGATATGGCCACCTTTTGGTACAAGTATAATTGTAAAGTCTGTGACATAAACTGTCATTGGCAAGCGAGTATGCTCATCTATTCTATAAGGATCTTTTTCTATATGAGACATCGATATACAAGTACAGTCTCGAGATTTAGATTGGTCAACAGATACTACACGAGGTACATTAGGCTCATAATAGAAATAATATCTATTCATAACTCTATAGAAAAACTTATTTTGTATTTGATTCCAAATCAAATGTTCAGGCTGTTCATCTGCTAATGCGACTATAGAACCGTATAGATTTTTAAGTCCATTATCAAAACAATCTTCAATCCAATCATCACGATAAAATAATCTATCTGGTGTACCTGAAGGTTCACCACACCAGTCTTTTAGGAAGTCTAATGGGTTTTCTTTTGCTTTACCTAAAAATGACGAAGTACCATTTTTTGTAACTTGTTCTTTAGGACACCAGATTAAGTCATTTTTATCAAATTGACTTGCTTCTGACTCATCTTCACAAACTACAGGAGGTTTTCCACTTCCACCCTTAAATAGCTGGAAAGCAACATCATAATCATGGTGTTCAGTTACTTTTTGGTCTAATGTATGTAAGTTCTCAACATCACAGAAAGATGGGAATTCCTCTGGATATAAGTTCCATCTTGAACCTTTCCAAATATAATTACTTGGGTTTTCAGGTGCATCATAAGTCATCCAGTTTTGAATAGGATCATCTAATGAAGATGGAGAAGAGTCCAAAATAAATCTTGCATAATAATTTGATTGGAAACGGTTTGAAATACGTTCCTTTAATTTAGAAAAGAAACGGTATACTTTATCAGGGGTCCAACCTTTACCAGCTTCCAAGAAGAAGTTAATTTCAGTCATAGCTCCTGCTAAAATATTCAAACCAATAATGTTTCCATCACCTGAAGCAGTTTTCCAGCTTAAGCCATTACCTGTTTGGAATACACCATCGCAAGCTGTTGTCCAAGGAATATATTCAATTGTGTCGCTTTCTTGTAAGTGTTTTTCCTCATTTAACATTTCTTGGTGAGTACGACACCAATGCCAGAAGTTTGCAGACTCAATTAACTGACGAATAGGCTCATTGTAAATTTCTTTTGCTTTACCCTGAGTAACAGCGCATAATGCTATTACGAATACAGTTGTGCGAGATTTATTGAAAAACTTCCAAGGATCACGCATAAGAGCAAAGTGACAAGCAATGTATAACAAAGCAAGCATTGTAAATGTAGACTTTCCAGAACCAATAGATGGGTTTAATACAGCTGTACGATAAGGTTTTAATGGGTCAAAGAATTGTAAAAAGTTCTTTCTTACAGGCCACCAAACAGACTCTGCCTGTGATCCAATATATTTGGATGTTAAAAACTCATCAGGTGTAGGTGGTCTATCCTTAAATGTAAGAAGGTAAGGCTTTTCAAGTAATAATTCAAGTGTTGCTTCATCTAAGCCTTGTTGGTCTAACCATTTTATAGCTGTTTTAATCTGTTCAAAATTTAAGTGTTGATACTCAGGTCTTTTAGCAGCAGCTGGATCACCTGATAAAATATCTTTTATAATATATTTGAGGTCGTTTACTGCTCTAGGGTCTTTAAATCCTGCAAGCCCCATGTCTTTTTCAGTTATATCTGGAGACTGTTTAACTTGATTAATATCAACTGTAGGAAATAAAATATCAGTAGGACTAATAATTTTATTTTCATTTGGTAAAATAATATCACTCATATATGTTAGTTAGTAGAAATTTTTATTTAATTTAATACTAAAATGACAAAATATTAAAAAATGTCAAAATAAAACTCTAAAAAATGGTCACTGTTAAATTATATTTAAAGATGACCACTTTCTCGACTTTTCAAGTCGTTCAAGTAGTTTGACCACGGCTTGCCTTAGGTCAACGACCTAATAGAAATAAATAAGAAAAAGTTAATATAATTTATAAAAGGAATATAAAATGACAAGATCAGAAAAGAAACAACAACAAGTAGAAGAACTATTAAACCAACCTGTAAAATTAGAAATATCAGATGATGGATTTGGAGAATTATCTGAAAGTACAATTATTCCACATGATGATGATTTATTTGAAGTAGCTGAAAAAACTTATTCAGAAGCTGAAGAAGATTTATTGAAATTTGTAGAAAAGCAGATTAACAATATGCAAGACAATTTGTTATTTGGTGGTGATGAAACCCCATCATTTTATAAGTTAAATAAGTCTTTAATGGAGTATGAATCAACTTTATTAGCTCTTACAGCTTTATATCAACGAACTCGGTCTAAATATGACTTTGAGCAAGAAAAGTATGATAATTTTTATGCGAGTCTTTATGTACAAGTAAAACAAGAACAGCTTTCTTTAGGTAAACAAGGAATTACAGCACAGAGAGAGATTGAAATGATTGTTCGTAAAAGATACATGAATGAACTTGCAAAGCTTAAAGCTAATGTAATTAAATGTGAAAATGAAAAAGACACAATTTTCCGTTTAATTGAAGGTTGGAAAAATTATCAATTTGTTTTAGGAACTCTTTCTAAAAATGCTCAAGCAGAAGCAATGGCATCAGGTGTTGCTAATAGAAATCCTATGGAATTTGGCGATGAACAGTTTCAGCAATAGTTAAATCTTTTGTGTAAATAATAGTAATTGAGTCATTATACTTTAATAAAGTAGTTCTATTTTCAAATGACTGTACAACTTCTAGAACTTTATCTTCTAAATGACAAGGACAGACAACTAGAGGAGAAGTAGTTTGATAATGCTTATATAATAAAAAGCTCTCTTTTGAGAGCTTTTTAATTTTAACTTTTTGTCCTTTCTCAAACACTCTAAATAGTACCTTCTACAGTAACAACACCTTCAGAACAATCAATTTCACATTTTGTAAAGTTTGCTCCAGTTGGTCTAATCTTATTTAAGATATATTGGCTATCTGTCAATACATCATTGTATTCAACTTCTTGTACAATAAATGCAGAAACTGTAAACTTAAAACTAAATGAAATTACAAACTGTCCATTATCATCAAATAATGGAACAATATTTGCAAATGACCTAACATATCTATCTGAAGAAGATAGTAATTCAATTAAAGCTACTTCAATTAAAGGCTCAATAGTTCTAGTAACAGAGTCAAACTTAAGTTGAATAGAAGACATAATAGCTGCACAGTTATTGAAGTTTCCTTCTTCAAATAAAGCTTTAACTTCAGGCACTTTAAGTGACACATTTGGGGAATTTGAGTCAATTGGTACTAATCCTGATTGAATAGGATTATTATTTTCATCAGCTAAAAGATTTGAGTTATTTTGCTGATTTAATTCTTCATCATTCATATTTTAATTAGTCTAGTCTATTTATTTTCATTAAACTAATTATACTATGGCAGATATAAATAATTTAAGGGCGTCAATTAACGCAGCAAAACAATCTATTGCTCATTATAAAGCAATGAGCTTTTATACTACAAATGCAGATTTTAAAGAAATTATAGATATGCTTGAAAAGCAAATTTTAGATCAAGAAGCTTTTGCTAATTCAGTACGTGAGTCAACTTTATTTAATTCATATTTTAAAACCCCAGAATATAAACTTACTGAAGCAAATATTGCTTTATCTAAAGGTGATTTTTTTAAAGCAGACTGGCTTTTATCACAATTAGAAGAGTCGGTCGAAGTAAACAATTTAAAAGCAAAATTAAGTGAAGCACTTTTTTATGATAAAATAGGTAATTTATTTGAGACATGTTCTGATAATGAAGCATCTTTTTATCGTTCACATCTATCTGAAAAAGCTTTATTTGGCTCAATGGCTTCACAGATTAGAAAACTTACTATACAAATAAATGATGTTAAATATGCATTAAATACAATTGATGAGGTATCAGAATATAATCAACAAAAAGCAGAAAAGAAAAATACTGTTTTAAATGCAAAAAGACAAGATTTAGAAAATAAAACTGCTTCTTTAGCAAACTCTGAGAATGGAAATGACTTAATTGCCAGAGGAAAAGCAGTAAATAAAATGAACAATATAACTGACAAGATGGAAAAAAATCTTGCAGGTTCAAAAGCAAATCAAGCAATAAATAATAATCAAGAAATTATTTCAAACTTAAAAGCTGCTCTAGAAGACTTAAATAATTATCTTTCTAGTGAGCAACTTAAAAAAGCAATCACACTTGTAGATAGAAATACTGGTTTATTCGGTAGAGCAAAGATTGATGGATTTGTTACTTCTAAAGATTTTAAGATTGCTAATATGGCAAAACAAATTGCTGTAGAAGCAGGTGTTTCAAAGGAAGAGATAAATCAAGAAGAACAAGAAATTGCTCAAGAAGCTGAAGCTATTGACCAAGAAAAACAACAAACACAACAGCCTGCAACTAATAATACTCAAGGAAGTGAAATTAGCTCAATGGTTGCAGCTGATGAGAGTATAGAAAATTATAATTCAGACTCGATCTTATTTGAGTCTATTTTATATGAAGGTTTTTTTGATAACCTTAAACAAGGTTTCCAAAATATTGGAACTAAAGTTAAACAAGGAGCTACAAATTTAGCAAATAATGCTAAAGAATACTTTGCAAATAATACAAGAAATGCTTTAAATAGAACATCTGCACAGGAAATTAGAGCTACATTTGAAGAGCTTGCTAACAAAGTTGCAGTATTTACAAATGCTGCAAAACAAGCACAGCCTATTTTTAATGCAACAGGTAACTCAAAGTTTGAAGTTTTTAATCGTAAATTAGGAAGAGTTTTACTTACAGCAGGTGGTATTGTAAGATTAGCTGGTATTGCTTGTCCTCCTTTAGCTGCAGTAGGTACTGCAATGGCAGGTGTTGGTGCTGTTGCAAATGGTATTGGTAATATTAGAAAAGACATAGCTACTGGCCATAAAGGAAAAGCTACAATTGATATTATTGGTGGAATTGGTGGTGCTGCTATGGGAGCATCTGCTGTTGGTAGGATTTTAGGACAATCTGGAAATATTTTAGCTAAAGTTTCTGGTGCTGGACAAACACTCACTGGTGTTAAAACTACTATAAATGGTATTGATAGAACTAAAAATGCTTCAACTGCGGCTGGTAAAGGTATGGGACTATTATCTGCACTAGGTGGTGTTGCGATAACATTGTCAGGATTATCTGCTTTAGGTGCACAATTTAGTGGAACTCAACTCTCAGCAGAGGATGCGTCTCATCTTCAACAAAGTGATGCTGAACTTCAAAAAGGAGCTCAAACAATCGTAAATGATGAACAAGTTAAAGAGCTCACAGCAGAAAGAAATTATTTAGAACAAAACCCAAATGCACAAACTGAACATTCAGGTTTATTAGCAGATACAATTACTAAACAAGTAGGAAATACAAATAGTGATATTGCTCATGCTAAAGTAGGTGATTGGATTGTTAGAAGTGATGGTACAAAAATTGAGTTAAAACAATTTGATATTGATTATGCAAAAGCTGCTATTGGTGAGATTAAGCCTGAGACAAATCCATTTGACCCAGAAAATCCAATGGTTGGACAGATTACTCAAAAAGGTCATATGATTACTGATAAAGATATAGCTATTTTAAGACCTAATAATGCTGCTGAAGTTGTAACAAGTCAAGTTCCTCAAGTTGAAGAAACATTACCTGAGGCTCCTGCAGCTCCAATTAATAATGATGCCTTAAATACAGATGTTGGCCAAAATGAAGGAGTTGACGAATTAGCAAATTCACCTGAGGCAGTTGAAACTCAATTAGAAGATACTGCTGAAGAAACTGTGCAAGCAGAACAAACAGTTCCAGAAGTACAGCAAGTAGCTAATGAATTGGAACAGAACATAACTTGGAGTGAAACAGCTGATCAGCCTGTTACAGGTGATTTTAGATTTGAAAGCTTAAATGCTTATGGAAAAACTTTTCAAGCTGTAAAGTTTAATACAGATGTAGCAGTTTGTCCTATTTATAATTCTAAAACTGGAGCAATTGCGTTTATCCATCATTTCAAAGGAAAAGATTATTTTAAGATTGGATCAGTAACTGGTGTACCAGAAGAACATCTTAATCTAGTAAAGATTACTGCTTTAAGAAATGCAGGATTTAATGTTAATTTTGATAATGGTCAAGTATATATTACTGACGACTCAGGTCAACTTTATACTCCAGGCTATCGACTATTAGGATATAATATGCCTAAACAAAACTCTTAAAATAAAAGCCACTCGATTGAGTGGCTTATTTTATAATTGATAATGAATTTTAATATCCATATCTTTCAAGATAGTTGAAGAGTTGTTCATCATCATCTAAATGAAAATCTTCACCATTAACTTGAATAAGACCACCATAATTTTGATGACAGAAATAAAAATCTATAAATTCTCCAAGACGGGCAAGACGATCTTCTCGTACAGCTGCAAAAAGAGTAAATAAGTGCTCACAGATTAAATCTGATAATAATTCAGAACGAGTTCCACTTGCGCCTGTCATAAAAGGATTATTATCATTAAATTTTTCAATAGCATCATCAAGCTGAATATCTAATCTTCTGATGGTGTCTAATCTTTCTTTAAATATATTGAACGTCATATAAAGCTCCTGGGTAGATTTTATTTACTTCTGCCCTTATTTCATCATTAGACATATTAACCCAATGGTCTTTTAATTTACCTAAAATATCTTCAATATCCAACTTTCGTTTAATGTCTTCAGACTTAATAAAAGATAAAACTTGATCTTTTCCTATAATATAGTTATTATCACTAAGCTCTCGTTGACCATGCCAATTTTTAAGGTCAAATCTTGGATTTATCATAAAATTATGAAAAGGTATTCCATAGGAGTCAACGAAACTTAAAGCATAAGATAAGCCTTTACCTGAAATCATATCAGATAAATCAGATCTCGTAAAGCAAACCTTCTTAAAGTCCAACATTTTCTCATAGTAACTACAAATACTCATAATCTGATGGCTTTCTTTCTCATAATATCCTAAAACAACAAGCCAGTCAACTTTAGACAAAATAATTTTCTTTACTTCTTCATCACCTAATAACGAAATTCCACCTTCACAATTAAAAACATTGACAAGCTCTCTTTGAGGTGTAATTGCAAATCCACCTAAATCTGAAGGTGTTAAATAACATTCACAATCACTAAAATTTGAATAATAACCAACAAACATCTTATGGAGAAGCCAGACTTGGGCACTGTTGAATGCTGTTTCAAACTCTTCTGCAGATACTTTTCTTATTCCCATCTTAATCCTCTATATCTAATTTCCATTTTTTATGTCATTAATAAAACTTTCTCTATATGAATGAATATAATGTTTTAATTCAAAATATCCATAAATTTCTAAGTCTTTTTTATTTGGAGCATGTGGAATTTCTAACCAAAAAAGAATATCTTCTACTCTACCATTAAAGTTTATATTTTTTGAAATAGTAAACCCCTCATCTGCGTAACCAGATGCTTTTAATTCTGTACCATCTTTCATAATTAGAAGATAATCATGCATATCCCAGTCATTTATACTATCATAAATATCTTCATCATCTTGAAGATGCCATTGTGAAATTTTAGGTATATAACTCTCAGTGCCAATAAATACTGTCATTATTACCTCCTGATTTTAGTCAATTTTTGCTTTATCAGTATATCTTATTTGATCTACAACATTACATATAATATTTTCAGGCCCAACCTCATCACAATGAGTAAGTTCCAAAATTGTTTTAGTTATTTTTTTATCTCTAATTATAGGATTTAAGTCATTCAAATCCTTTAAAATTCGTTGTGTAAGAAGCATTGAATTTAAGGTATTATACTTAAACTCACCTTGCCATTGATTATAATGATTATTAAAATCTTCTTCAATATAAGAAGAAATCAACTTTCTTTTTACAGGATTAAAAGCTATATCATCACCATGTCTTGTCTCATAAGTACGTGATACATAGTGGATGGTGAAAGACTCAATACATTCTTGCAAAAGAGATACAAAATTCTTATCTAAAGTTTTTAATCCAGTATATGAAGGAGTCTTTGCAAAATCATCATTGCCAGTATCTCCGATAGCTAAACCTTGACCATTTTCAAAAATAACATTATGATATAATTTAATAAATTCATAATTATTAACTGCCCGAGTTGTTTTATACAAAAACTCACAGTCTGAAATAAAATGGTCAATGAGTCCTTTTCTAAGAGAAAGGTCTGTAAAGAATGGAGCATATTCTGGTAATAATTGTTCTTTTAATAAAGAAGACTGATACCAGTTTGCGATATCATTGATATATTTATAACGCTGTTTATAGTCATTTAACATAAACTCATCAAATGACCACTTAAATCTTGAATTAGAAAATCTCTGAATAGTCTTCCAAATACCCATACCACAAGTATTATGAATACCTCGCATTAGGGCACTATTCTGATTTACAATAATATCAAATGGAGTAACCCATCTGCAATCTCTATGTCTAAAAATAGTAGAAGTAGTTTTCGTCCAATTTAAATTGTATTCCTGTGTAAATTGCATAGGGTCCATTATAAACATTGGACCAAAAAATGTAGAGCTTCCTAGACAAGAAGCACTTCCAAAATGTTTATTATTATAAACTTTATCTTGATAAAAAACTGAATGTCCTCGTTGAGCACCACCATTATTTAAAACAACTATTGTATTTGCGGGATCTTTAGCTGCAATTTGAGCTGTTATAGTACCTTTGCCTTCATCTCCCCAACCAGCACCTATTACCATATGAACATCCATTATGTTCTCCTTTTTACCAAGAAATTACGCCATCAGATCTACTTTGTATGTCTATTGATGACTCATCATTTGTATGAAAATCAACCATACAAACTTTATCATTACCTTCAAGATTAATAAAAGGCGTAGACTCTGCTGCCCATTGGTCTTGCCAAATCTTTACATTTTTTACAGTAATATCAAAAGTTTTACCATCATGTATTTCTTTAAGATTTGGTCCCCAAGAAGGATATTTTCTAGGGTCAACATCTTTATATAAGAAATCTTTTAATTCTGAAAGTTTGCCTTCGATAATAATTCTCATATTTTTACCATGTAATTACATTATCTAAAGGACCACTATTTACAGTTCCTTCTAGAGTATACATTTTTTTAAATGTTTGTTCAGGATAAACAGACCAATCTGTGTCACTTCTTTTAATAACATAAGAGCCTTCTGTAATATGGACACTTCTTTTACGGTCATTTTCATCTATATAAGTCACATTAAGATAATTCCATCCATGATATTCATGCTCAAGAGTTATTTCCATTATTCTAGGCAAAAACTTACGTAATTCTTTATTAACAGAAAAAATATTCTCTTCACATAAACACTGCGGAACTTGAATACAATCTCCTTCATCATGAATACGTTTACATTTATAAACTACCATGTTACCACCTTTACTGAGTCATCTACAGGTTCATATATTTCCTTAAAAGTCTCATCTTTTACAGGATAAATAGAATTATGAACACCTTTAATAAGCCAGCCATTTTTAGGACAAAACATTTCAGTTCCATCAGGCTTAGTTATGATTAAAACTTCATCTCCATCGATATCATTATCCCATTCTACTTCTAATTCTTCCCAATTATCAGTAATCCAATCTGCAATTTCTTCTGCATTTTCTTCATTACCTTTAAATTGAACTGCTTCAATAATAATTGGCTTTTTACGGAATTTCTGCAAAGTCATTCTATTTTTTCCTTATTTAATAGAGGAGCAAAAAGCTCCTCTATTTATTTTTACCAAGTAACAACTCCAATTGAAGTATTGTCTTCAGTCAAATGTTCAGTTTCTTCACCATTATTTTTGATAGAAGACTCAATACAATCCATAATTGTTTTATTCAAATTATTGATTGTTGATACTTTATATCTTTTACCAAGAAGCTGCTTAAATCCCTTCATATTTTCATCATCATAAAAATCTTTGTCAGGGTTTTCAATATACTTCTTGTTGTTTGAATAGCAAGTCTCTTCATCATTTACAGAAATGTGATAAATATCAAATTTCTTAGAAGCAGCTTTATAAAGGTCTGGTGTCTTAAGAGAACCAAACTCTTCGGCGCCTTCAGGACGTCCAAAATATTCAACAATTCTGTTTTCAGGTAAGTCTGGATTTAATGGCTCATCTCCCATTGTAATGATGATACCTTTTCGTCCTTGCTTGTCATAAGCATCGAGCTTTGTACGATAAAGGCCAAAGAACCAAGGAGCTGTATAACTTTCCCAGTTATTTCCACCACCATGATGCTCCATCCAAATATCATCAAGCTGTTTTGCTACGCGGACGTCGGACTCAAACTGAGAAACCTGAAGTGGAGAGTAGTCACATTCAAAGTCACCTACTCCCATTACCATAATTTCGATATCTTTAAACTTCTTATAAAGTTTATCCATCATAGCACCCAAAGCTGCAGCTGTTTCCTGACAAGCAGAACCCATAGAACCTGTAACATCCAAAGCAAGAATTACAGGAACAGTATTCGGGTGTTCGGCTGTATTGATACACTCACGAATTTTGTTTTTAGGGTTCATAGTGTCCTTCATTGAAGAAGAAGTCCATGTCTGTCCTGAAGTAACACGTAATGATGAAGCATTAACTGTTTTATGCATAGACCTTGAATAATCAAGGAAGTCTGAACTTGAATATGCTCCTCCACCCATATTTTACTCCTTATCTTCTTCTGCTTTTTCTTCCTCAGTAGCATCTTCTGCATCTGAGAAATCGAGTTCAGCAAACATATTTGCAAATGGATTTGCACCATCTTCACCACCAAAAATAGCAGCAAATGGGTTTCCAGAGTCTTTTCCACCACCAAACATGTTCATCATCATAAACAGCTGTCCAAAGTTTCCCATAGGATTTACTGCATCAGCAACATTTCCACCATTCATCATTCCACCCATCATCTGGCTCATGAGCTGCATTTTAAACATCTGGCCAAACATGTTGCCACTCGAAGCCATACCTTTAAAGGGACACCAGATTTTAGCATAGAAGAATACCTTACCCATAAGGATATGACGTTCAGGGAGAACCTGCTTAATTTCATTATCTTCATAGTCAAGAGCTGTGATAACACCATCATCAACCTTGATTACAAAACGTGGAACGCGGCGGTCACCTTTCTGCATAAGAATAATATCACCAACCTGAAGTGTATTTGTTGGAATAAGCCAGAACATATTGAACATGTCAAAAGCAAAAGAACCAACATTTGTCAAGCGGTTTTTCTTTGCATCATAAGTTTTATAACCATTTGGAGTTTTAATTGCAATCTTGCCATTCATTGCAAGCTTACACTTACCAGCCTCAATAGGGCCAAACATTCCCTTAAACATTTTACCCATGTCACCCATACCAAAATCATTCATATCTTTATTCTCCTTGGGATTTTCTTCCCTTTTAATATAATTTTTCATATCTCTTATAGACAATGAAGTAGCAATATTACCATATATTGGTTTTGTAAAATCATGTAATTCAAGCATATATTTAAGCCTTTTTCTTGAGATAAGCTCTTACTAACATAAGAGTAAATCCAAGAAGATTTTGTCCTTGCCACTGTGAAATATCCTGTACTCTTGGATCATCTTCAGCCATATGAATAGCCCAAATACTATCAGTAGGATTACATTCTACAAGAATATCATCTCCAGTTTCAAGAAGCTGTTTCGCTAAATCTGGATTTTGTTCAAACTTAGCTTTAAGACCTTCATAAACTACAATTTGACGAACACCATTCCAAACAGTATCATTGTAATTCTTTACTTTTCTACCGAGACCTTTTATCTCGCTAGGAGAAGTAGAAGCCAAAATCTTTTTGGCAGTTTCTTCATCACCAAATATTTTTGCTTTTTGATACATCATCCATTGCTCACTGTTGACAAACTTAACTCCATCAACAGTAAACTCGCTCTTGAACCAATTGCTTAAATAACCTTTCAAAAAAGGATGAATTTTTACCATTTCTTATAACTCCTTAAAAAAGTCTACCATACCAGAGTCAGGATGTGGCATTCTTATAATTTCAATTTTAAATTTCATCTTATTATAAAGATTTTTAATACGATCAATTTCGTCAAAAGTAAAATCGCATTTATCCATTTCTCTACGAATAAGATGATCCAACTTTTCATATGTAAAGTTTGGAATATCTAGCTGCTTAGAAAGATTTTGTTCATCAGTAGAACCACACATTCCATCATTTGGAGCTTTCATAATCAAATCTTCTGGAGCACCCAAAGCCAAACCAATCTGTCTTACTTCAGTAACAGTATAATCACAAATTGGTCCATAACTTCCAGCGCTGTCACCGAAAAGTGTAGAATATCCAAGAACATCTTCACTTCGGTTACAAGTATTCAAAACTCTTCCACCAAAGAACGCAGCAATTCCATAAAGAGTTGTCATTCTTAATCGAGCAGGAGTATTTGTTGAATACTGAGTTGGAATATCATCTCCTGAATACCAATCAGCAATTCGAGATGTAAGGTCTTTATACATGCCTTTAATATTGATTGTAATACCTTCAATACCAAGCAATTTGATAACTCTTTCTGAGTCAGCAATATCTTTTTGCTCACCATTTGGCATCATAACACCAATTACATTTTCTTTGCCATAAGCTTTTACAGCAAGATATGCAACTGTAGTAGAGTCTTTTCCACCAGAAATGCCAATTACAGCTTTTCCAGTAGGATTTTTTTCACGCATATCAGTTACAATATTTTCAATAGCAAGATTAGCATCAAACATAACTACTCAACCTCCTTAGCAAGACGTGCACGAATATCCATCAAATTCTGACGATTGAAATAAACACCATTTACGAAAACAACTTGCATTTCATCTTTGTGAGTTTCTTCAAACTTTTCATAAGCATCTTCATCCAAACCATCTGTTGCGACATAGTCATTTCCAACTTTTTCAACAAAAACCAAACCTTTGTGAGATTTCTTAAGTTTTGCTGTATCAGTTTTTGGGTCTTTTACAACTTCAAGTTCGCGGCCATTCTCAAGCTGAATATAAGTAGTTTTCTGTGCAAAACCAAAAGTATCACGAGTTGATACAATCATCTTGTCACCTTCAAAGAAGGCATGGAAACAGAAAGCACCTACACCAAAAAGACAGTTTGTTGCGGCAAACTTCATTTCTTCAAGCTTTTTCCAGATTTTTTCAACCTGCTTAAGAGTACATCCATCACCAAGGATTATTCCAACATGTGGATTTAATACCTTGTAACCTTTCTTGTTTTCAGTACCACCAAATGTTTCCCAAAGAGACTGAACTGTCTGAATAACATTTTCATACTGGTCGCCTGAGTCTGGACGAATAAGGATTTTACCATCATGAGCAAGAATTTCTTCTTTAATTTCAGGAAGAACATTCTTTACAATATCCCAGTAGTCATAAGTATCAGCAACATAACTGAAGTTTTTATACTGTTTAAGAAGTTTGAGAATAAGCTTCTTTTCAGAAGTACCAACAGCAACATTTGAGCTTACTACAGAATGTTCGATTGAAACTGCACCAATTCCAAGGTGATTGTAAGAACAATCTGCATTGTAGAAATAATCGAGCCAAGAAATAGCAGGAACTGTTGAAGTCTTATTGAATGAGATCAACCAAGAAGCAGATGTTTTACAAGCTTCTTCCATACAAGACATTCCGCGCATTCCAAAGTCTGAAGCGGCCATACGAGGGTCAGCACCATCTGTTGTTTTATCATACCACTTCTTTGCGATTTTGTAGTACATATAACCAGCAGTTGCATCATTACAAGGCTTCCAAACTTCACCCTGTAACCAGCATTCTGTCCACTGAGCCAACCAAGCAAAATCAGGATCTGTATTTTCTACAGAAGCAATAGGAACTCCCATATTTACAAGAGAACCTTCTGGAAGAGCTTTAATCTTAAGTGGAAGATAACCAAGACGATGCAGCTTTTCAATGTGACTTGTTTCATAGTTTCCTGGTCCAAGCTGAAGATTCATCTTCTTTTCATAATCTGCGATTACTTCAGAAGTAGGCTTAGCGAACCAAGCATCTGCATTTTCTTTGAAGTTTTTAATAAAGGCTTGAATACCGAAAACAACAACTTTCTGCTGTTTTTCGAACATAGATTTGCGGGGAACAAGATAACTAACGAGCTTAGTCATCCCTTCTGGATAAACATCAACGTGACAGTTTTTGTAGGTGTCAGCTACATCAGGCATCATAAAATTAAACATAACTTTTTATCTCCTATATAAGTCGAATATGTTTTTGATAATTACTAAGAACTGTGCCACCTAATTATGGTTATTCTCAGCAATCTCTTAATTATATTAACAAACTTCTACGAAGTCGTTAGTACCACGATAAATTGAATTTGTAGTGAATACTTTTGTAATTCCAGCAGCTTTAAGTGAGTCAATATCAATTACATTTTCACAGTGTGAAATATAAAGATATATATTTTTTGCTCCACGCTTTTTAAGCTCAATTGCAGAATACTTAAAAGTACCACCTTTTGAACAAATATCATCAATGATGAGAATATTTTTATCTTTGATAAAATCTTCTTTTCCAACAATGTCTAAACCAAGAATTGTACCAGTTTTCCAATCACGATTTTTCTGGCCAATAACAATATCATAATTTTGTTTTACAGCATCAAGAGCTGAGTAACGTTTGCAAGCACCTGCATCTGGAAACATAATAGTTTCAACTTCACTTGGAACTTTTGCTCTAAGAAATTCTTCTATTGTTAGAAGACCTTCATCATCAATATTGTCAATTAAAGCCATAGAAACATCAGAGTGCGCATTGTCAACAACAATTCTTGTAAAGCCCATAGAATTAATCATTTTGGCAAATGACTTAAGAGTAAATACATCTTCAGGATTTTTAACTCTATCCATACGAGCATTTGGAATGTAAGGCATATATAAGAAAAGGTCTTTTCCTTTATAATAGTCGGTAATACACTGAAGAATAAAAAGTTCTTCCATTGAGTCAAACTCCCAAGTAATTTCTACTTGGTCATATGAGTCAGACTTAAACTCTGGAAAAAGCTGAATATTAGGTGTACCATCAGGAAATGTCTTTTTTTCAAGTTCAATGCCATTTATTTTAATCATAACTTATTATCCTTTAAGGAGCTGGCCGAAGCCAGCTTTTTATTACTGACGCTTTTTATTTTTGAAAGGATGTCTTCCCCAAAATTGCATCTGTTTTACGAAAAAATCATACAACTCATTAAAGTCGTGATTACCTTCGCTGGCAACAAGAGTAATATACTCTCGTGCGTCCGCTACATCTTCAGAACATTTTGCTCTATTGATGTAGTTTTTGATAATCTTTTTAGGATTATCTGTAGCATCCTTTTTTGTAAAGGAGTCTACACCAAGGTTCTTTTTATCCAAGACCTTCCTCCTTATTTATAGATTATACCTAATAAGTATAAAGTATTCAAGATTTATTTTACATTAATTTGCTGAGTTTTCATTACAGTTAATGCTGCATTGTGTGTGTCTTCATTAAGACAAGCACAGCAGTTTGAGTCAACTGAGATTGGCATTTCTGGATAAAGTGATTTAAGAATTGTTGCATTTGAAGCGACACAAATCGCTGTACAAGTACCACAAAGTTCAATCTCTTCAGGAAAGTCACCAGGCTGGTTATTTTCATCATTGAAAAGCTCATCAAGCTTAGCTTTCCAGTCTTTATAACCAAAAGTAGGCTTGTCAACAATAAATGCTTTTTTTGCAAATTCCTGAAGTTCTGGAACGATTTCCCAACCTTTTGTACCTTCAATGCAGTGTACATATGGAAGATTCTTTCCTTCCTGTGTTTCAAGATAATTTTCGTGATGTGTGTCACGAGTAAAAATAAGATAAGAATAATCTTTGGCTTTAAGCTTTTCTACAATATTTGGAATGATTTTTTCTGCGGCAGGATTTGCCAAAGGACCAGTAGTTACGAAGTCGTTTTGCATGTCAACGACAATAAGAAGTTTGTTTTTCATGTTTTCTTTTCTCCTATATAAATCGAAAATAGTTTAGTTTACTAAGAGAAGATCTGATCAACTTTTCTTATGATTAATCTTCTCGTTCAACTAGATATATAATTATATTAACATATATCCCTAAATAGAATATACATTTATATTTAAATTAGTTCACTTGAAAATATTCAGCTGCTGTCATACCAGGCCAATATTCTCTTTCATCTTCTTCATCACTATTTTTAAGTTTTTCAAAATGTTCATCCATAGTAGTAAAAATACTTTGGAGAATTTCTAATTTATTAAACTTTGTAAGAGCATTAATAAATGTTTTATAATGTTCTTCATAAATACGTTCATGATACCCCTCACCGTAAGCAAGGTCAATATAAGTATCTTTGAATAAATGATTTTCTACAACATAATGATATGTAGCTGCAACAAGATTTTTAATATCGATCCACTCATTTCTAGATGGACTTTCGAAAAGCTGATAAACATCTGGGTCTGGAGGATTTTCAAATTCTGAGTATACTTCACTTATCTCAGCGTCATCAAAGTCATCAATACTATCATAATATAAATGACCTTCATAATCTGGAGCACCAACACATTTATGGGTACCTTTATGCCCTACCCATTTAAGACCAAAAGTATCAGTAAATTCATATTCACGCAATCCAAATTGCTCAGCGTCTCTTTCTAAAGAATAAAAATCTGGTGGATTTAGATCATTATTTTTATAAATACTATTAGACCTGCGAGCTCTGGTAGCCATATAAATTTTGTTCCACTCTGATTGTTCTTCCATAGAACCAGTATAAGGCTGCCATTCCCATTTTTCTGGAAAATATTTTATATAGTTATTATAATATCTTCTAATATATTTTCTAACTTCTCTGCTCATTACTCGTCCTTTAATTCACAAGCGTCTAATACCATTTTACAAGTATTCTCAAAAGCTTTATACAAAACATCTTTATCAATTTCAAGTGGATATTTAAGACCACCGCTACGAGCTAAAGCAGCAGCTGTACAATCAGCAATCATTTCAAGAACATCAATTAGGTCAACATCTTCAGGACAATGATCTTTAATATGGTGTCTTTCATCTTTAATATGATTTTGATACCAATCCATTTCTGCAAATTTTTTATTATTTTTTCTGGCGTCAGTAAACTCTTCATAAAATTGTTTTTCTCTTTCTTTTTTGGTCCAGTCATGAGTTTTGCCAGTATCTTGGATCATTTTTGCTAAAGAGTCCATAATATTAGAAACATCTTTAATATGCATGTCATTTGCTTTTTGGAACTCTTCAAAAGAAACATCGCCTTTAGCAGTACGAGTATCTCCATTAGGAGACTTTATAATTGTTACTTTATTCATAAAATAATATTAACTATATCTAGCTTTTTTAGCAGCTTTTCTTGCTCTTAATGCAGCATAATAACTACAAGCTTCTTTATAATCAAATTCATTGGCACGAATAGAATATTCATCTGGGTCATCATTCTCCCAACCACCATCCATACCATAGATTTTTTCCCAGTCTTCGATTGAGTGCTGTTCAAATCCCATATCTTTACACATCCACCAAGGAGCAAGCATAGCATTTGTTGTTGCAGGAATACAAGAACCAGCTCTTAAGCCTTCTGGTCTAGAAAAATGAACAGGAATACATTGGCTTACAGCAAAGAACCCACCAGTCTGATTTTTCCAAGCTTTAAGTGATTTTGTTTTTCCTCTTAGATAGAGAATTACGCAATATTCTTTTGTAGCCATTGTATTTACCTCTCATATAGATAATACTTTTATTTATTTAAAAGTTCATCTGCCATCGTGTTAACAACTGTATACTTAAGGTCTTCTATACAATCTTTAAGAAGACTATTTATATAAACTTTTTCAGAATATTTAGCATTTTCTAGCCAACCTTTTTTATCATCCCATGTGAGCATAACCTTATATACAAAATACTCATTTGAATAATTATGACTGTTATAAACATTAATTTGTACACAGTTAGAAGATGCAAAATAAAATTCTATTTTATAGAAACCTTTATATAAAGTGTATTTAGGAAACATTTCTGAGCAAGTATGTCTGTATTTAGACAGCCATTTACTAAGCTCAAGAAGTTGTTCATTACTAGGTACAATTCCTTTAAATGGAATAAGGAACGTAATCGCTAAAATTGGAATAAGAATAAAAAATAAAAATGCAGGTTTTCCATTAAAAGGATGCTGAATATCTTTATAAACAGGGCACAAATAATCAGAATGTTCCTTATCATAAACAAATGCATTTTCATCTAAGCAAGCATTCCACAATTCTTGGTAAGAAGAATAATTTTTATGCTTCATAGTTTTATGTGAAAAAAGATTATGCCCAACCTTAATAAATCTATACTCTATAGTAGACTGTAATAAAGGCGCAGATTTTAGAATACTATGACCATTATCGTCTATAAATGTCCAAATATCACTAACACATTTTCCACAATTCCGTGGAGTGACAACATAAACTTGTTCACCTTCTTTAGCTAAGATAACAGTTTCATAAGAAGTAGAACATGTTTTGCAAGATACCATTATAATAAAAGCTATAATTAATGAGCTAACAATAGGCCAGTAAATTTGATGAGATTTTTTTGTTTTAAACATTAAAAGTCTCCTTCTTTTTCCATAATAGCTCTATATTTTTGCTCAACTTCTTCGATATATCTTTTACTAGAAGTATGTTTTGTATGATACATAATTGTATCTGGTAAAAGTGCGAGCCAGCATAATATCATAAAAGGCCAAAATATAATGCTTGCAAACAATAATATCACTATACTTTCAAAAGGGTCATCACCAATAGAAAGCAATGCTTCTTTATATGTAAAATTATTTTCTGTTCCCATTATAAATAATGGAGAAATAAAAAAACAAATAAAGCCTATAGAAATATAAAATAAAACATAAAGCATATTCACCTCTATCATATCTTTTCCTATTGAGGAGGCTATAAGCCTCCTCATAAATTAAAGATCTTTGTAAGCTTTTTCAATTTCTTCTGAAGAAATACTTTCATTAACGATTGAGCCAGGATTTGAAGCAGCAACAACATTTTCAACTTCTTCGCGGGCATTTACATCAATTTCTACTCCACGAATAATCTTTGAAATATCTTCAAAGTCGATAATAGAAATATTTACCCCTGTTGTGGAAGCTTTTGTTTTAATGATTTCTGCTTGAGCAGCAAGAATTTCTTTCTTTGCTTCAATGTTGATAAGAATCTTTTTGCATTCATCAGCTTTTGATGTCAATTCAGAATAAGATTTTTCCAAATCTTTTGCAGCCTGTTCATAAGAGAGCATAACAACAATTTTTGACTTAGCGAGAGACTCTTTTCCATCTTTTTTGAGGTCTGCTGCTTGGTCACGAGCGTTCATATACTTTTTGTTCATCTCGTCAAACAAGTCATGTACAGAGTCACGACGCGCAACCAATTCAATAAGACTTTCCTTATACTTGAAAGCACGTTTATCAAGCTCAGTCAAAGCATAGTTAAGCTTATCTTCTACTGAAAGTTTTTTGCTGAGAAAAACGTCAAGACTGTTTTTCTTTACTTTAAAAAAATTAAAAATTCCACCCATAGTGGCCTCCTTTATTTATATATAATGAATATACATTAAATTTAAAATAAATTTAAAATAAAGTAGTCTATGAGGTTTTTTCTATGCTGTAGAGATTTATTTTTTTCATATAAGTCTTTTAATGAGTCAACTATTGTGATTAAATAACTAGGCATAATAGACAACTGATAAATTAAAGCTTGTTCTGAAATATAATCTTCTAATAGTTTATTAAACTCTTGAAAGTGTGGTCCTTCATTTAACTTAACAATATTAAATATTTCAATATTATTTAAGCCTTTCTTAAGACATTCTTTTATTCGTCTATCAATGTATGGAATATGAACATTTTTTAAAAAATCCTTCTTTTCTTTTTCAAGAAGTTTATCGTACTCGATTTGTTTATAAATTTGTTTTCTTTCTTTTAGTGGAATAGATTTAAGTTGTCTCTTATTAAATTCTTTTGTACTTTTCTCTCTAGCTTTACGATTTAATGTTTTCTCCTTAAACTTAAAACCAGGCGTGAATCCATTTGGAATATCATTGCCTTCAAAAACTTTGAGATTGATTATACCATTTGTATACCACTTAAAAGGAAGCATAATTAAATTAGTGCTCAACCTTAAATCTCGTTTAGCTTTTGTTAACTTTTTTAATATACTTACCATATTTTAAGACTAAATATTTATATATACTTAAATGGAGGATATAGATGAATAAAGAAATCTACGCTCAGACTACCTTTAATAATCAAGCAAATGGTTCAGTCTTCTATAAAGAAGGAAAGTTAAATGACCCTATGCTTGGTAATGTTAATGGTATTTTCCAGTCTTGGAAATATTCTTTTGATACAGGTAAACAGATTTTTAGAGCAACTGACTCTGATAAAGTTTATGAAAAACGTTTATTAAAAGATCCTAATGGAAATCCTAAATGGAGTACTTGGGTTGAAATCTGCCCAGGCGAAGCAAATGGAATCCAAGCAATCGCTATAAATAATCAACCTCTTCTTTTACCAAATGAAGATGGTGCAATTAGATTGCAGATTACTCCTCAAATGATTGATACATATACTAAACGTGAAATTTATGATATGATCAATTCTAAAATTGATGAGATTGAAACAGCTGCATATGTTAATGTTCACTGGGTTGATGGATGTGAAACACCTAAAGATGTTTTAGAGGCAACATTCCCAGAAGGTGGTGAACTAAGTCGTTTTTATTTGGTAGACCCAAAACCAGAAGAAGGTGTTGCAAATACATCTACATATTGGTATTACTCAGATGAAGGTGAATGGAAACCTTTAGATAATCTTCCAAACTTAAATGCTTTTGTTTCTCAAGTAGCTTTTAATGAACACACACAAGATAACATTATCCACGTTACTCAAGAAGATAGAAATAGATGGGATGAACAATCTAACCTTGTAAATGAAGCTATTGCTCAAGTAGAAGCAGCTCAAAATGCTTTTGAAGAACATACAAATAATATTAATTTACCAAACTCTCCTCATATTACTGCTGAGGAAAGACAGAAACTTCTTCATGCTTATGATAATATTAAGGATATGCCTGATGGTCCAGGACGTTACGTAATTGAAAATAAAAATTATGTAAAAGACTATTCTCAATATGAAATTGATGATGTTGTTAAGTCTAGATCTCTTAAAACATTAAATACAACAACATATAGAAATGGTGACGCTTTAATTGCATTCGATGAGCATTTCAAAGTTTTGTATGCTGAAACTCAAAACTTAGGTAATTTCCTTGAAGGACTTAAAATTAACTTAAATAATATTGTTATTCCTTTAAATGTTACTTGGCAGTTAGAAGCAGATAATGGTTGGGTTTCTGATACTTATAGTTCTGTAAATCAATCTGCTACAGTAGAAATTCCTGCTGAAAAATTACCAGAAGTTTTACATATCAAACTTTCTAATACAGATAGCTCAATTACAATTGGTTCTTCTGATTATATTCTTGAATATCGTAAAAAGACTGCATTAAACTTAGGTGATGATAATAAAGTATTGCCATTAAACTTTGTAGGTCCAGATGGTGTTATTCCAATGTATAATGGAGTTCCACTTAATGAAATTACAAATGAAGATACTGGTTCTGCTCGTTGGGGTAAAATCACTGGTAACTTAGACTTACAGCAAGATCTTATTCAAAAAGTAAATGAACTTGTAAGAACTAAAGTTGAAAATCCAGAAATTGATGAGCCTTACCGTTATGATATTTATGGACAAGGTACTCTTAAATCTGTTATTCAAAATATAGGTGAAGAACACACAGATATTGTTGAAATCTCAAATGGAGCTCTAAGAGAAAATAGAGTATTAGTTGATAATGTTAGAGCTAAAGTAAGAGCACTTCAGTCAGGTGGATATTTCGTAACAAATATTAAACTTGTTGCAGAAAATATTGCTTGTACAAATGGAGCTGATGGCGAAATTATTCCTGTTTATTTTGAAACAGATAATATTGATTATGAACCATCTCCAAGTGTTGTTGGACCATTTGAATACAACTGGCCTGCTAAACCAAACTTTGATAAAATTTATCTTCGTGGTGGTAAAATTGAGTATATTACAAATGCTCATCTTGAAATAAATTATGTTTCATTCAGTGATATTAAAGTAGGACTTCTTAATGAAATTACTAATAAGTTCTATAATATGGCTGTTTCTGCAGGAGATTTTACTGTAACAGCTGATAATATAACTTTTACATCTGGTGATGAAATTGATCTTCTCGCTAAAGTTATAGCTTTAGGTGATACAAACTATGAATATGATGCAGAAAAACCTACTGGAAAAGTATTAGTTTATGGTGATGAAATTGATGAACGTTATGCATCACGTGAGAGATTTGAAGAAGAGCAAAACTCTACAGTTGAACGTTTAAGTGCAATTAATGAGCATATTACAGATGTTGATAACAATATAGCTGAATTAAACGCTAGAGTTAATGAAGCAGAAGCAAAAGCAGAAGCAGCAGTTTCAGATATTGACGCTAAATCAGCTGAAATTGATGGACAGCTTGCAGATTTCCAAGAACAGATAAATGAAACAAATGGACGTATTGACTCTTTAGATGAGACTGTTCGTACAAGTGTTGAAGAACTTCTTAGAGCAGATGCAGAAAACTCAGAAGGTGATGCTTCAATCTTTGGAAGAGTTACTTCATTAGAAGAAGATGTAGAAAATATCAATTCTGAAATTGCCGGAATTACAGAAGATTATGTCAGAAAAGATGAAATTCTTAGTACAGTAACAGATGCTACTAGAGAAAAGTTTGATCTTATAATTGGAAACTCAAATGAGCTTACAGAAGCTATAAAATCTGGTACATTTGAAGCAGCTCAAAGAATTCTTTTACATAGTGGTGAGTATTCATTTACTGATGAAAGTCTTTATGCAAAAGCTATAGACTTTACAAATATTAAATATCTTAAAGGTGAAGTTCCTTGTAAGATAGAATGCATAAATGAAGCACAAGTTTCTCCTATAAATGTAGAAAATACAAAATTTGAAGGTGTAGACCTCAAAATAGGTGATTTTGTTATTGAAAAAGAAGGAAAACGTACTCTTACAGTTGAAGCTAATGGTGAAACTGTTATTAATATTCCTGAATACTATGATGTAATTAAGGTTGATGTAAAAGAAGACTCAACTATTACAATTGTAGGTGGTCTTGATGGAAAAGATTATACACTTGAAATAATTCAACCTCTTGATGTTAAAAATGTTAAGTTTACAAACTTCTTTGTAAATGATAACTCAGAAGTTGAGTTCTTTGCAGGTCTTGAAAATCAAAAGCCAGGAAATAAAACAGTTATTGAGATTATAGCTGATAACGGAGTTGCTAAAGATGCATTTGTTATTAAGAATGTTGTTTATGGCATTCTTGAAGGTTCTAATCTTGATGGATTGATTAAGGTTAGTGCTAAAAATGTAAGTTGCAAACTTTATAGAGAGTCTGTAAAAGAACAAGCAGTTTCATTTACTGAAGATGAAGTAATTGGCTATTACAGACCTGGTACAACATTTTCATTAAATCCTTCAATTTTAGATGGTTTTGCTCATAATGAAAATGGATATGACTATATTGTAAGTGCTTCTAATGGTGTTGAAATTGGTAGAGGAAAATGTGAAGAAGATACAATCTTTACAGTTCCATTAAATCTTTCAGAAGATGATGAAATCTTTGTAGAGTTTGATGTTGAGCCACAATTAGCTACAATTGAAATAGATCCAGATTATGTGGATTATGTTTCAGGTCTTAGAGGATTTGTACCTGTACAGACTGTTTATGGACATGCGTCACTTCAGTTTAATATGAAGTCTGGTTTCTATGCATATGGATATCAGAAAGGTGAAGAAAGTCCTACATATTTTGGTGATAGTTCTTTACAAGAATCTCTTCCTTGGGAGTTTGATATTCCTGCTAAAGCTACAAGAGAAAACTTTACAATTTATGTAAGACCATTATTTGTAGCATTATTTGATAGATTTGACTTTACAACAGAGAGCACATACAGTTTTGATAAATCTAGTGTATGTCTTGTAGGACATAATACATTTGATATTGATGCTAAAATGCCTCAAAGAGTATTAGATGACCCTAATTATGGACATCTTTATAATCAAGCATTACTTACACTTCTCCCATCAAGTTATTCAGATGCAGAAACAATTGCAGACTCTGCAGAAGAATTATATGAAAATGGTTTAATAGAACTTGCTTCAAATGGAAAAGACCAAATGATGTCAGTAACAGTTAATCCAAATGCTATTGGACAAACAATTACTTTCAAGTTTAGTCTTCCAAATGGTGAGATTCTTACAAAAGAAATGTATGTTGCAAGCATTGACCAATTTAAGATTGTTAATGATGATCTTGAATTGACTGATGGAAAATATATTCTTGATACAGTTGTAAATGAAAACAGAAGATACACATTTACTGCTGACCTTGCAGAGTCTAATGCAGTTAATGACTATTCTGGTAGATGGACAATATCTGATGATACAGTTGTAAGTGTTGACGAAATAAATGATAATGTTATTACAATTCAAGCTAAAAAGATTGGTATTGTTAGACTAACATTTAAGTCAAACTTCACAGGATTATCGTCATCAGTTTCTCTTGAAGTTGTAACACATGCTAAATTTGTTTCAGGACCTGAGAATATGGTTGTTAAACAGCTTGCTGAGTTTACACCTCAACTTAAGTGGTATGACTTTAATGATAATGTATGTAGAGCTTCAGAAGTTTCAGATACAACTGGTAAGTTTGTTGTTGAAGCTGGTTCAGAAGACTATTTGAATGACGAGAATGAGAGTTATTTAGTTGTAACAGACAACTCATTAGGAGCTCCTTCAAAAGAAGCATTCTATAAGTTTGAAACAACAGATACTACTGTAGAAAATATTGTAAGCAAAGTTACAATTGTTCCTGTTGAATTATTAATTTCATTCAGTACAAATAATGATAATATCACAGGTGTAAGAGTTCTTAATGTAAACTACTTTACTGATGAGTTATCAGAATACAATTGTAAAGCACATCCAGACTCAATTGTTACATTTATTATAACATTAGAAACTGGTATAACTCTTCCAGAAAGTGCTATTAGCACTATTGAAGAAGCTTTTGGATCTTCAGCTGAAAGAGTATTGAATGTTCCTGGTAGAGCAACAATCGATATAAAGATGCCATACCATCCAGTAACATTTGTATTATAAAATAATGGAGAGGCATACGCCTCTCCTAAATTATAGAAAGGAGAAAAGAAATTGAGTTACAGAATTACAGAAGCGGAAAGGAAACATGTTGCAACTATTGAAGATTTAAGTTTAAATCTTTCAGTAGTAGCGGAAGAAGGCACTACTCCGGCAGTAAATCTTGAAATTACAGATAATGATAAATTAAACTTATCTGCTAAATTTCCTCAGTATGCTATCGATATAGATCGAACTGATGATGAACATTCAAGATTCCGTATTGTAGATGCAGAAACTAGAGAAACTGTCCTTGTTTGTGACGGTCTTATGAGCCTCAATGGTAATCCTATGGGACTTGGTTGGAGATATGGACTTGAGTTCATTTTAGATGATGATGGTTATGTTAAAGGTATTTCTCTTATAAATAAAAATAATGGAAATAGAAATGACAAAATCATTACAAAACTTGCTGATATTGAAATTAAATCTGTAGTTATTCCTGAAAGTGATGAAGTTGGTCTCACTGTAAATGCGAAAGCTTTATTTACAAAATCAGTTTCTATTGAAACAAACTCGACTGATAATGCTCTTTCTGTTAGAAATGAAAGTGGAAAGCATGCTGTTATTGGTGATGTTCAATTTGGAAATGATTATGCTCTTAAAACAGAAGGAGATACAAAACTTTCAAAAGTTGAAGTAGATGATATTGAACTTGTTGGAGAAGACACAGAAGTTTCAATTACAGCTGATAATACATCATTTAGAAATACTAATATCAACTTAGATGGTGTTGAAATTGAAGGCAACCAAGATACTAGAATCTCACATTTAGCACGTCTTTCTGCTCAAGAAATAGTAGCAGATCATACAAATGTAGGTACAGTGAATGCTGGAACAGTAAACGCATCTAATGGAAATATAAACACAATATCTTCTAATAATGTTGATACATCTGTTTTAGATGCAGCAACAGGTGATATTGAAAATCTTACATCAGAAAATGTTACAGCTAACAATATTGCTACTGAGAATGCTACAATTCATGGTAGAGCTCGTTTTGAAGGAGATACTTACTCTAGAGCATTAGATGTTGATGGACGATTAGTTGCTGGTGAAATTAAATCACTTTCTAAAGTAGAAGCAACTGATGTAAATACTACAAATGTTGCAGCTGAAAAAGTTGTTACAAATAAATTAGAAGCAGCTGTATCTGAAGTTATTACAGAGAAAGCAACATCTATTGAAACAAGAAACTTAAATGTTACTCGCCAAATGGATGCTCTTAGAGTTACATCACGTACAGATATTGATGCTGCTAGAGACCTTATTGCAGGAAATGGTGTTATTACTGATCTTGTTAAGAGTAAGGATAATAAAGTTCTTCTTGAAAAAGCTAATGAAGACACAATTACTTTAGGTAATATCAACAATTTAACTGTTATTAAGACAAAATCTGACCCAGCAAAGAGCGTACTTGAAGAAGAGTTTGGACACGTAAAAGCTGTTGTTGATGGTAGAGAAGTATATCTCGCAAACCTTGAAGATGTTAAATCAGATAGATTTGACGGATATGTAAATCGCTCTACAAACCAGGATATTTCAGGTGTAAAGACTTTTAATGATGTTATTGTTGCTTCTGCAGGTATTGGTGTAAAAGATGAAGAAGGACATCTTCGTGGTATAATTTCACATGTTGAAGATTATACAGATATAGAATTCCAACAGAATCCAGCTTATCTCGCTGCTCAACAGGAATTTGAAGCTTATGATGAATTAAGAGCAAATTATGACCATTTAAGAATGGATTATAACAATCTCATGAGTCTTAAAGAAGCACTCGAAAATGCACAAACTGCATTAGAAGAAGCTGATAACTCTTTAGCATCTGAGCAAGAAGATGATACAAACCTCAGAGCAGAAAGAGACTCAGTTTTAGCAGATATTGCATCTTGGGAAGAGAGCTTAGCAACAGCTAATGCAAATCTTACAGCTAAAGAAGGTGAACTTTCTGAATTACAGTCAATTGTAAATAGTCAGTCAGCAATCTACACTAGAGCACAGTCTGATGTAGATAACGAATTAGCAGACCCAGAAATTATGAGTATCGCATTACGTGAAACTCTTTATTTTGGTAGAGATTTTGATGAGTCATTCTTACAGAATAATGCAGACTATGAATATCTAACAGATGAAATAAATTGTACACATCTTCCTTATGCAGAAGCACTTGCTGCTTTTGATAAGATGATTAGTATTTTAGATATTCTTTCAGGATCTACTCAAGAGAATGTCGTTGCTTACTGTAATGTAACAAAAGAGCATATTCTTAATACATTAAAACCTACAATTGAAAACAACCACGCTGCAATAGTTTTAATTAGAGATGAAGCTCTTAATGCTTTAAATGAAGCAAGAAGTAATGTTACTGCTTTTGAAAGTGGAGAATTAGCAGATGCTCAAAGAGTTGTAGCTGCAAATAATAGTAGATTAGTTGCGCTTAGAGCTCAGCTCGCTCAATTAGAAACTGATATAGCTTCTAATACTTATGAAATTCAGAGAGCAGAGAATGTCGCACAACTTGCACTTGAAGATAAGACTGAAAAAGAAATAGATTATACTCGTAATAAAGAAATTTATGAGTCTAATTATAGAACTTATGCTGAGAGAATTGGTTTCAGCTATACAGATGAAATGATTGCTAATGGTGATTTCCAAGCACCAGAAATGAGTGAAACTGTTAGAAGATTCTTAAATGATGAAATTCCTCAGACAAACTATGGACCTTCAGACACAATCCATTTGGGTAACTCACAAGACACATTAAAAGTTATGTCTAAAGGTCTTCACTCAGGTGAAAATATCGATGAGCATATTCAAGCTACAATTGATGGCCATGACCATATTTTAGCAAATGTTGACGATATGGTAGCTAAGAATGTAATGGAAGCTTTTGATGTTCGCCATTATGATGAGCAAACTGGTACTGAGTCCGTTGATAAAGGTAAAATCGTTGGTGATGTTACAACAAAATCTGTAGGTGATAATGGTGCAGCTCTTGTTATTGGCCAAGCTCCTGTTATTACTGGTTATAAAGGACAAGTTTTACCAGAAGACCAAGAAAGACCTTCAAAAGTAGAAAAAGATATTGCTATTACATCTAGTGATAATACAGTTACTATTTCATCTGATGGTGAAAATAATATCGACTTCTCAGTTGGACCTCTTGCAGAAAGATTAAGTCATGCAGCTCAGAATATTAAGTTTGGAGAATCAAGTCTTATTGTTACACATGATGATGGTACAGAAGATGAATTAAACTTTGTTTCTACAAATGATGATATTTCTTTTGAAGCATTGAATGATAATATCTTAGACATCAATATGAAAAACTTCTATAATACTGAGTTTGTATTGAAAAATCAAATTCTCAGTTTATATGATACTGTTCAACCAAGAGACTTACGTAAAGTACCAAATGCTTTTGATGTAAAAGTTCTTATGGATGCAGTTTCTGCTAGAATTGATGTTTTGGCTAGAAATCTTGAAGAAAGATTACCTGTTGCTCCTAATGAAGCTGGTCGCTATTATCTTGTTGCTAATGTTAGAAATAATGAAAGAGGTGAAACAACAGCTACTTATACTTGGGATGGTACTGGTAGTTTACCTGAAGTTCATTATTATCCTGTTCCTTCAGAAAATCCTGAACCTTCTGATTTTGATGCTGATGGAAACTTCTTTGTTCCATATGAAGAACCTGAGTTTGCAGAATATAGCCTTAAAATGAGAATTATTAAGGTAACAGATGATGTAGGTCAAATAAGATATGTACCACGTGTAATGTGGGTAAGAATGGATAAAGAGTCTTCAGATTATTCTTATTCAAGAATGAAGATTAGATCTAACTCTGCTGTAATCGGTCATGAAGAAGATAATACTTTAATTACAAATATTATCAGTAAGATTGACCCAAATGCAGATGTTAAAGTTACATTTAGAGAATATGACTTAACTGAAAGACCTGGAAATGAAGTTTTGAATACTTGTTTCTTACAAGAGTCTGAGGCTATTATCGGTGCTTCATTAAAAGATGTTGTAGACTTTAGATTATATAATGCAAAAATTATCTTAGATACAGGTGATGAAGATACAAATTACGCTAAGTTTGCAGGTTCTTCATTAGGTAATGGTAATAAGCTATTAAATCAGATTAGTTTTGTTGAAATTACTAGCCCTGAAGATGCTAAAGATATTTTAATTGCTGATAATTCTTTAATTGGTCTTGTTAGAAAACAATCAGAAGAAGCTTATATTGGTGACTAAAATTATTAGATTGGGACTTATGTCCCAGTCTAATTTATAGAGGAGATGAAAACTAATTAAATTATGGCAGATATTACACAACCAACAATCAATATAGATATTGACTCTACTTTAGCTGGAATTCCTGAGATACCAGGCACTATTACTGAAACATCTATTCATAATACTGAAAGCGTTAATTTAGGTAATAACAGAGAAGTAGATGATTATCTTAAAATAGATAAAGGCGAAAAAGTTAATCTTGAAGAACTTTTGAATAAGAAAACTGAGCTCAAACCTACAGCAGTTCTTGATGATACTTATTTCCAAAATAAGCGTCCTATTTCAAGACAACTCTCAGATAAGCATGATGCAGATATTCAAAATGACCTTAATAATGAAATTCAAAGATCATATGATACGGACGTTATTCTTGCAAGAGCATTAAATCTAGAGGACGAAGAAAGAGAAATAGCTGATGCTCAGTTGAGAGCTGATATTACAAAAGAAGCTTCAGAAAGAGCACGTATTGACTCAGATTTAGCTAATTCTTTAGCAAAATATAAATATGACATGTCTCAGCATGTTGTTACTAGAGAATTAGATGTAAATGGTGATACAAGATTTAATGTAGAAGTCAGAGATGGTGATAGACACGGTGGTAATGTATTCATCGAAGAAATGCTTAATCTTAAAGATGATACAGCTGTATATCACAACTTTGATGATATCATTGGTACAATAAAAAATGCCTTAGTAAAAGACTTTACTCAGTCATATAATGCTACTACAGGTGTACTTACTTCTAAGTTAGAGTTTAGAAATACTTGGGAAGATGATGCAGATAGACCTACTGTAAATACTATCGAAAAGAGTATTAATCTTGATATTGAAAAATATATTATCAATATTGAAGATGTTTATGCTATAAAGAATAGTGATAATACTTATACAGACCAAACTAATCTTACAGCAGCTCAACTTTCTGAGATTGAGTCTTCAAGTTATACTGGAAACATTAAGAAATATCTTAAAGTAACATATAATACTAGAAATAATACTAATGCTGGTGCTGAAAGTAAGATTGTTTACTTCGAGATAAATGAAATCTTTAGATCAGTTATTCATAAAATTGAGTCTTTAGATTTAGCTCAAGTTGGTTCTAACGGTAATTATATTAAGTTTGTAAGCCAAGAGAATGGTGCATTATCTGCTACAAAACAAGCATTTGATACCTCTATCGGTAGTACTTCTACTAATAATAATGCTGCTACATCAAAAGCAGTATATGACTTTTTAGTAGCTCATACACATAAGGTAATTATCAAAGACTTAGGTAATAATAAAATATTCGAATTTACAAGCTTTGATCCTGCAAAATCAAATGCAGATGAGGTAATTACTATTTCAAATACAGGAATTACTTTACCAACAATAACTGTTTTATAAAATATAAGCTCAGCTTTATGCTGAGCTTTTCAGTTAATATTTAAAAAATGACAATAACATATAAATGTAAAAATTGTGAAAAAATAATTACACAAGATTTTGAAGATAAACCAGCATTTTCTATTACTTGCGATTGTGGCGGAAAAGCAGTTAGAATTTATGGAGAAGTTGGAATTGACAAACCGGTAGAGTCTGCATCTGGTGCAGCTCGTATGATGATTTTTTCAAAAGATAAATCTAAGACAATAGTATAATGTATACAGGATATTTCGCAAAACTAAAATATTATGAAGAGCAAGGTTTAATACCTATTGCTATTTGTGGAGGAATACCAAGCTGGTATAGTGGCTTGTGGTATAAAAAGCTCGCTCCTAAATGGTCATTCTTTAATGAATGGAAAAATGGTACTGAACATAAAGGTGATAATGAATATTATATTCAACACTTTAATGAAGAAGTACTAAAAGATAAAAATCCTTCTGAAATTGAAAAAGAATTAAAAACTTTAGCAAAACGACGAACTAGTGATAAAATCATTTTGTTATGTTATGAAAAACCTAGCGACTTTTGTCATAGACATTTAGTTTCAGAATGGTTTAATCAGAATGGCATCTCTTGTCAAGAGTTTGAATAAACCTGATTATAATCAGTATAATCTTTATATATTATGAAAAAATTAGATGCCTTTGACTTAGCTTGGATTAACACAGCTATATTATTTATTGATAATGCTCTATCAGATGGATATATTACTGATAATGAAGCCAGAGTTCTAAAAAAGAATATTAAGCGAAATGTATCAGGTACCCGAATTGAGCATCGACATGTTCAAATAAGTGCAAACTTAACAAATCTTAAGCCTATCCAATATCATTGGACTCTTATTATTGATGATGAACTTTTTCTTTCTGGAGATGCACCAAATTATAAGATTACAGAGAAAGTCATTATATAAATTATATTTTATTAAAAACTTGAATAAAGTTTAATTATAGATGTATTAATCTATATGGAGGTCGTTGCATATGATACAAGAAGCTTATAAAAAATTTATGCATTTGTCTAATGATGTTTCTTGGTGTGGCATGTTATTTACATCATCAAATGCAACACAAAAGGCTAAGCAGATCCTTAAAGAAGGATTAAGCAAGAACGCCCATGACCTTGTTGAAATTCTACCATCTATTCCAATTGATGATATCAAATCATTTAAGGACTACGACACTCTCGTTGAACGTTCTGCAGAACTTATTGATCGAGTAGCTTCTTTAAGAGAGTGCAATGCTTTCATTAAACAAACAACCTCAGAAGAACAATCTTTAATGCAAACAGCCTATAGTGACATAGTACAAATACATAATATTATTACTAAATAATATATGCTTGAAAGTCTAAAAATACTAGAGTCACTTGTCGAAAAACGTATTTCTTCTTTAAAAGAAAGCTATTTATTTTCAGATCAAGATGATTACCTCGTAAAGACTTATGAATTTTTAAATTATTCAAAAGACCATGGTTGGAAGTATGTTCAGACTTTTGTAGATAAGTACTTAAATTATCCTTCAGATAAAAAGTTTAGTCCATATAAATATATGGACCATTTGAATACAGTTTATTCATTTTTAGTTGTTGCATTAGCAGTATCTGATACTCAAGATGAAGATGAGTATTCAATGTTTAGAAAATACATTCAAGACGTCATAAAAATAATAAATGATATATCAAAAAATCTTAAAATAGGTGTTGAACTTAAATGGCCTTCAATTGTGCATGATGCAAAACGAATGAGAGCTTATAACAGTAGCTTAAAAATAAAGTTTAAACATCCTGCAGTTTATTTGCATGAGCATAAATTATCACAATTCGATACATCTAAAATTACAGATAAATCTATTGCTGAATATGGCTTAAATGAAGCAAATCTTATAAATGCAACATTTGGAAACGACTCAATCACAATTCAATTTGAAGTTAAATCAACAGGAGATAATACTCATGTTGACCTAGCAGGTAAAACTCAAGTTTTTCTTAAAAATGGTTATTCTGTTACAGTTCAATTTACAGGAACAAAAAATTATCTCTCACCTACAAATACAGATAAAAGTTCAATAGCACAACAATTTAATAATATTATTCAAAACTGCGATGCCAAAGTATATTGTGACTGTCCTGCTTTTTATTGGCAAGGTATGGCTGAAAAAGACGCAAAACAAGGCGACTCATATTTTGGATTTAAAGGACAGCATGGAACAGGCTATTGGAATAATCTACATAATGTAAATGGTCCTCAGGCTTGTAAACATATTTGGTCAGCAATTTATTTTATAAATACTGAACAAAAACAAATATGTGATAAATTATTATCACATATTGTTGATAGCTCTAAGGTTTATAATAATATCATAAATTAAATTACTAATTTAAAAATAGGAGAAAAATTAATTATGGAATACAAAATTGGAAGTTCTAAAAAAATATTCGAATCGATCTTAAAAGAATCAACTATAGATGAAAGTGTTCTCGGAGAAGGAGAGATTATTCTTGGAGACTTAGTAATACCTTATAATATACATAGAGATCTTGGAAACTCACATTATTTCTTAATCGGAGATATTCCACATGGTTGTGAGATAAGTAGCTTAAACTTTGATAGATTTGTTTCAAAAGTTATGGCTTATGTTTCAAATCATTTCTTAGATAAAATTGGCAATTTGCTTTCTGATAAAGCATATAGAATATTAGATTTAGAGTTCAAGAAGGGATTTGAGATCGCTTCTAGTGATCCAAAAGGATTTGATAGAGATAATGAAGACTAAACTTAATGAAAAATGTGCAGAGAATGGTTATGAGTCTAAAGACTTATTTGAGTCTATCTTAAATGAAAGAGACGAAGTACAATATCCTACTACAGCGACATTTAAAAGTGGAAAGCCTAAAAAAATTCCAACTCTTTTAAAATATATTTTCGATAATCCAGGATGTACAAAAAAAGAAGCTGAAGCTTATTTAGATACATTAGGTCTAAATCGTTTACCACTTGAGTCTTGGCCATCACTTGAAAGAACTGATATGGTAGAGTCTATTAAACAAGGCTCAGTAAATAAATATTTTCCAACTAAAAAACTTCTTGTATATCTTAAGTCTCTCAATTTAATTGATAGTAATGCAGATATTAGTGATTTTAATGAAATAAAAAATGATGCAAAAGAATATAAATCAGGAAAAGTCAAACAGTATCAACAAGGTCTTTATAAGAAAATAATTAATGTTATAAATAATGACTCTCCTGGTGAATATGATGGCTGGATGGATTCAAATACATTTAAAAGTAATCTAACAAATAATCAAATTATTGAAGTACTTAATAAAGTAATAGATAACTTAAACTAATGGAGAAAATTATGGAAGATAAAAAAGCATATATAAAAAATTTAGCAGAAGAAGACTGGGATTGTGGTCATCCTTTTGGCTCAGACGACTTCAGATACTTTCAAAGATTATGTAAAGACGATAATATTGAAGTAGATGAAAGTGATTGGAATTATTATTGGGAATGTTTTAATAATTGTAAAGAAGATTATTATAATGACGACGATTATGGTGATGATAATTCTCTTCAAGAGTCATGTGAAGGTATGTCAGACAAATGGAATGAAGGATATAGTGCTTTTTATAATGAGGTAGACTATGATGATTATCCACCTGGATTGACAAAAGAAGAAATTTTTGAATGGCAAACAGGCTGGGATTATGCTCGTCAAGAAGATATGGATATTAGTGATAAATACGATGCTGAAAATGAGTTTCATGATCCATATGATGGTATAAATGAAGATGAGCTACTTTTTGAGTCTGGAACTTCTCGACATGCCTTTGCAGGAAAAATATCTAGTGGTGGAAATACAGCTTTAGGTATTATAGGACATGGAATGTATAGAGACATCGGTTCTTCAAACTTAGACTTTTTTGGTAGTCATATAATAGATGAAATTAAAGCTAATTTAGAAAATATTACTTGTAAAGTAGGTGGTAAAAATAAAGTAGCAATTGATATGGACAGAACAGAGTTATCAATTGATAAAGACCCAGCTCCAGGAGAGTCTGTTAGAGAAAGAAGAATTAGAGGTTGGGTTTATTTTAAGCATAACTTTAATATTACTCAAGAAACTAGACAAGTTCTTAAACAAAAAGTAATTCAAGCTTTCCAAGGTGGAAAAGCAGATTTTAATGATAAATATAAGTCATCTCACTTAGTTATACGTGACTTTGTTAGTATTCCTGAAAGTTTTAAATATGGAAATGATGATAAATCAATGTACTTTGTATTTAAAGCTACTCAAGAAAATTTTAAAAATGAGCCTGAAAAGTTCATTATACATAAACAGCATACTAAAGAGTCAAACTTAAAAGAGATATTTGAGTCTATTATAGATGATGAAATACCTTTTAAGCTCACAGAAAATGAGGAATAATAATGAAAAGAGCTCAGTCTAAACAACTTTTTGAGTCAATTATAAATAATTTTTATGTATGTGATAAATGTGGTGATAAAATTAAACCTGATGAAGTCGCATATGAGGGACTCGATGAGAATGGAAAACAAACTCATATTTGCATAAACTGTGATGATACAGGGGAGACTGAAAAAGTATTCGAGTCTATATTAAAAGAGTCTTATACTTGTTGGGACGATTTTTATAAAGAAGGCTGTAGATTAGGTATTAAACCTTATATGACAAAACTTGATATTTTGCGTGATAAATATAATGGATTTAAGAATATGCCTAAAGAACTAGCCCAAGATATTATAGAGTCAATACCTGATGACAATTATGAAGTCTTCACATTTGTTGAAGAGATGATCGACTATTTTGGATTTTATGACTAAGATATATTAAAGGAGAAAATAAAATGAAAACATCTTTTGGAGAATATAATGCTAGAACAGCTGGTTGGAACTTTGGAAAGCATACAATCGAAAGCGATGATGATATTATCACTGATAAAAACGAATTATTTGATAAGTTTAAGTCTGAAGGTTTTACAGATGACAGTCTTTTTGAAAACTTTAAAGAAGGTTATAGTGATTTTGTAGATAACTTTTTAGAAATCAGTCATAGTACAGATTATGATAGTGATTATTTTACAGAGTCTACAAATAAATTAAATGAAAAAAGTTTCGGTGTAGAACAATATTTTGATTGTGCAAATTATCCTAATCAACTACTACAAGTTGAAAACTTTATCAAAATGTGTGAAGATGAAGGTCATATGGCTGTTTTAACAGTACAATCTACTGATGGAAGAGTTTGGCACACACAGTTTACATCAGACTCATGGAAAAAATTCTTAAATAGTCTTCACGGTACAGATGAGTTTAACAGAAATAGTGGTGTAACAAATGTTAAAGATGGTGTTGCTAAAGTTTGGGCAAAAGAGGTAGATCCTAAAGATAGCTTAGGTGAGTCTTGGGAAAATTTCTTTGATAGAATAACAGAGTCATTAAAGTAAATTATTACTACTTGAAAAATAAAGCCACTCAATTGAGTGGCTTTTATTATTTTAAATACCTTTTCTTTTTAAATTAACTTAAGAATGTTGCAGGGTCAAATGTAGATGTGAACTTAATAGCATTACCAATCCAATTGGCCATATCATCTGCAGTTTTTATTGGTTTAGGTGCTCTTTCTGAAGTTTGTCTCCAAAAACATTTTACTTCACCATTAGTCATTTCTCTAAGAATTGGCTCAATATTTTTACCAGCTGCTCTTAAATATCCACCATACTTACCGCCTGAAACAGAAAAGTCTTTTAATTGCTGTAATTCTTTTGGAATTGTAATACTATCCATAACATCACTTGCAATAGATCTTGATTTACCACGTAACCAAGTAAGTTCTTTATCGTCGTATTTAGGATTTTTGGTATTTTCTTCTATGGCTAAAGTCAAATCAACTATAAATGTTTTTAATATACTAAATAAAGCTTTATCTTTTTTAAGAGAAGTTATTTGAATAATATCACTAATATCATTAATATTTTCTGCCCAAGCTATAAACTTAAGTGCAACATCTTCATTTTCCCAATTATCACTTTCTGGGCCACCAAATGCCAATTGTATTTTTCTAGAAAAATTATAATATCCTCCAAAAAATTTTTCAGCTAAGTCAGTTCTATTATTTCTTCCACCAGCTCCAGCACCCCAATCAACTCTTATATCGTATTTCCCATAATTTGATACAACATTTAATGCCTCATCAGTATAACCTTTATATCCTCTACTTTGATGACTTTTTCTATCAGGCGCAACAAAAATAGCGTATTCTCCACTTCCAATCCATCTAGCCCAAGTAGTATCACCATCTTGAGTATTTCCTACCATAATAGATGTAAAATCAGAGTGGCTATAATCTTTATATCCTAAAACATAATCTATTTTAAGAGCTTTACTTATAAATTTATTTGCAGTGTCTTTAGTCATTTATTTTCTCCTTTATTTTATTTTAATTAGTATTTCAGTTAATATTTTATTATTATGGCATTAAAAATTAAAAAGCAAGATAAATACTCAGACTATTTGCTTGTTGACGCAGATTTCAGAAGTCTCCAAATGTGTTTGGCAATGGCAGATGAAGGTTTAAATGTCAACGGAATAGATAAGGTATCATATGATATTTATCAAGATGAAGCAATGACTCTACGCTCTTCTGGTGTAGAATTAAAAGATATAGACTGGTCAAAAGTAAAAATTGGAAATAATGATGCTCACTCAGTAACAGCAACAAATGTATTTATTAAACCTACTGGAAAAATGGTAATTGATATTGTTGATAATGATACTGGTGAAAAGTTTTCTTTTGGTGAAGATCAAACAATTAAAATTAAAAGAAATGGCCAGGATATGGAAATTAAAGGAAAAGATTTTCGAGAAGATGATGTTTTTGTAGGTAAATAATGCGCTTAAATGATTTTTCAGAAGATAAAACAGAGCTAAGTAAAGAAATATTAAATAGACTTGGAGTAAAAATTCCTTCTAATAAAAACAAGTTTAATATTAAATGTCTTAATCCAAATCATGATGATCATTCTCCATCTATGAATATAAATCTTGAGTCAGGCTGGTGTAAATGCTATGCTTGTGGATATAATCATTCTCTTACTACTGTTTATTATGAAAAATTTGGTACATCTATTTATAAAGATTTAAATATTGGTGTTAAACGTAGTTTTATTCCAAAAACAGAAACTATTTTAGATTTTTCAAAAACACCTGAGATAGATTTTACTTTTGAAGGCTCTTTAACTTCCATTAAAAATAATCCAAATGGAATTAAATGGGCTCAATCTCGTGGTTTTACGTTAGATTTTTGTGAAAAAAATAATATTAGATATGGTGATTTTTTTATAACAAAACAAAAATCAGACCCTTTAAATAAAAAAGAATGGAATTATTTCAATAAATGTGTTGTAATTCCTATTTTTGAAAATAATAAACTTATTTCTTTTGAAGCTCGTGATACTCAAGGAAAAGAAGCTTGGATAAAATGGCATCAAGAAAATAATAAAGAATATGATGAAAGTGATTATAAAAAAGTTTTATATCCACGTCATTCATCAATAAATACAATTTATGATTATAATAAACTAGACTTTAATAAGCCTTTGTATATTACAGAAGGCTTAATGGATATGTTTAGTTTACGTACTGATCCATTATTTAAAAATTCTAGTTGTTTATTCCATTGTACTCCAACTGAAAGACAAATTTACTTATTAAATAAGTTTCCTCAAATCATATATGTTGTTGATAATGACTTACCTGGACTAAAAGCTTGTTTATATTTAATGAAAAAATTAGTTGGAAAGACTTCATTTTTAGTTCCTCCTTGTAGACCTGGAATTAAGGATATAAATGATATTTTGCAAGGTAAAGACTCAACTATTAAAACTGTAAAAGATATGATTAACATGGGCTGGATGAATAAGATTTGTGATAGTACTGATGATCTTGAGAGTTTAATAGAACTTAAATCTAAAACTTCAGGCAGACATAAAGTTCAAATTAGTGGTAGACATAAACCTACTAATTAAACTATGGATGAGTTTACATATCTTAGCTGTCAAGAAGAAGAATTAATCTTAAATACTTGGAATGCATTAGGTGCTTTTACTGTAAATAAAGATACAAAAGTTTATAATAAAGGCTCAATTGTAAAAATTGACGCAAGTAATGGTGATGGCATTTCAGGTTCTCTATTTCATAATAGAATTATTTATGTTTTAGAAGATTATAGAGTTGACAACAAAACAAAATTTATTATTCACTGGGATGAAATGGCTCAGTCAGAGTCAGATCCTTCTAAAATTGCAGTTCAAGGTTTAACACTTCCTTATTTTGGAATTCTTCCTGCTAAATGGTCACCAGGCTTTATACCTGATAAAAACTTTATTCCTTTCTCTTTTGAAGGAAAAGGTGAAGAATTGCCAAATGTTACTCCTGGTGTTTATTCTGTAAATATATCAGACTTTGAGTTAGAGACTTGTTTAACAGTAATCGGTTTTCCTTTTGCAAACTTTCAAGATATTGAATATTCTAAAAGACAAATTATAGAATATATGGTTAGACCTGCACTACAAAGATATTATACTTATAGACCTATCATTAAAGAACAAGCATATGGCACAGTTGGGGTAAATCAAGAAGTGTTAATTCCTTTCCCTAAATTTGAAAATGATGACGTTGAAGCTTATGGTTGTATTCCTTATTATACAGTACCTGGCGGCAGCATGGGTGGAACTGGTGGTAGAGGAAATCCTTTTGCATACTATAATACTCAAATGAGTGGTGGCTTTGGTGGTGGTATGATGGGCTCTCGTTATGGCAGAGGATTAAGATATCCTGGAAAAATGGTGCCTGGATATGTTGGAACAGCGTCATCATATACTTCACAAATGGATGCAGATGCAGCTCGTCAAGGTATGTTAAATAGAATACGTAGAGAACATTGGTCTAAAGAAAAAGTTGATGGACAATGGTGTATTCATGGTTTTACTACTATTGGTGGAAATATCAACTTAAAATGGTTATGTAAGTCTAAAGACTACGAGCGTATAGATGAAGATGAGCTAGAAGTATGGGTACGTCCTATGATTAGATCTGAAGTACTAAATAATTTCCATATTCTTCGTTCTCTTGTAAAAACTGATATTGCAGGACAATTAGACCCAACTGTCCTTAAAACAGCTAGAGATGAAATTGAAGCTGAACTAAAGCCAATGTGTAAGAGCGTTGCTACTGTTGGAGCGATGGCCATTGTTAGAGGTGGTGGTTGATAATTATGTTAATATTTTATATATGCTAAATAATACGGAGACTAATATAATGACAGAAAGAATTAAATCGTCTGCTAAGGCAAAATTGCCTTATATGTATGATGAATTACCTGAAGATAATTCATTGTTAAAAATAACAAATCAGCCGGACGGTTCAAAAAATATAGAGTTTTATCTAATTAATGAAATTGAAGATATTGAAGATTATATCGACTTTTTGAGAGCTTTGAGTGAATGTCACCCTTCTGATACAGTTGATATTCATATCAATTGTTTTGGTGGAGCAATGTATGCTGGATATCATATTTTTGATGCTTTATGCGAATGTCCTGCTACAATAAATATGCATATTGATGGTTTTTGCTGCTCTGCAGCATCTACTATTATGATGGCTGGAGATAATTTTGATTTTGCTCCTCATTCATGTGTAATGGTTCATTCTATGACAGCTATGTTTTGTGGTAAATGGCATGAAGTTACAGCTCGTTTAGAGTTTGATAAAAATTGGTTTGAAGAAACAGCAAGAGAAATCTATAAAGGTTTTATGACTAATGAAGAAATTGATGATATGATTAAAGGTAAAGACTTCTGGTTTACAGCTAAAGAAGCTCATGCAAGAATTCAATTAGCTAGAAAAGAAGATCATGATAAACAATTGTTAGTTGCAGCTGTTGCAGAAAAACATCAAGCAGCTATAAATGCTGAAATTAAAGCAATTATGGAAGGAAAGAAAACTACAGCTAAGAAAACTTCTTCTAATAGTAAAAAGAAGTCGGTTAAAAAATCTACTTCTAAAAAAGAAGAAAAGGCTGAAGAAAATAAATAAAAAAGGAAGGTGATGCTAATTTAAGGACTCCAAATCTTTGGAGTCCTTTTTTAGTTAATATTATTTATTATGGGAAATATTGTTGTAAAATCTTTTGAAGCACGTAAAGCAATGCTTGAAGGAATGCGAATTGCAGTAGGCGTTGTTATTGATACTTTTGGACCTAGAGGAAAAGTATTTGCATATAATAATGGAACAAATACAGTCCTTTCAAAGGATGGTATTACTGCTCTTAAAAAAATTAAATTGAGTAATGAACTTAAAGACATGGGTGTAAAGTTTGTAACTGAAGCATCTGATAAAGCAAACTATCATAATGGTGATGGTTCTTCAACAACAGCTATTTTAACTTATGCTATGTGTGAAGCTATGAATAAACTTATCAACCAAGGTTTTGATATAAATCTCATTAGAACTTGTATCACAGAAATTAGGGACTTTATTTTTAGTCTTTTAACAAATTTTAAATGTGATGTTGATGATGAAAAACAAATTCACGATATAGCTTTTATTTCTGCAAATGGTGATGAGGAAATGGCCAATTTAATCACACAAGCATTTACTTCGATTGGAGATAAAGGTCTTGTTTCATATACTGACTCACAATCTCGTTATGGTGAAAGTTCTCTTATCCTTTCGACTGGATGCGAAATTGGAAAAGGTTATATTTCATCTAAGTGTGTAAACTCTGCAAATGATCAAGCTATTTTTGAAGATGTTTATGTTGCAATCTTTAGAGATGTTATTGAAGATTTAGAGCATTTTAAGATGTTTATTCAACTTATGCATGGACATAATCTTCTTGTTATTGCTCCAGATTATTCAGATGAAGTTGCTGCTTTCTATACAAATACAGCTGCAAAAGATAATAATGTATTTATTAGAACTCCAGGTTATTCAAGAGAGTCAATTCAAAGAGAAAATGAAGATTTAGCAGTTATCTTTAATACTCAAATTATTGGTGAAGACATTCAGCTTGAAGAAATGACCTATGATAAATGTGGACATGCTGAGTCAATTGTTGCTACAAAAAATAATGTAGTTGTAACTGGACCTTCAACAGATATAGATAGAAAAAAGGAATATATTGATATTTTACAAGGCTTGATCGACCATCAAGACCCAACTCATGCTCTTTCATCTGATGAAATTACAAACATTAAGTCTCGTATTGCTAAACTTGAAGGTGGTATTGCGACTATTTATGTTGGAGCTCTTTCAAATCAAGAGTTATCTGAACGTAAAGATAGGGTTGATGATGCTTTAAATGCAGTAAGAAATGCTTTGAATGGTGGATTTGTTGTTGGTGGTGGTACAACTCTTTATAGAATTGCAGAAGGTGATGAATATACTGAACTTTTGAAAAATACTACTTCGGATAAAAAAGTTGTATATGACGCTCTTATGCAAGCTATTAAAATGCCACTTAAGATTTTAGTGCACTCTGCAAGCTGTTCATATGAAAAAGTTGCTATCGAACTCCATAAGGATAAAAACTTTGGATTTAATGCTAGGACTGGAACTGTTGAAAACTTAATTGAACAGGGAATTGTAGACCCATTTAATATTGTAAAAAATGCCATTTTATATTCAACTAATATGACTACTCAATTCGTTTCTATTGCTGATGCTGTTATTTCAGATGTTAAAAACTTGAGTATAGAACCGCTAGATGATGTTGTTGACCCAGGTAGAGGTGTTTTTAGCGAGTTATTATAAAATAAAAGCCACTCAATTGAGTGGCTTTTTTATTAGTGATTTTCTTCTTCAATATTATCATCAGGTAGTTCTGTATTTAAGACAAACTCTTTAAACTTTTCAGGATCTGTAAAACATCTCATATTTAATTCTTTTACATCTTTTAGGTTGCATTTTTCTTTAATAAACTTTACTAAATCAATTAAATTATTATATTGTATATCTGATAAACTTCCATCTACATTAGCTGGAACAACTAATATAGAAACCAATTCATTCATATAATAAGTTGGCATAAATCTAGCTTTTTCACTTAGAGGAACTGACTGAATAACATTTCCTTTTCCATCAATTACAAAATGAAATACTGTCGTAATACCTTCATCTTGGTGAGATATAACATTGGATGCTAGCATATTTGGTAGGTTATTTTTTAGTTCATATATACCGATTAACTTAGGCTTAAGCTGAGCGCCAGACCTATTAAAGTCTTTGCCTTTTCGTAAAAATTGTTTCTGAATTTCCATATACCCTAATTAGTTAAATACTTAATAGCAAGATATTTTACATAAGGATGTCTTAAATAAAAATCTTCTAGAACAATTGTCTTAATAATATCTTCTTTGCTGTAATCTTTAATTATTTCATTTAAGGCATCTTTGATATTAAAACAAGATAAAGCTTTTTGTATGTTTATTTTAAGATCATTTGTTAAGAAGCCTTTAGTATTCGCCATCTGTAATTTTACTGTAGCATCAACTATTTCTTTGTGATTTGTTCTGAAGGTCTTAAAATTATCAAAATAAATATATTTCTCGTCATTATAAATAGATGAAAATTCATTGTGATAATAATAAATGGCTTGCTTAATATAACATAATTTACGTGAGTTTTTAACCGCAAAATATGATAAAAATGTATCTTCCATAGAAACAGGCTTTATATCACCATAGCCTAAACTTTTAAGATAGCTTTCTAAGCTAGTCCAACAAGATTTTCTTATCCATTTATTCCATAATGCTGGTCCAGCTAAATTAGGTATAGAAATTTTAATATTGTCTATATTAATGATTTTATGCTTTTTAGTATTAACAATTATATTTTGATTAAATATTTTATTAGTTATACCAACATTCTTTTTCAATTCTTTATTAAAAAGATTTGACATATAATTAAAAACAAAAATATCTAAGTCATTAATATCACCTTTCATTAAATCAACATCATTTATTACTTCATCGTCTCCGTCAACAAACCATATAAAATGATTTTCAGGAACATTTTTTATAATTTCGATTCTTCTTCTAAATTGTCCTATATTATTTTTTCCACAATTATCATGTGTATAAATAAAAATTTTCCAATTATGTATTGAGTTTTTAATTTTAAAATTTTTACATTGCTCTAATAATGCTGGTAAACACTTTTTATCTTTATCACAATAAATAATATGTATTTCTAAAATGCAGTCACTCATTTAAAAAAATTAGTTTTTATCTATAAAATGAAATATTTTTAAATTTTTTGTATAATCTATATAAGAGGTAATAACTATGAAAAACTTTATTTTTGTAATTCTTTTTTCAATCTTCTTATTCGGATGTGCTACAACAAACTCAGTTGAATCTAAGCCTCGTATTAAGTCTGATAATCTTAGACTTGAAGCTGCTATGAAAAATTATGCAGGCTATGATGAATTGGTAAAAAGAGGTTTTGATATTCACTCTTTAGATTATATTGAAAATCAAGGAGATTTTTATAATGCATTAGCTCCTTATTTTTATGGTGAAGATGGTACTACATTAGATAATCATTTTGGTGAAGGAATGTTTCAAAAATACAATTATATTTATTTCAAAAATAAGTTTGGGACAAAAGAAGAATTATTAAATGAAGGATATGTAGAAAATGAGACTATGTTTTATTATCCAAGTAATGGTGAAAAAGATTGGAGAGTAGGTTATTTTTATTCAAGAAATGTTGACTACAATGGTTTAGAAATTAAACATGATGGTAATTTATCACATTCAACTTATGGTTTTTCTGAAGATAAAGATTATATTTATATTAAAATATATAAACATTCATATAATGTGAATACTTATTCAGATTTCTTTTCAAAAGCGAAAAATAAAAATGTAATTATTATTGATTTATCTGAAAATTATGGTGGATCTGTAAAAGATGGTGAAAACTTTATAAATGGTTTTTCTTCTTTGAAAGATAAAAAAATATATTGTTTAATCGGTCGTACAAGCTCTTGTGGTGAGCGTGTTGTTTCTAAATTATTAGAAAAATGTCCAGATATTAAGTTAATAGGAACTAATACACGAGGAATTGATAGATATGGAATTAATTTTTCTACAGATATATATAACTTCAAAAAATTAGGAATTTTGAATTTAGTAATTCCTAGTATGAGTGACTCTAATTTCTCTTATGACAGAGAGGGTATTGGAATATTTCCAGATTATTGGGCTAATACTCTTGAAGATATAGAAAAAACAATAAACTTTGATTTAAAATACAATTTCTTTGGTCGTGCTAAGGGACAAAAACGACTTAGTACTATGATTGATGGTTGTTATAACTAAGGTCCACTACCTGAAGCATTTGAGACACAAATAGATGGTTGATTTGGCATAGTTATCCAGACACCATTATCTCCTACAGAAACATCTGTACCATGCCCATCAACATTAGTCATTGTCGTACCTTGAGGGCCTTGACCACCACTAGTATTTTGTGAACAAGAAGGAGGATTTATATCTCCATATCTATACATTTCATTATTTACAGTACCTTCACAGATATTTGTAATTATTGTGTCTTTTGTCATTTTCCATTTACCGCCTGTAGCTTGCTGTGACTTCATTGCCATTTCTAATGCACTTCTTTCTGAAGATCCAGATTTTGTAACATTTTCTCCTGCAATCTCAAGTTTAACTTCTGTACCATCAGTCATTTTAACTACTATAGTATCTGTACCACCAAAACCTGCATTATTACCACAGTCTTGACCTTGTCTACCAAAACAAGAGCATGACACTTCTGCTACTGTTACAGGAACTATTACTGGTGGTGCCTTCGATTCGTCCTCACCAAAGTTACAATCATTTCCTTGTTGACCTGCACAAGTCATATAACATCCATTGCAGGTTGTAAGACCATTAGTTCCTTTTGTTGTAACCTCAATTAAGCATCCTACATAACTTGTACAAGATCCATCACATGAGTTACAGTTCTCTCCTACACAAGTCTGACATTCTGTGCAAGAGTCACATCCATAGCAAGCATTAGTACAAGTTGTTGTACATCCTTGGCAGTCTGATGTACAACCACCAAAGCAACCAACACATCCTTGGCATGATGATGTACAACTTCCTTGACAAGATGAATGACAAGATCCTTGACAAGAATCACACATATTGCAGTCATTACAAATAACTTCACCATTTATAGCCCATGTAATATTATCATGTCCTAAATGAGTATCATCTTTCTTTTCTATTCCAAATAAAGCTGCACTAGTGATTTTATTATTCACTGTTTGAGAAATTACAAATCCATCTAATTTAAGTAAGTCTTCTTTTAATTCCATTTTTACATCATCTTATAAACTTTAGAATAGCAACTACTTGCATCACAAGTAAAATTACTTGTATCACACATCATACATGTACTTGAACAAGCTACATATAATGAACAGTCATATTGTGATCTACACCCAGTACCACAATTATATAACATTTCACATTCATCAGCTTGAAGCATGTCTACATAAATTGAGCAACTTATTGTATTAACACATGGTCTACATTGAGTATAGTTTTGAATCCATAGCTGTGATGTATTAAATAAGTTATCAGGACATCCTACAATTTCAGAGCAAGATCCTTGCGCATTGCTATCACAATGACTACAACCATTCAAGTTAGTACAACTTCCTGTAGTTCCTTGACAAGTTTGACATCCATTTGTACACCCAGAAACACAAGCAGCATTATAACAAGTGTCTTGACATCCTTGGCATCCAGAATTACATCCATCAACACAGTCTTGACAATTTGTTTGACAACCACCTTGGCAGTCATCACATGAGCTTACACAAACATTACACCCATTATAAGAAGGCTCACAATATAATGGCTGATAAGCTGAGTCGAATATATAATTTTCGTCTGCTTTAAGATTTCCTACAGGACTATAGTCTTTTGTAGTTAATACTTTAGAAGATCTATTTATATTTAAAGTATTTTCACCTTTTGAGGCTTTAAAACTTTCAGTATATTCAATTTCAGCTTTTTTAATCTTCATATAATTATTTAGTTATAAATATTTTATTTTTTGAAGTCAAATCATTTAATAGCTTCATACGAAGCATTAATCTCGCATACTCTTTTTTATATTGACAATCTGGATTATTAACGTTATCTGGACAAGGATGGCATTCATTCATCCAACCATATTCACATTTTTCACACATTTCAGGACGAACTAAATGAGGATTAGGTACGTCTTCAGCTTTATCAATAAGCTGACAAACAACATACTCACCTAGCGTATTAATAGCCCAGTTCCAAGGCTGAGAATTATGTTTAGTTGGGTCATTTGGGTCTTGTCCATTTGCATAAATAGAGTATTTTCCACATGAGTTGTCAGTTATATAAGGCTCCCATCTAACCATTTGGTTTTCAAAATAACTTATATAAGGCTTCCAATAAAAATTATCTTTTAAGTTTCCAAGTTTAATCATCATAAAAATTCTTTCTAGCTCATTAATATAAGTATTTAATGATTTATCCTTAAAATTCCAATGGTCACAATATGTACTATCATTAATATGATTACTCTTAACACTAAACTTTTCTAAGTTTAAGAGGTCGTTATCTGCACGCCATTTATTTATAAGTGCCATATTAGCTAATAAAGAATTATTTTGGCGTGTCATTGTAATATTGACTATATCAAAAATTCCCTTTTTAGCAAAATCTGCTAATATTGGTCCAACTTCTTTATCCCATAAAGGATCAAAAGGTCCTTGTCTTACATAATTTCCTAAACCATCATAAGATAGCTGTAAATGTACATTAGGATTTTTTGTATAAAAATCTTGAACTCTCTTATCATTAAGCCAAAAACCATTTGTTGATACAAAATATTGATGATTGATATTATGCTTTTTAGAAAATTCTTCACAAAAGTCTAAAATAGCTTGAGATCTTTCAAGAGGACTGTCTAATCCATCTGCAATAGGTATTGGAGTATCAGGATTTGCTCCCCATATATTCCAAGTTATCATACTTCCATTCTTAATTGCACTTTGTATGATAGGATTTGTTTCTAATGCTTTTTCAAGTTTATCCCAATCGGCCCATTCTTTTATTTGTGATGCTATAGCATTAGATTTATTCCAACAACTTGAGCCAGAACAATATGCGCATAATCCATATTTTTCATTTCCATAAGGATTTCTATCATGATCATTTATACAAACACCATCACCATAAGCAATAATACTAAACTCTGACACTTAAATAATCTCCTTTACCAATTTCCTAATTCTTCTGACTCAGCAACAATCTTATCTCGTAAACCTTCTTTTTTAGTTGGATGATACCATTCTCCTTCTGCAATAGCAATATTTTCTTTAATATGACCAACATCTAGAGATGATGACGCAATATAATCTGCATATTCATTCATACAAGCATATCTAAAACACCAATTTTGCCAAACAGGAGCATAACTTATCTGTTTAATTTTACCTTGCTCATGTGGCATCATTATAATTGTTTCAAAATTATGATTTTTAGCAACTTTAAATCCCTCAATAGTTGGATTATCCCAAACATCTATATTATAAATATTCTTAATTTGACTAAAATGTTTGCCTTGTTCATCTTCAACTATTTTTGGAGTATCACTTAAAACAGAATAAGGAAGCATAGCATAATGCTGCTTAGAATATTGGTCTAATTTATTTATCCACATAAGTAATTGCTCAAACTTCATATGTGCGCTAAAACCAGATTGTTTAATTTCAGGAGTATCTTCAATAAATTGAGCTAATTCTAGATACCTTTCATCAGAAATAGATTTTACATCCTTTAATGCATGTATAAGAATAGTTTCTGGTATAAAGCCTAATCTTTGATTTATCTCGTCTAAAATAACAGATGGACTTTTTATATTTCTTTCTCCATCTTTATTTTCTTCATACCATAAACCAATTTTATCTATTACTTTTACATCTTTTTCAGGTTTAAGACCTCTTTCTTTAATCCAACGGCCTATATAAGTTTCTGCATTATTTTCATCATCTTTTTTCATATAACCATGGCCAGTGTCAATAATAGTATCTTTTCCATAGTGGTCATATACAGCATCTAATATTTTTTCTAAATTTTCATATTTTACAGCTTTAGAACCTACTGTCCCTAAAATAAATTTCATAAATAAATTAGTTTTAAACTAAAAAAGGAGCTTCATAAAGAAGCTCCTTTCCAACTAAGCAATTAAGCGATTAAACTTATGCTCTTTCACCCTGTGTAGCCATATCCTTGAGGTTGCTGAGTTTAACAATAGCAAGGAAACGTCTATTAAGAACGTGGTAATCACCGTATGTAGCGATACCAGCTTCTTTATAGAAGTTCTTACGCTGGATGATACCTGTTGAGAAGAATGGAACCAATGTACCAAATGCGATAGAAACTTCTGTTTCATTCTGGTCATCTTTCCATACACAAAGGATTTCATCCTCAGGAATGATTGTATTAGGTACCTTAAATACTGGCATACCATCCAATGTACCTTCCTGGTGAGCACCAAACTGTGCCTGTTTACCAGCAGAAGACCACTGTTTGTTAAGTTTAAGGTAAGAACAAGCTGATGGACCTGCAACAAGGCGAGATACACCACCACGGTTAATTTCGTTGTAAATAATGTTTCCTACAGTATCGAATGCAGAGAGAACTGTCTGAGCATTGTCTGTATAACCATCTTTACCACGAGCAGCGTTAGCGTTACCGTCACCTGAGTTATAAGCAGCATCAAATACATAGTAGTAGTTAGGGTTGAAGCTAACATTTGTCTTAGCTACAGCGTATCCAAGACGGATTGCACGATAGTCAAGAGCAGCACGGATTTCCTGTGAAGCAGAAGTTACAAGAAGCTCTTCAGCTGAAAGGCCATAAGATGTTTCAAGTGTAATTTCTGTAAGCTGTGACCAAGATACACCAATTGCAGTAGCACGTGGCTTGAACTGGTAATCTGCAAGCTGGATTTCAACTTCACCAAGGTAGTTACCTTCAAGGTCACCTTCTGAATTGAATCTAGCAAAACCAGCAACTTTTGTTTCACCTTCTACATACCAAGGAGCTTTCTTAGCAACATCAGCTGTTGTAGTAATGTTAATAACTAAGTCACCTACAGAAGCAGGAGTTGTAGTATTAATTGCTTTAGCAGCATCTGTTGAACCTGGCATAACGTTTCCGTTTCCAGTATTGTAAGCTTCAAGCTTGTTGAAGAACTTGTCACGGAGTAATACAGGTTTAACCAATGTTACTTCGAAACCAGGAGCAGCGAAGAACTCACCACTTCTCTTATCTTGCATAGCAATTACATGTTGTTCAGCTCTTTCAGAAGCTCTTCTTTCAGATGGATTATAACCATAAATCATTGTATAACCATCAACATAGTTAACACCATTAACACCCCATTTTCCAGAAAGGAATGCAGCGTGTTCTGCGTTTTCACCAGAAATACCAGTAAGATCAGCAGCAGCCATCTTGCGGAAGTGGATTGTTACATCACCACCGATTTCACCTTCAACGATACCGTTTGCGAGCTCGTCGTTTGGACGGTCACGAGTATCTTCGTAAAGTGCTTTACGGAAGTCATCAGCGTTGAAGTCACCACCCTTAGAATATTCGAATGGGTCTGATGGATCATTTGGACCACCTGTGTAAGAAGGGTCACGGTCGTTAAGGTCATGACCATTAGCAGTCTTAGCCCAGAATGGACGAACGTACTGGATTGTATCTTTTGTTGTCTCAAGAGCGAAGTCTGAGAAAACTTTGTTACGAATAATGTTAGGCATTGCAAGTCTAACAAGTCTCAACATATTTTCAGGTGTAAAGTTATTAAGAGCAGTTGACATCTGAGACTCTTTCAAAGAGTTCATCCAGTTGTACTGTCTGTCAAGGTTAATAGCTGTGTTACGAGCTGTGCCAAGTGGCATGTCTTTAAGACCTGAACCAATTTCAGGAACTTCCGACCAAGCTTCAATGAGCTTATCTGCACGGAAGTTTTTATCATTCTTGTACATCTTTAACATTGCTGATTCACGAAGTTTAGCATCAGATGTAGTTGCAATTTTTTCTTGCATACTCATAGTATTTTCATTTCTCCTTTTAAAAAATTTAAGACTTTTTTTCAGTAACCAGTTTTTATTCAAGTTCTAATGAAAATTCTATATATTGATAGAAATAATCGCAGCATATATTTTTCTGCACAGTCATTAACCATTTTGGTTAAAAACTTTTACCAATAAAAAATTTGTCTCTTATAATTATTTAGTAACGTCTAAAAAATAGGTTTAGCCTCTTAGACGCTGAAGAGTCTTATAATTATCAGGACTTGTTTCAGTCACACGAACTGACTTATCCTGCATTCTTTTTTCTAACTCTTCCTGAGTAACAACTTTTTCATCAAGTTTAATTACTCTATCAGATGTCTGAGGCATCTGGTCAGGTGTGTCACCTATGATTTCTCTCAAGTGCATCATATTATAATCTCCTTATTATAAATTAGTTAGTACAAAATATTTTAATTATTAATTTTTTAATACTAAATTTTGTATGAAAAATGTATTTATGCTTAATTGGAAAGATGGTGATAAAATTTCGAGTTTTAATGCTGAAGGATGCTGGGCTAAATTTAGATATGGGAAAGAACAGCTTGAGGTTTTTATGACTATCAGCAGTAATGCCATAGCTGTAGCGATATCTAGCGATAATTGTACATTTTCTAAAACTTGGAAAGAAAAAAATATTCCTTTAGACCAAATTAAAGAAGAAATCGATATATTCTTAGAAGAAAGTAGCAGAAAACTTACTCTTTAATTTGTTTGAATAAAATCAGCTCTCCATCCTTTATAATCTTCATCTAAAACTTTTGCCATTTCATTTATTTCATCTTGAAATACAAAAATTACTTCTGGATGCTGTCTCATTTTAAGTTCATCTTTAGGTCTTATTCTACCTTTTACCTCATAAAAAGTACCATTTATTATAAAGTCTGGATAATATTTTCTAACTTTTCCTGTCTCATCATAGTATGGTAAAAAAGCTACTTTATTATTTCTTTCTACTATAAAATGATTTACTTTTTCCATATAAGTACAAAAAGTAAACTCAGCAAAAGAGTCAAACTTATTACCTTTTGAAATTCCTTTTTTAATATTAGATTTATGTAAAGCCGCATTTACCTTAATAGATACTGATGGATCTCGAACTATATCTTGACAGTAAGTGGTAAACTCTTCAACTGAGTTAAAAGGTTTTATTAGTCCTGTTTTCTTCCAAAAATTAAAATCCATTATTCATGTCCGTAGAACTTTTGATAGTTTGTTGTTCCAGTAAGATGGAATGTTTTACCAAAGATCTTATCAAAGAATGTTTTAGAGTCTTGTTTAGATCTCTCAAATATATCCATCTTTGCTTCTTTTTCAGCTTTTTGTTGAGCTAAAGTATTATTAGCAATATCAATTGGACGAAGATGTTCTATACCTGGTGTATTAGTAAGCTGACGATATTCATTAGTAGATTTATTTAAGTAGTAAATACCACCATATGTTCTTAATGAGTCTTTAATAAAGTTTAAAGTTCCCATTACAGAAGAGTCTTTTATTAAATCTGTAAGAGTATCAAACATAATTTGATAAAATCTATCATATTTTAATGAAAATCTTATTTGTCCATCATCTAGTATAACTCTTACAACTTCTCTTTTTGGATTTGTCATCCAAATCATAATAATAAATTCTTTTAAGGCATCATTTTCTTTTTGTTGTATTTGGGCTATATTAGGTTTTTCAGTATTTATTACTTCCATATATAAATTTAGTCTTTTCTTTTTTAGTTCCGCAAGATTAAGCGACCTAAGGCAAGCCGTGGTCAGTTTTTTGGGCTCGAGCAGGCCAAAAAGACATCTTTAGAGACTTTGAAAAAGTCGAGAAAGTGGTCATCTTTAAATATAATTTAACAGTGACCACTTTTTAGAGTTTTTAAATCAGTTAATATATTATAATGCTACAGATAAATGAATTACATTTGACAAACTTTATAAATATTACAGAAGCTGATTTTGTATTTGACAATAATATGAACTTTATCTATGGACAACCAGCATCTGGAAAATCAGCAATTTTTGAAGCGATGCTTGTTACTTTATCCACTTATAAACGGTCTTCTACTTATGGTGAGTATGTAAGACAAGGACAAGATGACGCAAAAATTCACTTAAAGGCTACTATTTTAGGTAAAAATGCTATTTTTGATACAATTATTAACAGAGTAAAAGGTGCTGTATGCCAAAGACGCCTTGAATATGATGGAGAAATATTTGAAGATTCTGCTGTAGAAGAATGGCTAAAAGCTAGAAGTATAGATTATTATGCGAAGCTTACATTTGCAATGCAGAATGAAGAAAATATTGTAAATATTACGTCTGCTGAAAGATTAGCTTATATTCAAAAATTATTTAATTTTAATTTTAAGTCTAAAAAAGATAAATTACAAGCTCTTAAGAAAGAAGTTGAAGACTCAATTATTAACTTAAACTCTAAAATAGCTGGAAACAACTCTACAATTGAGCATCTTTCTATTGAAAAAGAAACAGAACAACGAAGATTAGATGATAAAACTAGAAAGGATTATGAAGAAAAAATTACTGCTCAAACAAATCTAATCAAAGAAAATCAAATAATTATTGATAATGCTAATAAGATTAAAGAAGAAATAAATAAAATAGACCTTCAAATTATGGATTGTGACTCTAAAATATCACAAGAAGAGCAAATTAACAATAATGAAAAAGAAAAAGAGAATGATATTAAAACTCTTCAAGATGAAATTGTTCTTGCTAAAAATAAAATCACTGAATTGAGCAATCTTATTAATGACTTACAAGGTATAGTAAATGAAAAATATACTGAGAAAACAGAAATTGCAGAAAAATTAAATGAGCACACTACAAAAAGAATTGAAATTGAGTCTAAAATTAAAGAGATAAATAATAAAATTGATCTTGTTAAAAAAGGTATCTGCCCTCAGTGTGGACAGCCTACCAAAAATCTTGATAATAATTTACAAGAGCAATTAGATAAATTAAATGCTGAGTATGAAGAAGAGCAAAAAGTTTTTGCAGATTTATGTTTGAATAAAAAAGAAATAGAGGCAACTTATGCTATTGTAAATAATACTTTTAATACAAATAATATCGACTTAGCTGGAGAAAGAAGTTCATTAGAGATGAAAAAAGCTAGATTAGAGTCTCTTCAAAAAAGAGAACCTGCAAAGCATATTTGTAATATTGATGAAGTTGCTAAACAGAAAAATGAACTTTTAGTTTTAAAAGAAGCTAAAAAGAAAGAATTAGAAGAATATAAAATTACAAAATCAGTTTCTGAATTGTTAGATGAGATTGAACCATTAAAACAAGCTATAAATGATGACAATATTATTATTGAGAAAAATGCTTTAATTATAAAAACAAATTCAGAAAACAAAGCTAAATGTGCAGATCTTACAATTGAAAATAAAAAACTATTAGAAGATGTAGTTGCATTAAATAATAATATTACTACTATAAAAGAAGCTTATGAGATTATAAATAAGACACTACCAAAATATATTTCTAAGGCAATTTGTGACCGTCTTGAAAATAAAATTAATAATTTTATTCATAAGATATTTCCAAAATTTCAAGTTAAGCTTGAGGCTACAGAAAAAGGTTGTGATTTATTGTACACAAAAGATAAAACAGTTGTTGATGAAAAAAGAAATAAGTTTTTAAAAGCAACAATGTCTTCTGGATTAGAGCGGTCACTTTTAAGTTTAGCATTTAAAGTAGCTTTAGCAGAGTCTTATAATCTAGATTTATTTGTTGGAGATGAAATAGATCAATCTTCTGACCAAAAAGATGCAACTACACTTATGGACATTTTAATAAATTCTAAGAATTTTAAACAATTATTTATAATAAGCCACAAACAAGAAGTTTTAGAGCATATTACAGAAAACTATAAAGGCAATACTTATCAAGTAAGTAATGGAAATTTTACAAAAACAAATTTTTGAAAAATTTGTAAAAACTTAGTATAATCTTATAGATAGTAAGGGAAGTCTATTTTATATTTGCAAGGATGCAGAATAGAAGGGGATTATACTATGAAAAAACTTATTTTAGTTACTTTATTTACAATTTTTGCGTCTTGCCTTTCAGCTACTCCAAAAATCGAGCCTACAAATGAAACATTTAATGAGTTTCAAGTATTGAACGTAATTTGTGAGTCATATTCAGAATATGAAGAGACTATCGAAAGTTATCTGAATAATGATAAAATCAAAATTATCAATAGATTTGAGGAAGAGCGTATTATTCAAATTATTTATACAGACTATATCTGTTTTGGAGAAGAATAATGAAAAAAGATAAATATACACCACTTATTATATTCATTGCAATAACTTGGACTTTACTTATTGGAATAATGTGTTATTTTGTTTTTTCAATTACTAAAATTGAAAATTCTTCTTCTCATGTAGAAGAAATTTTAGAAGAGACCATTCGTCCTTTAGAGGAATATGTAAAAGAGCCAAAACTCTCTACTTTAGAGCAGAGTATTGCTTTATGTAAAAATGAATATGCTGAAAAAATTGCTCATTCTGTAATAAAAGAGTCTGAGCGACAAGGCGTTCCTGCTTATGTTATCTATGCTTTAATTGGTACTGAAAGTGATAAAACTAAAACAGATTTAATTTCACTTGAAAAAAGTGGTTACTTTACACCTAAAGCAAATAGCTCTGTAGGCTGTAGAGGTTTAACACAAATCTCTAAAGAAGCTTTAGATGATTTCAATACTTTTAATAAGTTTGGACATAATTATTCTTGGGATGATATGTTTGATATTGAAAAAAATATTGAAGTTGGTGTTTGGCATTTTATGAGATATGTTCCTAAAGTTGGTAAAGACTGGATTGACTTATATATTATTTATAATACAGGTTATGGAGCATATTCTAGAAATAATTCTTACTGGATTTATAATGATATTACAGAGAGCTGGGAAAATCACAATAATTCTTGGTATTTCAGAAATAATAAATATCCTCCTACAACTACAAATTTGCACTTCTCAAAATTAAAAGGTTTTGCTCCTACAAAAAGATTTACAGTTTATCTAGAAATGTACACTGAACTTTTTGCATAAAAAAAGTATTATCTCTATAAGAGGTAATAATTATGATGTACAAATGCTATTCTTGTGGAAAATCTTTCAATTATCTGTTGAAAACAAGTTACTATACAACAGAGCGTGATATTCGAAGTCAAGGCCAAGATTATGGTACTTACTCTCAGGAACACATTTTGCATATTTGTCCAAATTGTGGAAGTCAAAATACAAATTATTCTAAAGTCCAGGAAGCTGAAGCTAAAAGAAAAGAAAGAGCTGCAGAAAATAAAAAAATCTCTGCCGAAAATACAAAAGCTCTTCATGCTAATCTTGGAAAAACGCTTACACTTTATGGTTTAGTTGATTATCTCAATCGAAATATTCAAGATTTTAATTCTATTAAGTTTACTGTAAATGGTAAAGAAATGACTTCTGCTGATATTGCGGCAATTTTTAAGAAAGGTGCTGTAATTAATTTGACTTGTGACCCTAAAATACTTCAGGATAGTGAAACAGCTTACTATAATAAGTTTACAAAAGAAGAACTTATTCGTAAGATGTTTGGCAGAAAAGCAGTTGAAACCTATTTTGGAAAGATTAGTATGCACCTTCAGGGTGCTTATGCTCGAATGCTTAAGAATAACAAAGATAAAATCTTACATGCTTTCAAAAAATGGCAAGCTCACGAGATAGATGTTGATGAAGCTTATAATATGCTTTTTCTTGCATAAATAGAAATTTTTAGGTATTATCTATATAAGAGGTAAATACTATGGCAAAGAGTGCTTATAAATGGACAAAGGTTTCTGAAGGAGGTAAATGGAAATATTACTGTACTTCTCATGATCTTCCAGTTATTATTAAACTTAAAAATGATAAGTTCAAGGTTGATTGTGGAAAAGCCTCAAAAATTGAAGATGATTGGGACTCTGCCGTAAAGTATGCTGTATCTTATGCTAAAAGGAGAGCAAAAGATTTAAGAAAATGGGAAAACTAAAACCGAAAAATTTCCAAGATTATTTACTTAAGATTTTAAAATTCTATCATAAAAAAGAAGATAAATTAAAAAAAGAAATTAAATGTATTCAATCTAACTTAGACGATTTTATTAGAAAAATAACTGTTATAAAAACATCAATTTCCGATAAATATTCTCTTATAGAAGAACATTTTTATGTAGACCAGTATGAGTTGATTTTCTCTAAAGGTGGCAAAGAATGTTCTATTTTTGTATTTTTTGACAAGGACAATTTTATTGTGGCTCATTGTTATACTGACTCTAGAGTTTGTGAGTCTGATGATTGTCAAAAAATTATTGATTGGTTTGAAAATATTTAAAAATATATAAAAGGAGAATTTAAATGAAAAAATTATTTATAGTTTTGTTAGTAGGACTATGCTTTATAGCTAGTTCTTGTGCAGTTGCAGGTAAAAGTTTGCGAACAATGGCAACTTATAAAGATCCTGAAACAATTGGCGGTTTATGGACTGTCACATCACAAAATAAAACTTATGAACATTTGAAATGCACTTATTGGGGAACAAGTGACGATACTGCGATTTTTAAGGACAGCAATGGTCATATTTATGTATTCTCAGGCACTATGAGTGCAGTTCAAGAATAACAATCTAAAATGGTATTAGAAGTCAAATACAAAAATGGTTTAATAGAAATACAAAAAGTCTCAAAGTTAAGTTTTCAGAATAAAAATCCTTGTATCAATTGCCGTAAAGATGGAGGCTGTTATGACCATGGGTGTTTTATGCCTGAAGACTGGGGAGACTTTTTAATTTCTGAGAACAGTTCTATACGTATCCAAGATACACAAGAAATTAAAATCAAAGAGTTCTAATATCACACTTTTATTTTTAAAAATTGGACTAGATATATTATACGAGAAATATTTAATAATAAAGTGACCTTTTTAAAAATCAATACTAAAATTATTTATTTTCTCTCAAATTAATGTTAATATATTAATATTCTTAAGATAGGATTTAATTTATGAAGTCAAAGTTATTTGAACAAGTTTTAGAAGAATGCAATTTTGCAAACCTACCTAGTGAGTATGATGAGCCTATGAAAGAGGCTTCAACAAAACTCGACTTTCACTATGATAAAGTTGGTAAAGATTGTTTTAAAATCTCCGTTTTGAAAGAGAGATATCAAGAAGTCTTAAATTGTTTTCCCGAAGGAGAAATTAAAGACCTTATTGAAGGAGATAAATACAACTTGTTCAAATTAAAGTTTCATAACGATGTAATTAATAAGACTGAGTAAAAGACATCGGCTTTATTTGAATTGTGATAGAGAAACTCGATTATAAAGTTTCACTACTATCCTTTATCAAAAATAAAATCAATCTTTTATGACGTATTTGAGTGATATAGGATTTATAATGCACACAACATTATAATATTGCAAAAGAAAAGTAATTTAAAAATAAGGAAAAACGTAATATGACAGATTTTGAATTAGTTGAAAAGTCACAACAGGGTGACAAAAAAGCTGAGCTCGAGCTTTGGAATAAATACGAGCCACTTCGTATCAAAAAACATAATGAGCTTTTATCCCTCACAAACAGAAAGTTTGACAAAGAGGAATATGATGAATGGACTCAGATTGCTTATGAAAAATTTAAAAATCAAATGGCAGGTGTTAGACTTAATGATATTAAGAAACCTGAAACCTGGACTATCTGGATCCGCCTTAATGGATATTGGAATTCAATGAATAGAGATATTATTTGTCATGCTAAGAAAAAGTATGATAATGAAGTTGCCGCAGAAATTTCTGTAAAAGATGGTGATACTCTTTCTTTGTTTGACCAAAACTCCGCATTAACTCATAGAAATGAGTTTACACCTATAGCTAAAGACATTGTAGCAAAAGCATTTCAAAAAACATTAGATGAACTTTCAGAAAAACAACGTAAACTTTTTATCTTAAAGTCAGAGGGTGAAACTATGGCTTCTATTTGTAAAAAGTGTTCTTCATCTCGTAGAGATGCTGAATTAGCCTTAAAATATGGGCAGGAAAAATTAAAAGGAAATATTGCAGAGTTCTCTAAAAAATACGCGTTATCATATGATGACATATCAGAAGCACTAAGTTAAGGGAGAAATTTAATGATAGATCTTATTTTAGCAGCATATGTTGCCACAGCAAAACCAATAAAAGTACCAGTAAAAAAAGAAAAGATTGAAGTATCAAAACATATTGATATTATTAAACCAGATAGTTTATCTGATTACTATAACTTAATTAAATGGCAGTCTAGTAATAAAGCTTAAAAATCTTTTATTTTATAAAAGCCAACCTTAAAGGTTGGCTGTTTTTATTTTAAATACTAATTATTTTATATGAAGACTATTACACTCACAATTGGAGAACTTTTTGATAAACTCGAAAAGAAGTATAATATAAAATTCGAAAATGATAAATTTATCTCCATTGATGATGAGATCAAAATAAAAGATGAAAATGGTGTATGGGTACCTATAAATGGCTTTATTAAAAAAGAAGACGCTCTTTATAGAATTAAGTTTGATAATGGAATGTCTAAAAAATTAGCAGGAGACCATTTAATATCTGTTGAGCCATTCTTTAGTCCAGATGATTGCACTACTCGTTTTGTTAAAGACTTCGAAATTGGAGATGACCTTCCATACTTAAATACAAAATGTATTTCTAATACAAAAATAGTAGATAAAGTTCCAGTTTATGGTTTTTCTATTGATACAAAAAAACATTTATATTTAGATTATGATGGAATGATCCACCATAACACATATACTGTAACAGAAACTGTAAATAAATATATTTCTCATTCTGGTAAAAAATATCATTATGAGTGTGGTGAATTAGGTGATGCTATTACTACAGTAGCTCCTTGGTTTTATAGATATTCTCAAAATTATGTTATTGTATTAGATGATAATGACAAAATGCTTAGAAAGGGAAGCGGAATTGCAAACTTTATGAAAGGTGTTTTAGACCCAGAAGCTTTACATAAACCAATAAGTGTATCACCTAATAAAAGAACCTTAAATGCAATGAATAATACTCTTGAAAACCTTCCTGAAAGTTATAAAATTGAGTTTGATAAAGAGTCTTTAAACGAAAATAAATTGATTGTTAAGCGTGATGATAAAATCGTTATAAATGAAAAGATTGATCCTATAGAAGCTTATACACTCAAAGGAATGTTAAGAGAAACTGAAGAAGAAGCTGAGAAATCAGGTGGTATGCCTCGTGAATTTATTTTTAATTCATCAGTTATTTTTGTATCAAATCTTGAGCTTTATGAAATAGATTCTGCTGTTGTAGATCGTGTAGAGTCACTTGAAGTTAAGCTTACATTAGAGCAGTTTATGGATAGACTTAAATCAGCTTTTGGTGGTTTATGTAAAGAAAGAGATTATTCAAATATGCCAAAATGGTTCCGTGATTGGGGTAAGCAATGCGTTTATACAGCTTTAGGAATTATTATTGAGGCTTATGAAAAAGATATTCCTGTTTTTGGTAATAAAGTTGTTGTAAATCGTAAATTAACTTTCCGTATGTTTGAAGAGTTCGTTTCCTTTTGGTGTAGAAATGCTATAGCTCTTGCTGAAAGTGAAAATCTTTATTTGTCATCTAAACCTGAATACAAAGATAACTTAAATATTGCAAGTCAAAAACTTATGAAAATTTTTGCAATTAAAAAGGCTTTACCTTGGCTGTCTCAAAAAACGGAGAAATTCTAATGGATGATAGATTTTTAAGATACTTAAAAGAAGAAGAACAACAGTCTTTAACAAATCCTCCAATAGAAGGATTTACATATCCTAATTTTGAGGATATGTCTTCAACAAACATTCCAGGTGTTTTAGACCAAGAACAAAGTGCTAGAGTTGAACAAGTTTTAGATAATGATACTTCTCAACCTGACCAACCTATGGATGTACAGTCTAAAGTTGAAAATGGACCTGTAACTGATAAAGAATTGATAACAGATGTTTTTAAAAAACTTGGATGGGATAAATATATAAAAGAAGAGTCTATTATAGGAGAACAAAATGCTAACAAATAAAGCTCTTAAAGTTTTATTAAGAGAGGATATAAATGAATATCCTAAAATGAAAGAATTATACAATCTCTTATTAAATACTGCTGAAGAAGAAAGAAAAAATGCAGCATTAAATTGGCTTTCTAATGAAGAAAATAAAAAAGCATTAAATGTTGAAATACAGAAAGCTATTGCTGCAGGCATTATTATAAATACATTTAATTTAGACCAAGCTGTACAAGAGTTTACCACAAGTGAAGGACAACCTGTTCAAATGAAAGAAACAAATCATTTAATTATTTGGCCAGCTAATCCATTTTTACCAGGCTTAGGAATTAAAGAAGCAGAAGCAGCAGAAGCTATTATAAATCAATATAATATCCAATCATCTAAGATATTTACATACTGTCCTAATAATGGAGAAACTGGTATGTGGGGAATGTCGAGTGTTTCTCAATTTGGACACCACAAATCTTGTAAGTCTAATGTTCTTAAAGGAAGTCAGCATAATGATGATGTTATTACTTCTCCTGAGTCATTAGCTTTAACATTACTTGAGAGTTATTCTAATCAAGTATCAGGAACTACAGCTACAAATACAAATTCAGCTGTAAAAGAATCTATATTAAGAGAAGATAATGAAAGTGGACAACTCACAAATGCTAAAATAAATATCTATTGGTCTGAACCAATTTATATTCATTGCAGCCCAATGGTTGCAAAAGATTTTGAAAATCTTGCGCAGATTCTACAAGAAAGAGGTGGAACAACTGTAGATGCTAATGGTAATACTGTAAGTAATATTAAAGTAAAAATTGAAGCAGACCTTCCTGATAATGGTCAGTTATTAAATTATGGGGTACAAATTTATAATGATGTTTGTAAATATATAGATTCTGGATATAAACCAAAACAGCAAGAGCAGAATGAAGAAGATGCAGAGTCACAAAATCCTAATAGTCATTGGACTTGGGATGAGGTTAAAGGAAATAAAGCTGCACAACAATATATTACAGCTGTATTTACAGATATTAAAGCTTGTAAAAATAGAGTTTTACAAAAAGATGGAATTGCTAAAAAAGCTGGAAATATTTGTAAAGGTGTTAAAGATGAAATTACTAAACAGTGGGGTACATTCTTCGGTGCCGCTTTTAAGTCTGTAGCACAGCTTTCAGGATATGGATTTGTCGCAAATATTATTCAAAAAGGTCTAGAAGAACTAAATAAAGAAAAAGAAGATAAAAATAATGATAACTTCTTTAAGCAATTTTTTAATAGTAAATATTCTGATACCTTAAAGAAATGTGCAGGTGATATAAACAACTTTATTGAATGGGGAGAATAATAAATGGCAGATCCTATAAATAATCAACAACAGCAACAGCAGCAGCAAGTACAACCTGTTGGATTAGATGCAAATGTTTCTCTTAGAACAAAGAACGGCTTATATGAAAAGCAAATTACTTTTAGTAAAACTAACTGTAAGTTTATTGTATTAAAAGGATTTTATGATAGTAAAGTAAATCCAAAACAAGAGTGTTATTTAACAGCTAATTTTACAGGAATTTCTGATGTTAGAGGAATATGTATTCATTTATTTGATGCCTTAAATAAAGATTGGAAAATTGATGATTGGTCTAAAGCTGAAAAAACAGGACTAAATGTTAACAAATTAAGACAGCCTACTGAAGATGAAAAAGCTTTAATAAACTTACTTAAAAACTCTCAATATATAAAAGCTAGTAAAGGTATACAAGAGTATATTTTAAAAAAACCTTTAGTAGTAGAAGCTGCTTTTTCAATAAATAATCCTAAGTCGGGAACAAACTCAGCAAATAAACAAAATCAAATAGATAGCGGACTTGGAAGTAAACCAAAACAGCCAAGCGCAGCTGTACAAGGAGCAATTGAAGGTATGAGTGAAAAAAATCCAGCGTTAGAGTCAATTATTAATAAAGTTTTTGACAGAATTATTCGTGAGTCAATAGAAGATGATATTTCAGCTATTGAACGAGGTGGTTGGGATGCATTTAGAGATGATGAGTATGATGACCCATTTAAGGCAAAAGAAATCCATAGATTTGCTCAAGAAAAAGGAATGTCAGATCTTGATTATGTAAATAATGAAGAAAAATATGAGTCATTATATTTAGAAGATCCTTTTATTGGTGAATTAGAAGAGTATGGTTTAGAAAGAGACGCTATAGGATATTATCTCGATGATAATTTAAATGATGTACATCGTCCATTGCAAGATCAAATGGAAGACCTCATTAATGATGAAAGATTTATAAATTATGGTATTAGCATCCCTTCTAAGTTAAGAGATGACACAGATGATAATATTTATGAAATTACAGAAGGAGAATATCATACTATAGATGGCTTCCTTAAAAAACTAGAAAAATATAAACAAGATGAAAGAACTCCACTATGTAGAGCATTATATAGTGTATTATCAAAAGTAAAAGAAGAATTAGAAGCTATATCATAAAATTATGAGTTTTTAAAAACTAATTATTTTATGGCAAAAGAAAGATTTTATTGGAAAACTAGTTTTTGGGTATTACTATATTTTTTAGTAACACTTTTGATAATTGCACTTCAAATTGCAGCTTGTTGGGTTTATAGTTCTGAACTTTTGAGTGATTATTTAAAAGCTCATATAAAGTTTGCTGAGTTTATAAATGCTGGGCTAGAATTACCTATTACTGAGTTTTTAACATTATGGGTAGGTATTGTTTCAGTTTATGTTGGAATTGATAGGGCACAATTTACTATTGAGTCTGCACAAATGAGCACAGGTGAAGCAGATTATGGAGATCCTAGTAAATTACGTAAAGTAATTTTATTATGTGGTATTATATTATTAGCTTCAATCGCTGGTGAAACCTTAAAAGACGGTAGTGGTGCTGATTTTGGTGTATCTCAAGCAGCAATTGCTTTTGGTACAACTATAATGCTATATATAGCTGGACAAAAAGCTATTTCTATTGCTAAAATAACTAATGGCCCTGGTGATTTGAATGGTGATGGTCAAGTTGATGAAGAAGATGAAAAAATAGCTAAACGTTATCAAGAATTACACAACTAATAAAAATTAAAGCTCCTCAAATGAGGAGCTTTTTTCATTTATGTAAAACTAATGTAGGAAAACCTTCCTTATCTAAGATAAGGTCTCCATTAGTGAAGCAGTGTAGGAGTGTTTCATAAACCACGTCATGTGGTATTTTTAGAATTAAAGAAATTCTAAGCGAGTCTAGCCCTCCTAAGCATAACTCAACGATTTTAACAATAAGCTGTTGGTAGCTATTTTGATTTTTCATTTTTTTGTTTTAAAACTTCATAATAATATTCAGGACAAAACCACTTATCTTCATCTTCTAAAAAATTAGCTATAGCATAAATGCCATTATGATCACTAAACACCCTACAAGGTTTATTTAGTAAAGATTTAAGCTCAATTTCTTCGTCAATACCAAATAAGCGAATAAAGTTTGAAATAAAATTACCAGCTCCTACATCACTCCAGCCTTTGTCTGAATTACCTGTCAAAACAGGGCTCATATATCCTTGAACACCTGTGCCATAAGTAACATGATATTTTAATACTAGAAAAGATCTAAACAGTGCAATATCAATATCTTCAATTTTTGCATTTTTTATTGTTGCTTCTGGGTGTGCATCTTGAAGATATTCTCTCATAAAACTTTCAGAAATATAGCAAGTCTCCATTTATTTTAACTCCTTTAATACATCCTTCCAAGTATTACATTTTATAAGATTTTCATTAAGGTCTTTTACACTCATAAAATCCATTTCTAAAATATCATCTTGCTGAAAGCCATAGTTTCCAAACAAAACTTTCTTATATCGGTCTTTATTTCCTAATAAACAGTTAGGCTTATCATCTATTATGATTGAGCCTCTTCTACCAACCATACCTTTATCAAAAGATGATAAAAGGCAAGTCTGATATTCACAAGGCATATTTTTTTCAAGCCAGTTTAATAAAAGTTCATAAGCTCCTTTTCCACGTCTTGAGCAAACAATAATATTGTATGTCTTTGATAATTCAGCAATAACATCCTTTGCATATTTATCTACCCAATTTAATTTTTCATACATTTCAGGGTCGCTGAAATAAGAAAGGCACTCTGTTTTATCTTTAGGATCTAAAATATATGGATCAAAATTCCATTTAAGACTTTTTCTATCATATGGAATATCATTTGCTAAGTTGTGTCTTTTTTTGAATAACTCAAAAACTGTTTTAGATGAGTCGACAATTGTTCCATCAAAATCAATAATTAAATCTCTTTTCACTTAATCACCTTATAATAAAAATCTACAGCCTCTTTTAAGTTTGAAAAAAATTTAAACTCAAAAAAATATTTTCTACAAACTAAAAATTTTGTTTGAGTTTTCCATAATTCAGCACCACAGTTATAATCTCTTTTTAATAATTTCCATCCTAACATAGCTAATTTAGTATTAGTCAATTAAAGATTTATCTGCTGTAGTGAATTTACTTCCTTCAATATTTACTACGTCTTGAGCTTCTGCATTTCCAGTATAAGCACATGTAATAATATCAAGGAAACGACATTTAAGCTTTTCAAGATGTAGATATTCTGTAACAACTGCATTTCTTGTATGGCTTTTATCCATAATAAGATGCTTTTCTTTAGTTGTCATTAATTCTATAATAGTATTTTGTCTCTTTTGTATTTCAGAAATTTTCTGAACATAATAGTTTATTTGTTCTTCAGTGTAAGTTACTTTATTTTTATCTCTAAAATACCTTCTAAGACCAAGACGTCTAGGATTTGAAAGCTCATCTATTGAGACACCTAATTCCTTTGCAGCCTCTTCCATAGCCTTCTCAGTGAGTTCATCTTCAGTTTTAGAACGAAGCTCATTCTTATAGTTTTCAATAGTCTGATTTTTAGCTTTTTCTAAAAACTTTTTCTTTCCTTCATCTGTAAGTACATCTGGTTTTTCAAATAAAATAGGTCTAATCTTGTCCTTTTTATTGTCATCATATTCATCATCACATTCACATACATCACACATTTATAAAAATCTCCTTTTACATATTATTGAATAATTCATATTGCATAAACTTAGCAAGTTTATTTTTCTTTTTATCATCTGTTTCTTCTTTCCATTCATTATAACATTTTGTACAAACACAATCAGCATAACTACCTAATGAACATGATCCAAATCTTACTTCAAAATTAGAAACAGGTGAAGCTCCTTGATAACCAAATCCTTTTTTATGGTATTTTTTATTATGACTTTTTTGCCATTCATACATCTTTTTAGTTTGCTCTTTCGTTAGAGAATAATTTAAGTCATATTTAGATATATCAATTTCTTTTTCAACAATTCTTTCTATTGAATAATTTTTTTCATTATAAATGCATTCATTCTCATATTTTTTTATGCCACCTTTTAATAATTCATAAGCAGCTCTAGTTTGAGCTAAAAAATCACCAAGACTTAATCTAGATAAATCAAAAATAGGTTTATCAAAAGGATTTATATTCTTAAATTGAGATTTATCTATAACAGATACTGTAGACTTATCTGCACCAAAATTAACTTTGAAAAAGTTTCCTTCATAATGAATTATATGTGAAAAATTATCAGGAATTAGGTCTAGTAATAGATTTGTATCTTCTTGATTTAAAGTAAAATTATTATTTAAAAACTTCTTTTTTAATTGATAGATATTAGGATATTCAAAAGAATCGACTTCTTTTCCACTCCAATAATGAAGTTCTTTATTTTTAAGTGAGGAAATAAAATTTTTTATATCTTCAATTATCATAATAAGTCTATTTCTTTGTTTAACCAATTTTCAAAGTTTTGAGGAAATTCTTCGTCAAAAGCAGAAATCTTAAGTTTTACATCTTCACAATCGACTACAAAAGTAATAACATAAGTTTCATATGCTCCGCCTGATACTTTTGAAATTTTTATCCAATCGTCATCATTTGAAACATAAAAAATAGAGCCCAACTTATCAAAAGTATCTTCACTATAATGATAACCTTTAAGATTAAGTTTAGTTAAAGCCTCTGGCATTAAGACAAAAATCTCCTTATATTTATATTAACTTTATAAGCATTAATTTTTATTTTTAAATAAAAGTTTGACTGAGTTATTATCTTCTGATTTTATAATCTCTAAAACAGGATTATCTAGAACAATATCACTTGAACAGTGATTACATTCTGTAGAAACTTCAATTGCATGAATAGCTAATCCTGCATTCGCAGCTAATTGACAAGCAGACTCTAAATCAGCAATAGTTTTTATATTATATTCCATTAGTTCTTTCCTATAAGTTTAGTATAACTATCAACAGCATTATCTATATACTTGAAAACTTGAGTGCCTTTAGGCTCTTCCATATTGAAGAGACCAACACATAAAGTATAATTATAGTTTTGTTTTATCTCTTCTGAAATAAGCTTCCAAAGTTCATTAGGCTCAGTACACTTTACAGGTCTTAAAGCATATATAAAAACCTTGTCATTTTCAATGTCCATTGATATAATACCTGCTTCATTGAAAAACTCTGTCAACATAGATTTTACTGCCACACAACCTATATTTGTAAATCTTTTATGGATATAACTTTTTACAGAGCTTACTATAGACTTTATAATGTTTTCTTCTTGTGGAGACTTATTCGATAGCGGAGATGAAATTACTTGGATATGATTTTCTATTATTTGAACATAATTTTCTAAGTCTGTTACTCTTTGCTCAAGAGTTTTTATTCTATTTTCTAATAATATTTTAGTATTCATAAGCCTTAAGTCCTCTTTCAATTCTTTGATATTCTTTTATTTTTAAGCATGTTTCCCAAATTATTGGACTATATTCACCGTTCTTTTCAACCATTTTATTGTTTTCAAAGTCCCAATGAAAAATATGATAGCCATTTTCTCCAGCGTATTTTACAAATTCTTCTCTTCTGTGAGTTGTAAAATTATCGTGAATAAACCAAAAATAATGAGGTAAAAGATATTCTTTAATAATATCTATATTAATTCTATTTACATGGAACTTAATAAGATTAGGATATTCATTTATTTGGTCTATAATTGCATTTAGAATGCAGTCTTTTATAGAAGAATAGCAAACATCATAGTCTTTTTGTGATTTAATAAAGTTTAAGTTAAAATCTTTTTTTGCTTTACGTGCTTTTCTTGCCCACATAATACAATCATAAATAATATAACTTATATGATCTTTTTCAATAGAGTCTAAATAAGATTCTTTTCCAAGATTTATTAATTGTTTTTCTTTTCCACCTGATAAAGCCATTGAAGCAATAGCATGATTGTAATAAGGAATTAAATCCTCTGGTTTATTTAAGCTTAGTTTAGCTCCATTTAGAAAAACATTTGCTTTTTTAAGGACATCTTTAGGCGTATTATGCATATTACACCAATCAAAGAAATCACTTTTTCCTGTAAAATTAGATTTTCTTTCTGTCATTTTTTATCTCCTATGTTATTACTAGGATAGCAGTAATGGATTAATCTTTTTTAATATTTAAAACTCTTCCTATTTTAAAATTTTCAGCAGAAAGATCATAATATAAAAACTCATTATCTGGAATAACTGTTCCTGGAGCTTTATATGCTTCTGCACCTGAAGAAATAACTCCTATTTTATAAATCCCAATTGGGTCATTTTGAATTGGACTAAAATAACGTGAGACACGAAGATACGAAGCTAACATTGGCCCGCATATTATGTAGTCCGTATTTAAATGACACATAACCTCAACAATATAATCTGACTGTAAAACATAACTATTAATATCTCCACTCCAACTAGCATCTAATGAGAGTGGACTTGAGTCTTTTATTCGTTTATAAATACTTTTTATAGAAGAGAACTCAGACTCAACACTTTCCATCAATTCATATTGCTTTCGAGCCAGATCAACTACATCACCTGTGTGTAATAGAGTTTTTAGTTTATCACTTTTTATATTAAATCTTTTATTAAATGTCATAATCTATTAACAGATGCTACACCTTCAAGACTTGAAATTTTATGCATAATTTCTTCTACTTTTTTAGAAGAGTCCATAAATACTATTACTTCAAGTCTAGACTCTACATCTCTTGCTAAACAATATTCCCAATCACATGAAACTATCGCTTTATTAGGATTTATTTCTATCCAATCATCATTTGAATTTATTGGACGACCTACTACTTTAAAATCATTTATGAGCCATCTCATTACTTCTTTGAGATTTGTAGTAGTAACTTCATGCTCCTCTGTATTTAAGACTGCATTATAAAAATTATTTTGAGTTTTAAACTCTTCTGCTTCATTAATTGAAGTAAACTCTTTTATAAATTTATATCTAGGATTTATTTTATCTAAATCTGATTGAAGAATAACAACATACTCATTTTTTTCAAGATCTAAATACACATTCCATATAGTTTCTTCTAAAATACTTTTACCAAAGTCTAAAGCATTATTACGATCTTTAAAACGAGCAATAAAGTCGTATGACTTAAATTTATCCTTATTATAGTCCTTTGAAGTACAATATGTATTGTTTGCTTTATCTTTATACAATACCCAAGGATATTCTTTTGCAATTTCTTTACTGCATGTTTCTATAAAACATGGTTGATATGACTGTAATTTACTTAAGTTTATAGTGTTCATATTATCTCCATAAGCTATGCTCTACAGTATAAGTAGAGATATTAAATCTAATTTTAATATAATCTTCAAAATCATAATGGTCTAAAACATTAAAAATAAATGTATCATATTTTTTATTTGTAAACTCTTCATAGCGGTCTATAAAAGCTTTTTCAATGATATCCATGGTTTTATATGTTTCTTCACCACTTTTTATAAATGGTAAAAGCTCTTCATCTGGAATTGACTCCAAAAATGCAAGAGCTTCTAGTGCTTCGTCTAAATATATGTCATCAGTCATTAAAGCACCTAAGTCTTTATATTTTTCAAAAACTTGTGCTTTTAATACATCATTAGCCATTAGTTAAATATTAACTATTTACTTTACCTTCTCGATTTTTTTAATAATTTCTTTAAACTCATTAGGAGAAACTTCAACAAGTTTTTTGTCTTTCAAAATAAGAAGTTTATCAAGCTTTGAAATTGAGATAGGCTTTGTAATATTCACCATTGATTTTTCTGATACTTCATTTTCAATATCAAAAAACATAGACTGACGGAAGCCTATAAGCTTCTTTTCACCTGATGTGTCTTTGAAAGAAGCCATTGTTACATATTCAATAAGGTCTTGTTTAGAACTATTTAGATTAACAATATTCATAGTATTCTCCTATTCTACATATGACATCTGATAAACAGCTGCGTATGTTTTAAGTGTAGACTTAAGTATTGCTTCTGAAGCAGAAATATAAGTTGAGCCTTCGTAATTTTCCTTAAGAAATTCAGATAATCTCATCATTGCTTCATAGTCTGAAGTAAACTCTCCGAGTTTTTCTGAACTTCCATCCAAGAAAGCCAAAGACTTTTCAATGTTTGGTGAATATTTTGATTTGATATTTTCAATAACTTGTTCGATATCTTTTTCAATATCATCATAATCACCAGACTCCCAAGCGTTCATTGTCTCAATGATTTTTCCTTGAAGTGTTGAGCTGTAAACCATTGAGTTTGACTTCGCAACAGCTGAGTTTCCAGCGCATTTTGTAAGAATGTCACAAGCATGTTTGTGAATATATTCACGATAAGTATTAATCTGTCTTACTCTTTCTTCAGGATCATCTGACCAAGAGTTTGTTCCAAGACCCATAACACCATCCATTACCAACGAGATAAATCGTGGGTCAGAACCATCAAATCCCATAGAATAGAGAGCTCTGAGCAAACGAATAGTGTATGACATATTTCTTCCTGAAATAAAGTTTAATACCTGGGAAATACCATCATCATTTTCGGAGTACATTCCATCAAAACACTGATTTTTGAGGTTTAATGCGCCTATTGTTGAACCTACTTTTGAAGTTAAATCTCTTGGATATTTTTTGAAAAGACCTGTTAAAAATCTGCGAGTAAGACTTACAAGTTTGGATGTAATATCATCCATACTAAGATTTTTGAAATCTGGCCAATCTTCTTCAACCTCTTGAATATCCTGAGTAAACTCTTCAATAACTTGAAGGTCATCTTCTGGCTGAAGATTGATAATGCAGAAACGATTAAGTGAAGGTGCCATAATATCACACCATCCAGGAAGATTTAATTTGTAGTTAGCGGCTGCACAAATAATAGTATCTTCTGGAAGAAGACGATTTCCACGAATTTTACGTTCAAAACATACTTGAAGAAGTGAAGACTGAACTTCAGTTGAAGCTGCGGAAATTTCATCAAAGAAAAGAATAGAAGGAATTTTTTCCTTTTCCATTGAAATGATATTTGTATACCATTCTGGAGCTTTAGCTGTAAGAGACTCACCACCTTCGTTTACAAGGTAGCCAAGAATTTCATCCTTAGCATATTGTGAACCACAAACAGTTTCAACATGATAGCCGTTTCTTTTAGCGTATGTGTTTACAGTTGTTGTTTTTCCATATCCAGGATTTGACATGAAAATAACAGGTACTTTGGAACGACGGCTCATTTCCAAAGAAAAAATAACTGTGTCTCTAAAGATATTATTACTCATAATATAATTACCTCTTTATTAGATAATACCAACAATTAATAGTAAATTCAATACTATTTATATTCTTATTTCAATAATAAATAACTAATTATTTTATGAAACCTGAATTTATAGTACCTGAAAAACCAGGATATATTTTTTCGCATTGGTCGGCTGTTTCTCCAGACAGTGGAGAAGAACAAACACCTTTTGATTTTGACGCAAATGTTTTTACAAAAGATGCTACATTATATGCTGTATTTGTACCTAAAGTAACAGTTACATTTGAGTCAGAAGGAACTGTTTGCGGTTCAGAAGAACTTATGACTGGTGGTAGAGCTTACGACCCTCTAAGTAGCAGCATTGTTCCAGGAGTATGTAAGCCTTCTAATGAATATTATAGAGAACAAGAATGAAGTTTTTAGTTGCTGAGCTTATATTTCATGATAATACATGGGAAGCAATTGGTCTTTATGACACTCTTTTAGATGCAAAACAAGCAGTATTTGAATTATGTCATAAAGAAGATAAAGATGATATGTGTACTCATACTTTTGAAGTAAGAGATAAAGATTGTTATGAAAGATTAAAGTATATACATAATAAACCAGAATGGAGGGAGGGTGATCTTACAACTAAAGTGTACGACAATGTTATTTGGTAAAAATATGATTTATATTATAAAAAAGAAGGACTCTCCTTATTATGTTAAAAATATTATTAAAAAGTTGGATGGAAATTTTACTGAGAGTCTAGATATAACTTTTACAGACGTTAAAGACTTAATTGAGGCTAAATTTAAAAATAAAACTCAAGCTTTAGAAAATTTGAGTTTGTTAAAAAAACAATATTTATTAAGGTCTATAGACTTTGAATTAAAAAAATTAAATGAAGAGAAGTAAAACAATACATATTATAAATCTAAACGGTTATTTAGAGAAAAATCTTTTTGCACAAGAACTATTAAAGCATAATATGGAAATGGAGCCTAACATGGAATGGAAAATCTGGACTGAGAAAGATCCAGATATTCAAAAAGGTTTAGCTTCATACAAAGGTCTTGCAAAAGATAATATAACATTTTTAGCAGGAGCATATTTACCACATTATATTTTATATAAATATGGTGGATTCTACTGCGAAATGGATTATGAACTTAACTTAAAAAATTATTTTTATAAACTTTATAAGTCAGATTGTGACTTTATTTATAATTCAATGAGATATATTACTTTAAACTGCAACTGTGGTTTTGTGCATTATTTTCCATATCCTAAAAACCAATTTATTAAAAAAGCTTTATATTTGTTTAATTATAGAAAACGACCTTTATATTTAAATTGTGTTTATAATGATGCTGAAACATTATATTTTAGTAGAGCAGTAAAATTAAAGGTTCTTACAAAAAAAGAAGCTGTTTCTTTAAGGGAAGAAGCTTATAAAAAAGGAATTTCAGAAAATTTAGTTTTACATCATCATAGAACATATAATAATGCTAAAAAAATAGTATTCTGTAAATATTCTACATTTTTACAAAACAAAGATAATGATTTGTTTAAAGATGATAAAAATACATTGAGAATGTATTTAGACACAGATCCTTCTATTGTTCCAGATTTTTATGATGAAGGCTATAAGGTTTTTATGACATCTGACTTAGAAGACTTTATTCCAGAGTATAAAATAAGCAAAAAATATTTTAATGATAAAACAATTGTATTAGATGATGATATAAAACTCAGACTAGAGGATAAGATAATTCTTATAGACTAATTTTAATATGAAAAGCAGATATGATTATATGGATGAAAGTGAAGTTATAGACGTTGAAACAGGAGAAAGCTATCCTGATCCACTTTCTATAGACTATAATGAAGGAAAACTTACAATCTTACCTATAAATGCTGATGTCTCAAAATATGATCTCGAGAAGTTTTGGCTTTTCATGTATAACCAGTATAATACATTTGATTATGATGATGTTCTCTTAAATGAGAATAATGTACCTTATGTAAATTGTCTTTCTCCAGGTGATAAGATCTATTTACCTAGAGGTGGTGATGTTACTGGGTTCTTAAAAGAAGCAGCAAATCGAAAATAGTCAACCTAATTGAAATTTTACTAATTTAATTATGAAAAAGTTTCAGCCTAATAGGGAATTATATAGCAATTTTTATGATAGCTATACATCTTCTGATGAGTTCATTGCTAAAAAAAGAATACACACTACAAATGAAATTCCTCCAGTAAGTATTTATAAAAATCTCCATTCTATGCTCCAAAATGATTTTTGGAAATGGTTCGTTGGTGACACTGAAATTATTTATGATGAGAATTATAACTTAAATACAAATGGTTTAGAAACTTTTGATAAAAATGGCAATATTAAAGAAATGTCTGTTGCCAAATATACAAATGGTATTCGTTCTTTAAATTACGGACCTATTCCTAGACTAGTTTGGAATAAAAATTGGAAACGTGATTTTGAAAGATATCAGCAGCAAATTGAAAATGGTGAAGCTTTTGATGAAGGAAAAACAGCAGAAGATTTTAAGTACATTATTGATAATTCAGAAACAACATATAATCGCTTTGAAGTAACTGGTGTGTTGGAACCTGAAAAAGATTTAATGCTACATGAAGGTTATCGCTATTTAAGCTGTGTTTATCCAGACCATCCAGACTATTTGAATATTCTTACAAAAAATGAATTTGATGATAAAATTGATGACTCAGCTTGTCTTATTGATTATAATATAGACCTTCATTTTATGGATTGGCTTCCACAATATTTTAAGTACAATCCTGAAATAAATAAGCAAATTGCACAAGAGGATGAAGCTGCAAAATTAAAAATTCGTAACCTTAAAAATTACGCATTTAATAGAAAGTTTTTTGGTGCAAAAGAAGGTTATAAAATGTTTGCAGCATCTGCCTTCCAGCATGCATCAGTTTATTCTGCTTCTCAATATATTCCTTTAGAAGGAGGTAATATTTCAGGTTTTGAGGAGCCTAAAAATGTAGATATCACTTGGTATAAAGAGTTTTTTGACCAGCCTGATGAATTTACAAATAGTGATGTTGATAAAGGACATTATTTGTATAAAAAGCTTTTTAGAAATATTGACTGGCAAAATACATCTTATGACTTCATAAATAGATATAAAGAACCTACTCCTTTTTATGGAACTGCATATCCAACTCCTAATTCTCGTTTTGTATTATATGAATATCCAAATGAGAGAATTATTGATACTCTAGATAAACAAGAAAGTCGCTCAGTTGATGACCTTTATGGTACAATCAGAGCAGACTTCAAAGAAGGACAAAAAATTAAAGTAGGTGGACAAAAATATTATTGGGAAAAAGACTCTTATAAAGAAGGACATATTTCATATATTATAAGCGAGTCTCTCTATAAAGTTATTGCTCACTTAAATTATAATAATAGAAATAGACTTATTGAGTCTGAACTAGAAGAACATCGTATTGATAGTGCAGTTACAGTTGTAGGTGTTGATACACCTGTACAGCCACTTTATAAAGAATTTGATGTATATCCTTCTAATGAAAAAATATTACAACTAATATCAGGTCATGATAATAATCCTGAGCTTATAGAGCATGATAGAGATTTATCTATTGAAGAAAAATGGGCAATTCATAAAAGTGATGCAGATGTAATGCTTCCATATTTTGAGTCGCTTGAAATGGAACAGCCATTCTATAACTCAACTATTACTCTTGAAAGTATTTATAATAATATTGGTGAAGAATTATCAAGATTTAATGAAATTCCTGAAATAAAAAGAGCAAAACTTACTTTAGATCCTCATCAAAATGGATGTATGTTTATAGCTCCTCATCAGCAAATATCTGAATTTGAAGAAGCTTTAAATATTAAACTAGATACAAGTGAATGGTTTGACGACCATTTAATGGAACAACCTGTTTCTAAAATTATTTATGGCTCAACAAATATCTCAGATAAAGCTATATTAAAAGAAAATGATTATCTCGTATCAGAAGATAAAAAATATATTTCTACTGTTTTAGGACTTTCTAATGCATATTTACAATTTAGTCTCACAGATGAAGGAACTGAATATGACTTTATAAATAACAGAGTAGAAACTGTAAATGAAGAAGAAACAGCTAGATATGGTGTTGTATTCTCATTAAGTAAAAATAATCAAGAAGCTGCTACTAAAAAAGTAATTGTATTTGGTAAGCCTACTTTTGAAGACGTTACTAAGGCAGATGATGATATAAGAAAATACTCAACTAAGAGTGTTTATTTTGAAACAAAAGCTATTCCTTCTACAAAAGATCATGCTCAGCTTAGAACAATTTATGGAAATAGGTTTACTACAGTTGCAGCTAAAAAATATCAAGATATTAGAACTCTTTACAGAGATAATTTTGATAATATTGAAGATGACTTTGTAAAAACAACTTTAAACAACTTAAAAACAATAACAACTGATTATAATAATCTTGATTTACGTGTTAAGAAAACTGAAGAAGCTATTAAAAATCAATCAATTTATTATAATAATTGCTCTGTAGAATTATTTGACAATTTAGCCGAAAAAGTTATTGATGATTTAACTGTTCGTCCATTATTGAAAATTCAAGCTCGTAAAGCTTATAATTCTTTTGACGACTCTATGACTGATAAGATCATAAATCTCGTCAAAGATTATAGAAATACTTGTAGAATGCAACTTCTTTCTCAGGGTAATAAAACAAAAACTGGATTTATTACAAGTAGAGATAATTATGTATCTACTTTGAGAGAAGCTTATAACACATTCAATGACTTATTTGTTTCTAAATATAATGAGTTTTATAATACAATAGAAAATCTTATTGAAAATGGTACAGATTTAGAAGCAGTAAGAATTAAAGAAAATCTTGATTCAAATTATGCTATTGTACGTGAAAAATTAGACAACTTAATATTAAAAATAGAAAATTATACTCAAGTATATAATGATACAAATTGGACTGATATAACTAGTCCATTAAATGATTTACTTGTATGGTTTGAAAGATTTAAGGAGTCTAAAGAGCAGATAAGAGAAGCTTATACAATATTATTTGATACAGCTAAAGCCGCAGAAGAAGTATATGTTTCAGAATGTTTATCATACTTAGAAGAATTTAATAGTATATATTATACTCAGTATGTAGAATATATTACTGCTTTAGACAACTCAGAAGAAGATGTTTCTCTTGAAAAAGACGCTGCAATTCTTAAGTTTACAAAAATTTCTGAAGATTATAGTTTGATAGAAACAGATATAAATGAAAGAAGAACTCTAACAGACGACGTAATAAATACTTTATGTACAGACTTCACAGACTATTCAAACTTCTTAGTTAAAGATTTTATTGATATAGACTTGTCACTTATTGATGAAAATGCAAATGCTAGTATATTTAAAGAGTCTTATAATTCAACTTTAGATGAGTTTATTACTTTAGAAAAAGGCGCAAGAAATGCTTTAAGTGAGTTTGTTGTTGAATATCAAAATTGGTTTAGTGAAGAAGTTGCTATTTACTATAAAAATATTTTCTATACAGACGTAATTAATATTGCAGCTCCTGAAGAAGAAATTATAAATGCTTCAATTGATATAAAAGCTTGTGATGAAGTCTTATTTAATGAAATGCTTCCAAATAAAGCATTCTTATTAGCTCCATTACCAAAAGATTTATTATTAAGAAATGAATTAGAAGGTGATTATAGCTATTCACTTCTTACAGACCAAGATGAGTTTAACTACATTGTGTCATTTAAGAAGAATAAATATGATGATTTACTAGAGCTCGAAGTAGAAACTATTTTTGGCAAAAAAGGTTTATTGACAAATTGTAAATCAATTCCTATGGATGCATGGAGTTTTGGTACAATAAATACTGCTACACTTGCTGAAACTCATTTTGATAATGATATTTTAAATTATGTTACTGAAGATGTTGCATTAAAGGATGATGCTGATAAAAACTTCTTAGGAGAATATTATATCTCTAGTAAGCCTTGGTTGCTCGATTATAGAATTGAGGATCCTCAAGCTGCAGAGCTAGAAGTTAAATATTATAAATATTTTGATATAAATCATGATATTTATGAGTTAATGCACAATTCAGATGCAATTCATAAATTTGCATATTGTGACCCTAATATGCTAGAAATGTTCTTATTAGATGAAGATAAGAACAATCTTCGTGGAGAAGTATTAAATTATAATAGAGTTAAGATAAACTGTCATACTATTCAGGACTCAAATATAATTTCATTAGAAGAAATTACTTCTATTAAAAAATTAGATTATATTTCAACAGGTGACCAAGTTATTGGTAAAACTGTAGACGATGATACTTTTGTAAAAGCTATAGATATCGAAAATCATACATTAACCTTAAATAAACCTATGCAAATTACAGGCGAGTTTATATTTACTTTCTTATGTAAAATTCAATACGAGCCTGATGATGTTTCTGAAGATTTTTATAATTATCGCATTGCAGCTTCTAAAAATAAAGAAGTTTCAAATGACTCTATTTTTGAGCATGGTGCAATTGATACCTTAAATTATGGTGAAATCTCAAATCATATGCTTAGTTCTTATATAGACTTTGCAGTATTTAGAGAGTCAATTACAGATGCTCTTCAAGAACAGCCACACTATAAAAATAAGTTTAATTTACTCGTAAGAAACTTTTATAATAGATACTTAGGTACTGCTCGTGAAAATGATGTTTTTGTAAAGCCATCTATGATAGAAACTGAAAATGACGCTGTTTTCGAGTTAAATGCTTATAATCTCTTAGGTGATGATTATATCATGAGACAAGAAGTTTTAGACTATTTCTATCAATATTTAGACGATATGACTAAAGCATCAGATATCATTCATTTAGGTGTTGCTGTAAATGGTTATACTATGAATGATGGAAAAATTACTCATAGAGAAAGCGCTTTCTCAGATGATAATATTCATTCTAGATTTATAACTACAGAAGATTGGAATGATTATGAACCATTCTATATTAAGATTGGTAGTGGAATTATTCCAGGAATTTTTGATGAAAAAGCATCTATAGATGAAGAAGATAATGATGAACAAGTAGGAAGATCTCTTTATAATGAGCATGATGACCCTTATGGTTCTGCTTTATATAATGGCTCTGATGTTTTACAAGAAGACAATATAGAAAGAACTCATTACTATGATATTGGAGAACCTATATTTAAGGCTCGATTAGGTGAATATGAGATTCAAAAAGATATTATATTTAATGACTTTTCATCTGAAAGAACATTTAATACTATTCAGTTCTCAGTCATGAAAAGAATTATCGACTCTTTTGTTGACAATAATATCGTTACTATTACAAACTCTACAATTTCAAATTGGAATGGTCTACAATCTTGGCCTAAAAACTGTTTCTCAGTTCAAGTAGATGATATAACTTACTATATTATTGGCGAGTCTGGTGAGATAGCTAATCTTAAAGATATAAACTTCTTAGGTGAATGGGCTCCTCGTCTTGAAAATGATGAATTAGTTTTCCCAGAACAACCTATCTCTGATAATGTTTTAAATTATTATGTTATTACAAATAATTATGATTTTATAGTAAATGGTGAAAATATAAACTTTAAAGCAGGCCAGATTATCATTTGGGAAAATAATAAATGGAATGTTAAGACTCTTTATGCAGCTGGATTTATTGGTGACTCAAACTCAGCAGAAAAATATATTGTAGGTAAGTTTGAAGATGAGCATATCACAGTTGGATCGAACTTAACAATTTCTGAAACAACAGACTTAAGATCTGCTATTTTATATAAAATCTTAAATAATATAGGATGCTATACAAATATTGCATCAGCAATAAACTATTCTTATACTCAATTACTAGGATTATATAATAATGCATTAGACTTTTTTACTGGCAAAAAAACTGAAGAAGAGGCAATTTCTTACTCAGATACAATTCAGTTTGATACAACTTGTAAAAAATATTTTGATGAGAATACATGCTATTGGTTACAATATGTAGGATATGATAATGATGTTTCTGAAGCGCTTTATAATAGAAACTTCAAAGCAGGATTATTTATTACAGCAATCTATAATATTGACCATTTTGAGTTTACATTATGCGACGTTTCTCAACTTTTATTCCATTTTGATAATTCTGAAAAGTATATTTCAAATAGAGAATATAGAACATTATTTGGTATAAATGCTAAAGCTAATAGTGAGTCTTTAGAAGGTGAAAATTATGTTGATAGATATCCATTCTTAATAAATGAAAAAATTGAAGCTATCTCAAATACAATTAAGCTTAGAGACTATGAAAATCTTGTTCCAGGCTCTTATTCTTCAATGAATAGAGTTTGTATTCCTTATACAGCTGAAGGATTTAGATACTTAGAAGATGGCACTATCTCAACTGAAAAAGAAAAGATTTTCCTTACTGAAGACTATATTTTTACAGATGAGACTAATAAAAAGCTTTATACTTATAATATTGTAGCAGGCAATCCAGTTAAGTTTGCTATTCTTCAAGAACAGAATAAATACTTTAAAAATATTATAAATAATATTGTTGCTTACTCAAAAGAAGAAATACTTACAAAAGATGGTCTTAGTCAAACAGGTGTTTTCTCACCTGTATCTGGATTTGATTTTGATGGAGCTAAATTAAGCTTAAATGATAGAATTTTAAGTCTTAAGCCTATTGATGTTCGCTCAGCTTATAATTTATATCTTGAGCCTCGCTTATTCAGTAAGTATACTACTATTAAAGGTACTCTCAAGGGTATAATTGCAGACTCAGACACTGAAGAGCGTATTTATGGAAAAGTTCTTAAATGGAATATCTCAAATGAGTTTAATGTAGGTATGAAAGAATACTTAAATAGAGTTTCTTTTGCATCTATGCTAAATAATCTTCGTCCTGCAAATAAATTAGAAAATAAAGTTTATCAAGAAAATGATTTAATTTTTGATAATGACTCATTTAATGGAAATATTATTCCTGCTCCTAAGATTACAAAAGTTGATGTTTTAGATAAAGTCTCAACAGAGAATGGAGTAACATACTATAAAAATAATCTTATTATTGAAGGTACTATTGATGAATCAGACCCAACAGTTATTAACTTTGGAAGTACAAAATCTATAGATGCATTAAATAATATACAAGTAGGTGATAGAATTCTTGAAATAGCATCACTTACAAATGGTTCAAATACATTTAATCAAATTGAAGCTAATATTAGTGGTATTAGATTTATTGATTATAGAAATAACAGATTAATTATCTGTGCAGACTCTGGAATGAAAGTTAGAGAAATGACAGAGTTTTCTATTGAAAATGTTAATAAAATCGGTTTATCAAATACTCAAGGTTATGTTATAGATGGTGAAGATTTGACAGGTTCTGTTGTTCCTTCTATGCTTATTTGGGATAATGACTTAGAATATTGGATATTAGCTCTTAAATTGTCTAATTCAGAAAATGGATTAGGCATGTATACAATTTCATTTGGAGATAATAATGAAATAAGTCTTACAAAAATTACTGAGGACTTAGAAAAAGATAACGACTTTAATAAGTTCCAGCTTGTAAATCCTTATTTAAGTGAAAATATTCTAAAGCTTAACAACTCTGAAAATAAAGTTCTTTCTCATAAATATGGCAATTATAGAATGCTTGCAAGAGATATGGCTATTAGAGAAATTGATACTACAATAGGTAATAAGCCTTCTAGAACAACTGTAACTGTAGAATATAATCAATCTACAGATGGAGTTATTACTCCAAAAAGTGAGATCAGAGAATATATTGACCAACCTAGAAATTATATAGAATTAGATTGTACAATTAGCAATTCTAATGAAAATACTACTCTTAAACTAAAAGAAAATAAAGCTTACTGGTTGTTTGATAATAAGATTGGAAAATGGATTTTCTATCAAACAAATAAAGGATCTGAGGTTCATATTGGAAATCAAGATAGAGGTTCAATTAAACTTAGACTCTATTATGTAAGTTTTAATGTTTCTAGAAATGTAGGTATTGACCAAAGCTTTGAAACTGAGGCTTGGGGATTTAAGGACGCAGCAGATGTTGGCAATAATACTTTGGCACAAGGTGAGTTCTTATGGAAACTACCTCGTCCTGTAAATGAAGATGAAATAGTAGCTGTTCAGGTAGAGACAGAAGCTTCATATGCTATAAGCAAAAATACAGATAATGAAAACAATAAAGAATATTCTGTAGTTGATGTTTATGCTAAAATATCAGATGCTACAATTTCAGATGTTTCAATTACAACTAAAGATATTCTTACTTTAGGAACAGAAAATACAGAGTCAGAATTAGAAGCACTCAAAAATAAAACCGACTTTGAAAGATTACCTTATGTTACAGGACCTTACATTCCATATGCTGATAAAACTAAAGTAATTAGAGGATGTACAAACTCTGCAGGATATGAGGCAGTACTAACTGGTTCTACTATCTTTATTAAGTCTCCTACAAAGCTTTGGGTATCTGATGATAATAAACATTATATACCAACTTCTCAAACTGAAGAGTTCTTCTGGAAAAGAGCTAAACTTCCAAGACTTAGAGATATTTCACAAGGTGATATTTCTAATATGACAATTGATGATGCTTATTTAAAAGTATCAGCAATGAGACAGTTTATATTAGACGACCTTAAAACGAGAGCTCCTGAAAGTGCATTATATATTTGGCTTAAAAATAATGAGATTGAACAGTACTCAACTATTGATGATATTCCAACTCAGATCTCATTAAAAGATGTAAGCTATACAATTACTTCAAATGGAATAAGACCAACTTATTATATTACTGCTAATGCTGATGGCGAGTTAGGTCCTGAGAGCAAGTTCTATGATAAAGTATTGCATTTTGAAAATTATATCGCAGCAGAAGATATCGACCTTTCTTTAGGTTATATGTCTAAAGTTTACTTAAAAGAACAAATGTATCTTTCATATTTGAAAGACTTTTATGAAATTATTTTAGGATGTAATAATGTAGTAGACCTCTTCGAAGAAGGTATTAAAGATGTTAGAATGACAGACTCTAGCCTTATTATTACTTCTTACAATAATATTATTATGAGTCTCCCTCTTGAAAAAACTACAAGTAGAGATGATATTGAAAATATGAATAACTGGAATATGCTTAGTCTTAATTCAGACTATGAAATTCCTTATTGTGATACATACTCATATGAAAATACAAATTATATCTATGGTGATAGTAACAATGGTGTTATAAACTATAACTATGGCCCTAAATTAAAAACATTCTTTGCTTATGACCTAACATGCTCTTATGCTAAAGATAACATTCAAGTATATGGTGGTACATTAAACTTAGATAATCACGCAGTAGAAGATTATGTTAAATATATCAAGCAGTATGTTACTAATGATGAGTTAGACTATTCTTGGATGGATAAATCTAATACAAATCTATTCAAAAATAAGCATTTATTCATTGCATATTCTTCAGATGGTGGAAGATCATTCAGTACAGTAGACCTTAATAAAGCTGGAATTCAAATTCCAACAACTGGCTCAAATGTAAATGCAATTTACAGAATAGATGATGTTATTCGTGTTCTTTATAATAAAGGTGATGAACAAATCTATTATTATGATATAACTATAAAAGATGATGACCTCACAGAAAGCTTAATTGAAAGAGAATATATTGAGTCTGATAAAGAATATAAACTCATGAATAAAAACTTCTATATTGGAGGAGGTTATGAATGTCTTATCAATTCTCCTATAGAACAAAATAGTTTTAATTCAAATGTTGAAGACTTTATTATCTCAATGCCTGGTGCATTTGCAGGTGGATCAATTTTCTCTAAATCTGCAACTTCAATTAGATATAATCCTAATAAATCTTATGAGGCAGATGGTGGTACATCTAATGTTAAAGTTCTTCTTGCAATTCAAACTTCTAGTCAAATTTATGACCAGTTTAAGTATCTCGACTATAAAGAAGATTACTTTAATATGCAAGGTGATTTAAGAGTAAGTGAGTCTGAGGAGGTATTAAATGCTTCTACTGCAGATAGAGCATTCTCATTAAATGAAACTCTTCCTTTAGCGCAAGAGTCTATTTATAGTATTCCTTCATTAGCTGTAGACACTAGTGACCAAGGAACACATAAAATTTATAAGTATAATACTTCTCTAAAAGCAGGATCAGATGAAATAACATATACACCTATTACAATGACAAACTTTGAGGGAAATGATATTTACTTATGTGGACTTATTTCTCAAGAAGAAGGAAAGAGATTCTTAATTTATAGAAACCAAACAATTGGAAATAGTATGACATTCAAAGAAATACTTGCTAGCTATAATGAGCAGCCTAATATAGTAGATAATATTCAGAGAATGTATGCTATAAATGAAGACTATGAATTTACTGTAAATGATACTACTTTAACAGAAGTTTTGAATAGATATGCAACAAATAAAAACTTCTTATTAAAAGAAATTCATTTCGCTAATGAAAATCCTCATATAATTAATATCACAAATGAAGATACTGATGCTGATATCACAAACATTTATGATGACTACTTCTTAAGATGGCCTACAATTGATGGTAATTTATGTGAAAGACTTTGTGGAAGTTTAGGACTTGAGTTTGAAGAGTATGATAATTCTAATACAAGTTTTGGATTAAAAGAGTTCTTAGAAAAACTTCAATCTCTTGAAAGAGAGGTAGGTAACTTAACTGATGCTTTAATCAGTAATTACTTTAAGCCTATAAAAGTTTACTATAATGAAAATGATTTCTTTTATGGAGTATATGAGACTTATTCATCTACAATTTTAATGACTGAAAGAGTAGTAAAAGAAACAGTATCAATGACTTATGAGTTTGGCTCACTTTTCAATTATCTCGATAATTCAATTCTCACAAGTACAACAGACTTAAATGAAAATGGTTTAAGTATGTATACTGCAGTATTAGATACTCAATATGATGAAAACTTCCCAATAAATGCAATGTTTATAAATCCTGTCGGATATGGTTCATCAATAAGCAATAAAAAATGGGATAATAAACTTCCTCAAGATATAGACCCTGCTGCTTGGACTGATAATACTTTATTATTTAATATAAATAAAGAGCCTATTTTCTTATGCGACGAAAACGGTAATAATATCTCTATTAGAAAAGGTTTATTCTATCTTGAGAAAGGAAATACTTATAATATTTCTCATGAAAATCTTTATGCAGAAGACTCAATTATTGATATTTTTGATGGAAACTTAATTGATAATAAGTCAACATTACATTTCTATAGTTTACCTGAGTCTGATATCGAAATCTGGACTCCTTCTGAAAATATAGACCTTACTGAGCAAGATATTACATTATTTAGAGTTTATAGAGGTGGAGTTTTAGTTGGTAAAGAGGACTTTGATGAAAATTATACTATTCAATATAGTTCTTTATATAAAGAAGACTTAACACCTTACGCAAATCTAGCAATAGTATATGATGGAAATAAAATATCATTTACTGATGGATATAATGGTGATGCTATTGTAGAAAATGATGTTTTAAGTGTTACAATCACAGATAAAAGATCAGGAAAGTTTGCAACAATTGACCTTACAGTAGGTGAGTGTTTTAAGGTTATAAATAACCCAGAAGTTTATCGCTCATATACTAAAAATGATGCTCAACAAGTAACTTATATTATCAATAAAAATCTTACAAAGATTTCTATTCCAGATAACAATATAAGTGGTTCTATGTCTAAAGAAAATAATAATACTACTTTGACATTTACAATTTCTAAGTTCCCTGAAAAATCATCTATCATAATTTATGATGACCAAGGACATTCAGAGAATCTTAAATTAGATATTGCTGAATTAAGCCCTGTTCTTTACACTGATAGAGATTGGTCTGGTGGAGAACTTACAACAGAACTTATAAATTGTAAAGTTTATTCTAAAGATGTTGATATTACAGATAAATATATCATTACTAAAACAGACAATTTAATAAAAGCAGTTTGTATTGAGTCTCCATTGTCTATTCTTACAAAAGATATAAGCACATTTGAGACTACTATAAAAATTGGAGATATTGACTACAATAATAAATTTATTTATTCTTATGGAGAAACAAATACTTTAACTATAAATAGACAGAAAGACTTCTTAGTTAGAGGTCTTTATGGACAAGTAATTCTTCTTGCTCCTAAGTTTAAGAACTATAAAGAGCTTATATCTTCATTAGGAAGAATGATCGACTCTGATGTAGATGAGATTTATAATATTGATACTGTTGATGAAAAAGTAATAATTACAGATATTACAACAAGCGCAATTCATATCAATAGACTATTAAATACAGATGCTCCTTATTTAAGAATTAAACTTTTACCAGTATCTTCTATTACTCTTTCTTCAGATGTAATGAATAATGAAAATTACTACACTGAAATAAGTATTGATGACATTGACTTCTATGGATATGATAGAGTTTGTATAAATGAAAATGTATTTATGGCTCCTCCATTAAAAGTAAATAATCAATACTTTAATACAGACAGTGTAGCTCAGTATACTGTTGAGCCTTGGAAAAATAAAGATGGAAATCCTGTATATTTGACTGATATAAATGGTAAATATGTGAAAGGATTTATTTCAAACCATAAATTGAATTATAAAGTAATAGGTGATGAATTTGGAAATTGTTCTCAAGAAGTTTATCAGAGTGTAAATCCTAGATTAAACCCTACTGAACTCATTTATAAGACTGCTTATGACTATTATTATAATACATATTATAGTATTTCTAAGAAGAGCAATCCATTCTTTAGATTTTTGAAGATAAATCAAAATATCATTAATGAAAACATAATTGATGAAATTGGACTTTATCAACAAAGAAAAGAAAATAATGTTATAGTTCTTAAAAAAGATGAGGACTTCAAAGTTATAAATAAAATTTTATTAGACCTTGATTTGAATAAAACATATCAATTAGAAGATATTGTTGATGAAAAGAATGGTGAATTAAATTATATTATTACTTGTGAGCCTTCGACAAAAGAATATAGCTATCTTGCAGGTATAAAATATAAAAATTATATGTATGATAGTGACATTGTTTCTGATAAAAAATACTGTATGGTTGACAGTAATTTAATTGCTAAATTTGCAATATTATCAAAAGAAGATTTAACAAATACTGAATATAAACCTATAGTAAATATCACAGAAATGGGTATCTTCAGTAAGGAAGGATATTTGTTAGCTTATATGCACCATCCAATTGTGCAATATAATACTAAATTAAATCATATATCTTATAACTTAATTATTGAAAATACTTAATAAGGGAGGAAAGAAATGAAAAAGTTTTTTCTAGTGCTTATATTATTGTTGGCAACTTCATTTGGTTTTACAACAACATATCATCACCATGGATATTCTGTAAAATGTGCTAAATGTGTTGAGCAAGCTAAAAAATGGCCAGGACATCATGTTTGTGTTGCTTTTAGAACAACTGATCCTTATAAAACAGAAAATGGTAAAGTATATGCTAAATACCATTGTATGGGCGGACATTATTATTGGGCTGAACTTGATTAAATAAAAAATAGGGAAGATTGATAATCTTCCCTATAAAATCATGCCGTCTCACTACTTAGAACTTAAGAGGTAATAAATAGTCTTTTTGTGAGACGATCCATAAAATGGATTGGGAACCTTCAGATAACGGCTAACAGTTCCTCATCTCACGATTTTTCAAAATGCCGTTTTAGAATGCGGAATGGATGGAGTCGAACCATCTTTCACCTCAATCCGCGGCTTAGGCTACACCAAAGAAAAGCAGGCTAAAGCGTACAGCTTAAGTGCCCCATGGTCTTTACTATTTCAAAAGACTTTGCTGTGCAGTGCGCGAGACGGGAATTGAACCCGTACGTCTGTTACCAAACACAGGATTTTAAGTCCTGGGTGTCTACCAGTTCCACCACTCACGCAGAAATACCTTGAATATCCTTAAAATATCAGCATCGTTATTCACGACCTGACAAAAGAGGGATAGCTCCTTATTACTACATTTGACTGTAAAATCCTGGAATGCAGTTCAGGAGCCATCCCTTAAAATAATTGGGAGTTTTATTTAATCTTGGTACTCCACGTTAGTTCCTCTGACAGGAACAACCTCAACCTTAATGCTTTACAGCAGAAAGATCATTCATAATTTTGTGCTTGTTAGCCTAGCTACGGAGAATAAAATTCCTCAAGGGCGGACAATACCTACTATCCTTTTTTGGAAAAATATCCTAAAGCACACCGCAACATCACAGGCAGCGGCTTAATCTCGGCGTTGTTATTACGCCTTTTACTGAAAAAAGGACTCGAACCTTTCTCGCGTACCCTATCGTCAGCTGGGATCTGCTTAATGCAGGCCATACTTATTGTTGGGCACTGTGCACCAGTACACCATTCAGTAATGAGTGTTTCGAACCACTCCAGAAAACTCATATTCGAATTAGAGCTTTCCTTTTATTGAGGATTCCAGGACTCGAACCTGGTCAGCTTCTGCATTTAAGTTGGCCTAACTTAAATTTTGGTAATGCAACCGTACATCAAATCATCAAAATTCGTAATTCTGACTTTACAGTTTCTTGAGTCAACAAGAAGTCGGTTTAAACCTTAGTACTCGACGACCGAGCTTTTCAACATTCAGCTTAAACTTGATGAAGGGTGCCTCACTTAAGGGCTGGCTATTTTCGTGAAGTGAATTAACTTCCTTATTGGTCTCCATCGTGCCAAACCTGACTTATACAGGATCTATCCGCTTAACGGACTCGATGCGCCTTTTTGGTAAGCGGTGTGGTATCTTTCATATGTATCACCGGTTAGTTTATCTCACGTATAGATTATACACATCCTTTATAAAAAGTTCAATTTTTCCAATAACAATATACACAATTATGTTTACAAGGATGTTTATTATTTAGTAATTCTCTCTTTAGCCCTAAACAAGCACAAGCAGGTCTTTGTACTCCAGTATCAGGATCTTCATCCAATTTAATACCAAAAATATCTAAATCTTTCTTAGATAAACAACCTGTGCAAGGCAAACCAGGTTCTCCACAAATTTCAACTTCTGTTTTTCCATCTCGAGAAGAGATATAATCTTTAATCATATTTAAAAAGCCTTGCCTTAAAAGAATATCAGCGTGTAGTTCAGGCTGCATTTGATTTAATTTTTCAATAGCAAGACTTTGTGGTAAATTTTTAACTCTATCTCTAACATGAGGATAATAATCAAAGAATGAAATACGATATCTTAGGTCATTATCTATTGCGAAGTTTAGTATTTCTGTAATAACTGATTTATAATTATAATTTTTATATACTTCAAGCTCAGGGTCTATAAAAGGAATAATAATAGGATCACATCTTATAACTAATCTTTCTTTTGGAAAGTCGTATTTTATTTGTTTTTCTAAAAATTCTAAAATATTTTTATAATATGGAACATTAGGCTCCCATTGAGTACCACCTAATCCAGTTATAGTTGCATGAATAATCACATTTCCATTCAATAATAATTGTTTATTTTCTTCAATGAGCTTTTTTACATTTTTTGTAATTAAAATTGCTGGCTGCCCGTTTTCTACCCATTTTTTCCAACTAGTATCTAGGGCAGCATCGCCTCTTTCAGTTATTCCAACTTGTGTCATTATTCTGAAACTACTCTACGTCTACCTGCAGTTGGAGTTGTTTCTTGTAAATGTTCAAGCTTAGGTGCTTCGCCTGGTTTTGTACCAGACTCAAGATATAATGCAAGAGAACTTCTCCAAGTACCATTTTTCAACCAAGCTTGCTTTCCTAATTCCATAAATACATCTCGCATTTCTGCAAAATACTTTGTTTTAGAAAGCTGTACAGCTTGATCCCACTTCCATTTATCACCTTCTTCAATAAATGATGTACCAAATGTTTTTACTGCCTGAGCATCACCAATAATCTTAATTAAAAGATTAAACTTGTCAATATAATCTTCACCATTTACAATGTCCCAAGTTGTTTTAGTGATTTCTTTATTTCCAAATTGAATAAGAGCAGCAACTGCATCGTCATAAGAAACTAAACCAAAAGTTTCTTCCATTTCTTTCTGAGTAAAAATTCTTCCTTCATAGCACTGTTCAAGCATCTGAATCGCTTTACGGAAAGAATATTCTGAGTTTTGTGCGATAAACTTCAATCCTTCTGTCCAGAACTCAGGAGGAACAGACTTATCAGCAATAAGATTTTTCTTCTGAGCAATTGAAGCTAAATACATATAAGTATCATCAATTTGAGGTGTCTTCATTTTCCAAACTTTACATCTAGATTGAAGAGCTCCAGCTTTTGGTCCTTGAAGTTTTGACATTGCTGTAAAAATAAAGTAAAATCCAGGTCTTGGATTCTGAGTTGCTGTTAAAAAAGCTTCAACTGCTTCTTTTGAAAGAGCCTGAGCTTCATCACAAATAATAACTTTATTTCTATCACGCACAGCTTTAGTAGCAGTAAAATCTTCAACCTTATCACGTACTTCTTGTGCACTCAACTTTTCAGCATCAAGATACATACAGTCACGATTATACTGCTCATTATTGATAGCTTGACAAGCAGCACATTCATCACAAGGATTTCCTGCAGCATCAAGATTTTTACAAACAATAGACTTTGCAAGAATCTTAGCCATTACAGTTTTTCCAGAACCAAATTGTCCTTGGAACATAGTGTTTTTATCATAGCTTTGTGCTGCAAACTTTTTTGTGTAGTACTTAATAATAGTGTCTTGCGACTTAACTTCTGACAATTGTTTTGGTGCGTCAGTAATAAACCAATCAGATTTCATTTCAATACCATTTTCGGTCATTAATATTTTCTCCTATAAATCAAATATTAACACGCTAATTCTTTATTTTACTAATTGTATTATGGCTGAAGGAGTTACTTTAAACATAGAAAAGGCTAATATAAATGCTAAATCACTTGAGGGTATTGGCCTATCTTCTAAAGATCCTGATAATAAAAAACTCTTCAAAAAAGATGAACAATCTGAATTACTAAAAGCTTTAACAAATCTTCCTGAGTCTTTTAGAAAAGTACTTAAAGACACTATGACAGTAACTGGACAAGCTTTATTAAAAGATTATTTCTCTTCTAATAAGAAAAGTGATGACTTTGAAGAGCCTAAGTCTCATTTTGAAAAACCTACAAATAAAGAGAATGATATTAAAAAATTAGCAGCAAAATATGGAACTCCAGCCTTATTTTTAGGCTCTAAAATAGATGATATTATTAGAATTCTTCAAAAACCTGTGAAAGAGATAACAGAGACTAAGAATAGTCCTATTTCTGCAGCAAGTGTTATTGTTTTAGGTTCTAATATTGAAGACTCTAAAAAATATATTAAAGACTTTGAAGAATTAACAGAATTTATTGCAAAACAAAAAACACCTGATATAGGTGTATTTAAAGATACTCAAAAAAAGTTAGATGATTTAAGTAAATCTATTGATAAATCTACAAAAACAAAAGTAGATGATAAAGGTGCTGAAAAGTTTACTAAAAGAATGGGAAAAATTACTACAAGTTTTAGTAGTATTATTAAACAAGTTATTTCTTTAAATGCACTTACTAAACTTGTTGATTTTAAAAAATCAAATAAAAACTTAGATGACTTAGAAAAATACTTAGAAAGACTAGGAAAAATGGGAGAAAGCTTACAAGTTTTCTCAGAAAGTATAGCTACTGCTTCTTCTAGTATTTTACTATCATCTATAAATCTTATTAAAGCTAGCATATTCTCAAGTCCTGCTAAAAAAGCTATTCAAAAAATAAACTCATTTATAGAAGAAGGTCTTAAATCACTTATAGATACAATTGAAAAAGCAAAATTAAAAAAGACTAAAAGTATGCTAAATGCTTTTAAAGATATAAATGAAATTGCAGCTTCATTATTAAAAACTTGTTTAATTTTTACAGCTATTACACCTGTTGCTCTTTTAGGAACAATAGGTATAAAAACTTCAAATATATTTATTAAAGCATTGTCAAGCTTTATTGAGATAATAAATGATAATTTAAGCACAAAAGAAATTAAAAAAGCTACAAAAGCAATCTCATCAATGTCTCTATTAGTAGCACTTACAACAATGTCTATGATAGTTGCAAGCATCGCTTTAGGATTTTCTCTTAAAGCTATTGCAGGTGCTGCAGCTATTACAATATTTGCTACTGAAATAGGATTTGCTCTTAAAATATTAAATTCCCTTGCAGGTAATATCAAAAAAGGAATATTAATTTCTATATTAGTAACAACATTTGCAGGATTAGCATTTATATCTTTAAAGACATTAAGTACAATTACACCTGATATGACTGGTTCTGCCTTATTAGCTATTTTAGGTTTTGTTGGTGTTATGGCTGCATCAGCTGCGATTGGAGCCGTAGCTACTTATATAGTAGCACCTTTAGCTTTAGGTCTAGTAGCAGCAGGTATATTAGCTCTTTTTGCGATAACTGCAAACTTTGCTATTAATTCTTTAAATAAAATTGACTCCAAATCAGTAGATAATGCTTATAAAGTTGTTGCTGGCGGTAAGAATAAAACAAGTTTAGCTACTTTATTTTTAGCATTTGTACCATTAGGTCTTGTTGCTCCTTTGGCAATAGCAGCTTTATCATTTGCTTTACCTGCAGCATTACTTATAGTTCCTTTTGCGATTTTAACTAAAAAAGCAATTGATAATTTAAGTTCTATAAAAGATGACAATATTAAAATTGCTGCAAAAAATATAAGCACAATGGCTCTTCCTTTAAGTGCTACTTCTCTATTGTCAATTCCAGCAGCTTTAGCAATAGGAGCTTTGCCAACAGTTATAATTGCTATTTCATTATTAGCTCTAGCATCTGTGCCATTCAAAAAAACTATAGAGTTATTAGGAAATGAGCCTTTCTATACTGAAGACAATCCTTTAAAAGCAAAAACAGGTATTTTAGGATTTGTAAATACAATGACTCTTACTATGGGATTATTAGGTCTTACAGCTATGATGGCACCATTAGCTATGATGGGATCTACTTTAATTTCAGTAGTAATGATAACTTTAATGCCTGCTATTTATATTTTCTCTAAAATTGCAAAATACTTTAATAAGAGAGCAGAAGTAAATCTAGTAGATGTTGTATTTGGAAATAATTTATCAAAGCCTTTACAGAGTAAATATGGTTTAATTCCTTTTATAAATGGCGCAATTATAGCGTCTAAACTTCTTTGGAGCGGAACATTAAGCTTCTTAATGGGTACTATTTCTGCAGTTATGATGAGTTTATTCTTCTCAACTCTTAAAAAATCTTTAGATGCAATGGACCAACTAATTGATGCTTCAAGACAAGATATAAACTTAGAAGCAATTGAAAAATATCTTAATGTTATTGAGTTAGTTGCTGAAAAAGCTGGCAGCCCAGGATTATTAAAAAGTGTTGGTGAAGCTGTAAAATCTTGGGTATCTGAAAAGTTGGGTACATCTACAGCTGAATTGATCAACAATATGACTGAGTCAGTAGGACCTATGAGAAACTTAAGCAGTCAATTGCAAGGAATAAACTTGGATGGTATTTCAATCTTCATAGATGCATTAGATAAAATTCAAAATATAAAAGCATCTTCTAATACAAAAGCAATTAAAAATGCTATTGCAGGAGTAAAAGAACTTACAGACTCAATAGACGATGTTGATGGAAATAAATTTAATGCAAATATCTCTTCTATTATGCCTGGAATAGAAAAATTACAAGGATTACCAGAAGGTGATGGACTTTCTAAAAAAGCTAAAGAGATTAAATCTGCAATAAATACAATATTCAGCGCTAAAACTGGAAAAGATGCAGATGCTATGATTAGTAAAATTGATAAATTAACAGACTCATTAGAGCGTTTATCAAAAATAGATAGCTCAAATATTTCTAAAACACTAGGAACTGCCAATGGAACTTCATTTAGAGAAGTAAGTAGATCTACTGTAGGTACAGAAACAGCAAATAGAAATAATCAAACATCAAATATAAATGTTGATAATAGTAATATTGAGTCAATGCTTGGAAGAATACTTAGTGCAATTAATGATCTTAAAGGAACTAAATCTTGGACTGATGAAGCTTTATAATATTGCTACATCTGTCATTTCACCACATTTAGGTGACTGAAGTCCACCAAATGTAATCACACCTTTACAAGGAAAGCCATATTCATCTACATGTGTGAAGTCAAAATTCCATGATACTTCATTTGGAAAACAAGGTGGTAATTGATAACGACCTATTCTTAAAATAATACTTTTACTATAGAGTTTCATTGCTTCAGAAAGACCTTTATCAATTCTTGTATACATTCCTTTTACAAAGGTAGTTGCAACGTTAGAAGCGCCTGTTACAACATTTCCAGCAGCTGCTTTTAATGAGTCAACAGGATGTGAAATATCAAAGTCAGCTGAGATTGAGTCTCCAGTTTCATTTAAGATTCGCTTCATTTCTTGTCCCTCTTGGTCCATAAAACCTCTCATAGCATCAGCAATACGAGCGTATACTTGAGCTTGAGTTGGGGCAGCCAAATTATCCCAATCTAAATTTGATTTTTGGTAAGGTAAGAAAATACGTGCTAAAGCTAAAATCGGTCTTACTACTTCTTGTTCACCACTAAAAATACCTGCTTGTCCAAAATTAAATGAAAATGTTAAAGAAGAAGGGTCCAACTTAAAAGGTTCTATAGACTTAACATAAGGAACTTTTTGATATTTTCCCATTGGAGTTGAAGTATCTACTTCCATAGAACCACCACTAGCCGCTTGGAACATTGCTGCAGCATTTTGTAATTTTTTAGCCATATCAGCAACTTTTCCTAAAGCTCCTGATCCAGCTACTTCATCCCAAGCATATCCAAAGTTTTGAGAATAAGTCATACCTATTTTAGAAATATCATCTATATAAAGCATAACTCTATCATCTACTTTTACACCACTCTTAGTTCTCCAATTTCCCCATCCCTGAGTTTTATGAGCATCCCAATTTGTATAAGCGCCAGACTCATTTACAATTTTAATATCTATTGTTCTAAAAAAGTTGATACTTTCTTGTGCATGAATACCTTCACCTGCAATAGCAGACTCCATAGTATCTACAACTGGGTTTGGAACTGAGACGTGGTTTTTATAGTAATTCTCAAAAGCTGGATCTGAAACGTAAATATTTCTATAGCCTTGGCCATCAGATAAAGGATTGTTTGAGTTGCCGTCTTGGCTTCTCCAAGCAGAAGCAGCTAATGTTGGACTTCCTAGCATATAATAATTAGTTATTTTAAAAGTCCGCCTGTTAATATTATTTTTATGACCATAAAAGAATATATCTCTAAACTAGAGCAAGCATATATGGCAAATGGTTATTCAAAACAACAAGTTGACTCACTTATTGTAGGCTTTAAGTTAGGAGTAGAGTTTGCAGGAAACTTAGCTTCTGGTGTTATTAATGACTTGTTAGTTGCTCCATTTGCAGACCAAGATACTATTATAAAGGAAAAAAGAAACTAATGGAAAAATCTTTTCAAGAGATTGACATTGAAAAAGCAATAAATCAATCTAGTTTCTTATTTAAGTATGATACTGGACTTGGAAAGTCATATGCTATGAGCGGATGTCTTGCTCATTTAAGATACTATGGTGAATGTTGGAAAGCTTTAGTATTGACCTCATCGATTGGTATCATGAATCTTAATGGGGAAATTCAAAAGTTTGTTGCCCAATATGATCCTTCTAGAACATTAGTTATTTCTTCTATCACTGAACTTAAAGACCGTTTAGTTTTTTCAAATGATAATTGGGATGTTATTATTTGTGGATATTCAACATTTAAGAACATAAATGATGCTTATAAAAAAGCATTAAACATTAAAGCTAAAAATAAGTTTTGTATTCCGTTGAAAGGTTGGTTTGGTGATTATCATGGACTTTTATTAGCTGATGAATGTCATCTTATTGGAAACCCATCTTCAGATAAAGCTAAAAACTTTTTTAATTCACTTCCTTGTTTCGACTATAGATATTTGTTTTCTGCTACACCTTGGGATAAAAAAGAAAAAGCATATCCTATATTAAAAACTCTAGATGAAAGTCTTGTTAAAGGATTAAACTATACTGAATGGCTATCAACATTTTGTGAATTAGGGACAAGATTTTCACCTTATGCTCCAAACATGGACACTTGGGATATTGGAAAATGGACTAGACTACAAAATATTTTAGCTGATACTTATATTGCTGTTCGTGAAAAATCATTACTAAACTTACCACCTGCTATTGATATGGATTTAATTACAGTAGATATGAGTCCTATTCATAGAGAAATTTATGAATTATTCAGCAATATGAATGCAAAAATTATAGCCCAAGATAAAAATAAAGACCAAACATTAGTAGATAAACTTATAAATACTTTTCAGATTTTACAGCTAGTTGTTGATAATCCATATCTTGTTAAAGATAATGAAAAAATTAGAAATAGAATGGAGTCTTTTGAGCTATATGATGATGTTAAAAAATTAGACTCCTTAGTTTCTCAATTTAATTATAGAAGAGATTTTACAAAATTAAAATGTTTGAATAATATTATTCAATATGAATGTGAAGAAATGGATAATAAAATTTTAGTTTTTTATTATCATCCTCTTACATTAGAAGAATTGAAAAAAGAATATCCTACCGCTTATGTTGTTTCTAGAGATGTTCCAGAGGATCAGAGATTTCAGATTATTGAGAAGTTTAAGAAGGACCCAAAAGAAAAAGTTTTAATTGCTTCAGTTATGATTGCGAATACCTCATTTACACTTACAGAATGTAAAGCAGAAGTTTTTTATGAGAGGCAATGGTCTGGAATTATTCATGAACAAGCAAAAGGACGTATCCATAGAATTGGCTCTACAGAAGAAGTAAGATATTATAATCTATGTTTTAATAATTCAATTGATAATATTCAATTAGAAACCTTAAAGTCTAAAGGTGAAACAATGAATAGTTTAGGAAAGAAAACACATCTCACTAATGATGAATGGCGCTTAATTTTTGGTGGGTCGATTGAAGACCAATCAGCTTTTTTACAAAAGCTTAGTTAATATTTTATAAAGGTGTTTTATGGATTTAAGTTTTAAGCTACCTAGTCAATTTGATTGGGTTGACCTGTCTAACAATGATTTTAATACAGCTTTAGATGCAGCAATTTCAACAAAAGATAATCTTTTTATACAAAGTAAGGCTGGTTGTGGAAAGTCTTTAATTATTAAAATAGCTTGTCAAATGTTGAAGAATGTTGCAGTTGTAGCGCCAACAGGGTCAGCAGCAGTTCAATTACAAGCTGAAGGAATTCCATCAGGAACACTTCATTCATTCTTTCAGTTACCACCAACTCCAATTATTGAACAAGATGCTATCCTCAAGCCAATATATAAAAAACAAAGGGAGCTTATTAAAAAGCTTGATGTAATTATTATTGATGAAGTTTCAATGATTTCATCTCATATGTTTGATACAATTATATTAAAATTATCACATATCAGAGATGGAGATCTTCCAAGATTTATTTTATTTGGTGATGTATTCCAATTACCGCCTGTAGTAAATGATAAAAATGACACGATTTATGATTTTTATCAAAAAACTTATAATGGCAATATTATGTTTTTTAATTCAGGATTATATGATGGATTGAATTTTAGAGTATTACAAATGAGTCATTCATTTAGACAGGCAGATCCTGTTTTTGCTGATAATATTTTAAAAATTGGATTAGGAACTGCAACTCAAGAAACATTAGATTATTTTAATCAAAAAGTAATTTCTTGGCAAGAATATGAAAAATCGCATAAAAAATATATGTATCTTGCTTCAACTAGAAAAGAAGTAGGAACAATGAATGATATTTATTTGAATTGGTTAAAAGGAAAAGAGAAAACTTTTGAGACTAAAAAGAGTCCAGGTTTTCCAGAAAATATTAAAGAATTTGATGAAGATATAACCTTAAAAGAGGGAGCTCAAGTTATTTTTACACAAAATAATAGAGCAGCAGGACATGTTAATGGTTCTATTGGAGTTATTACATCATTAGATGATATGGGCGCAGATGTTGAACTAGAAGATGGCTCACATACAAGATCACAATATTCAAAGTTTGATATTTACGAGCCATATATTGATGAAAAAACAGGTTTAATTAGAAATAGAATTAAAGCTTGGGTATGGACTATTGACTGTAAAATTTGTAAAGCAATGACTATAAACAAGTCACAAGGTAAAACATTTGAAGACGCATATATTGCTTTAGGTGGGTGGATTCAACAAGGTGGTTTATATGTTGCGTTATCAAGACTTACTGCTTTAGATGGACTTGGTTTATCTAGACCTATAAGAATGGGAGACATGATAATAAATAATGAGTCTAAAGAGTTTTTTGAGAAGTTGGAAGCAGAAAAGAAATCGCAAGAAAATAATGTATAAGCCTACAAATAATATAGCTTTTAGAGATATAATTTTAGGTATTTCTAGATTTTTAATTATTTTTATTTTTTGTTTAGGATTTATATTTGGAATAAAAACTAATAATAGTATTTTGATAGGAATTATAAGTATTGCAGGAGTTTGTTATTTAATAACTCAATGCCATTAAAAAAGAGGAGCTTAAAGCTCCTCTTTATTTTATTTACTATTCTTCATAAAGTTTATGATGGATAATCAATTCAACACCTTCTGAAATTGGTGTTACCATAACAACTACTTTAATTACAAAAAGTTTTTGTTGTTTTGTAATTTTAGTATTAACACCAGCAATGTCAACTTCGCATTTGTGCCAGTACTTATTCTTCATATCTGTACGTTTTTGACAAATAGCTTCTGTTTGACCTTGACGAATTCCAATATAGTAGTCATTGATTGGTTTCATAATCTGTGGAATCATAACTGTATCTCTGATTTCACGTTTTACAATTACAAATGACATAGCGTAGTTTAAGTAAGACCAATCTGAAAGGAAGTTTGGATCTTGTACAGTCTTGTTAGATGTAATCATAATTCCATCTTCACCATTCATTACGATTGGGTTAATACCTAAGCTATCCAATTTTTTATTAGCTTTTTGGTCAAATGCATAACGTGATCTAATTGCTGTAAAGTCTGTAAGTTGTCCACCAAGTCCACCCTCATTGAGCCATGCACAAGGTACTAAACCATACATTCTATCCATAGAACGAGCAAGCATTTTACCTACAGAACCAATAGGTTTTCTCCAATATCTCTTAGCTGTAATTGGGTCTTTTACTTCAAACTCACCAGCGAACTGAGCGTTTGCAGCGCTATTGATACGACCATTTACAACAGTCTTATTAGCAATCTGTTCTGTAATAATACCTTTTTCATTAGGTGTAAGAATTTTAGGAGAGATAACTGTAGCAAACTCTTGCTTTCTATTGATCTCAGCTAAAGCATCTTTTAATTCTTCACGACCACTAGGTTCCATGAATAACCAAGCATCATCATAAATATCCATTGTAGCTTCTTCAAGAGCTTCTTTCATAATTGGAAGATATGATGCATCCCATTCACCACCTAACTTACCTAATTTAAGATTTTTCTCCATAATAAGAGAAATATAACGGTCACCTTCAATAGTAAATACTTTCTTAGAAGGAGCTGAGCTATCACCATCTACATCAAATGGGTCAATAACACGATTATATCTCCAGAATCCGTTCTCATCTAAGTCGCCAGTATCATCACCAAACTTTTTAAGAACTCTAACTTCAATAAATGAAGCATCATCATCTTGTAAGATATCTTCAAGATAATTTTCATTTCCATAAGAGTTAACACCGGCTGGGTCTAAAGAACCGATAAACTCACCACCTGAAGTAGTCTTTCCTGCATAAACCTCTTCTGAAGAAACAATGTCGATAATATTGAAGTTTGGATTTTTAAGAGCACCTGTACCATTAGCGATTGCAACTTCATAAGCAGCTTTACCTTCACTCTGACCATATTCTGTGATAAGTTCTTCTTCAGTATTAAGTCTTGTAAAACTATCTTCACCTTCAATCTTATAGAACTTATGGAATAATGTATCAATTTTTTCACCAACAATATTGTCTTGGAATGTAACTACTCTTGTTGTAAGATCATCTGTTAATTCATAGAATAAATCTTCACTATCATCATCATTAAGAACACCAATATACTTAGGTTCTGCAATACCACTTTCAGCATCATCTGGGTCATAGAATGCAAGGTACTGTGAATTAGCCAACTTTTTATTTATAACTGCTTTATCTGTTTCAGAAGCAGACTCTGGCATTAAAACATAAAGTTTTTTATCATCATCAAATTTAGATGTATCTAAAGGAGCATAAGAAAGAATATTTTGATAGTAATATTTATCATAACCTATTCCTTTAAGATTTATTGTTGTTTTTGTCTCAGTTGGAGACTTCTGCATAAAGTATGCATAAACATCATCATAAATGTCTACTTGGTATGAGAATAATCCTGTAAGACCGAATGCGATCTTGATAACATCGTCACCGTCTGAAACAAATCCATTAATCAATAATTTAGCAATTTTTTCACCGTCATCTTCTACAACATTATAAGCTGCTGGTCCAATCCAGTCTTTTAATGGGTTCCAGTCCTCATTACTCTTTTGTTCATCTGTATATTTGAAACCAAAGTTTGTAAGAGTTGCTGTATTTCCAGAGAATGACCATAATCCTTCATCATCTCCCCAATAAGTAGTATCTGTACCAATTGCAGCTACTTTACCATTTTTCATAGTATCATAGTCGATTGCTGTTACATCAAGGCTTCCAGGTTTTTTAAATGAAATTGTATAGTCTAAAGCATCTTCATCTTTTTTCATAGAGAAGAAACCATAACCTATCTGATTAGCAGTAGGAGTATAATCAGGAATTTTAGGACCTGAAATTTCAATTGCTGTTGTTTTATTCTTAAACTCAGGCAAATACTCACTTTCTTTAGTTGGAATTACCTTAACTTTAAAAGCTCCACCTGTAGCTTCACGTAATTCGTCCTTGCTTTTTACTTTATAGAACTTATAAAGACCATTACGAGTAATATAGAAACCACCTAAGTATGATGGATATGCTTTACTTTCTCCTGGTGGTGCTGAAATGTAAATTGGATATTCCGCATTGAATGCTTTAGCTTCGAGAAGGTCGGGCCAATTGGCAGAACCTACGCCCATGAGAGCGTCGATTGCTCCTGCATTACCAGATGGGAAATATGTTGCGTGAGTATTTCCTTTTGGGGCACGACATGCCATCCAACCGATAACTTGTTCATCTTGTGTTCTGATAACAAAAGACTCATCAATATCGATAAATTTACAGCGCCAAGTTTGTCTGTTTACAAATGCCATTATTTTCCTCCAATAAATTATATTTAAAATTAGTAGTTAATTTTTTATAAACTAATCTATAATTCCCAATTGTCTCTGCTTAGCTTCTAAAGCAGTCATGTCTACATCACCTACACTAATCCTTTGAATAACTTTTAATAATTCTGAAAGCATTGTTAGATACTCAGGATCTGTAAGCAAGAACTTTTTAATATATTTCATTGTAATTTCGCTTGGATTAAAGTTTGCAGCTATCTTATTATAAAACTCAGGATTTTCCATAAGACTTGCAATTACTTCATCTTGATTTACAAAATTATCAATATCTACATAAAGTTTACCATTTTTATCAAATTTAATAGTTTTCTCGTCGATCTCAATATATTGACTATGAATTTTGAAATTGTGCTGAATCTCATTTGTATCATGCATAGGAGCCAATTTATTTCCTAATAAATTCGCGAAAGTACAAATAACATCATTTAATTCATCCTCTGTAAGACGTTTTTTTAGATAAAACTTTTTATTTACAGGGTCTTTTTCAAAATTATTATCTAAAAAAGTAGCAACAATTTTATAAATTTCATCTCTAGTTATCATACTTATAATTAGTTCTCGAACACTAATTAAATATATGGCTTTACTAAACGAAGAGGATATTAGTCAAATAAATGTTTATAAATTAGATAATGATAATGACATTTACAACATTGTTCGCAATTATGATATTAATAAATTATTTGACAAGTTAACTATACCTACAACTACAAAAGAACAACTCAAAGAAACTCTTAAAAAAGCTTTAAAAGAAAAAGATACAGATGAGTCTTTAAGAATTTTAAATTATATTCTTAAGTATAAACATAACTGTTATAAAAGAAATGATATTTTAGTAGATGACGAAACTCCAAGTAGTGTTCAGAAAGACGTAATTTTAAAAGATGCTGGATTTTATGAGATTATTTTTGAAGGAGCTTCAGCTAAATCAAAATGGTACTCAACTGTAGATGAAAATTTTACACATTATTTAATAGAAGGATCTCCTTGGTTAGATAGTATCAATCTTATTACAGAAGAAAGCCAAAGATGTTTATATCTATTAAAAAACTTAAATTATTTATTTTTAAATAAAATTGATGATAATATATATGAGCTTTATTTTGGAAGTTATGAATTAAATGATAAAGGATGTTTTTTGTTCAAAAAATATAAAACTACTATAGATGAGAGTGAATTTAAAAGCGTAACTACAAAATTTGAAACAATAAATAATCAAACTTATGATAGACTTGAAACAGTACTAAAAGCTTTTATAGAAGAACTTTCTAGAAAAGAAGACTTTCAAAAATTAAATCCTAAAGAACTATTAGAATATTTTGAATATAACTCTTCTGCTTATGCTGCTTATGAAACAAGACAGATCTTTATTGAAAGATTTAAAACTTTATTATACAGTCACATAAATAAAGAACATAAAGTTTATCTTAAAGGTGCAGGCTCAGGTGAAAATGATGTTGATATTTTAGACATAAAAGATAGTGTTATCTTCGATGATGTTAAAAGCTGGTTAAACTCTACTGATAAAACATATGAGCAGAAAGATTATTACTTAAATAGTATTCAGACTAAAAATTTATGTCCTACTGGAGAAAGTGCTTATTTATCAACAATTATTAATGTAGATAGTAATAAAAAAATCGGATATTTATTAAAAGGCTTTGATGATGAAGTAGACTCATCACTTATAATAAATGATGCTGTTGTCATTGGAAAACCTACTGCAAAAGATATAGATCCTTCACTATTCGATAGAAATAATGAATTATCTGATACAGAAGACCATAAATATGTTGGACATATTTTTGGATTTGATTATGACAACTATGATGGAACTAATACAACTTTAAATGCAGGAGTTAATGGATTTATTGGTGGTGGTAAAAAAGGTTATGGACCTCATCTAAGCCATCAAGACAATTGTTATTGGTGTAATGGTGATGATGCTCATATAAAAATTCGTTATTTAGGTGACCAAGACGCTATTATGAAAAGAGTGTTTTTTCCAAGTGATAGCTATAGCACAGGCCGAAGAATTTCATTAAAAGGTACACCTTCATCAATTGAAAATTTTGAATATATCGATATTCCTTCTGGATCAATAATCGAATTTAAATATAAATGTTCTCAAGTAGCAAAATCTCTTAATTTCGAAAAGTGTTTTGCTACAATTTTAAGAAATAATGCGTCTGTATATGATGAAAAATATGGGACTTATGGATATGAAAGTGAATTAGACTTAAAAACAGTTTTAACTAGCGAGTTACTTTCAAAATTAAATAAAGAAGATGATATATTCTTTAAGACTAATAGTGAAGAAAAAATAAGTTTATCAGATATTTATGATAATATAGACACTGTAAAACAAAGATGGAAAATGAGTGATTTATTTTTTAATAACTCTTTTTACTTAAAAGACAGTGTCGAGTTTTTAGACTTTAATATTGAAAAAGACTGGAATTATTATACAATCTCATTTAGAGTTTTTGATAATATGCTTTTAGATTTTGGCAAAATTTCAGATGAAGTAGACTATTATAATAATGTTACTTTAGAAGGTTTAGACGCTGAATGTGAAGATCTCGAAAGCCAAAAAGATTATTTTAATAAATCTAATGTTAGAAATAGATATTTTATTAAAGAGTTTACATTAAAAGGTAAATTACAAGATAGAATTGTTGATGATAACTTAAATACTCTTTATAATAAAAATTATTATGACACTGTTTCTTTCAATTCAGATGAATCTAGCGCATTAAAAACAGTTATAAAGATTGAAGACTCTGAAAGAAAAAATATTACTGAAGCACGTGATAATTTTCATGATTATAGAGTATTCTGTGAAGAGTTTGAAAAAGTTTATATCACTATCAAGTCTGGTAATCAGATAGACTTATATCCAATAAACTTAAACGTAGATTTCGGTGATTATGAACATGAAAAACAAGGATATATAAATAATTTCTACTTTAAAAGAACAGCTATTTCAGAAGAACAACTTTATAATAAGCGAATATCTGTGAAACAAGGTGAGTTTATTTATTTTAAGTGTGAATATAATACTTGTCGTGTAGAGATTGATAAAGAATTGTCTTCAATGCCAGAAGATACACTTATATATCCTGTAAACTTTGACCCTTTTGAAAATAAATATTATTCTTTAAGCCCTAAAGACTATACTCAAGAACAAATTGATAATGTAGACATATATAGTGGATATACAAAAGATCCTGTTGTCGAAGGAAAAACATTTCAATGGTTTAGATTTACAACATCAAACTCATCATATGATATTATTGTATTCTTAAAAAAGCGTGTAGTAGAGATAAACTTTTTAAATGATTTATTCGGTCAAGATCTTATAACTAAAAATTATGATAATAATTTATTTGAGCCTAATGAATCATTTTCTTTCTATGTAAAGTTACCTCATAATTGTAGAATTTCTACATATAGATATTCTGACAATATGACATATACTTATATTGAAGATGAGAAAAACTCAGAAGCATTTAAAGATTATTTTGATGAAACTAAGAGCTTTGAGTCATTTATCAGCTTTTATAGTGGAAACTCAGCAAAAGTAATAAAAAACTTCAAAGATTATGTTTATGACCTACCTTCTATTTTAGGCTCTTATTCAGGCTCAAGAAATATTTATGAGATATTTAAGTCTACATTTGCGTCAATTGATAAAAAAGTAAATTATTTTAGTGATGATAATATAGTATTCAGTTTTAATGCTAAATATGCTAGCTCTTATATTAGAATTTCTGAAGATTATATTGTAGGTACTCAAATTGCTGAAAACTTTACAGGTTATCATAATAACAGATTATTACATAATGGTTTATATAGAATAGTTGCTACATCTGGAAACTCAGGTAAAGGTGGTAATGGCGGAGAAATAACTCCTTATAGAAACTATGCAGCTATTATCTCTGGTGCTGGTGGAGGTGGTCTTTATGGTGGTAATAGTGGAAGATCTGCACAAAATGATATGGTCAGCCCTGTAGACCGTGCACACTATTTCTTCACTCTTGAAATGAATTTATGGATGGGTATAGATATTGACTTTCGTAAGCGCATGCCTAGATGGATTCCAGATATTCACTTTAGTTTAAGTAAATATAAATCTTGGACAATGACAGTGAATGTTCCTGAAAACAATCCTGTAACATTAGGATTAACAATGTATTTAGGTGTAGGTTCTGGCGCTGGTGGAAATGGATTTTATAAATCTGGTACTACAGATGGAGATGGATCTTGGTTTTATAGTAGTTTGTATGATGTATTAAAAGATGGTAGTACAACACCTCTTAAAGCTAGTGAAGAAGACCTTATAGAAAATGATGAGCAGTGGCCAATAAATACTGTTTTTAATAATATAGACTCTTCTGTAGATAGAACAAAACAGTTATCTTATTTTGTAAGATGCTTCTCTGATGGTGATGGTGAAGTCTCAGGAAAAGCTAAAAATACTACAAGTAATGGACAATTACAAGGAACAAATTATTTTGATAATTATTTTAATGAAAGATATCGTGGAGCATTTTTTGATGCAATTATAGATATTAATTCTATTCAAAATAATAAAATCTTATTCTCATCAAAAATTGGTTCATCTGGAAGAGATGGCTTAAATGGTTCGAACTCAAGTATGGACTCTGATGGTGCCTTATTAACTATGCCAAAAGATGGAATTAGTGGACAAGAAGGAAAGCCAACTGTATTTGAACTAGACGCTAAAAGTAATTATAGCTTAATAGCTAGTTCTTATTTTACGAATATTAAAGATGAACTTTTTAAGACTAGTGAAAAAGTAAAATTAAATAAATGCTTAATTTGTGGAGGTGTACATGACTTAGCTCCTCAAAAATCTTTTGATATTCCTGATGACTGGAAATATAATGATACAATAATAAATGATTATTTACATAGTTATGTAAATGATACGTCAATTTATGTAGAGCATCTTGGAAAAGTTAAAGGTGAAAAAGATGATATAAAAAATCAATATGTCGACTTTTGGAGAAACTATGAAATTCACGACTATCAAAGAGGTGATAAATATACCAGATGGCATTCTGTACCAATTTGTACTTCAACATTTGGTTCATTTGCCTATGTTTTCTTTCAATGGTTCTGGTTGCATCTTACAGTTACACTTAGACTTACATTAGGTATTACAGATGATTTTTCTCAATATGTTCCATTAGAGATAGATTTTTTAGATGGTTTCCGTTATCTTATCAATTATAAAGATTATGAAGATACTTTAAATGTTCCTGTAAAGTATAAGCCAAAATTATTACCTCTTTCTTGGGACACTAAATCTCATACAATCTATACTGTTAGTGCTAGTAATTCTAAATTATCTTCAGAAGATGTTATTGATAAAAACTTTAGTGATTATAGTCCTTCTCTATATTTGGAAAGAGATAATAATTCTCATTTCCAAGCGCCTTATCCACTTGCATGGCCTTCTAGTCCATACGTGTCTGAAAGTTCATTAAATAATATTTTTAATACAGCTACTAATGGTGAAAAATACTCTACAAACTTTAAGAAAAACTTATATAATTACTTAGAATGTTATAAAAACTTTGACAATGAAAATATTTGGAATGACAAATACAATATCTATAAAAATGACACACTTTGTGTAAGTAATATTGGCTTAACAAAACAAATTGATAATACAGGATCTCAAGTAAATGGTAGATTGCTTAATTTATCTACAAGTGAGTTTAAGTCTAGCGATTCAAACCAAACAAGTCAAATAACCTTAAATCTTAAAAAAGTTACTATTAAAAAAGACTTTGTCTATAATTGTGCTTTTAATATAGAAGATGTAAATATTGAAATTCCTATAGATGGTGATGACTATAATCTTGCAGATTGTTTAAATTCTTTATTTAGCCAAAATAGTATTAGCTTATATTCAGAGAGACTTGAATCTTTAGCATCTGGATCTCCTGAAAAAATTGTTTATTCATCAGAAGCATTTTCAGACCAAAAATATGAGGATGATACATTCTCTGCAAAATACTTAAAAACTTCATCTAAAGTTATTTTCAAAAATAAAGAGTCTCTTATGGGTATTTTTAAGCTTAAGAGTTCTGGAGATAATACATACAGTGTCGAAAAAATAGGTAATTTTAAGTCTGATAAGTTTATTTTAGAGATTAAAAAGCTTAATGACAATGGAAAAACAATATATTCAAGCAAAGGTAATAAAACTACTTTTGAAATGGATATCTTAAATGATAGTATAAATATTCTTACTTCTTATGATAATATTATCGTTAAAAATGGTAATGACTATTATGTTATAATTTATGATATAAATAATAGTTTATTTGGCGCAATTTCTCCAAATGCTTTAATTTCAGGAGACAATCCTAAAACTGAATTAAACTACTATCTTGAATATCCTTCTTCAAGAGGTAGAGTACCTTTAATCAATGACAGTTTATTAGAGATTACATATTTAGGAAGAAACTTTGATGTTCTAAATGCTAAAGACTTAGAAAATCATAAAATCGCTTATATTTATGGCGGTATGTTATATCAAGACTCAACTGTATCACAAATAAAGGAAAATGAAATTCTTTATAATGACTTGACTCTTATAGATGAAAACTCAGAAGATGGAAAAGAATATGATTATACAGCTTTAATTGACTATAAGCATGTTTGTACAGGTGAAGCTATATTAAACTCTTCTCAGTCTGAATGGCTCAAGATTTAAAATTTACTAATTTAATAAATGGTTAGTATTGTTAAACAGTCTGAAGATATAAATAAAAAGAATAGCGCAAACTTCACAGGAGTAGATAAAGATATTCAAATCTATGAAAGAGATTTACAAGATTATCTTTATGATATGGAGCCTCAGACTCAGAATCTTTTTTACGCTGGAAACTTTCTTGAAGTAGGATCAGGCTCAAGTTCAATAAAAGAGTTTTATAATGCACACTATCGTATTGCAGCTGTTCAATTTCCAGGAACAACATTTGAGATGGAAACTGATAAACTAACTCGTATTCCAATGTTTAAATCTTGTAATTTTGAATATAAAATAACTATTGATTGGCGAGAAGATGTTTACCATTCTGTACAAAAATACCATGAAGACTGGATGAGAAGATGGTATGATAGAGTTCATGATACACTAAGATGTGGAGTAAGTGGAAAGTTTCGCTCTATGGATTTTATAGCATATCATTATACTTCAAAGTCTGATTTAGCAAACTTTTTAGAAGAGCCTGAAATAGAGCCTTTATTCTGGTATAGAATAGCAGGTATGGTGCCAATTAGCATTGATGGTATGAAGTTTGATGCTTCAAATGGTAAAAATGATGAAACTTACTCTGTACAGTATATGTGTTCTAAAATAGATTTAAGATATAATATGAACTTTTTATCTACTGAGCATAATTTATATGATACTACTAAAAATGCTGAAAGTGGACAGTCTATGAATGCTATTACTGTTTGGTCTCCAGAAGGAATTAATGACTCATTTAATTCTGAAGCACAGGCTAATCAAAATCTTGAAAAATTACGTTTAGCACGTACATTATCAACTACATATGATAGTTATTTATCTTAAGGAGGTTTTATGACTACTGAGAATACATTACTTGGCAAAATGGTTGACCTCTTTGAGGAACCTGAAGGAAAAGCAAATATAATAGATATAGATTTTGACTTAAAAGATGATGGGAATTGGAATACAGTAACTAGATCTTTAGTAGAGAAAAATAGCTTTGCTATCTTAAACTCTTATAGAATGTGGTTAGCATCTAAAAGAGGAGATTATATTAGAGAGCCTCCTGATAATAGTGGATATTTTCAATTTGCTTTAAATAATAAATATACTTTTGAAAAAGCTAATGAAGAAAATGTAAAAGCTGATCTTATAAGACTTACAAATGAACGTTTTCCTTTAATACGACTAATAGATTGTCAAGTAAAAGCTAATTTATTTACAAGAAAATGGGAAATAAAAGTAGTAATAGAAGACCTTAGTAGTGGTAACTTTGTTACATTAGAAGAAAACCTTGAAGTAGTAAATCAAGAAACAAATCAAGGATATTTGGAGATTGGACAATGAACTTAAAAGAACTTAAAAAATTAGAAAGCGCATATTTTACTTCAGAAAAATCTAATCTTCGTGAATATGCTAAAGCTTATAAAGAAATTTATATAAAATGTAAAAGATACTCTGGGTTATGGTTATCTGATGATATGCTAATCTCCGATATGGCTATAAAATATATTAAAGAACAAATGTACGACCTTAAGTTTATTTCAAATGATGAGTCAAAATATAGACTTCGTATAAAAGGCGCTAGTAAGCTAATAATAAAAAATTATGCATCTAAAAAAGATGTTGAAAACCTTATAAAAAAATTAGATCCTGCTCCAAGGTCTTTTGAAGAAGCTAGAACTATGATAGAAAAAAGTTATTTATATAATAAAATTAAGCCTGAGACTCTTGCTCTAGTTCTTTCAGAGCTTTTAGGTCTTTAGAGTATTTTTTAATAGACTCAAAGTATATTTCTTTTTTTGATTTTTTAATAATAGGTTGGTTTAATCGTGATAAAAATTTCTTAAAAAATTCTAATGTTGTCATTTATTAGTATTTCCTTTCATCAAATAAATGACGTTCTTCTAATTCTGATATAAACATTTCTAATTTAGAACAACTTATGCCACATTTTACAAATGACTCATCTGTATCTAAAATGTCTTTAATTTCTTTCCAGGATTTATTTTGTACATGCTTATAATAATAAGCAACTGCAGTAATAATTGTTTCCTTAAATTCTTCAACGGTTGGAAAAGAAATTGTTTCACCATTAAACGCCTCAATGATTGACATAAAGTTATCTAATCCAACGGCATTATAAGCATCTATCAGTTTTAGTATTTTTTCGTCTTTATATGAGTTTCTTAATAATAAGAGTGTTAAAATATCTCTTATTAAATCAGCTTGAGGCTTATCTGTTAATATATTATTAAGTTTGTTTTTAAAAACAGATGTCTCATTCTCAAAAAGTTTGTCTGTCATGGATTAATTAGTCTTTTGTCCAAAAGGCAAAAGATTAAATCCATGGCCTTTTAAATACTTCAATTTATAATCTGTATAATCAAATTTATTTATCCATTCATTAGCTTTATCAAACATGTCTTTCTCACGTTCAATTCCAATAAATTGTCGTTTAGCTAATTCAGCTGCTATTCCACAAGAACCACTTCCCATAAATGGATCTAAAACTACATCTCCTTCATCTGAGTAATTCATAATAAAAGAATAATTTAATAAAATTGATTTCTGACAAGTGTGGATTTGTTTTTCTGTTGTTGATAAATAATATGGCATCTTAAAACAAAAAACAGTATCATGAATATTAAACTTAGGTCTCTCAACAATTCCTGTATATAAGTTTAATGCATTTGTTATATTCTCACTATAGTTAAACAAATCATTCTTTTCATGAAATTTAAAGTTTTCAGTTTTTGTTAAATGTAGAATATCTTCTCTTAAAGATTTAAGTTGATACTTAGACCCTCTTCCTTTTTGTCTTGCTAATGATTTCCAATCATTTAAATGATTTATAAACTTTGTTTCTTTAATTGTTTCGAATAATTCTGGAATTTTAGAAGGAGCACAAAACATCCACAAGTTTCCATCGTCTTTTAATACTCTATAGCATTCTGTAAGCCATTTAATATTAAAATCATGAAATTCTTGTGCTGACATTTTATCCCAATCATCATTTTTCATATGATTGGTTGAACTCATAGAGATAGCGTATGGTGGATCTGTGAGAATTAAATCTACACTTTTATCTTCTAATGTTTTCAAATATTCCAAGCTATCTTTATTGTATAAGTTCATATAATTTTTTCGCAGCAACTCCTATTGTTCTATCATCTAATTTTTTAAGCACATAATCACCCTTATCAATAAAATCAAAGTCTATAGGTTCTACCATTGCGCTTAAAATGTCTTGTACCATTTGGTCTGCATTTTTGCCTTCTACTCTAATAACATTTCCAATTCCTGTCCACCTAAGAGGAGTCCCATCTTTTCCTGGAAACCATCCTCTAGGTTGACCACCTTTATCTCTATATGGAGCTATAACTACACGTAGAGTTTGCATTGTATTAAAATGCTTATCTCCAGTATAGTAAGCTTCATATGTTTTATTATTGATTATAAGGCAAATAATTTGGTCATAATTTACAAGATCTTTATTTCTCTCGTAATCTTTTCTTTCGAAAATTAACCAATAATTTGGGCTATAAACCATTTATTTCTTTCCAAAAAGTTTAGCAAAGAAAGAAACACGAGGCTTTGCAACTAGCTTATATTCTTTCATAAACTCAAAATAAGACATTCCTTCTGGTACAAGAGCCATAACTTCTTCAAGAATAATATCAATAGCAGCATCTGTGTCAATATTAGGAGTATCACCAATAATTTTTTTAATTTTTGTAAGCTGAGTTTTAGGATTTGCTTTCTCATATTCTTGAGATCTTAAAATACCATTAAAAGCATTTTTAATAGCATCTTTATCAATTTTGTGCTGTTGAAGAATATCATTAATTGTTTTAAGACTTTCAACACAAGTATCTTGGTCTTCTAGTGCTTCTGGAAGAAAAAGATTTTCAAAAGCCTCTTGAAGTTCTTTTTGAGCTTGTAGGTATTCTTTTTCAGTCATTTTCTTTTTAGTTGAAACCTTTTTCTCTTTAGTCTCAATTACATCACTAAACTTAAGTGAAACCTTACCATCTGGTGTGTCTACTGATTGTGTTTCATAAATTGCTTTCTTCTTTGACATATTTTAGTCCTCCATATATGTGTAATTTACATAACCGTTCTTCAAACAGAATTCCACCGCTTCTTTCCTAACTTCAGGTTTTGAAATAACGATAACTCTAAAAAATCTAAATGTTGCTCGCATATTATCTATAAACTCAGCATCTTTACCATTTCCAAGCCAATCAACATAAATATGACCCATTGTATGGTTCATAATTTGTACTAACGCAAGTTGATTGATTTTCTCTTCATTAGTAATTATTGTATAGACATTGTTAAACAATTCGTAAGCATCTTTATCTGAGATAACTTCTGGCTTACCTTCCCACAAGAAATAAGGCGGACGGTAGTCTTTAAGTTTAAGCTTTCCCTGTTTATCCAATTCTTTCTGAAGGTCGAGTGACTCATGAGAAATTTTGTTTACAAACTCTTCAAACTGTTCAAAGTTTTCATTTTTAATAATGGTTGAGCCATTCATCTTAAACATTGTTTCCTGAGAACCATCAAGACCCCTCTCATAAGCATCATTTACTTCTACAGACAATGTAGCAAGAATATCTTTAAACTCTTTATATAAGTCAATCTTATCTTCAGTGTCTTCTACTTCATCAAAATAAACACTGATTTCTGGGTGACCATTAGCAGGACCTTTATTTTCTAATTCGTATTTTACTTCTTTAATTTTTAGCATATTATTACTCCTCTTCTTCAGTTTTCTTACTACCATCTAAAATGCTAATAAGTGAACTATCTTTAAAAAATTCTTCTCCAGCTTTTTCTAAAGAGTCGAATTCTCCTTTGCGATATTTGCGCATATAAATAACTAATGATTTATTATATTTATACTTATAATAAATCCCAACTTTGTCATCTTTAAATGTACTATTTTCCAAATAAAGAAATGCAATATTTTTCCATTGTAAAACTTTATCAATTCTAAAAAGTCTTTCACCAGCTAATTTCATAGAATACTTTGAAAGCTGGTTAATTTTAGTTGGGTCCTTTTCCAATTCTTCAATGAGCTCTTCTTTTGTATTTTCATGCTGTTCAAAGATTTGCTCAATAATACGAGGATAATGCTTTTCAACCAAAATATTTTTAATTTCAGCAATAAAGTCTTTTACATTTTGCTTATAATTAAATGGAAAAAAATAGTCATTATTTGTGTTAACGTGTGTAACAGTTACGCCCTTACGACCATCCTTTATCTCAATAGTCATAGAAAGCATAATAGATGACTTTTTACAGAAGTTTGAAAACTTCTTCTGGAAGGTATTTTCCCACATTTTAGGGGAACAATAATTTTCTACTAGCATATTAATAGCTCCTTTATCATATCATCCTCTCATATTAGAGAGGTTATTATACATGCATCATATTTCTTGCTTGACTCATAAGAGAACTCATATTAGGCACAGTATAAGACGCTCCTGTTATGCCGTTATTCTCTTTTTGGTCTTCTTCTTGTTTCTTATTTCTTTCTTCTATAATCTTTTCTCTTTGTATTTCTAGTCCTTGTAAATACTCCATTGGCATGTGCATTAGCTCATTAAAGCCAAAACCACTATTCTCACTCAAAAGATAAATGAGTCTTAGAAGATCTTGTGGACTGCATGGCAGTGAGTAAGTCCAAGATTCGAAAGGTATATGGTCGCTGCACAACTTTTTGTAAAATAGGGTCGAATGCAGTGATTTCCTCTTTATAACCGAACTTAAGTGAGTCAAACATTTCCTGAACTTGCTTAAATGTATCATAATCAAGTCTAGGATCTTTTGCCATTTCAATTTTTTCTTGAATAGAAAGGTGACTTACATCTTTTCCATCAAACTCTTGAAGATATAAGGCTTTAGAAGCTGTTGTTGTAAATAATGCTTTTGAAACTTCATACTCTTTATAATCTTCTTCATCTCTAGCAGAAACTGCAGGAATTTTAGTCCAATCTACATTTTCTCCTTTAAGCATTCTTTCATTTGCTTCTTGACGAAGTTTAAGAATTTGGCCTAATCTAGCATACTTTCTATCTTCATTTTGATAAACATCATCTATAAACATCTTAAGCTTTAAGAAGTCACCATATCTTGGAAGTGAAAACTTTACAGAGAAAGGTTTATCATAAGCTTCATTTGTAAATCTTACAGATGTTTTAAAGTTGTCATCTTGAGAAATATCATAATAATCTATTGCTTGTGATATGTCTAAATCAAAAGTAGGTTTCCATTCACCATTTTTAATAGCTTTTATTTGAGCTTGATATTCAGGTGTATCTCCACCATTTTGTTTTTTAAGCTCTTCATAATCTTCTTCAGTAAGTTCCCATGTCTGTTGAGGGAAAACACTCTGATAAAAAGTTTCATAAAGAACTAGCATAAGTTCTATAACTTCTTTTTCATGAAAGTCACTTACATTAATATAACCCTCTGAATTTGGATCTGGATTTGGATTATAAATTAAGTTTTGAAGTGTTTTAAGCATTCGAATTTGGATATCTTTTTCATCTGAAAGTCCCAAATTCATAATATCTTCTGGTGAAAAGTTTTTAATATAAAAAGAAGCTGGAGCACCAACTTTTCCGCAAGTTGATAGTTTTACATTTATATAACCAGCAGGAATATTTTCTCTTTCTTCAATATTTTTTAGAGACTGCTGTTGAGCCTCTGCTGAAGGTGTATGGTCATTTACAGGACCCATTGGCATTTATTTATCCTCCTTTTTTGCATTTTTACGAACATCTTTAGAATACATTGAAAGTGTTGTTAAAATATCCATTCCATAATAGTATTGAGCGAAAGCAACTCCTTTACAGATTTTTCTCTCAGTGATACTTTTATGTATCAAATATCTACTAGTCTTAATACTTTCAGAAGCTACGCTTTCATTAAGATAACGTAAACCAGTATTAAGGTCTATGATTTCACATCTTCTTCTTGTATCTTTCATATTATACTTTAATTAGTTTTAAAAGAAAAAGTGAGATTTTTATGACCAAAGAGTTCCATTCATTCCTGTGTTAGGATCGTTATACTTTTCTAAGTCAATATGATATAAACGAACATGTTCACCATATATATTTACACAACCGTCTTTTAGTATTTTTTTACCCCAGAAATTAGGATCATACTCACCATAATGCTCATAGTCATTAAAATAAATTTCATAATAAGCATTTCCTACTTTCTTAAAATAATATGTTGTGCTGTACTTAAAAGTACTTCCTACAAAAATTGTCTCTTTTGCATTATTATTTATATAGTCGTTTAATTTTTGTCTATCTCTTTTTGTAATATCTCTTCTCTTCTTGTAAAGTTCAATAAACTCTTTGTCTGAAATGATTGTAGACTCATGTAAAATTTTATTAAATACAGACTCAGTTAAATTAGAATTGCCTTTGTATTCTTTATACAATTTTTTAAGTTCTTTATGAATATCACTTCCAGAGAAGCAAGTTCCTGGGTCGTCAAACATAATTACATGTGGCTTTTCTTTTGTAGATGGAATCATAATTGTAAATCTTGTTGCCTCTTGCCAATCTCCATTAGCCCATCCTGCGATATATCCTTCACCATCTTTATCATCACCATTTGATACCATATCTATACTAAAGTTTTCAGTATCTAAATTAGATGGCCAATCTTTTACACCTTTAAGTGATACTCTTATCTGCCCTTTTTCGTCGATAAAATCTAATTCTTCAAGTTTTTTAAAAAATTTAATAAGTTCCATTATTAAAATTAGTACTAATTTTATTATGTCTAATAATATAAGAAAGCAAGCTTTAATAGAAAAAACTGAAAATGATACACATAACAGAGTAGGAGTACTTATTTTTAATGGTAATGGAAAGTTTTTAATAGAACATGCTCCTAATAAACCACATGAAAATAACTCATGGGACTTACCAAAAGGACATATAAGTTTTGATGATCCTAGTTTAGAGTACGCAGTAAAAAGAGAATGTTTCGAAGAAACAGGAATATTTTTAGATAAAGTTGAAGAAATAGGCACATATGTATATATAAATCCTTATGACACAGGTTATTTAACAATGTATGAAGCTGATGTTAATGACACTCAATTTTCAGACTGTGATGAAGAAGAACTATTATCAAACTTAGTTTGTACTACTTTCTTTGAAGAAAATGGTAAAAAATTACCAGAAGCTAATGAATATAAATTTATAAGTATAAATGAAGCAAAAGATTATTTATATGACTCTTTAGTAGATTATTTTAGTAAAAATTTTGGATGGTAATTACTCAGCTCTTTTCTTATTTATTTCTACAAATTTGTTGGCCTAAGGCAAGCCGTGGTCAAACTACTTGAACGACTTGAAAAGTCGAGAAAGTGGTCATCTTTAAATATAATTTAACAGTGACCACTTTTTAGAGTTTTTAAATATCTAATAATACAACTAATTATTTTATGGATAGCACAATAAACATTCCAGCTGAAAGATTAAATGAACCTGGAAATATATGGATTAGACCACAAAATAAACAACTTAGATATAGTACAAATGCAGATGAGTCTCCATCATGGTTGAATCCACTTCCAGTATACAAAGCAAGTAAAGAAATAAAATTTGGTCAACCAGTTTCATTAACAACATATTCACAAGAGCATGATATCTCAAGTAATGGTTCTCGTGAGAGAACAGCAATGCCTACAAACTCTATTGAAAACGAGTCTTTTATTGGTATTGCTATAGAATATGGAAATTCTGATAGTTTTATTCACATTCAAAATAATGGTGAAATTGTTTATGATATTAAAAATAAAGATAATCCAGAATATTGGTTACCTTCTTATCATAAAGATGCTAATGATAATTTTGTTTTCGATTGGACAGATACTGATGTAGGATCAACAGTTTATATTACTAAAGACGGTAATTATACCTTAAACGTAGATGATGTTTCAGGAAGTAATATTATGTCTGTTGGTAAACTTGTATTTGCACCAAAGTCAACTGAAACAAGACCAAATCAGCAAAAAATTATTATTCATATTCAAGCAGGTGGTGATGATAGAGGAGTTAAAGACACTTCTCAGTTTACTATTAAAATGGTACCAACAATTACACCATCCGCAATAGAGAGTAATTATGATAAACTTATTTTTGTAAAAGTAAATCAAGATGGATTAGGAGAAGCTATTCTTAGTGATGATGCTATTACTTCAGACTTAGAGTCTTCTCCAGTAGGTGCTATTTTAATTAAATCTGAAAATGGAATTTGTGATTTAAGTGCAATCCAAAATCAAAAAATTACCCTTACAAGAATGGGTCTTATAAGTGGTAATTTTGGATTTAATCCTTCAAATGTCGGAAAAATTGGTTTATTAAATAATGGTAATGTTGCTTTTAAGGCAGCTACAGACTATAATGTAAAAGTAGGTATTTTTAAGTCTTACACAGATGATAGCCAAGATTTTTTAGTAGACTGTAGATTTCCTGTAGAGTCTTCAAGTTCTGGTGATAAAATAGGAACTATTAAACCTGTTTTTGGGCCAAATGACCAGCCTCTATTAGACATTGGTTATGCTTTAGTAGATAACTTAATTCATAGAGTATCTTTTTTAAGAAATGACCCTATAGATACTAGCAAAATTGATTGGTCAGAGCTTATAAGAAATTGTTATTCTAAAGATATCTTTGAGTTTGGTCGTAAAATAAATGGTGAGTATGTTTTCTCAAGATATTTAGAAGACTTTAATGGTAAATCATGGTCACCAGATGTTTATGATACTGACACAACTATAGCAATTTTTAATTCAGAAACATTCTTTAAGTTTCGTGAGTTATATTATACAATAAACACAGATAATGGAATTTCTCAAGCTGCATGTCAAATTAAGTTTTCATCAGACTCATTAAATACAAATGAAGAGTGTATTTGGCCTGAGGAAATGTATAAAATTAAGCTTAAAGCTGTTTCTGACAATGACAACTATGTTTTAGGTGGTAAAGGTGCTAATTCTACTTTATTCTGTAATATTTCTCGTTTAGTTGCTATTGGAAATTATATGGATAAAGATGGCTCAAATATTGAGTCTTATGATATAACTGTAAAAGTTCAAAGCACAGGTCAGATTCTTTCTCCAGGTTTTTATCAAAACTCTGAAGGAAAATGGTGTGGTTATGAATGGTATTTATATGAAAATAATGATCTTACATATTTATATATGAGTACTATTCCAGTAGGACAAGACGCAGAAAATTGTAACGGTATTTGTACTATAAAAGCAGGTGATAAACTAAAAGTTTCAGATCCTGAAGAAACATTGATAGTTACAGTTAGAAGACGCCCAACATTATATAATGCAGTCTACTTAAATCAATATCCTGTTAATAATCCTTGGCTACCATATATTGACGGTACTACAGGAAACTTAATTACAGAAAATGCAATTTATTTTGGTACTCCTTCTAGATTATTAAGTCGAAATCAAACAGGTGATGATAATGGAACATCAGGCTTAGACCTTAATGAGTCTGGACGAAATGGTAAAATTGAATTAACAACAGAAGATAGTGGACGAACAATAAATCTTTCTACACAGATTAGAGGCTCTACAAATACTCCAGTATTTAAAGATAAAAAACAAGTAATTAAGAATGACGGAACAATAAGTAACACTATAGAATGGACTTATAATTTTGCAGATATGGTTACTGAATTGAACTCATATTTTGCACCTATTCTTATTTCTAAAAAGTCTTCAACAAGTGATGTTAGACTACAAGACTTAAATTATCTTAAAGATGGAGTACCTAAAACAACTTCAGACTTTAATGAGTTTCTAAATGGAAATGGCTTATCTGCTATAGAAATCTTAGACACTTATTACTTTAGAAATATAAAATATGTAGGAGATAGCTCTCAGACTAAGTCTTCAATTTCTATTTTAACAAACGATGAGTCTATAAAAAATAAATATATTTTTGAAGAAAAAGAAAATGACTTAGAAGGAAATAGATACTCTATAAATGAAAGCTTAGTAAATGAATATAAAGATTATCTTTATGTAAATAATTATATAAATTATATGTCTTTATTAAGTTTAATTGGACTTTCTAATAAAGACCTCTATAATAAAACTCTTAAACTTGAGAGAATTATTCATGGTGCAGACTTTAATAAAAATGTAGCATCAAATGTAAACTATGAAAATGACTTAGACTATATCAACACAATAGGTCTTCTAAGAGCATCAGGCTACCTTAAAAACTCATTGATTATGGCTGAGTCTAAAGGAATTCCTGCATTAGACTTATCTACATCATATCTTCCTAATAAGAATTATTTCTCAATAGTAGATAGATTTGCAATTGAAAACTTTTATAATTATACATCTTTAGAAGATTTTAATAGTAAGTTTGAAGATTATAATGATAGAACTTTTAATGAGCGTTTCAATCTTGTAAAAGAAACTTCTATACAAAGAGGAAGTAATTTAGCTCAACTCGTAATTACTCATAATGATCTTGGTATAACAAATTACAATTATAAAATCTACGACTTCTTTAGAAAATTAAATGAAAATAAAGAATACTATATTTCTAGTGAGAGAACTAATGAAGGAAGTTATATTGAAGCTGATAAAATTGTATTTATAAAAAATACAAAAGGATATACTTCTGTTTGTAAGAATGTTGAAGGCTATAAACTCACAGGTGTAAAAACTGATGCTATTGGAACAAAAGATATATATGAAATTTCTACAGAAGACTTTAATCCTGAAGAAACTTATTATATAAATAATGGTACTAGAAATTACACAAGTATTCAGCTTACAGAAGAAACGTATGCAAAAAATAAATATTATGTAAAGAAAACTGTAGAGGCTAAGTATTATGGTTATCCATTTATGTGGCCTTTATATGAAGATGCTTCATTTAAAGAATTAGACTTAGAATATAATTTCTTTGTAAAAGATACTTATGGATTAGATGACAGTGTAAGCATTTATGACGACAATGAGTCTGGAATTTTAAGTTCATTTAGCTCACAATCTCTTGAAGGTATTACTTTTGATACAATTTCAAAATTGTCATTCTTGCGCTCATGTTTTGATAAAAATCATACTTTTGACTCAAAAATGACTTGGTTATTGCCATTCATTGTTGATGATTATAATGCTGACTTTAAGTATGAGATAAAAAGAATTTCTCAAACAAGAAGTTTAACTGCGGCTGATAATAAAATGTATTCTGCGTTTATTACAAAGAATAATAAAATTATAGAATTAGGCAGTCTTTATTATGATGCATATAAACATATTTTCTATGAGTCAAACTTTAACGAAGATATTGCAGACTCTATTGATGATTATTATAACAAATATTATGATATATCAAGAAGAGGAGAAAAAATTGATACTTGGAAGACAAGACTTCTTAAAGATAGATTAAACAATAATGGTCTCAAATCTGGAAATAATGTAACTATTAAGCTTGATTTAGGTGGTAAAGATATTTATACTTATAATATTCCTGATGATGAAGAGACTTATAAGAAATTGATTTTCTTAATGACTCAAGGAAGACTTGGAAAAATTAGAAATCTTTTAGAAAATGATCCTTATAAAGCTTATAAATTATATGGTGACTTTTTTAAGAAAGACTACCTTATAAGTATTGATATTTCTACTCCAAGTGGAGTTGAAAGAGCTAAAAACTCTATTAACAATTATATTCATTTATCATTAGATGAAGATGAAATAAATTTACTTACAAAGTTCTCAATTACTCCTGTAACAACAGGACCTGTAGTATCAAATAAGCAATTAGGATCATATAGTACACTTATATCTGAAATTAAGTCTTTACGTACAGTTGAAGATATTACTTTTGATGAAATTCAAAGATTTTTTGACCTTTTAAGAAGATATGACTCACCAACAGATGGTTCTAAAGATAATATCAATGGTAATAATTCTTATACTACACAAAAACGTATGAGAGAAGATATTGATGCTTATGATGGTTATAAAACTTCTACAAAGATAGCAGATTTTACTACACATGAAGTAATTATAAATACACGTCATGACGGTTCTACTACATATAATATTTGTAGACAAGAAGGTGAATGCTCTTCTGTAAATGATTTTACTCAATATAGAGTTTTTTATACTTCTAGAGAATATGAAATTCCTGTAGGAAGTTCTACAGCTGAGTCTATAAGATATCCTTATAAAAATCCAGCTATGCTTCCAAATGGTATTCCAAACTTAAAAGATACTTCTTATGGTTCTTATAGAGTTGAAGTTTCACCAACTTCTTTAGCTAGATCTGAATCGGCTATGATTCAAGCAAATCCTTTAGCTGCAGTATTATGTACTTTTGCATGGAACTCATTAGATGATGACTCTTCTGATGCAGATTGGGAAGAGCCTGAATATTCACAATCAGATATTTTCCTAGCAAGATGTAATAAATTCCTTAATTTAGGATATAACATCACTGATATATTAGCTTATTACTATGATGATGACCATATTTCTACTTCTACTGTAGAATGGGACGATTATGGACTTATTGATTATGCTCGTGCTGCAGCTTATGGTTCTAGAAATATTGTATTCTACAATATACAAGCTTATAAAGATTTCAATAATCTTCCTGAAATACTAGATTTAAGTAGTGTAGATCCAACAGTTTCTATTAAGAATGGAATAATAGACACTGCAGAGATTGTTAGTAATATCAATAATACTCCTCTTAAAGTAGTTTGGCCAACAGAAATAAATACAAATGGTCAGATGCAAGAGAGTCTTACTTATGTTAAAAATGATATCAATAAATATATCAAAAGAACTGTTTCTGATGAGTCAGGATTAGGTGATTTTGGTATAATAAATATTAAGACAAATCCTGTATCTAGAATTTCTATAAAAGATGTAGATAATCTACCAGATATTACAGTAAATGAGCTTAAATTACTTTTAAATGGTGATAGAAATATTGGCGATAGATGCGGCTTGAATGCTGATGAGATTAAGGAATATAATCTAAACTTAGATGAACTAACAATTGCAATAAATTCTACACAAGTACCTGTTGTAGACTTAACAGATACAGTATACAAAACTCTTTATGAGCTTAGAACTCTTCAGTATGAACAAATTGAGGCTCATAACAATGATAACCCAGAAAATACAGAAGAAGTTTTATCTACAGCTGTTTGTTCTATTCCTAAAGTTTCTCTTATTTATGACCTAATAAATCAAGGTTTAGTATTTGATGACGCAGAATTTTTTGCTAGAAGTATCTTAGCTGAAGGTGAAAATATTGCAGGTGGATTTACTAGAAACCCAGAATTAGAAACTACTTATGGTTTATTAAATGAAGAATATTTCGGACATCTTGAAACATCTAATGGACATTTTTATGGAAATAGACTTGAAGGTTTAAGTATTCATAATAGTACTCAAACTGAAAAGAATATAGGTGATTTTAAATTAAAAGAAGTTTATGATTACAATAATATTGACAGAGTTATTTTAGCATTGGACCCAGCTAGATATAATGTTTTATTAAAGAATATTTCAACTATTAAAAATTACATTGAGTTGTTCTTTGACCATAGCGACAAAATCTTAAAAGACTTCTCAGTATTAACTAAAGCTGGAATAATTACTCTTAAAGGTACAACATATATTGATGATATGCTTGATAAAAATAAAGTAAAAAATGCTTTACAAGCAGTAAAAGACTCAATAAATACAAATATTTCTAAAACTGTAGCTAATGGTGCTTCAAATGCAGCTCAAGATACTTTCTCTGCAAAGTTTACATCTTTAATAAATCAACTTATAACTGCATCATTAAATATTGAAGGTACAGTTTACGCACAAACTTTAGAAGGACCTAACGCAACAGGACAGTATACTCTTGTTACTAAAGATTGTCCTGTTAATTTCTCACAAAAGAGCATAAGCTTCCCTAATTTAAGTACTTATATTACTCAATTTGAAAATGAGCTTAAGAATACAATAGTTAGCTATGTAAAAGATATTATAAATAATTCTACTTTTAAAGTAACTAAAGGTTCTACAAACTTTAGTGATCTTATAATTGATGAGCCTAAAGGTTATAATCTTGAAAAATATGATCCTTTAAAAGATAGAGAAGATAGTACTGGTTTCCAAGAAGAACAATATATTTATAAAGAGCCTATTCCTGAGTATGGCTATTTATATACAAAACCTGCAGATGGTATTTCAGTTAAAAAAGAAGTAAACTCTTATAATATTAATGAAGGAAGTTATCATAATGAGGTTGTAACTACTATAAGCCATAGACGCTTAATTGGAGAGCCTATTCAGAAAGAGGCATTTATTGGTGATAGAGTTGAAGTTAAAGAGGGAGCTTATTTAAGAGGTGAACAATTACCATTACCTTTAGTATCATTAGATATAAGACCTGATATTCAAATGCAATCTCAGAGATTAAGCTATAAGCCAACATTTAATGATTATTATAATGGATTTAAAGACCACACAGATTATGGCTCAGCTACAATGAAGTCTGTTTCAATATCTGGAGCATTCCCTTTAATTGAAATAAATGGTAAAAGATTTACTATTAATTCTGTTAAAAAATATATTATTGATGGAAATGAGTTTACTGTTTTACCAAATGGATTAAAGATTATTCCTACTTTTGATCTTACAGTAAATATAAAAGGACAAAATCCTCAATATTATGATGAAGATGCTCAAACATTAGTTGATGGCGACCTTGTTAATGAAAATTATGTATTTGCTTTTGAAGGTTCAAAGATTTATAGAAACTCAATTTATAGTATGACTCTTAGTCCAGTTGAAGGACAAGAAGCTGAACTACCAATTATTTTCAAAGCTAATAAAATAAATACTACTACTAACAGCAGTATAGTAGTTAATTATAATATTGACGAAGACAATATTATCCACTCTTTTGAGGGTAGTGTTGAAGATACTGGAAAAACTAGAAAAATCACAGCTGATAAAGAACTTATAAGAGATATAATCTTAAATTCAGATATCTTTGTGGCTAATGTTGTATTAAACAGCAGTCGTAAGGTTATTGAAAACGTTGGACAAACTACAAATCCTTATGGAGACGCAAAAACAAAGGTTGAGAATTATAATGTTAAACATATTTCTGAAGTTAACTTTAATTTAATCTACTAATAGGTTTTTTACAATAAGAAAAATGCTTTTTTGGTTTTTTACAATAAGCATTTTTCTTTTTTTAAATGAAATACTAAGTTATCTATTGGAGGACGATAAATGAATAATCCTATTTCTTTTGTTCCAGGACAGTATAATCCAGCAGGATTAGACGTTAATGGAGACGGACAGGCAGATATCACATTACATGATTTACATGCAAGTATGATTCGCCGCCCACGTGGACAGGAAGTTAGAACATTAAATCAGTATACAGGATATTTTTCAACATCAGAAGGAGATTATCCAGTTTCTGTAGTTGCTAATTCTATGAAAGAAGCTGCTAAAATTCTTACAATGCCAGGTGTATTTGGACAAGAGTCTTTAGAGCCAACTATGATTAAATATGTTAAAGGTTCTGTAGCTGTTTCAGTTCCAGTACATATGGTTGGTTTTACAACTGTAATTACACCAGCAGGTGCTATAGACTCAGGAGCTTATGCTACACCTGAACATGCAACTGTAAACAATGGTACAGATGTTATTTTCTCAGCATATGAACCTTTTGGTTGGAAGTTTGTAGGTTGGTATAAAGGTGATCCAGACAATGGAGGTACTTTAGTTTCAACTGATAAGATTTCTACAATTGATGTTTATGACCCATATTCAACATTAGTAACTTATTTTGCTAAATATGAGTTCCAGCCAATTATCAGAAATGGCCGCTATATGGATGTTTCTCGTGGATGGACTTGGGAAATTGACACAGAAGGATATTCAAACTATGAAGGACGTATCATTTTAAGAGCTTCAGAAATAGCAGATTACTATTGGGTAATTACTGAGAAGAGATTAAATCCTGATGGTTCTGGAGTTTGGGTATTAGCACCTGACCCAACAGTAACTCAACCAGGTGGAGTTGAAGGTGGAATTAAAGCTTCTGTAACATTTACACCATCTTATATTGGTTTGAACTTAGTATTTAATACTATTGACCAGAATCAATTTACATTTGATACAGACACAATCTGTAATCTTAGATGGGTTGGTGTTGATAACAACTAAAAAGAGGGAGTAAATTATGGAAATAGAAAAAATAGAAGAAGTAATTGAAAAACTTTCAGAGGTTGACGAGAGTTATTCTGATATTTTTGAAGAGCTTGGAATTTTAGTAAGTGATATTGCTGATTGTATCAATTCAAAGTGTAAGTCTCAGTTTATGAAACAGAAAAAAGATGCAAGACAAACATTAAAGCACTTTACTAGAAGATTTAATAATCTTACTTTTAAGAATAAATAAAAATAAAGGAGCAGCAAAGCTGCTCCTTTTTTTATTTAATTGTGGTTGCTTCAACTAAACAAATTATCTTGTTACTCTTCCTTTTCGGTTTTATCCTCAAGTTTAAGAGTTCCACCTAGTAATTTCTTTACTGGCTTTACTTCTTCACGAGGTTGAAGAGTGATAGTAAGAAGACCATTTTTTAATGTACATTCAGCTGTAGATGGATCATGAAATCTTGGGTCAAATGAGAATGAAAGACACTCATCTGTTACAAGTTTTAATCCCTTATAATCATACATCTTTTCTTTGTCTGCTTTTCTTCCAAACTGAACTTCAATATTATTACCATTGATTTCAGCTTTGAACTCATCTTCATTTACACCACATGCAGCGATACCAATACGTAATTCCTTTGTTTCAGGGTCAACATATTTAGAAGAAGGTGGGAATGCTCCACTACAAGCAAGACGATTAGTCTTACGAGGTGCAAGACCTAAAAAGTCATGGGCAAGATCACCTGATCCTAAAAACAAATCTTCAAGAGCATCTGCAAATGTAAGTGATGGAAATGAACCAAGAATAGCATCGGCGTTTTTGTCATTAATTTCGCCTTTTTGAACACGACCATTGTCGTTAATGTAATAAGAACCTTTAACCATAATATTTTTCTCCTCGACTATATATTTGTCATTCTTTAAAAAGATATGCAAGAATATATGTCATTTTTTATTTGGTTTTTGAAAATTATAAATCCAAGCAACCTTTGGTATTTATATTTTCATATTAACATAATTAGTACAATTTAAAAAATAAAAAGCGGCCTTTCGACCGCTTTTATTAAACCTTAAACTCTAATTAAAGAGCTGGTTCATCTGCAGTGAGAGCAGCATCATCTTCAGCAACAGCTGTATCATCTGTAGCTGGATCTTCAATAGCTGAACTTCCTAAAATACCCTGAATTGTAGCAATAGCTGCATTTAAAGCTGAAACCTGCTCACCTGTAAGTGTGAGAGGTTCTGCAACAGCTACATCTGCTACTGGAGCAGCAGGTTCTGCAATTGCAGGTGTTTCAATTTCTTCACTAGCAATTCCATCATCTGGAACACCAGCATCACCATAAATAGAGTTGAATGTTGCGTTATCCTCATAAGAGTCGTCAAACATTCTAATTGCGTCTTCACGTAATGATCTCATAATCTATATTTTCTCCTCTTAATTAGCCTAACAATCCACTCTTCATAGACTCTTTCAAACTCTTGAAGTCCAACTTTGGAGCAAAGTAGCTCTCAACATAACGGTTAGTAACCTCAGACTCAGAAATTTTTGTAGTAGTTTCAGGTTTTGCTGATTCTTCTACTTTCTTTTCTTCAGTTTTAGGTTCTTCTGATTTTTCTTCTTTTTTAGGCTCTTCTTTTGGTTCTTCCTCTTTCTTTTCTTCAGACTCTTTCAAGCCTTTTGTTTCAGAAGCAGGAATATCTTTTGTAGGCCATGTTTTTGCAGGCTTAATTTCTTTAGCTGCAGGACCTGAAGCATAACCTTTTGCGAGCTCTTCAGCAGGTGGAACATAATCCCAGTCGTCTTTTGACTCCTGAAGAACACCAAGATGTGTAAGATAAGCTTTTCCAAGGTCGCCCTTATAATGCTCATTCATTACATCTAATTTAGCAGCACGATATGCGATGCGGTTTTCACGATTTCCGAACTTTTCAATAAGAGCTGCGCCTTTTTCAGCCATAATGCTCTTAAATGTAGCTTCGTCAATTTTTTCACCACTTGCACGAACAGCCTCAAATGCTTCCATAACTGGTTGAGCAGGATCTGGCTGAGCAGCTGCATCAGCAACACCCTCAGGATTTTGTCCAGTAACTGCACCTACATCTGAAGTTGGAGCGGCACCAAATTCATTTACTTCAAGACCAGCTGATGCTTTAAGAGCATCTAATGCTTGCTGAAGAGCTGTAATCTGTTGTTGTACATCAGGTGATACAGTAGGAGCTGTAGCAGGAGTTGCTTCTGGAGCAGGAGCAGCAGCAGTAGGATCAGCTGGGGCAGCTGCTGGAGCAGCACCAGGAACTTCTGCTTCCTGAACTTTTTCAGTAGATTCTTCTACCTTTGTAGCTGGAGTTTCTGTTGATTCCTGAACTTTTGTTTCTTCAGTCTTTGGTTCTTCAGTATTTTCCTGAATATGTGGCTTTTCATTAGAAGGAATTTCTGCTTCCTTAAGGAAAATTCCTTTTTCATTAGCTGCATTTACAGCTTCACGAAGTTTGCAAGCATCTCTATAAGTAGCTGCTTCACCAAGGGTAGCTTCTTTATACTTTTTGAAGTTAGCCCATACAACTTTGAAATCATTAAGAGGTTTTTCAACCTTTTTTGATTCTGTGAGTGATCTTCTAATCATTCGTTTTTCTTCTCCTTATAAAACATATTTAAGGTTTTTATAATTTATTAAGCAGTCATATATGTTAGCTCTTTTCATATATAAAATGAATAAGATAAATTATAAAAGCTTTATTAATATAAATTAGTTAGTAGTTTTATAAAAGACTAAATATATTATGAAGTCAACATCAACTATTGATAGATTATATGACCAATATAAACTGCAAGACTGGGACTTTAGCAATATAAATGCAGACAACCTTAATCCTAAAAGAGAGATGGTTTTAGGTCAAGTTAAGCAAATAGAAAAAGCTATTCAAAATTTAACAGACGATATTGTTAGAAAAAGAATAACTCCTTCAAAAGAAGCTATTGAAGAATTAACTACTTCTTTTGGTGGAGAATCAACTATTGGTAACTTAGGTAAGTCTTTAGCGGCTATAAATGCAGGTTCTTCAGATAGAACTATTTTTGGAGAAGGATTTTCTTCAGATATAGAAGAACAAATTGCATTATTACAAGCAGAATTAGGTCCAATTTCTATTGATTGTGATGAGATTTTAAGTAAATATAGTTTTAATAATGTAGGCGCAGATGTTATTGACTCTGAAGAAATAGAAGAAGATGATGGAGAATATACCTTTGTTGTAAATACAAATGACTTAGACTCTTCTAATGTAGGATTTGATAACAGTGACGATGGTGGTGGAGATGAAAACAACAATTGTGCAGAATTAGATCTTACTATATTAAAAATATTTATTGCTATTTTAAAGATATTTCAAATAATTGTTAAAATATTACAATACATTATTGAATTTCCTATGGTTATAGCTGAACTTATTCAACTTATTTCACAATGTTGGATAAATCCTCCTTCAATTGCATTAGCAGTTATGATTGTTTTAGACCTTATAACGTCTTTAGTAGTAGCTTTAATATCTTCACTTATTAAATTTTTATGGGATCTTTTAGGAATGGATTGTATTTCTGTACAAACAACAGATGCTTTAGATAAAATTCAAGAACTAATTTCTTCATTTAAAAATACTGCAGCTTTAATTGATATAGGAACAGTAAACTTTTTATTTGATGGTATTTCAGAGCAAGTTGATGGTATTTCAAATTTAATAAGAAAAACAATTAAAGATATGGGAGATGACTTAGAAAATGCTGTAAGTTTAGCTAAAGACTATTTCTCAGAAGAAGGTCTTAAAAATCTTAAAGAAGCAGCGATAAATGCAGCAGTAAATACTTTACAAGAAGAATACACTGAAGCTGTTGGTGGAAAAACAAACTCTAAAATTTATAATGGTATAAATAATGTTACAAGAACTATTGCAAATGGTAATGTAATTGAAGATGCTAAAAATAAAGCAATAGATACTTATAATAAAATGACAAATGCTTATCAAACAGCAATGCAAAATGCGACATCTACTATAGATAATATGAAAGCATCATGGAGTAAAATGCTTGATTCAGGTGATAAATTAGGAGAATTACTTTCTGATATTTCAATGGGTGAGTTGGAGATAGAATAAAAGTGGATATTAAAAAATTAGAACATGATATATTAAATAAGCCTCTTATAAAAATAATAATGTCAGACACTCCAAGTGATTTATATGATGGAGTGACATCTTATTATTCAAAATACTCAAATATAACAGATAATTACGGCTTAAGTAAAAAATTAAAATCTGCATATAGTAGTTATATAGACCTTATTAAAGGACAGAAAAAAGCCCATGATTATGTGGCTAAGTTAGAAAATGTAGACCTTAGTAATATTAATAGTGATACATTATTAGATGAAGATACATCAGACGACCAAGTAGCTAGAGAGTTTATTGATAAAATGGATGCCGCTAAGGCAAAAGAGCTTATTAAATTATATTTTTCACAATATATTGGACAATTAAGCTCAGACTCTCAGTGGAGATTAGGAAATCCTATAGATAGTACTACAGATTTAGATGAAAATATGCTAATAGATGGAAAATATCCTTCAAGAGGATTTATTATTCCAACTAGAAGTGACACCATTTTTAATGGTAAAACTTTAGAAAAAGATGACACACAATTTGTAAATTATGGTTTTCCTCCATATAAACTTGATATCGATAAAAATATAATTCAAGATACAAACTTTATGTCAAAAGCGAGTCCAGACTCTACTTTTGATATGGATAAGTTTACAATTGACAGAGAAGAATATACTTATCGTGAGATGGGTATGAAAACTTTATCTGGATTTATTGATTACTTACAATATTTAGCTGAGGGTGCGACTGGTATTGTTTCTACATATATGACTGAGTGGGACCTTTCTAATTATATGCAAGAAAATCTTATGTCAGTTACAGATAATAAGATTGACTTAAGCTTAAATTATCGTATTAGACAAGATAATCCTTTCTCAGACCGATATGAATACAGAGGCGATAAAGCTTTATGTTTTAATGTTTGTGGTTCATCAGTTTCAAAACTTTATCACGATAATGAAAAGATTTGGCTTCCTTCAGATTATGTATATTCTTCTTGGTGGACACCATATTTACAAGGAATAGATTTTAATCTTAAAAAGATGCATCTTGGTAAACTAGACATAGACCTATATTATATGGACTGCTATGATAAATTTAATGTTGCATTTGACTATGACTCACAAGCTTATTTAATCGATATTATTAAACATCAAGACTTCTTAAATTCTATGGTCTCTTGTAAAACTAGCTTTACCTTAAGATATTATGATGCTTTTTATTCTACATCAGAAGACGCTTTAAGTGACTATGACATCATGCTAGATGAATACTTAAAAGAAGCTCAAGGCTCAAAAACTTGTAGAAATATTTTAGCTTTAATTCAAGATTGTAAAACTGAAATGCTTTGTGCAGGTGGTTATGAAAATGCTTTATATTCATCAGCTTTTTCAAGAGGCGGTTTATATGGTAAAAATGCATTAGTAAACGCTCTTGAAAAAGAAAGAGAATATTCTAAAAATGAGCTATTAAAACAAGAGGCACAAGAAAACTCAGCAGAAGTTGAGCCATCTATAGATGGTATTGTTAATGATTTAGCAAACTCTAAAAATAGTAATGGCGCTACATTAGCTAAAATGGATGGAATTTCTCGTTTCTCTCCTGTAATTTATGGCGGAAATCATGGTGCTTGTTATTCTTTGAATTCTATTAGAGGTCACTTTGAAAATACAGTACTAAACTTAAATAATCCTACAATAAATCTAGTTCCTACAAAAAATGAATTTGAAGATCTTGAATATAAGTATACTAATAAAGAGTCTCCTCAAATTTGTAGGTCTCCTACTAAAAATAAAAATACTTTATTTGAAGGTGATTTGAAATATGTTTATAGACTTTCTTTAAGAGTAGAAAAAACTACAGGTGAGTTAGAAGCAGACATAACTTATAATGGACGCACTGGAAAATATGATTTTAATTTTCCTGTAATTAAAAATGGTGTTGCTGTTGTTTATCATGGAAAGCCTTATACTGTTAGAAAAACAGTTTGTATTACAGATAAGCTAAATCCAGAAAATGAGAAAAAGGAAAAATTAAATTATTACTCAATTTATAACAATGAAGTTATTGTTAACTCAGATAAATATGACTCTTCAAAAGTTTATGTTACTATGGATATTCCATGCTGTAAAGCTACTTTTTATGAGGAAAAATTTGGTATTATAAAAATGCCTCTTGTAAATGATAATCCAGACTTAGAGTGGGCAATATATTTACATAACTTTGATGAGTATGGTGCAGATCCTAGAATATCAGGGGATTTTGTTAAAAACATATCTTTAGCGAGAAGAACTACTTTTAAGAGTGAAAAACTTACAAAAGATGCTATGAAACAAAATCCTGGCTTTATTTTAAGATTTCCAGGACATCCTGAAAAAGAACAAGAATTTATTAGAAATATGCTTTGGTATGGAAAAGGTACTGATAATAAAAACCCAATATATGTTTATTTTCTAGAAGGTAATAAAAAGTATAGATATAAAGATGGTCCAGAAAGTATATTTAAAGCTCCTTGTTATGTTAAATATTATGATGCTAAAAAAGAAAAAGAACCTTGGTGGAAAACACTTATAAGAATTATAACACTTAATCCTCAGCCTAAGAAAACTAATGTTCCTTATATTTATGTAGATTTATATAATACAACTGAGTTTTATGATGGCTTAAATAGAGACATAAATATTATTCCAGACAGTGGATTTAAGCCTCTTCATACTTGTACAGACGGTGTGTTTAAGAAAGTTGGATCAGAATATATAAATCCTATTCAAAAAATTCATAAAATTGGAACAAACATATTAAAATCTGAAAAAGGAAAAACATCAATCTCTAATTCAGGTCTAGAAGGAATTGGTATTCTAACAGGACTTATCGGACTAAACTCAAAATCCACAGATATTTTACTTGGTAGAGACTATAAATTTGATAATGGTATTGGAGTAGAATTCAGTGAAGATGCTGCGTTAGAAGACCTTCCATTGTATACAGCTCATGTAGAAGAACCAACATCTTCTTATGAAGAAGATATTTTTAATAGAAAATATATGACAGAGTGTACTGCTGAACAAAAGTATGTTAAAAAACCATTTGACTCAGGTTTAAGAAATGCTTATATTAGAATGATTACTAGACTAACAATGTTCAAATATAGCGATGATGAGCTTTATTTACCTTATTTTGTAGATATAAGTGCTCCTTATAGAAATATTTTATCAGCATTAGTTTCTCACAAAAATTATTTAAACTCAATTAAAGACTTAATAAATGGAGTTGGTGCAGAGTATATACATGACTTATTAGTCAATAATGTAGACAGATGTGTATTATTTGCTTGTGGATTAACATTCTCTAAAGATGGATCTTATAAAGCTACAAAAGCTTATAAAACTCATATCTTATATAATTACTGGATAGACTTAGCAATTAGATATTTTGGAAATGTAAATACAGCAAAAGAGTTTTTGAATAATGTTTTATTATATACTTCACAAAATATTACAAGTGCAGATATTTATATCAATAATATAAAGGCTATTTTAGATAAAAAAACTAAAAGATGGACTATAAATGATATAAATAACTTAAATGAATATCTTGAGAGTATCTATACTACTTTTTATCCAAGAAATATTATAGATGACTTCTTAATGATTTACTTAAATATTTTGTATTTTTATCGTTTATTTTATATTGGTAATAGATTTAATAAAGTTGATGGTACTATGTGGAGAATGAGACATCTTGAGTCTGCTTTAAATCTTACAAAAGCTCCAAATATTATTTTACCTAAATCTCCTTCAGAGTTCCAAATAAAACCAGAAAGACACACTGTAGCATTTTTCGAAATACAAAATACTACTGCTATGAAAATTGACTCAGTTGTAAACAATAAGGTTTTAGATAAAGACAGAATTTGTCGTATTTATGTTAAAGTAAATTATACTTCTAAAGAAGCTTTTGAAAGATGGTGTGCTTATAGAGACAATCCTAATGAGAATGAAAGAGTGCCTGAAGTAGACAGATATTTAATAAATGGTGAGTATAGATATGTATTAAAACCTGCTGACGGAGTTTATCAGTTTAGGTCAAAAGAATATAATGAAAATGAGAAAAACCTTGAATGGAATAGAAGACATATAAATGATATTCCAAGAAATACATGGGATGAAAAAGCTTGTAAGTTTAATATTACGTGGCATAATTCAGAAGATAAAACTCCTATTAGATGGAATGTATTAGGAAATATAAATGTTAATAATTTATTGGAATACGCACCAATGGGAATTACAGGTGAGGATTTAGTTTGTTTAATTGAAGAAGGCGCAGATTTCTGGACAATAAATATTCCTGAAGGATTATGGCCTGAAAAAACTCATTATATGAATAATCTTTATATTAAACAAATTTTTGAGTCAGAAGAAGAAAATGAAGATGTTACAAAAGATGCTTACGTTTCTGTATTAGGTCCTTTAGCTCATTCAGTCTCACCTATAATTAAAAAACCAATGGACATAAGCTTAAACTTCACCCAAAAACTAAGTTAATAAAAAAGAGGACCTGCAAACTGCAGGTCCCCTAAGAGGTAAATATATTTTTATTCTGTACTCTGAAGAACAGTGTTTATTATTTCTTCTGAAGCAGAAGGATCAGTTATTAGTAAATTGATTAAGTCATTAAGAACTTGAAATAAGAAAAATATGCATCCACCAACAGCAATAGTTGTTATCCAAAAAGCAGCTAGATAAAATAAAAATGATGGAGATACAAAAACTAAGCTTAGAAAATCACACCAACCACCATTTTCATGAGAGTCATAAATTAGCCATCCAAAAAAACAGCCAAAAACTAATAAACCTGTTATATGTCCAATCATTTAAGCTACCACCTTATACTGAACTTGTGGGATAATTTCACCTTTCTTTGCAATAGCAACTTTATCTCCAATTTTAATTCCAAGTTTATTTATAAGATTTAAATTACAAAGATTTGCATGAGTAACAGTTGTTCCATCCAATTCGACAGGTTCAAGAACAGCGATTGGATTGAAATAACGACCTTTGTAATTCCAATCAATACCAATCATTTTTGTAATTGCAATTGTCAAATCAAACTTAAGTGCAATTGCTGATTTCTGTACTTTTTCAAGCTGGTCATGATAATCAACTTCATCATCAAAAATGACAATTCCATCCAAAGCAAACTGATTATCCTGTGAGCGGAGTTCACCATATTTATCTCTGAATGCATAAACTTCATCTAATGTTGTAACTGTTTCATGGGCAGGAGTAATAAAAGACATACTTGTAAGCAAATCAAAAATAGCAGACTTTGTATTTGGCTGATGCCCATCTGAATGATAGTCATAAGCAATGAAAACTACCTGCGAAAGAATTCTTTTATCTTCATCAGAAAGTTCAGAAGCTTTACGATTGAAAAGACCTGCAACAGCATTACGTGGATTTTTCTTTCCTTCAAAATAAGGATCTTTGAAAAGTTCGTTTCTTACTTCAAGCTCTCCACGAACTTGAGATTTACTTGAAAAGTCTGGAATTGTTTTGTTAATAGTACTAACATAATCAGCGAAAACAATTTTATCAAAACCTGAAAAACCATCACCACGGCTTACAAGACGTACAAGCTTTCCATTCTCATACTGAAGCTCACAACCAATTCCGTCCTGTTTTGTAGAGATATGAAATCTCTTTGTTCCAGTTTTCTTTTTCTTGTTAAACCAAGTTTCAAAAACTGAAGTTGTCATAGCTTTATCCAAAGTACCAGTAGTTAAAATATGAGGTACCTTAATATAACCAGCAGGATTTGTCTCATCGCCTGCAAGACCAGGTATAAGCTCATTGTCTGGGTCTAATGTACGCAACTCTTCAATAAGAGCATCATACTGCTTATCAGTCATAATTTCCTGACCTGAATAATAAGCATTTGCAGCATTTTTGATGATTGTTTCTAGTTCTTCAATTGTTCTCATATATAGAATATACCTCTTTTTATGTTAAAGTTCAATAGATTCTTTCAGACTCTGTAACTTCTTCGTCATCATAACAAAGCCAAAAACCTTCATCATTCATAAGCTGATTAGCATCAAAACCTAAACAATCACAAAGTTGAGATACACGATAAAGTTCACCAGACTGAACTCTCTTATCAATAGGAGAGCTCTCAATTTCTTTAAAGAAATTAGAAATTATAGGTGCATCATAAGTAACATGAAAAGTTTTACGAATAAAATGGTCGATACCTTCTTTTGAAATAAAAAGCTTATTAGCTTTAAGCTCATATTTAATTGTGCCCCAATTATAATGGATCATACATCCCATAAAAATCTCCTATTCAGAAAATCCTTCCATATCTCTCTCATCTACATAAAGGTTGTCTCTATTTTTGATAAGTTTATAAAAGTCGAATCCCATATTATCGCATACCTGTGATAACTTACAACAATAAAGACCATCAATTGCTTCTCTAAATACTGTAAAAGACTTAATTTCTTTGATAAAAGAACTTGCTATATAGTCAAGCTCAGGTGTAGATAACTGCTGATCTGAAAATAGCTGTTTTATATAAAATATAATTGCTTTCTCAGAAATATAAACTTTTTCTTCAGTTATATTGTACTGAGATATATTTTGAAAATCAAGTGGCAATAAAGTATAATGTGTTTCTTTCATCATATATAAAATATGTTTATTTAAACAAGAGTTATTTAGTAGAAATCTCATTAAAGAGATTTTCTTTATTTGCTTTACGCTGAGATGAAGTGTAAAATAAAAGTCTTTTACATTTATCTGGGAGCTTATTTTTCAAAGCACTTGGAACACAATATGAGTTTTTAAGTTTATTTTTCTTGTTTTGTGAAGCCATGATATTTACCTCTTATATAGATAATACTAAAAATCATAAAAACATTCAAATATGAGTTAGTTAGTAGAATTCTCATCTTTTTACAAAAGTCACTTTTTATTAAGCTAATTTAAAAAATTATTAAATAGGAGAAAATAAGAATGTATAATAAATCTTCTGATAATGGTGGAAGTCCACACTCACCAGCATTAAGAGGTCTTGTTAACGCAGGTGCAGACCTTCTTAAAACAATGTATGATGTAAAAATCTTTTTCCCAGATTTTACTTCAGGTAAACCTCAAACAGAAGCAGGAGTTTCTGCAACATATCCAATAACTGTTCGTGCTACAGGCTTTACTGTACCTGATGTTGAAGTTGGTACATATGAAGTAGGCTATCATGGACAGAAAATAAATAAACCTTCTGGAGAAATTAACTTTACTCGTACTTTTGATATCACTTTCCGTGAAGATGCCGCTTTTGATTTAAGACGTCGTTTCACTGCATGGCTTTCAGCTGTAGGTGATCCAGTTTCAGGTGGTATTTCAAATTCTACAGGATTTTATGGAAATGTTCAAGTAGCTACTGTAGCAAATGACTTTTATGCATTTACTTCAGTTTATCCTTCTGGAAATGAAAATAATGGTAGACAGATTTTTGCTGAGTCTGGTGAAATTTCAAATGCTTTAGGCGATTCTGCAGGTAAACTTTCACCAACAAAGCACTCAAACCCAATTATGCTTTGGAACTTCTATCATGTATGGGTATCTAAAGTTTCTGGTCCTGCATTCGAAACAAATGGTAGTGGTGCTAATGAAATGACTGTAACATTCCAGTTTATGGATTGCGATATGCCATTCTTTGCAGGTAATACTGAGTTTGATTCATCTAAGTGGACTGGTATTTCTGGTAGTGATGCTCTTCCTGAGATGTATAAAACTATCGGTGATAAAAATGCACAGATGATTTCAAATAACAAAGGTACATTTAAGAGTCTTTAATTGAACTAAATAAAATAAATGAAATATATTAATGAAAGTCTTTTGGATATTTTAACAAGTCTTGAAAAAGGAGAAATGCCTAAAGAAATAGGCTTAGATGATTTTGCTCCTGATGCAGAAGAAAATTCTGCAAATTATGATGCTGATAAAGATCCAGAAAGAAAAATAAAAGAAGCAATTAAAAAGCCTATATTACCACCAAAACCAGATGAGCCTCTATATGGTGGGTCTTCTCATGCAGGAGAAGCTCCATCTGAGGCATTAGCTGCTTTAATGGATGTTGATGCATCTGAAATTACAAATGATGCAGACTTTATTTTCAGAGATATGGAAAATATAGTTAAGGCTGTTATTTTAGGACATGCTGATAAAAGACATGCTTTAATTGCCGGAGATCCAGGTGTTGGTAAATGTATGGACGCCTCTGAATTGATAACAATACAAGTACCTGACAACTTCTAATAAATGAGAAAAGCCACTCAATTGAGTGGCTTATTTTTATTCTTTTAAAAGTTCATATTTTTTAGTTTCTAAATTAAGCTTACAATATTTAGGATTTGGAACTCTCCAGCCTCTATTTACTTCACTAATATATTTTTCATTTATTTCACACATAAAAGTAGCTGCAAAATAAATCCAATTTTCAATCCAATTTGAGTTGTCTTGCTTGGTCATATCATATAAATGAAATTCTTTTCCATCATAGTAAGCAAGCTCTGTTAATGTAGACTTATAATCAGTTTCATCCCAATAGTTTAAATGAACAATATAATCTCCTGCAAAAAGTGGTTTTTCACAAGTACAATATACAGGCGGTAATTTAGAAGCTAACTCTCTTTTTAAGCTTAAAATATCCATATTGTATCTCCTAAAATAAAGATTCTGGAATTTGGCCAATATTATCAAAATATTTATCAATCATCTTCATAGATCCATTTGTTTTTAATAATTCTCGATTTACCAAATCATGAATTGAATGACTGAATCCTTGTGATTCAATTTCATCTGGCGCATTATTTGAAATAAAAATAATTCCTTTTCTATTATTCAGTCTTTCTCTTAAAAACTCGTCAATATATCCAATTTGATTTCCAGATTGCCAAAGATGGATTTTATCTTTTGAGAAAGCCTCATCAATAATTAATACATCACACTTTAAAAGTTTATCAATATAAGCTTTTGAGTCTTCTTTTCTTTGTGACTCCCAAAGCTCATCAATAATCTTTTTCATAAGTGCATAATGACAAGAAACGCCTCTTTGTAGTAATTCTGAACCAATCCAATTGGCTAAAGTAGTTTTTTGAGTACCATTTGGTCCATAAAGATATATTACACTTTTTACAACTTCTTTTCTTTTATTTTCATCTTTATCATCAAAAAGATGTACATATTTTATTAAACGACTTACATTAGAAATTGACTCATTTCCTTTGTAATCTGCGATGTCATAGTCAAAAAAATCTTCATTAAAGCCATTATTTATAAACTTTTTTTCTGCTTCTTTCTTAATTCGCCATAATCTATGATGCTCACACTCAATCATAACAGGAACTTTTATACCTGTTCTCGGATTTACTGACTCACTCATATAATAGCCTTCAGGAACAGGTCCTCCATTATGATGGCACTTTCTACATGCTTTAAACTCAATCATTATAGTCCTCTTATTGTAAATATTAACTAACTATTATATGGATTCTACACAAATTGCTACAAATCAGACCCAAGTAACAGTTACCCAAGACCCACAATTATCAGTAGAAAAAACTTCTATTGAAAAATTACAAGATGAAATTCTCGAATATGCAAAAAACTTATTTCAACAAGAAATATCAGATCAACAGTTTGTACAAGCAGCTCAACAGTATGCAGTAGCTAATAATTTTAAAGATATGGACCCTACTTTTGTAGGTATGCTTACAGCTGCTACAACAAATAAAAATGATTTTGCATCTAAAACTTTAGCTCCTTTTGTACAATTTTTAACTGCTGCTCAACAAAATGAAATAGCTGAAAGAAAAGAAAAACAAAAAGAAAAAGAGTCTAAGTCCACAACTACAAATATTACTCAATTGAATACAATTGCCCCAATGGAAGTTTTACAAGGTTTACAAGGATTATTTAATCTTGCGAATGCTACTCAGCTAAAACAAGTTGGTGAGTCTACACTAGAAGAGAAAAAAGAAAATTAATTTATAAATAATGGAGAACTAATTATTTTATGGATGAATTAAATGATAAAATTGCAGAAGCATATATAAAGGAAGATGTAGGTGGTGCATCTCAAATGAGTGGCTCTATTGCTGCTGCAGCCCCTGAAAATTGTACAAAAATTGTAGTTCCTTCTATGTGTAAAGCTGAAGACAAAAAAGAAGAGTCTTTATTAGAAAAAAGACTTGCAGATAGAAAAGCTAAAAACGCAGCTTTGAGTGAAATGATTGATAAAATGGAAGAAGCTGAGTTTAATGCATCTTTAGAAGAAAAAAGAGCTCAAAAAATCGTAGAAGAAGCTCCAAAACAATCAATTGAAGATAGATTAGCTGCTAGAAAAGCTAAAATTGCAGAAGCAACTAAAATTGAAGAAAAAGAAATTGTATATGAAAAACCTATAGATCCTGTTCCTGAAAAACCTACTGATAAGTATGTTGCAAATGCTAGAAAATATTATGAACCACAGGAATTTGCAAATGGTAAAGGTGATGGTACAGACCACAAAACAGGATATAGTGGTCCAAGTGATTATGAAAAACAAAGAAAAGAATGGCAAAAAAGACGCTATTCTAGATTTGACTCTAAAAGAGATAAAACAACTGAAGGTGAAACATTTTTTGACGGACCAAATTATAATCCAATAGGAAGAACAGACTTTGATAAGAGATTTGATAATGGCACTATTGATGACTTCTTAGCTTGGTGGCGTTCTAGAGAAGATGATAAACCATTATATCGTTCACGTAAAAATGGTAATCTTACAAATGTTGATTATAATGACCATCTTATGTTTGATGATAAAGGTGATGATGAACCTGTTAAAGGTAAAAAAGCTAAAGTAAAAGAAAATGTAGTTAGTCCAACTTTTTACATAGATGACGCTATAGCTACTCTTGAAAATCTAAAAGAATATTTAAGAAGTAGTGAAAAAATATCAGTTTCTGAAATGATTAATACTTTGGAGTCTATTAGAGAAAATTATTAAAGGAGATAAATAATAAATGAGAATAAATGAAAAAACTTACAGTCCATATTGGTTGCATACTTTTGAGAAAATATGTCCTCAATCTTCAATTGATGAATGGGCAGGAATTGACTTCTTAAAAGTTGCTAAGGCCGCAGAGAATGGAGATAAGACTGCTAGACAAGCTATTTTCTGGCAGATGAAAGATATTATTGAAGCATTTTATGCTAAACATAAAAGTAAAATTTATGCTTGGTCTAATCCATTAGGTCTTACTGAAAAAGGTGAAGTTAATGAAATGGCTCTAAACTGGATTTCAGTTTCTTGGACAGCTATTTTTGATGGTTATCCTCTTTCAGACTCTAACACTGTTGGTCCTTTCATTAAATATGTAAAACCTGGAAAAGAATTAAGTTATCTTACTTGGGTTTACTATAAAAAAATACAAAATCTTTTATATGCAGATCATGCATTAGATAAGTCTACTGGATTAACTATTCTTGATGGAAAAGCTGACACTGTATCTGCTAATCAATATACAGATAGAAAAAAAGATAGTGGAGGAAAGAATTCTCTTAAGCGTGAAATTATGGACCAATGGGAAAGTGAGAATGATATCCCAGAAGAAGAATTTGCTTTAATAGATAATCTTAGAGCTTTTAAAGCTTTTGCAAGAGATCCTGAATTAAATGAAAAGAAACATGGATTTAGCCCTATGATTGCATTTAAGGCTATTGTTTTGAATGCTGCTAAAGGTGAAGATGCTGAAAGCAATATGGCAAATATTGCAGCAAACTATAATATTTCTCGTAATACTTTCGCAGCTTATGCTCAAAAAGCAGCTGATACTTTACGAGATAAATATGATGTATCTTTAAGTGAATTACAATCTTTACTTAGAAGATACGGACCTGAGTCATTAGGTAGACTTATTCAAGAAAGTAAATTTATACCTAAACCTCTTAATAAACTCTTTGAAAATTGTAATTTCAAATTACTTGAAAGTTTATTTACTGGTAAAGCAATCTTAAATGAGTCAGATGAGTCAATTTATGATGCTCATGCAGAATATGAAAAAGATGTTGAGCAGAAAAAAGAGGAAGATGATAATCAAGAAAACTTCACATTTGATGAAGGTTCTGTAAAGCTTACAACTGTTAAAGAGTCTGACGAGTCTATCTCTAAAGCTCATGAAGAGTTTAAGAAAGACCAAGAAGCTAAGAAAGAAGACGATGATAATCAGGAAAATTTTACTTTCGATGAAGGATCTGTTAAACTTACTACAGTAAAAGAAGGTGCAAGAAAATACTATGTTAGAATGGAATACGCAGAAGGTGATGATGCTTGGGACGATATTTATGGTCCATTTACTGCAGAAAAAGCTGAACAAGAATATAATAGCATGAGAAAAGAATTTGCTTATGCAATTTCACAAGGTTGTGCAGAAGTTTATTATTGTGACGCAAATGGAAATTATACAAAACCACCTTTAAAAGAGTCTAGAGGTACTTATACAGGCAATGTTGCTGAATGTCCTTGCTGTGGTCATACTATTCGCCAGGACCAATATGAAGACTATACTTGTGAAGAGTGCGGTGAAATTTGGGAAGATGATGATTTAGATTGGCATCCAGACGGAGATGAATATGAAGATGGATATGACAATCGTGAAGTATTTGACCCTCTTGATGAAAGCACAAATCTTAAAGAACATGAAAATCCTTTTGCTAAAATTGCTGCAGAACTTTGTAGAAGATTTACAAAAGATATTGATTTTGATAATGATGATAATGCTATGGGAGAAGCAGCAGACCGACTTGTAGAGTTTATTGACTCATTGATAGAACAATCAATGGAATACTTCCCTGTAGATGTTTATGAACCAGATTTATACAAAATATGGGAAGAGCATGAAAAAAGATATAAATAAATAATAAATAGCCACTCAATTGAGTGGCTTTTTAATGCTTATTAGGTGGAGAGTCTAAAAATCTCCATTCTTCTACAGGCCAAGATTGATCTGACTCTCCATCAACTGCATTTTCAATAAACCAGCCAAATCCAGCACCTTTATAATAACCAATAAAGGTTTTATCACAAATTGGAATATTTCCATAAGGTGTAGTTAATGTACCATGACATATAACTCTTACACCTTTTGGTGGATATTCATCATTTTTAGTGTATTTCCAAGACATTCCTGTACCTTCTTCATAACCACGATTAACGCCTAGGTTATAAATCTGTGTAATAATATCTTGCATTTTAGGTGAAAACTCTTTAAGTACTTCTTCTATTTCCATTTTAAAAATATTAACGTCTATTTATTTACTAATTTATACATGAATATATCTAGAGAATGGAAACAAGAGGTTTCTATTGAAAATTATCAAGTTCACATTTCTAAAATAAATCTTTTTGATTTTTTATTTTACTCTGAAGATGGAAAGATTTATCCAAGGACAAATTACACAAAAAATAAATTAAAGCCTCTTGAGCTAGATCATAAGATTATTGTATTCAATTCTAATAATTTTATCTATGATAAATATTATAAACTTAAAGAAACAGAAGATGAAATTGAAATACAAGAGCAGCATAGGTCTAAGTTTGCTTTAGCTGTTCCAAAATTTGATTTAAGATCTTTGCCTTTATTTTTAAATGATACTCCAACAAAATCAAATTTACAAAAATATACATCAACACCATCATCAGACTTTCAAAGATATTTGGAAGTATGTAAACCTCAATTACTAGAAATTGGAGATTATTTTTCAAGACTTCAAAGTTCTAATGCTACTTTTTCTCCTGGTATTAAAATCTGGGATAAAGAGTCTATTAAAGAATTTGAAACTACAGAGGCTTTTGATATAAACTCACCTAATAAGTTTATTACTTTTGATATAGATGAAAACTTTGTTCCAAGTAAAGCTGATAATGGAGATATTGACTTCTTTTTATGCAGAGAGGATGAAAGTTTTTCCCAAAAATATCTAGCAGACATTAGTAATTTAAAAGCTTATAATAAAGTAGTATTTAATTATAAGTCTAAAACATTCTGGGAATATTTTTGTAAATATTTTAATTTTCAAATAGTTAATCCAATTTTTTCAGTATTTATTGGACAAGAAGATACTTCAGGCGCTGTTACTATGAAAGATGTCACTGAATATCTTCTAAAACATTGTTGGCTTTTATTCAGATGCGCTTTTTATGCAGACTATGTAGATTATAGAGACTTTAATCAAAACTTAAGCCAATCAGCCAAAGTAATTCATAATAATTTAATTCTTTCAAGTAAAGGTGATTATAACCGTTATGATAAAATTGATGATAATATTCCTGATGAGTCTAAAGTAACAAGACCATACATTCCAACAACTACTCCTTCAATAGACTCTCATGCTAGAGAGTATTTTAGAAATGCTGGAAATGCAAATCTTGCAGCTAAAATGCAAATCTTAATAGATGATGGAAATAATCCAGACTCTAATATAGGTTCTATTCAAACAGAAACATTTGAAGAAATAAAAGAAGATAAATCAGAAAGATTTACATCATCTGAGTCTAGTGTTTCAGTTCCTTTATGGTTTGATCCTGAATCACGTAAAACTGCAGACCAATATGGTGATATTCCTACTATTTTTATGAAAGATGGTAATCTTATTATGGATGGCCGTATTATTTCTCGTACAATTGATGAATTATGGGAAATGATTAAAAAATTAGTAGGTGGTAGAAAATCTACAAGAGACGCAAAAGCTGATACAGACTTAGGCTATCCTTATGGTACAGATATGCTAGCTACAAGATGTGATACAAGACCTGCTATTAAAAATCATAAATTTGTAAATGAAGGACAAACTTTTATAGGAGATCCAACATATATATCATATGAAAGTGGAGATTTCTTGACATTTAAGGTCGAAGAATGGATAAATAATCCTAATAAAATTCATTATTCTTTAATAAAAGAACTAGATGATTTATCTAAAAAAGATTATACTAATGCAACATTAAATAAATTAAGTGACTTATTGTTTTTATTAGAGAAAATTCCTGAAGAATATGTTCCTGAAGACCAGCCATATTCTTTACGTGAATTAGAAGGTTTATTAAAAGGTCTTAAATATAATCTCGCCATTTTTATAAACTATTCCAATCAAAACTTTGTTAGAGTTGGTAAGTTGGGTAAAATAGAAAATCATGAAGTTTGGAATAAATCAGCAGGCTCACTTTATCAATTACATAAAGACTTTGAAAATAGGACTGAAATAAATACTCAATATAATGGTACAAATTTAGGAGAAATTACTTCTGAAATGATTCCACATAATGACCAGACTAAAGTTCCTTCTTATGCTGTGTACTTAGCAGCTGATGGACAATACCACAGTGTAAGTCAAGCTATGAATATTCAAATTAGAGATGAGGAGAAATTTTAAATGCCAAACTATACAGATTTAGGAATAAGTACTTTTCAAGCAAGATTAGCACAAAAACAGGATAATCTTAAAAGAAAATTGATAGATAATGTAAATTTAAGAAATGTATCTTCACCAATTGATTGTATTCTTTGTAAAATGAAAAAAGACTATAGAGGTGATGATATGGCTGCTCAGATAAAGTCTATAGATGTCATTAGAGCAGTTTTTCCTGCACAAACTAATATTCCTTTTAGAAAAATAGAATTAGATGAAAATACAAAACAATGGTCTTTAACATCTCCTATTGAAGCTTTTGAAGAAGGAAAGCAAGAAGCATCTTACACAGTTCAAGTTCCTTGGAATTATCCTATAGATGTAGATGACTATATTTTTAGAATTTATATTGATGAAGATATTGCAAACCCAATTGTAGTATGTTTACAAGTAAGAGAGCTTATTGGTGATTTTGGTGGTCTTAAAATGATTATGCAAAAAGCTTTATGTACAATTCCAACTGATAATTTTCCGCCAGAAATAATAAATACTATGTATGAAATGGCTAAAAGAAGAACTACTATTGCTTACTAACTAATTTAATTATGGAAAAAGATATTTTACAAATTTTACGTGTAGCTGAAAAACTCCAAGAAGATGGAAATGCTCTACAACAAAATGTACAGCCTCAGCAGCAAGCAGCTCCACAACAAGCTCAGCAGTCTAATGCTCCAATTGATGAAAAAACATTAGAACAAGCCTTCGAAGCTGCATTAAAAAATACAAAAGATGAAATTCTTAAAAGCTTCCAGACTACTTTAGAGAAATTTGGTGAACAACTTGTTGACAATCTCAAAAAGCAGCTTGGAAATGAAAATAATAAGGGAAATATGACAGTTTCTACCGAAAACTTAAATAAAGTAAGTGGTATGGGTGGAAATAATCAACAGCAAAATAACAACCAAAATAATGGAGGAAATAACTAATGGCAACAGACGCTAAAAAAATCAAAGAAATTGAAGCTAAAAGAGAAGCTGAAAAGTTGGAAAAAGCTGAAACTGAAGCAATTCAGAAGCTTTATAAAGATAAAGAACAAATTAATAACTCAAATGCTATTCGTTTGTAAGCTTTAATTGGCAGCTAAATGCTGCCTCTAAAGTTAATATATTAAAAGTATGAGAAGTAATAATAAAAAGAAAGTGAAAGTCTTTTGGCCTAAATGGGTCAGAGGCAAAGGATTTGTATCAAATAAAATAGATAAGTCAACAGTTTTAGTCAATGGTTTATTATTGACTTGTATAGGTCTTTCAATTTCATCAGGAATAGTAGATATTGTATGTTACTCAGGATTAAGTAAGTCTTATTTTCATTTAGGTACTATTCCTATTGCTGCAGCAATTTTATATACAATTATTTCAATTTTTCTAACATCAGGAAAGTTTTGGTGTGGAATGAAAATTGGAATGCTAAAGGAGCTAAGAACACGTCTTAAAGCTCAGAAAAAAGGCTGGTATGGAAACATAACAAAAGCTTTAATTCCTTGGCAGCTTATTCATAAATTTTTAATTGGAATTTCTTTATTAACAGCAATGTCTATGTCAGTAAACTCTATTGGTGCAGGTATTCGTGAGATGCAACAAAATATTGATAATATGACAAGAGATGCTCAGGTTTTAATTGAATTAAATAACTCTGTAAATAGTGGAATTAAAGATAAACGTGAAGCAGCTCGATCAAATATTACTGGAGCTATTTCTGCAAAAGATGACGCAAAACAAGAAGTAGATCGTTACTATGGAAGACTTGTAAAATATCAAGAAGAATATAATTCTGTTTCAGATAATTCTGAATTATCTGATGAAGAAAAAGAAACTCTACATAAAGAAATAATTGATAAAATTGTAAAAGAAATTCCTGGTACTACAACTAGAAATGCACTTTATTTCAATAAAGCCGACTTACAAAAATCTATTCAAAAAACTGCTTCAGCTAATGAAACAGTAGATGATGGTTCTTTATATGAAGAAGCAGTTGCTTATGATAAAGAGCAAATTGAAGTAACACTTTTAGCTATTGCTGATAAAGATTATAAAATGCCAGATGGATCTGACATTACTTTTCTTACAGAAGATGGTAATCCTATTAATGTTCAGTTAGCTATTTCACGTTTACAAAATGGTATATCAATGTGGCAAGCTGACACAGGTGATGTAGGTGAGTCTTCTAAAGTATTTACACTTTTAGCAATGTATATAAAAGCTGATGAAACTGCTGGAGGAATGGGTGCAGCAGAATGGATGATTATGTTATTTATTTTTATAACAGGTGTTATTCAAGAGTTTTTAATTGCTTTATGTACACCAGCTGCAACAATCGACCGTAAAACTTTACTTTCTGTATCACGTTATTGTGAATGGCAAAACGAAGAAGAAAAAGAAATGTTTTTATTAAAAGTTTATAAAAACTATGTAGGTGATGGTGTATTTAATCAAGCAGACTATGAAGAAAAATGTCGTAAATGTGTTACTTTAATGGAAGAAACTGAAGAGGATATTATTGCTAAATATTCTAAAAAACAGCAACAAACTAATGCAGTTAATATGGACTTTACAGCACTTAAAAATGCAATAAATAAAGCAAAGGAGATTTTATAATGGATGACGTAATTAATGAAACAGTAAATGTAATTGAGAAACTGGTAAACAAAATTGTTGAGCTTAAAGCTCAGAATGCACAACTTTTGGAAACAAACAGAAATCTTAAAAGTCAGAACACTGAAAGTGCAGGAAATCTTGCTGAAATTCTTGCAAAAGCTCAAGAGGTACTTAAAGACTAATGACTCCACAAGAAGAGGCACTTATTGCAGAAGTAATTGGGCAACTTATTACAAAGATTGTCCAATTAAAAGCTGAGATAAAACAATTAAAATCTACTCCATCTGAGAATGTCTCTTCTGTTGAGAAGAAAGTTCATAAATCTATACAACAACAAGAAGAATCTCCTAAAAGATATATTTTTGGAAAAGCTACAAAAGAAACTATTCAAGAATATAAGGAGTTCGTAGAGCATTGTATCAATAATGAAGGTAAATTTGAGATGAGCCCAGAAAAAGTTGCAGTTTGGATGGGAATTTCATCCAGAGCAAGAGATACATATCTTAACAGTCTTAAATCACATAAAATAAACGATAAATCAATTATAGTTGAAATAAATGGACAATACTATTCTAATTTTTCTAAAGATATTATTATAGAAGAATTTTTCAAAGAATTAGACTAAAAATTGTTGACTTATAAGTATAAGATTTTTTCCATTATCATCTATAAAAATTTCTTGTTTAGTTTCAAAATTACCTGAAGCTAAAATTTCTAGTTTAGAATTTCCATTAAAATAAATATTGTTTATAGCATTATTTATAGGATTAAATAATCTTACAGTTCCACTATCTGAAATAATTTTACAATTTAAAATTATATTTTTTGCGCTAATATCATTTTGACTTGAAAAAGACAATGAATAACCCTCTTCACTATCTTGTATTATAAGCTTAACATCTCCTAATCCTAAATTTATTTCAGTTGTTCCTATAACATTAATTACTTCTTCTACAGCAGGGTTATTAATAACATTATCCCAGTGATTAGACATATTTATATATGATGATGCAAATCTTTGAGCCATTATAGACCCAGTCCATCTAGCGTTTGTGCTTCCTTCTGGAATTGAGATCCAATTTCTTCCAGTATATCCATCATCAAGTACTATCCAAGTTATAGGATTACTTCCAGGCTCTGCTAATCTTGCCCAAGAAATATTAATGTCTATATATTGTAAGTTTAATTGATTTCCATTATAATTTAATACACCATCTTGGAAGTCATTTCTATTTAGATAATTTCTAAATAAATTTGTTGCATATCCTTGAGACATATCACTTGTATAAAAGTATGTTTCAAACTTTAGTCTTGGAGTCCAAGTCATTCCTCTATAAGGCTCGGCTCTTCCTATAGACTCAGTAGGTCGACCAACAGTACTATTGTTTAAGGTATCATAAAACTCTACATAAATAGTACCATTTGGTTCTTTCCATAATCTTATAAAACCTAATCTAGGTTGAATTACTATACTATTTCTAGTTACCATGTCTGGAGCGACACCTGAATCTAAAGCTGACTGTGAAGCACCAGCATTAGTAAGAGTTATTTTTGTATAACTCTGAATAGAAGAATTTAATTTTATAAAAGGTCGATGTTCATTTACAATATTTGTTATACCATAAGAAGACTCTCCATCAGAAAAATAAAGAGCTTTATTGAAATAAAAAAGACCATTATACTCTGGAATATAAGGAGTGTCACTTCTTTTAATAAGCTTTTTCATATGTAATTCTCCTTATTGTGAAACAGTTCTGCTTATAGTACAAATTGCACTTATAGAAGTTTCATTTTCATCAGCTGAGCGAAAATCAATCTTATAATCATATCCTCTAATAGTGAAGAATAACTCGAAATAAATGTTTTTGTCAATAGCATCACTAAAAGTGCCTATATCAAAATCGAGACTATTTAATTGTAATTGAGCAAAGTTTGTTTCACTTTTATAACCAGATGAAGTATTATATTCTTCATGAGTTATAGCATTTTGAAGAGTAAAGCTTCTATTATCTAAAGGCTGTATTTTAAGATTAACTTTATTTTCAGGACAATTATAAGTAAAAGTAATTTTAAGAAAATCACTAGTTTCAGCAATAACTATAAAATTATCATTTTTATTTATAGACTCACCTTTAGAAGTAAGTAATACATTTTCTTCTAATAAAACAGTAGAGCTTACTGCTCTAATTGTTCCTTCATCATTTATATATAATTTTTTTGTGCTAGTGCACCAGCCTAATTGAAAAGGATCAATATCTCTAGTTGATGGTTGAGATGTTCCATGTTTGATGATATGCTTCATGGATTAATTAGTTAATTAAAAAAGGCCTCAGCATAGAGGCCTTTATTTTAATCATCATTTAATTGTGAGTCAATAGACTCAAATGAGACACAAAAATCAACTGGTTGTCCAGTCCTTAAATAATCATCACATTCGATATCTTCACCTTCAGGACAAAAACTACCAATATCAGAAACTATTAGATTATAAGCATCAGCAATATTATTCATATCGCCTTCTACTTCTTCAAAAGAAGTGTTTGTTCCATCTAAAACAAAACTTATTGTAATAAGTCCTTCTGCTCTAGTAATTTCAAAATCTCTTGCATGTTCATAGATTTCTTTAATTTCATCAATAACAGAATTTGATATACTTTCTATAAGTCTTTTATTTTGTGCATGGTAAACTTTTCTTCTAAAGTTTTTCTGTAAATCTTCTAATAATATTGTTTTTTTCTTAATCATAGAATAATTAGTTATTCTACATCTTTTCCTTCAACAAAATAATCTATATTATCATCGTCATTATCTGCAAAATATTTATGTCTCAAATCATCTGCAATTCTTTGAGCTTTATCTTTTTTCTTGCATATTGTTACCAAATTTTTATGGTCATCTTCATCAGACTCCCAAACAAGATATACTCTACTTTCCATATAAGCTTCTCCTTAGAGTTATATTAACTTTTAATAAACTAATTCCCCGTGCTGTCCTTCTTTAAATCCTAAAGATTTATAAAATCCGTTAGCAATTTCTTCATTTTTTGGGATAAGTATAATAGATTTATAGTTCTGGTCTTCTTTTAAGTTTTTTAAAGTTTCTATAACTTCAGTACCATAGCCTTTATTTCTCAATCGACTATTAATTTCTAAAAACATTATTTTTAAATTATTTCTTTCTACTTTTAAGGCAATTATTCCTAGTATTTTATTACTTTTAATAATATAATTCCATTGAACTTCGTCATCATCATAAGCTGCATCACATGCAAATTTAGAATATCCAAATAGCTCAATATCACACTCTACAGTAGAGTCCTCTTCAAAGTAAAAATATCTATAATTACTTGTTTTTTCAAAAAATCTATCAAAAATAATATCGCGTTTAGTAGGCTTGAGAATTACCATATATTTAATTAGATAAGTTGTTAAAAGTCAGATTTCTTAAATGTAAAAATTATATCATTAAAAAAGATATTATAATTTATAACAGACCAATTTAATAAGTTTTCTTTATCTAAAAACTCTAAATAATAATTTTCTTTATATAAATTATTTGTTATAAATAATAGCTGATGAATATTAAGTTTATCTAATAAAAGTTTAGCTAATATTTTTTTATTTGCTTTTTTATTAGATAAATAATTTTCTTTTAATATAAAGAAGCCTTTTTCAAATGTAATATTTACGTCTTCACAGTTTTCACCGTCTATAACAACTTTAAAATTATTATGACTTATTTCTTCAAGAGTAAAGTCGTCCCTAATCTCTTCTGATTTTATTTCATTCAAAAGATGAATTATTTGATCTCTGTTCATTTCAGATGATAAAACTAAAGAATTTTTAGGTGATAAAAGCCTTTTAAAAGAATAAGAAATATTTCCATGATAAGAAAAGCTATAGTCAACAGCTATGTCATCAACTAATGCATAACCATTTTCTATAGCTTCAAACTTTTTTGAATAACTTTTTAGTAATGCCTCTACTTCGTATTTTTCCATATATCTTAAGAGATATTAACAAGAGTAGTAGGTATTTTTTTAAGAAATTTTTCTACAGATGTAGAATTATAAAAACGTTCTTGTAAATAGTCTTGAGGAGTTTCATTTCCATCTGCATAAAGCCAACAAAGACCAACAATATCATTTTTAATTTTGCGAGCTTCTTCATACCAATTGGTAAGTTGGTCTGCGTAATCTGAAATAATTACAAGTTTATCATTAGACTGCTTGAGATAGTGTGTACGAACATATTTAATACCTCTATCAATATGTGTACCACCTGTATCTTCAGGACCTTTATAATTTCTAAGAGGATAGTCACCCTCTAAAGCAGTGTCCCACCAAATAATACGAGATTTTGCTCCACATTTTTTAGCAATTTTTCTAACGCATTTAATCATTGCACCAATAGCTTGATCTGCAATAGAACCAGAGCAGTCAACTAAAAGAACAATATTTCCAGGTCTCCAAAGTTGTTCTTCTCTTGATTTACTCATCATAACATTTGAATTGTATTTTTTACGATTATAGTAATATATAGGGTCCTGACGAGTATTTAAAAGAACTTTATTAAAAACTGCTTTTAATAATTCATTCTCTAATGCTTTAGAATTTTTAGCATCTATAATCTGTGTTCTTTTAATTCCTGTTCCAAATGGTGAATAACTAAGTCCATCACTTGAGTCATTACTTAATTCACCCTCTCCGATAGAAGATCCATCTTCATCAAAGTCTGACTCAGCTGCTTCAGCAGCTTGAAGAAGTTTATTCATTGCCTCTTCATCCATGTCTTGAACTTCTTTTTCAAGCTTATCTAAATCTTCGAGTGTAAGTTTTCCTGGAGATTGTGTAGTACTTTTTTCATTACCGTTAGCACTATCATTAGATGGGCTTTCTCCTTGGTTATTACCTGAGCCATCACTATCATTACTCTCAGATCCTCCTGATTGAGGCTGGTCTGTAAATTTTAATTTTTTGAAAAAGTTCTCAGGGTCTCTTATCATCAAATCGATATATTGTGTAAACTGTAACTTAAGTGGAAATCCTACATCTTCAGGCCAAAGTCCTTTTGCGATTTTAATAGTAGGATCTGCATTTTTAGCATTTAGACTTGATTGATAACTCTCTAAAGAAATATTATCATCTTCCAATAAGATTTTCATGTAGTCATTTTCAAATCTCTGCTGATGAGCTTCAAATTCTTCTGTAGTAAAAAGCTTTGAATTAACTTCATAATCCATCGCATAGTTGATAATTATTTTTGAAACTTTATTAATGTAAATGTCTTGAATTTCTTTTTCAGAAAGTTTAACATTATCATCTGTTTCAATAAGTTTTCTAATACGAGGCCAAGCAAACTTCATTTTCATTTTGAATGTTGAGTCATTGAATGTATTAGATTGTAAATGGCCAAAAATAATATGACCTTCTTCATGTAAGAGAAGACCATCTTTAGATGCATCATATTGTGGATTTACATAAATATTGTATGTTCCACTCAATCCAAAGTTTTTTGAGCGAGTGGCGTAGGCAGGTATATCTTGGGTACTTTTTGTAAAGTTAAGCATTTTATGAGGCATGTGAGAAATAATATTACTTACTTCATCAAATGTCGCAGGTTTTTGTGCCTCAGGAGCTTTATATTTTTTAATATAATCATCATAGATCTTTTGCTTTTCTTTTTTCAAAGACTTGTCCATATTATACCTCTATAATATGATTATACTAAAAAAATTAAGTTTATTCTATTTTGTTTTAATATATTTTATTCTACCAAAACCATAATTTATAAAATGCTGTTTTCCGCTTATTTTTTCGCAATTAGAATAAATAACAAAAGGTTTATCCGTCCAGAATTGGATAAACCTTAATATAGGATTTATAATGCATTTTAGTGGAGTCTTATGCATCCAACAATTATATTCGATATTATATACGAAATACTTGTCTTTATTGCCCATTATTATTTTTTTCTTTCCATTCAGAATATGTTAAAAGTGTACCATCTGCTTCATAGATTGGAAGTAAAATATCGCCTAAATATGCGTGAGCACCAGTTATTTTATTTTTATAATAAAGAACATCTGTATTAGTTTCCCAATAAACATCTTTTCCTATTGGTCTTAAATTCCAAAGACTATTTGTATTATCATATTCATTTTCAACATAATCTAAAAATGAGTTTGTGGCATTCTTAGCTTCTTCAAGAGCTCTTGTATCACAGCTAAAAATTACAAAAGATAAACAACATAATAAAATAAATAACTTTTTCATAAAAACTCCTAGTCTCTTTCTTCAAGAAATCTTTTAGATAAAAATTCATCAGCTTCTTTAATTATTTTCCAAATAAGATTTACATCTTTTTCATTAACGTAATCGAACAATCTTGAACCAACTGACCTAAACTCATATCCTTCATCATCTCTGTTCCAAATACCAATAGTAAAACAATTATTATTAAATCCATTTTCAAAGCATACTAATTCAAGTGGAACATTCTTTGGAGCTGCTCCTAAATATGAGCATGGGCAAATTTTATAACAGTATTTACAACCATAAGGTGAAGAATACTGCCAGTCAAAAACCTCTTTAACATGTTTAATTTCTTCACCTTCATAAGGATGATTTTTATAATAGTTTTCTGTTATATCATAAATAATACATCCTTCTTTATCATATTCTTTTCTAATTGCGTCAATTAAAGCAGCTTGTGTTGTAATTTTTATTTTATTAGGAGAACGATAAATTCCTTTAGTTCTCCAATCCCAATCTTTAGGCTCATCAAAGGGCTCATACCAAACTATGTAATCTTTTGAAAATACCATTTTTCTAAGTTCATCAAGTGAAGATGTACCATTTGGACAAATCATGTATAAATCTCCTTTAATGGCATATTAACGTCTAATGGTTTTCCTTCTTTTACAGAGTCTAAATAACACATTGTGATATAAGTATCTGTTTCTTCATCTGAAAGTTCTAACTGTGACTGAGTATCTATAAAAAGGCCTTTAGTAATTTTTAAACCACAATTTAATTCAATAGAGTTGAGTCTTTCTTCTTCAATTTCATTAGATCTAAACTTAGCATATTCATTTGCAGTTTCATTAAGAAATTGCAAAGTTCGAAGAAGACTATTTTTTACATTTTCACTTTTAGTATTAAAAAGCTTTTTCGTAGTATCATAAATGAGGTCATTACATTTTTTAAGCATTTTAGATGTTTCAGTCTCTGTATAATTCATAATACTCCAATTTCACATTTTATTTTAATATAAGCTATAGCCTCTTCAGTAGAGAGGCTATAGTCATGTTCTATTTTAGAAACTTCTTCACAAGTACAAACTTTTATAGAGGCAGATTTTGATCCCTGAGGAAAGTAAGTGATATATACTACTGAAACTTTAGAGTTAGCCATTATATCCTGAGTATGAAAGAACGTGAACTGTCACACCATCAATTGTGCGTGAGTCATAATCAGACTCATCATAATCACTACCATAAGTGTCAATATTGTCTTTATCTCTTAAGAAGCTTACTGCCCAATTAAACTCTTCTTCAGTGCAGCCATAAGACTCAGCAGAAGGAGTACTATAGTCTTCATCATCATCGTCATCGTCTTCATCATAGTCATGTTCTTTAAGTCTATCAAGATCTGGAATCATCTTTTCAAGAAGTTTTACCATCTTTTTTGGGTCAATTGCTTCTGTTTCAGCAATAGAGTCTTTTTGGTATTGGATACGTTCTTTAATTTGCTCAAGAAATTCGCGAAGTTTAATTTTAAGCTCTGAACCTGAAAGACGTTTCCATTCCCATCCAGCAATAGTTCTTTTATCTTCTTCAGTCCAATCACCAGTATCTACATCAACAAGCTTTTCACACTTCTCTAATTTCTGTTTATAATCTTCAATATTAGCATTAGAATACTTATTATCTTCTGCAATTTTTTCTTGAATAAACTGTGGTGTTATTTCTACGTAATCTTGATAATCAATTACTGCTTTACCATTTTTAATATTATTGTACTCTTTATCAGAAAGAATTGTTACACAGTGCACTGATGATGAGTTGGTCTCAAATACATTTCTACGAATTGTTTTCATTTATTACTCCTTAACAACTAATGTCATGCTCAGCTCTATAATAAGAGCCACAATTTTCAAAATCACTAATAGAAACATTTTCATCTTCAAAATCCAAATTAAAAGATAAAAAGTTTATATTGCTGTCCCAACAAATAGCTCTAAAAATCCATGCCATAATCCATTCAGGACTATGTGTTTTATTGTAATCATCTTCAGACTCAACTCTGGTAATTGCTCCATTATAAACTTCTGACAGCTTAAATGTGGGCTTTTTCTCTTCAAAGAAAATTAACTTTTTAAAGAAGTTGACATCTTGAATAAGAGACTCAAAAGCTTCCCACATTCCTTCAAAGTATGACTCCATATTATCTTTAAAATGTTCAATATTCGCACATTTAGGATATTCAAGAAGAAATTCTTCATGTAATTCGTTGATAGGAATTAAATCATAGTTATGAATAACAGCAGAAGTTTCACAATACTCTTCAACATTATTATAGACATTATGCACTACAGACTTCTGTTCTTTTATAGCATCATAAACAGAAGGTTTCATAATAGTAACACAATGACAACTTGAGCTGTTTGTTTCAAAAGTATTTCTTCTTATTGTTTTCATACTAGCAGCATACCTCAGAGCAAACTGATACAATAGGACCTTCAATCTCAGCCAAGCCAACTAAGCTTTCTTCTGCTGAGAAAGGCTCACTTTCTCCATCAGGTTCATATACATAGATACGAGTTCCATTATAAACACCTTCTTCAAGAAGTTCATGAACTTCCCAATCATCAATATCACCAAATGAGCCTTCATTTACAAGACAATTTTCAAGATCTTTAGCAGTAAATCCACCATCAAGAAGCTTCTTAGCTGTTTCCATGTAGTTTTCATCTTTATCTTCAATGTCTGGATTTTCATACCATTCTTTAATATCACTTAAAACATTTTCAAATGACTTAAAAGCTTTGTCTGGTACGACGTTTACTTCACCGCTTTCATCATCACTGTAAAAGAAATCAAAAACACAAATTACCTTATGAGCTTTATATTCTTCCAACTTTTTCTGACCACAAATAGTAGCTACGTGGGCTGATGAGCTATTTGTTTCAAATGTTCCAAATCTTACTGTTTTCATGTTTAACACTCCACTTCTGTTGAAATAATTGAAATAGGACCTTTAATACCTTTTGGAGAAGTTATCTCATCAGCATCTAAAGGTGATTTATAATTTCCATAGATAAATACTTCAGGTACATTAAATGCATCTTCCAAAGTATCTAACATATCATATGAGTCCATATCATCATCCTCATCAAAGATGATAGCCTTAAACTTATCAAAGTTAAAGTCTTCCAACTCCAAAACCTGCTTTATAGACCATTTGTCACTATCTTTATTAGCTTCACAATATCTAACAACTTTATCAAAAGCATCTTCAATAGAAACAAAGCGATCATCAGGAATAGTAATCTCTCTTACTCCATAATCACTATCAATTCTTACATCTGATAAAGCAATGACTCTACGCTCTTTGAACTCTTTTAATTTATTCCGACCACAAATTACCAAACAATGACAAGACGAACTGTTTGTCTCAAAAGTATTTAAGCGAATAGTTTTCATAAAAACTCCTTTTTAATCACAATATCCTGAATATGACAAAGCATAAACTTTATCACCATGAGGTGTTACAATTTCATCAATATCAGACTCTTCATAGCCATATCCCCAAGTGTCCCAAATCCAAATATTTCCAGAGTCTTCCATAATTTCCTTAATAAAGGAAATCATTTCTTCAGTAAATGACTCATCAAACTCTTTTTCAAAGTCATTAAAATAATAACCTCTTACGTCTTCATTATTTCGTACATAAGAAATAAGCCAAGCAAAAAGCTGTTTAAGCTGCTCATCTGTAATTCCATTATACTTTTGGTTTTTTGAAATCCAATCTTTCCAACGTTTTATTGACCAAAAGCCACCATAGCTATCATAATATTCTAGTCCATCCTTAAAGTCTTTAATATCTTTCTCATTAAAGAGAGATACTGAATGCTCGCTTGATGAGTTAGTTTCAAATGTGCCAAATCTAATAGTCTTCATCTATATTATTCTCCTTTTCTCATTCGTAATTCCACCACATAATATTTACTTCAGCATCTTGTGATGGAGGGACATTAGCCATTAATTGTGAATAATTCATAAACTTTCCAAATAATTCATCTTGTGAGAGCTCTTCTTTATTCAATGCTACCTTAAATTGATACTCATTTTCATAGTGGTCAACATGAAAATTAATATTCTTATACCGCTCATTATATTCATCAACATGACTTTCCCAAAGTTCCCAAGCTTCCTTTATTGTCATTATTTCATATTTGTCATCAGTTTGGTATTCACCTGTATCTGGAAAATGAATTACCAAATCAAACTGATTTTCAAACATTTTTTGCAGCTCTTCTTTTTTTATAAGAGTTAAAACATGACAAGCTGAAGAGTTCGTTTCAAAAGTATTACATCTAATTGTATTCATAAAGTTAATTATCCCTTATGTCAATATTAACTTCAATAAGTTGGTCATCTGCCCATCCATCACTGTAGAACTCAAGTTTATCAACTTTTCTTCCCCAATTAGAAGTAGACCAGTATACTTGAGAATTATCTTGACTTGAAGAATAAGTATTTTTAAGATTTTCAATTGTCATTATAGGACAGCCTAATTCATCAAAAACATGATAGATAAATGAACGAAGAATAATTTTTGAAAAATATTTAGGATTATCATAATCATCGTCTAATGCAAACTTAAACATATCTTTATCAAAGTTTTCAATAAAGTACTTTTTAAATTTATCATAATCCTTATTAACTACTTCGTTGTTATGACACCATGGAAGCTCATAAACATCTACTCCAAAATCATTAAATGATGAAGAATAATAGTCATGGCATTGAGTCTCTTCAACAACATTTGTATTTTTTATAGCATTATTAAAAACTTCAAAAAGCTCATCAAAATTTAAAAATGCTTCTTTTTTAGGATCATTCCAACTTGCATTTCTATTATAGAAATACCATCTTTTTCCTTCATTAAACTCGTCAATTTGTTTTTTAGTTGCCTTAAGAGTAATTGTGTGACAACTTGATGAGTTTGTTTCAAATGTCCCTGGTCTAATTGTTTTCATTTTTGACTCCTTTAATTCTATCCATTAAAGCACTTTCAAATAGTCCTACTATGTGATAAGCAATTGCATCTTCTGGTATATTTTCAGTATCTGCTGCTTTTAATATTTTTGTGTAACGCTTAACTGCTTTTTCTGCAAGGTCTAAAGCTGGCTCAAAAAGCATTTTATAATAAGCTAATCCACGTTCAGCGTCTTCTCTAGAAGAGATTTCTTTTTTAAGAGATTTGATTACATCTTTTTCAAGAGAAGTAAACTCATCTTCCATTATTTATCCTCGATATTCCACTTCCAAGAATATCTACCATCTTCATCACCATTGTTATCATAATCCCAATTCTGACACTCACCTACAAAGTAAGAGCCACATGTCTCTGAGTCATCATCTAGTGAGTTTGATACTTCTCTAAACTCATTGATAACACCCCAATCAGACTCAGTCCATTTCCAATCAACTGAACAATCATTTACAATTTCAAGAGAACCATCATTTCCTTTACTATGGTCAATTGCCCAAAAGATTGATTTTACATCTGAGCCAGTCAAGAAAACATCTGAGTCACGCTCATAAGTAACTTTTCCATCTTTAAAACGTCTTTCAAGACTTGCCTTGAATTGATATTTAGGATTAATAAACTCTGACCATTCAACAAAAGTTTTCAACTGTTTTCTGGCAATAGTAATCTGAAATTCATACTTTTTATTTAAGCAATGAAAATTAACAATTACATTTTCATAATCTTTAACATAAGATTTGCGCCATTCCTGATACTGGCTCGAAAGATTTTTAGCACTTAAAAACTTTTTAAGTAATTCAATTTCACTAATCTCCATGTTAGACCTCTATTAGATTATACTAAAATTGATTATACTTTTTCAACTTTTTATCAGCTTGAGCATATTTATTATGTTTATATTTTTTGGCTGTGTCTTCTTCATTATCTACACTACAAATTATCCAAAAGAATATAACAAAAATAAATGTTATTAACAAAAAAATTGTTACAAAGGCAATCATATCAACCTCTCACATCAAGAGAATAATTATTTTTAATTACAAAATCAAATAAACTTAGATCATAACTCGGAGCAGCTTTATCACGCTGATTTACTTCTTTTGTATAAAGATTATCACGAATTGCTACATACTTTTTTCGCAAAAATTCCTTACAAGGAACCATCAATATTTTAATGTCACACATCTTAAAATAATGTGTTTCAGGAAGTAAAATCCAATCGAAAATAAAGTTTTTAGAGATATCTTTGAGTTTATCATCGATAATCTCTTTCATCTTGTCCCACATCAAAATTGTAACCATTTTTACTTCAAGTGTTTTATTTTGATTATTAAAAATAAAGTTTGCTAATTCTTTTCGGTCAGTAGAAGACGCTTCGATATCAAGTTTTCGTTTTATTAAGTCTTGAACTTCTTTATCATCTAATGTTTGATGCGCAATAGAGTCAAAGTCAATATATTCGAAGTTGTCTCCAAACTTTTTAATCAGTTTAGAGAGACTACTTTTTCCAGAACCACTTTTACCTGTTATTCCAATTATCATCTTTTAACAACTCCTTTGATTTATAAGGAAGATATTGATCTACAGGAACTCCATTCTTCATAAATGTATAAATCATAGTAGAGGAAATTTCTGAAAATCGAGCTCTAAAATAAATGGTCTCTATTTCATCATTTTCGAATTTTGCATATTCATTATTATACTGAGCTAAAGCTTCTTCGTAGTTATAATCCATGTTATTTCTAATACCACGGATAATATAACTACAATATTGCTCATGAGCTATTCTTGCAGGAAGTGTATCATTTGAAATGATAATACCAACTCTATCTCTGTAAGGTTTATTTTTAAGAGCTAACTCAATGCATTTTTTACAAATCTTAGGATCAAAGCGACGCTTTTTCATTGGATTTTGAGAAATTACAATAACAATCTCATCAAATACATTGATTGCTTTTTCTAAGACTGAAAGATGTCCATTTGTAAATGGGTCAAAACTTCCAGGATATAAAGCTCTTACAAGATCTTTTGGCATACATTACCATCCCTGAGTAGAACGCTTAAATACTGTTTCAATTGGCTCGTCATATGAAAAAGAGAAACGTTTGTCTAATGCAGCTGTAGACATACGAGCGCATTTAGCACCACCAACAAGGTCGATATACATTGTAGAACATGTGATATTTCCATCATTGTCCTTTACATCTGTATCTGAACCCTGGAACAAAGTATTCCATTCATCATCAGTGATACCCAAAACTTCTTTTGGAGCAAGCTGCTCAATTCCAAGACAATCAAAAGACATAAGCTTTACAGTTTCAGAAACTGTTTTCATATTGTCCTTCAACCAATCAATATTTTTCTGAACAGCATCTGAGAAATAATCATTTCCACGGCGAAGATGCTTATAACCGAGAATAAGAATTTTTCTACCTTTAAGGTGCTCCAAATCTTTCTCAGTTAAAATACCTGCAATTGTGTGAATTACAACATTTTCTCCAAGCTGGTCAACACATTTCCAAAACTCTCCATCTTTTGAATTTACAAGTGAAATACCAATACCATGAACAAGTCCATCATCAACCCACTTTTTAATTTTTTCAAAGTTTGGCTTAATATGAATTTGATTAATAGTAACATTTGAAAGAATGTGTTTTGCTTTATTTACAGCAAGGAAGATTTCAAATTCTTCTGGATTAGACTCAAAAATATTACCACCACCAATAGCCATCTCTGTACCAGCATGGAGTGACTTATAAAATGGAGTCATTTCTCCAGTGTAGTAAAGTCTTCCATCTTTCTTTACAGTAGAAAAATTGTTATTTTTGAAAATCATCTCTGTAAGAGATGGAACTTCACCATCTTTTGTTGAACCTTCATGGCAATAAGGACAACCTGCATTGCAGCGATTATTGATATGAATATCAAAGTTTTCAGGGAAGTCATAAGTAAAATGGTCAGCATCTGGATTAAATGTTTCTTTAATCTTTGTACCATCATCACCAATAATTACTTTGTGATTTCCATTCTTGTAAGTTGCAAGTATTTTAAGCATCTTTCTTTACCTCGTTATTTTTGCGGAGCTGAATAACTCTTTCAGCTGCCTGTTTTAATATTGATTTTTTAGAAATAACTTTTCCAGTTACTCCATGTTTATAAGCTTTAATAAGCTCACGAGCAAAAGCAGCATTTGCTGCTTCAATACCTTTATCTAAGAATATACCTGAAGAAACAAATTCCATCAATTCTGGACCTGTAAAAGCTTTAGGATATTCAATTTTTTTGAAAAATGATAATAAAGGATAGTCCATTAACTTATCAAAATCATTATAATCATTTGGGACATCTGTACAATCAGCTTCAAGTAATTTTAAAAGTCCATCAAACTCATGACTGTACATAAAATTCCAAATCTTTTCCGGATGTTTAGTTTCTATAATTTTATGCATATCCATGTGGTAACGAATATAATGCATAATTAACTTTAGCTCATGATTTGTAAGTTTCCAATTTTCCTTTAAGAAAGGTTCACAAATCTCAACTGAAGCAATCTCATGATCTAAAGCGTGGCCAGTATCATCCTGACAAACAGATTTTCCAACATCATGAAAAAGAGCTGCAGCACGTAATTCAAAATTATCAGTAATATCACACATTTTATGGAATGTAACTAATGTATGAGCAAGATTATTAGATGTTGTATGATACTTTGAATAAGTTGGCTGATACTCTAAATCATAGAGCTCTTTTGGAAAAATCTTATCAAACATTCTCATAGAAATATTTGCCATAAGATTTATAATTACTGAAGCATTTTTTCCAGAAATAAGTTTTCGTAATTCTTTACCAACTCTTTCACCGCTAACTCTTCGATTGAAAGATAATACAAAAGCTGGGTCATCAATTAGAGTTTTAATTTCTTTAATATCTTCTGCAAAAGTAAAGAAACCACCGTCTTTTCGAGTAAGAGTAGCAGCAAATCTGAAATATCTCAAAATACGAAGATTATCTTCTTTACAGCGGTCATACATAGAACCAATAAAGCGGATAAAACCATATTTAATATCATTTTCACCTAAACCAGTAGGATCATAGATATTGCCATATTTATCCTGGTAAAGAGCATTAATTGTGAAGTCTCTACGTTCTGCATCTTCAATAACAGTATCTGCATAAGTAACTTCTGCATGGCGTCCATCACATTCTCTATCTTTACGAAAAGTAGCAATTTCAATATTTTCGCCATCAATGTTAATTACAACAATACCAAATGACTCAGATTTAATATCAATAATTTTTGGGAATATTCTGTGAATATCATCTGGACGAGCATTAGTAACAACATCATAGTCATGAGGTTCTTTACCTAAGAGTTCGTCACGAACACAGCCACCTACAAAATAAGCTTTAAAACCTGCTTTTTCGAGTGGTATGAGAACTTCATTAATAATTTTCTGCTTGTCCATATTTACCTCTTATTATAGATAATACTTTTTTATAAGAGGTTTTTCAATAATTAGACTCGATTTGTTGCTTTAGCATAGCACTGCCAGCAAAGACAACGATATGATGAACCATTATCTACATTGATTTCATCTTTCTTAAAATGATTACCTATAAAATGTGAATAATTTGCTGGGGCTCCGCATTCCATACAAACTGCATTTGCTTTTATAATATCGTCCATATATGGAAGTACATTTTCAGCTTCCTTAAATAATTTACAGTTTGCATCTGAAATAAGTCCAGCTAGATAAACATCTGGAATTTCTAGTTCATTTACTTTATTTAAAAACTTTTCAATATCTTGAAACTTAATCATAAAATATTCATCAATAAAAATTGATGAATAACCGACTTTTGTATCAGCTAAAAAATTTGTTACTTCTGATATATCATTTACTTCAATTATATCAACAAGATTATCACTAATAAGCTCATCCAAATGTTTAGAGACAAAAGATTGATGTGATTTATTTTCTCGTGTGTCCTTAAAAGGATGTACGTACAAAACACTTTTATGAGCTAAAACTCTTTTTTCAAGTTCATCTACTAATCTTCTAGTTTTACCACTAAACATACCACCTGTTAATAAAGTCATTTTTGTAAATTTTTCTGCCATAATAAAAATATTAACTAAACGAGACTAATTATTACATGATAAATCAAGAGTATGCCATTATGGATGATAGTCATTATATTCCTGATCCAGGACAAATAGACTATTATGTTACAGATATTGAAATACTTCCTAAAAAAGATGGAAGTCAAGGTGTCTCAATTTATGATAAAGGTACTTTAGTAGCTCATGTTGAGGGAAAAAGTAATAATGACCAATTAACAGTATATAAAGAAGACGGCACAGTTTACATCAACTTAGATGATGAAAAAATTATGCCTCGTGTTTTCGAAGGTGAAGGTATTGTTATTGGAAGAGAAATAAATACTAATAGAGCATTTATTTCTATTGATAAAGATTACATTAAAAAAGTAACAAAATTAAAAGGCCGTAATGGTATTATAGTTACAGAAAATGATGACGATTCTAAATGGATTGAAATAAATGATCGTTACATTGATAATGGACATAGTTGGGATAATCCACTATTTAGTGATGCAGATTATTAATTAAAAGGAGAAATAAAATGAAAAGAATTACAAAGCATGGTGTTCAAAAACCTTTAAACACTCAACTTCTTCCTTATCAGGAAGGATATGCTACTGGTCCACATAAATATGGACTAGAAAAAAATGGTAAAGAACTTTACATCAATGATGATGGTGAAATTCGTGCCGTAACAGATGGTTATTTGCATGAAGAGTTTATCAATTATGCTCAGCCTACTGATGCTAATGGTAATATTGTAGATGCAGATGACGAGAATGCAAATACTCAATACTCAAAGTATACTGGAGACGCTCAGTTATATGGTCTTGCTACAAATCCTCAAGTAAGTAAGTCACCTCTTTATGATGAGAATGGAAAAGTATGGGCTCATAGAGTTGCTGTTAAAACTAGAGTAATTAACACAAAAGAACATAAATTTCAAGATCAGACCTACTTTGTAAATTCTTTTGATGCAAATTATCTTGAAGTAATTAAGAACTCAGTTGAACAAAAAGGTCTCTATGTAGTTGCAAATCGTGAAGAAATGTATGCTAAAATGGATGAACTTTCTACAGCTAAAACTCTTGAAGATGGTATTCAGTTCATTGTTCAGCATGATGAAGGTGGAGAAGACATTGTAAGTGACGGCAATAGCGGAAATGCAGATACAAATCTTTATGTAGTATCTATTTGCTCAAATCCAGAAGCAGATCATGATGGCTCTGATCGTGAGCATGTTTATAAAGCATATGCTCAAGAAAGAGTTGCTACAGAAGATAGTGAAACTGGTGATATAGAATATGAAGAAAGAGAGTATTACGTTTGTGCAAAATATGTAATGCATATGAATTATCAGTTCCACGACCCAGTGCTTGCTAATGAGGACGGTGGAGCTCCAGAAACTAATGGTTTAGGTCTTTATGTAGGTGTTAAAGATGAAACTGCTAATACTATTCAGTTAGGTCTTAATGCTACAACAACAGATGATATTAAAACATCTATTGAAGATGCAACTACTATTGATGAGAAAAAGTTTGGTGAAAAGCTTGTAAACGAAAATAATATTCCAGACGCAGTATTAGATACTGTTGAGAATAATGCTAGCTATACAAACTATTTCAAAGTTCATAATAAAACCTTAAATGCTGATGGTTCTATTACTGAAAACTTTAGCTATATTGATTTCAATGACTTTATCTTAGATGAAGGAACTTGGGATAACTAATAAGTAATAGCTTAAAAATTAAAAAGCCGCTGAAAAGCGGCTTTATTTTTTATTGAAAATCAAAGTATTTTTTATCTAATAATTCACCTTCAGCTTCTTTATATCCCCAAGTCCAAATCTTAAATTCTGATTTATTTATTAAAGGGTCATAAGGACATTCATTTATATCGTTGAAAAAAGCATTATAACCATCTTTATAAATGGCATTTTCTTCAGGTGTGAGATTCTCTTTTAATAGACTTTCAAACAATATAAACTTTTCCATATTTAAAAACTCTAAAAAGTGGTCACTGTTAAATTATATTTAAAGATGACCACTTTCTCGACTTTTTCAAAGTCTCCAAAGAGTCTTTTTCACTCCACGGAGTTCAAAAGTTGACCGACCACGGCTTGCCTTAGGTCGCTTACTGTGTTGATATAAAAAAGAAAAAGGACTTATTTTAATTTTAAAATAATTACTTCGTCTTTTAAATAACCATATTTTTCTAAGTTTTCTGTAATTTTTTCTACTTCAAACTTATTTTCTTTTAAAGAATTTATACATTCATCAATTTTGTCTTTACTAAAGACTGCTACTCCTTCATCTAAAATATCATATTCATAGAACTTAAGAAATGATAAAGCTTCAGGAATTTTAATCTTATATGGTCTTGATCCATTATCAGGTGTAACTTTTACTGCATCTTCTACAGGAATATAAACTAAATCAGGCCCATGTGAAACATTATACTCTTTATTTATATCATCTAATTTACCCATTTGTTTAAGTACTTCAACAGATTTAACAGCTACATCTTTTTCGAGTGAAGTTAAATGTGGATCTTTAGAACCATTTTTAATAGCAATGTCTTTATTACCAAGGGCATCATGTGTTTTTTGTGAGTATAGTGAGTCTTGAACTGCAAAAGCTTTTCCGTTATCTAATTCAATTGCTCTTTCTTTTAAAGTTTCTTCAGGCTCAGGTAATGACTTAATATAAGCTAGTACATCTTCAACATCAAAATTAAATGCCTCTTCATTAATAAACTCTTTTAAAGTCATAGTTTCTTCACCCATACCATAATCCATTCCGCCATCGTCATCATCAAAAGAGCTTCTGCCACCTTGATATGAACAAAGCTCATCATAATAATCTTGAGCTTCTCCTTCATAAAAGAAATAATAATACTCAGTGCTACCACCAAAAGGATTATCTTTAGTTACAGTGTATATAGTTATTTCTTCATCAGATAGTTTATTCATTAAATCTAAAATTGAATGAAACTTTTCTGCTAATTCTGGATATAATCTAAGTCCTTTATCTGTATCATAATGGTCATCTACCATTTTAAAACAATGTTCATTTTCATCATAAAAGACTGTTTCAAAGCCTTCTTCATAAAAGTTATTAGCCATAGATTATTTAGTAAATATTTATAAATAATAAAAGCGGCTTATAAGCCGCTTTATTTTAGTCAAGATGATCTTCTTGATAACCTTTAGCTATTTGCGTGTCTGTAAGACTTTCAAGATAAATAACTCCATAGCCAGATTTGTCAGCTACATAATTTTTACCTTCTTTAATACGACGAGTGATAGCTTCACCAGTTGGATAAACACGCTTTGTAAAAGCATCTGGCTGATCAATTTTAGGTGTTACAATTGGATGAAAACAATCACCACCAATCTGTTTCTTTTCAATTTCTGAAAGTGTAATAGACTTAGCAGTCTGCTTAGTTACTACATAGAAATTATAAATTTCCATACTGTAGCCATAATGTCCTACAAGGATATTTCCAATTTTAACCATAGTTATTACCTCTTGTATAGATAATACAATTTTTATATAAAAAGTTTAAATTGGTTCGCCTTTTAGTAAGAATAAATTATTCTTTACTTTCTTAAGATATAACATGGATGAAGAAGGGATGTTATTATTCATTACAGAACCTATGCCACAGTTATAAGCTAAAATTATATCATCTTGAACTTTTAAGTTATTGCTTAAATATTTTATATGTGATATTGCAATAAAAGTATTATGTTTCCAATTAAATGGGTCTAATTCAACATTATCAAACCAATAATTATCTTTAAAAGTCGTCCATAAATATTTGTCATTCAACTGAAATAAGCCACAATCAACTGTAGAGTTTTCATTTTTATTTATAACTTCTGGGTTAAACTCTGGATTCTCTACCATTAGAATAGCAACTACTAAATCAGGGTTTATATCATTTTTTTCAGATAATTCACAGATATAATCTGATATTTCTTTTTTAAGAAAACCATACTTATGTGGTAATTCTTCATGTTCTTCTTCAGAAACAGTTAGGTCAATTGCTATTCTTTCCATAGTTTTAAGTTTTCCAATATTGTAAAATACAATACAAGCAATAAGACAGATGATAGCAGATACTATTTCTGCAATAAGCCATTTGATATCAAGCTTTGTTTTCACGCTCTATATTCCTCCTTATAAAGGTTATCTCAGAGCTATTTCTCTTAATTTTAATTCCCAATTTTCCTCAGGATTATAGCTAATAACAGAATGTGTTGCAATACGATACCACCAGTAAAAATGTTCATTCTTGTCAATAGGGTTGCCATTTAAAGGATTTTGATAATCATCCATTCTTCTATGGACCCATCTCACTAAGCATACAACGTTATTGGGATTATAAATATGCTCTGGTTCTTCCGATGCAGCAAAAATATGTGCATGGTCAATTTGCATTTGATTTCCAGGTTTACAAAGATAAGACTCCTTCATAGATAAACACATTTTAAACGAGTCTTGTAACCTATCTCTTTGGTCTACAATTTTTTTACAATTTTTCCAAAAAGGATCATCATTAGACCTTCGACCAAACTCTACTTTATTTGCCATAATAATAAATTTAGTAGTTAATATATTAACTAAGGAGTCTCAAAATGCCACCTAAAAATTATTATAATATAAATAAAGAATTTAAAGCTGACACATTTATTGTAATAGACGGTAGTAAATTAAAAGACCAAGCTTGTAAAGAAATAGAAAATAGTTTTAATCTAACAAAAGAAGAAGCTGAAAATTATTATGAGATGATAAAAGATGATGATAGTAATGCTCTTATTGAAGATGTTCGTAATAAATTATCAGTAAAAGTTGAGCCAGTAGGTTTTACTCTTAGTTATAAGACAATTAAGAGAAAAAATTAATGACTATTCTATTATAAAATAGTATAATCTATATATGATTATAGATTTAACAGAAATGATGTATGAGTCTCAAGAAAGAGAGCGTGCTTTAGATGAGTTTGTTTTTTGGATAAGATATCTTCCTATTTTAGATCATCTTTTAGATAAGCAAATTGAGTCTATAAAAGAATATATCATGCAAAATCCTTTTAAATTTGTGAAAACAGAATAATGGTAGAAGCAGTTTGTAAAAGTTTTAATCATTTAAATGATAATCCTGAAAGATCTTTTTCAGAGAAAAAAGACAAAAATAAAAAGCAGTCTCAACAAATAGACGATTTTCCAGAAATTACGGTCCTTAATAAACAAAAGAAGTTTGAAGAACAATTAGAACTTATACATAAAATTCAAGAACTTGAAAAGCGAGACTGTAAAGCCGCAGAATACTTAAAAAGAAATATTGATAGGTCTTTCCATATGATAAATATTACAGTCCCAGATGATATTATCATAAGTAAACGACCTAAATCAGAAATTGATATTTTAGCTTAAAATATAGTTAATATCTCTAATAAGGAGTATTATATGAAACTAAAAGTAGTAAATCTTTTACCTATTGCATATAGTATTGAAAAATGCACTTTAGATGGAGAAGAGTACTCAACAGGATTTATGTCTTTCTTTAAGAAAGATGATAAGTTTTGTGTAGACATTAATATGGAAGGAATGAAATTTCAGACATTTGAATATTCTTTGGACGCTTTAATTAATAAAATAAATGACCATATAGATTTTGGTCGTATTTATGCTAAAACTGTGGAAAATATAAAATGACTATAGCTGTAGATTATGATGGTACAATTATTGAGGATGGAGCATATCCTTATTCTGGAAAAATAAAACCTTATGCAGCTTTAGTACTAAAATGGCTTAAAGACCAAGGTCATCAACTTATATTATGGACATGCAGAGAAGAAGTAGCTCTAGATAGAGCTTTAGAGTTATGCAGTTTTTATGGCATAGAATTTGATGCAGTAAATTCAAATATCCACTCTTTTAATTCACGTAAAGTTGTTGCATCAGTATATATTGATGACTCAGCTTGGCCACATATAACTATTGACTGGAAGCATATAGGCAGATCATTTGGTATGGGAGAAAAAGACTTTGATAAATAATGAAGAATTAAGAAAGAAAATTATTGACTCTTATGATAGTCAACTAAAAGACATTTTTACAGAAGAGGAAGTTCTAGCTATTTTAGATGCTCTTAAAGCACCAACATTGGCAACAACTGGCTTTTGGCCATCAATAAATACTAATACAAAAGGTATATTTGACCCAAATGGAGTTCATCTTTACAATAATAATGATATGTTTAGAGTTCATCCAGAGTCTGAACCTATTTATAAGGTTGATCCAGTTTTATCTAATTCAGTTACAGATAATCAATGTGAGAACTAACTCATGGAAAGAGATTATTTAGATATAGCATACATTTTAAGATTTCTTATTAGTTGGAGACCTAAAAAATGAATGAAGAATTAAGAAAAAGAATATTAAACAGTGTTGATTTTCTTTTAGAGAGATTTACTGAAGAAGAAGTTTTAACAATTTTAGACGCTCTCAAAAATACACAATCTGAACCATCATTGATATTTCCAACAAATAATCCAATTTTTGGTCAAACAATAACAACATCATCTTCTACAGATTAAGAGTACTAATTATTATATGAATAATGATGATTTTCCAATCCTTGTTCCAGAGGATGATGGTTTTGCTATTTATGTTAATAATGAAAAAGTAGACTGGTATGAAAATGAAGCTGATGCTGAAGGCGTTGCACTTTCAATGATGGATAAAGAATTGAATGATGAAAGCTTCTTTGAAAGACCAATAGAAGATGATATTCCTTTTAATGAAAGTAAAGCTTATTGGAATAATTTTTTTGATAGACTTACAGAGTCTGCTTCAAAAACTAATCAATAGATAAATAAAAAAGCTCCTCAAAAGAGGAGCTCTATTTTTAAAAAATTATTAAATTTTAAGTTTTATTTTACCATCACTTAAAGCGTTTATTAACATATTTTCATCATAAAAATTATCTTTACTGTACATTTGTACAGGTCCACTAAAAACATAAAGTTTTTCATTAGCAGAATAATCATCTTCACTATTTTCATCAAATCTTGCGTATTTTAAGTTATTTATATCTTCAATGGATATAAGACGCACCCAACGACCATCTCCCCATGGTGTAGTTTGAACATACATACATATTTTACCATTATACTCTTCTTTCTCGAAAAGTGTTTCTACCTGTTCAATATTAGCTAACTTAAGGTAATCTTCACTTTCTCTTAATGCATTTTTTCTTCTTATAGTATTTTTATTTTCATTTAACTGTATATCAATATCTCTATCCATTTTTTCCTTAAATCGTTTAATCCAATAATCATAGTTATGTTCATCAGAATGTTTTAAAGCTTCTTGATAGAAAGCAACAAGTCTACGTTTTGCTTTATCTAAGTCGGTAATTTTATCTAATTGACTTTCTAATTGGCTATTAAAATAGTTAAATACATAATGAGTATTTCCATCTTTTGTTATGCCTTTTCTTTCTGCTCTATCCCAAGCGTCTTTAGCTCTCATAATATCTTTAGCATCAGGATGGATATTTGTAATAATATCAGCTTGTTTTTGATCAAATCTTGCTTTTTCTGCTGCCTCAGCTTCTTCTCTAGCTTTTTTCTCAGCGGCAGCTTTTGCTTCAGCATCTGCTCTAGTCTTAGCAATTCTTCCTAAAGCAGCATTTTTCTTTTCTTCAGACCAAGGCTGGTTACCATTAACAACTGCAGCTTTTAAGGCAGCGTTTAATTTACAAATATCTTTCCAATTAGCATCTAAGTAGTCATAATAATGGTCTTTATCTGTCCATCCATTATCATTTCTTTCAATCTGGGCTACACGCCAGATACCACGAACAAGTTGTTCTACTGCATAAGGACTAACATCTACAACAAGCTCACCATTTTCTTCATGTGAAGTAACATTATCAAAGTCTCTATAATAATAATTGAAGATTTTACTTTCTCTTCCGCTACCTTCACCAATACCATCCCAAATTTGACCAACAAAAGATGAAATAATATTATCATAATTGCCACCGTCATATGCTAAACCAGTATAAACTTTATTATAATTTGGAATACTACCTGGTCCTTCTTTTAATTTAGACTCACTTAAGCCACTTACAATATAATAAGGAACATGCTCTTGTGCAAACTTTGTAAACTCATAACAATAATCATCAAAGTCACCACCTATTTCATCTTCATAAAGACCATCACTAATGTGGTGTCTCATGTCTCTTTCAGCATCATCAAAGTCTTTATAAGGCCCAACAATCATATTAGGTGGAGCAGTAAAATAATCACACATAGTCCAGAAATTTCCAAACTTGTCGTAAATTGTTTCATTGTCTATATAAAAACCATATGGATTATCATCTTCATTAGAAGTATCTCTAAACTCTCTTACTCTTTTAGAGCTTTCTTTTAAAGTTGGACTGTCGAAGAAAGACTCATCATTTAAGGAGTCATCTACCATACATAAAGCTACACCTTCGGCGTCATTCTCATCTTTGTACCAATCTATTTTTTCGTCATTGATATAAATAGCAAAACCATCATCTTCTGGCTTAATTATAGGAAAGTTGTCATTCATCATAAAATAATTAGTTATTCAACTAATTTTCTTATGGAATTATTTTTAGGTTTAATGATTTTAGTTTCTTATATTTGTTTGGTAATTTCTTTCTTTTGTGGAGAAAAAAGTGAATAATGGTTTTAGGAATTACAAATTATAAAAATGAAGATATTAAAAATGTAAATCTTCAAATTATAGAATTAATGAAAAAAGTAAAAGACCTCCATGTATTTATTTTTCATGATAATGTTTATGAAGGAGGCTATATAAAAGGTGTAAAAGTAATTACTGAAAATAAAAATATGGGGACTCTTTATGGAAGAATAGAAGTTATAAAAAATATCCCGCCGGAATTTGATAATGATTTTTTGGTTTGGTTAGACGCAGATGATGAGGCTCAAGATATAGATAAGTTATTAAGAATAATAGATGAATATAAAGATTATGATATGACATTAAGCACACTTTGGAGTAAATGCTGTTGGTGTAAATTTGTGAAAATTGGAGTTTATAAAAAAATAGTAGAAAAAATAAAATTAACTCCAGGTTTAAGAATGAGAACTTCTGAGTGTAATATTATTACAGCCGCTTTAATAGATATGTATAATAAAAATGAAATTAGTTATAAAAGTCATAATGAAAGGTATTGGATAAAATATAATGGAGTTCATCAGACATTTAATATAGAGGATGACTTTAGTGATGATAGAATAGATAATTTAAAAGCTGATTTAGAAGATTTAATTCAATGGTTTATTTGGATGGAAATTGATAGGCCTAGTTTTGATTTAAACACTCACGAATGTAGTCATTTTTATTATGAAAATATTGGAAAAATAAAAAATAATGATAAAGCTAAAAATTTAGTCATTGAGATAATTAAAAATATGCCTGCCAACTATAAGGAGAAAATTTATGGAGAATTTGGTATTTAATGTAATATTGCTCCATATTGGAGAAACTTTTGATGATAGAAAAGAGTCTTTTAAAGAAAAACATCCTGTCTTATTTAAATGTTTTGAGTCTGTAAAAAAAGAATTTAAAGATGATAATATTATAGTTTTTTATTCTTATGAGGAAATATTTGAAAAATTTCCAGAAATAAAAGAGGCAATAGATAAAAAATATTCAAAATTGTTTTATGATAAAAGTATTCAAGAAAGTTTTAAGACTGACTTAATAAGAATTTTATTAACCAAATATTATGAAAATATGTTGTATTTAGATGCAGATATTTATATAAATAAAGGATTTAAGGCTAAATTATTAAAGATTGCAAGAAAAGAGAGTGCTTTATTTTTTGTTATTTATAAAGGTTTAGGTTCGTTTTATTCGAAAAAACCTTTTGAAAAAATAAATGTATTTTTAAAGTTATTTGAAAAAGACGGCAATTATAGAGGTGATGAGAATGGAATGCAAAGATGTAATTTTAAAGATTTAGAAGAAGTATCATTTAAATATAGATTTGATTATTTTTCTTTACATCATGTATATTGCAGCACAGATAGAGGAAAATTTAAAAATATTTTTATTATTCCAGATAATTATAATTTAGTAGATATTTATGAAATGTTTCGTATTATACATAAATTTAAAGAATGCGGATATTTTATTCAAAATAAAAATAAAATAATTATTTGTAAAAGTTATGAAGGATATGTTTATCAAATAGATGTAAGTAAAGAAATAACTATAGATGATTATTTAAAAGAAGTAGAAGCATTTGACTCTCCAAAAATAAAATTAAATAATTTTTGAATTTTTCCTCTTATAAAAGTATAATCTATATAAGAGGTAATAGATATGAAAAAGATTTTTGTTATTCTTTTGGTTTTGTTTGTTGGATTGTTGGTTGGTTGTGCCAGTAAGTCTGTGATAGTTAAGGATTTTTCTACTTCTTTTGAAGCTTCTGAAGAAGAGAAAGTTGAAAATGAAGAAATTATTTGGCCTGGATATAGTACTAATAATATTTTTGCTGCACCAATTGATTATGTCGATGATAATACTTGTATATGTTTATATGAAGTAAAATATTTTCCTGGATATAATAATTTTCCAGAAAATATTACTTGTGAAAATCCTATAAGAAAACCTTATCTAGTCAGAATTGTAAATAATTCTGATAAAGACCAGATTTTTTGGATTTGTCATCATCCTGTTTTTGAAAATAAGCCAGATTATACTACAGAGTTTGTAGTTCCTGCTAATTCGATTAGATATGTTCAATCTCAAGTTTTAGAAAAGACTACAAGTTTTAGTATCAGTTATAAAAAATCTTCTAATGGATATTACTATGACTTAGGAATTTTTGCTTATCAACATTTAGATTGGAAAAACTGTGAAATTTCTGCAAGATGCTTAAATGAAATATTACAAACACATTGTTTAGAGGTTATTTTTTATGGAGAAGATGCAAAAGAAAAAAATCTTGCATGGTTAGTTGAATTACCTGAGTCTTATGATGAAAAAGATTTAATTGATGTTAAATGGACTCTTAGAAAATAAGTAAAAGGCTGTCTTTGGACAGCCTTTGTATTATATTATTGTATAATTTTTTATACAATAAATTGGATTTTTATTATCATTTTTATGATGACAATTTTCATTGCAAGTACATGAATTACTTATTTCTTGTTGTTTATTTTCTATTAAGCATTTTATTTGTGCAAATTCTTGTAAACATCTCATAAACTCTAATTGAATAACACATTTATTCATTATTTCAGAACCACAATGAAAGCATTCATCTGCCATTTTATATTCACAAGTTTCACACTCTTTAGGTCTTTTACCACTTGGATTTTTTACAGTACTTGAACTATCAATTAAATTACATTGACAATATTCACCAATTGTATCTATAGCAAATGTCTTATCAATTAAACCCATTTGAAATTTTCGACAACATGAAGAAACATCATTTTCATTATCTAATATCTTATATCTGTAAATTTGTCCTTGTATATAAGAAACAAAAGGTGCCCACTCAAAATTATCTTTAATTCCAGACATCATACTCATTAGTCCCATCATTCGAAGTTCATGCATATAAACATTTATTGCTTTTGGATCAGAAATATTTAAATCTCCAATTTCTTCTCCTTTTTTAGGAGGTATTACATATTTATAATTTGTTTGATAATCATCAAAAAGCCATTTTTTTGTAATAGGAGGAGTTCCTTCATAGATATGATTTAATTTTATTGTAAGCGTTTTTGCAGTACATTCCATTAAATCATTTTCTTCTCTCCATTTATTCCAATAATTCATATTTTCAAAGAAACTATAATTACGTCCATTTAATGTTGTATTGATCCAATCAAGAAGACCAAGTCTTGTAAGTTTTACAATATTATCTTTTGTTTCTTTCCAATAAAGAGGATCAATTATACCTGTTCTTAAAAATTGACCACAACCATCATGTGATAATTGATAATGAATATTATGATCTATTAAATACTGAACTTTTTTGTCATCTCTTAATTCAAGGCCATTACCACTTGTATGAAGATATATTTCCTTAAATTCTTTTAACTCATTTTCACAAAAATCAATTACTTGTTTAAACTCTTCAAAGTTTTCTACAGGATTACCACCCCATATGTCTATATGTAATTCACAAGACTCATCATTTTTTAATAATTCTTCAATTTCAGTATATTCTAAAATTCTCTTTTTAGTTTTTTCTCTGTCAAACTTAAAAGTATTTTTATTTCCGTCTTCATTATAATTCATAGTTGATGCAGCAGAACAATATAAACAAGATCCACTACATTTATGAATTCCATACATCACTAAACTAATACTTTTATATATTAAATTTTCCATATATTTATATTAACCTTTTTTATGAGTTTGCTTCATAACAACTTTTATTACATGTTTGACATGTATTACATGTTTGACAAGCATTACAAGTATTACAAGATTGACAACTATCACAACCTTGGCATGTTACATTACAAGTATTACATGTTCCTTGACATTTACTGTAGCAATCATTACAACTTTGACATCCTTGACATGAATGACAACTATCACATGAATCGCAGCCATAACACTTACCATTACAAGTACCATTACATGCATTACAGCTATTACATTCTTGTTGACAGCCATTACATTTATTACAACCATTACATGCATTACAGCTATTACAACTTGTTTGGCATGTTACTGAATATCCAGAACAGTTTGTATCACAACAAGATACATTATTAGTATCACAATATTGACAAACATGACAGCTTCCGCCACAGTTTTCGCCTTTACAGTTATTTGCTCCTACACATCCTTGACAATTATCTTGACATCTTTGACACCCTGAATGACAACTATAGCAAGAAGTTTGCACTGAAACACAGCCTACACATCCAGTGCATACAGCATCACAAGTGCCATTACAAGACTCATCACAACTATCACAGCCTTGACATGAATGACAACTATCACATGACTCACAAGAACTATAACATCTGTCATTACAAGTACCATTGCATGAATAACAGCTATTACAGCTACCATTACATTTATTACAACTATTACAACTATTACAATCATTGCAAGTAGTATTACAACTAGAATGACAGCCTTGACAGCTATTACATTCATTACATCCGCCAACACATCTCTGACAATTTACATAATTTGTATTACAGTTTGTATAACAGAGATTACATAGATGACCTTCAACTCCACCTATGTTTGAATAGCGACCTTTACTTCCTTTGTTACCATTTGTCTGTGAATAGACTGGAAGATGTTTTATTCCAGAAGGTGTAACAAAAGCTATCCACTTACTTGGAGTAGGACCTACTTGTGTATTAGTTGAGCTATACAAAGGAAGCTTTATTTCAGCTCCATTTGCTTTTTTATAAGTAAGTCTTTCATCTGTAATATAGTCATCTTTTCCCTTAAAACGATTTGGAAGAATTGTACTATCATCTTGACCAAATGTACATTTTTCTGCATTTGGGTTTATTTTATTTAATGCCATATTTAATTTCCTTATTCATACCAGATGTCGCCAGCTACTGGATTTGCTGGACGAGTTAGAGGGATTCTTAATTCTTTTTTAATGATTGCTCCACCTTCGAGGTTTGACATTCCATTTACAGTTTCATTTCCAGTAATTGTTTCATTACCTTCAATTTTCTCATCGCCATTTTTTATAGTTATTTTATCTGCCATAATTTAATTAGTTATATATTGAGAATATTAACTGTTAATATTTTTTATATGTCTTATACTATTACAAAAAGGCCAATGGAATTGGCAGACTTCTTAAAAGTTAAGAAAATTAAACCTTATAGTGAAGATAGATCTAACTCAAAAACTGTAAACTTTGCTACAATTTTTGCTTGTTCAGGATCTGCTTTAGGCGCTCAAATGAGACAAAGTGGATTTAGTGAAGAAGATTGTGATAAAGCTGCAAAAGCTTTTGGACTTACTGATACAGTAAATCAAGCTTTATTAGCTAAAAAACCAGGGCAAGATCCACTTGATATAAAATATACTTTAATAGGTACTAAAATTCGTGAATTATTCGCCGAAACATATCCAGGTTTGTTTGAAAGAACTGAACGAGAACAAATTTTTGCTATGTCACATGGTTATGTTAGAACTTGGACAGGTCCTGTTCGTCACTTACAAGAGTTACGTTTCCTTAAAAGAAATGCTAAAGGAGAAGTTGTAGGAGCTGATAAAAGATTATATAGTGCTATGTTTAAGCATCTTAAAAATGATGCTACAAACTCTCCAGTTCAAACAGAAGAAGTTTATCAAGCAATGCCAAATGTTACAGCTATTTGTAATATGATTAAAAAATTAGGATTACGTTCTAGAGTTTTTAATTATGTACATGACTCCCAAGAGTTATACGTTTATAAGCCAGAAAGAGATTTAATTTATGCTTACTTGAATTATCTTGCATCTGTTGCTCGTCAGCCTAATTTTGGTATTCCAATGCATATTGACGTTGAGGAAGCAGACCCATCTAAAGGTGAAGTATTCCGTCAGGGTAGAGAAATCAATATTGAAAAGTTTGATATAAAAATTGAACTAGCAAAATGGAATGAGAAGTTTAGTAAAAACTTTACTTTTGAAGATATTGATGCTGTAAAAAATGGATGGATTCCTTTACATGGTATTATTGACTTAACTCCTAAAATTGGAACACATTATATTCCAAGAAAAACAAATGATCCTAGAGGTTATGAGTATATTATGGATAATAAGGAAGTTTTACAATGACAATAACTTTTTCATTTGATAATCCAAGAGAATGCTCAGAAGTTCAAGAGTTTTTCCATAATAATCAGGCAATAAATAATGATCCATTAGCTAATAGGCATCCTCAGAAGTTTGATATTGACCTTAAAGGATGTATGATTGGTAAGTTTCAAATTGAAAATTATTTTTTAAGAGATGGTTTTTTAAATCAAAATATGGGTGAAAGTAAATTTGAAATTATTACTGATGAGTTCAAAATTAAATGTAAGAATACAGGAATAAATATAAAGTCGAATTAATTATTTTATAAATAATAAAAGCCGAGTTTTACTCGGCTTTAATTTTAACTTATATTTACTAAGAAGTAACTACAGAAAGAAGTTCCACCACCTTCACCATAACAGAATATTGAATCAGCTTTTTCTACAGCTGCTTTGAAAGACTCAAATTCTTTAGTTTTAATAAAAGGTGAGTCTTCTGCTAAAATATCATCTGATAAATCAAAAGACGTACATTCGTTAGCAAAATCAACATACTTAAATCTGTCATCTTCAAATAGTTCTGACGAGTCTGATAATTCTTCAATATAATATTGACCTTCACCTATCACTTTATTATATTCATTATAAACTGCCTTAAAAAATTTTATTTCCATTTTAGTTTTCCTTATCTAAATCTATAAGCATAAAGTCCATTAGGGAGCTCTATCTCTTTACCATCATAAGAAGCTAATCCATTAGCTATACCATCATAATCTACTACAAACTCTCCAACCTCATGTTTATTTACATAAGCTTTTAAGAAATCCCAGCTAAATGCATCAGACGCTTGGCTAAATCCCATAGTATCTAAATACTCACTGATTGAGCTAGGCTGATAAATTGTTTCACCTTCTTCATAATCATCTGGGTCATCGCCACAAGCTTCACAAACTCCTTCTTCATCAACACCAGGCCAATTCCACTTTTGAAGCCAATTTATTTTACCTTCTTCAGTGTCATCATCAAATACTGAAATAGCTGATTGTACAGCAGCTTCATAGCATTCATCAGAGTGTCCTACTGCATAAGTTTCACTACCATTTACTATGTAAGCAGGTAGGCCCCAACAAGTTTCATCTGAAAGCTCAACATCTTCTGTATCAAAGTATTCTTTAAGTGCAGCGATATCATTATCTGTAGACTCTGTAAGTTTATCAAAGAAATTATTCCAATTGGTTGACTCTTTAATAGAAGATGACATTTCTTTTGCTTCTTCATAAGCATCTTCAAGAACTGTTAAATATTTATTTACATCACTAAGATTAGAAGCTTCAAATGTCCAAGCAGCATTTTTTGCACGATTCCAATAGCTGAACTCATGTTCATCATCTTCATAAAGAGTCTTAAGAGCATAATAATCAACAAGGCTACGAATGCTATTTTTACTAAAAGATGGTAAATATTCTTCTTCATCTTTATAAGCGTGAAGAAACTCTCTACCATCTGTTACGCCCATATCATTATCACTAGGTTCAAAAATTTTAATAATACCATTTTCTGGTTCAAATACAGCAATTTGTCCACGGTCACAAATAACTCTAACTTCGCTATAATTTTGTCTATTTACTATATGAGATGTAAAAATGCCTGTTTCATCTATCCTTCTGGCAATTTCTTCAGCAAAACTTTCAACACTTTCTTTCACAGTTGCCAATTTTACTGAGCCTTCATCAAAAGTAAAATTTTCTTGATTATCTTCCTCTTCTTTTTTCTTTAATTGGTCTTTTTCATAGTCTGCATGAGCTTTATAAATATGTTCATCATTTATATTTTCAGTTAATGATTTAGAAGGCTTAAAGACTTTGTCTAAAGTAGACTCTTGAATATTATCATTTAATAGTTCATTTACATATTCAATCATTTCATTAAAACCAATTCTTTCTTCTGTATAATCATTATTATCAGTAATAATATAATGCTCTCCAGAATCATCATCTGCTAATAAAACTGTTGCTTTATCTCTAATTGTAATTGATCCATCTTCATTTTGATGAATATTATCTCCTCCAAAATTATCAGCTAAATCTAAATAAAACCCATTCAAATCTTCTTCATCTAAAGAAACACTTTCAAATAAAGATGACCAGTCAATATCACCTGAGCGAGGTTTAATATTTATATACCATCCTCTTTCATTTACTTGATTTTCAAATGCTTTAGCTACTGGACTCTCTGAGCCATATATATCTACTGCTGCTTGCCATCTTGAACGCATTTTTTCTTTATCACCAATTGCTTTTGCCATATTTGCAGCTAATTTAGCCATTTTTTCAGTATCACCACCTGCACGTTTAGCAAAATCCATAACTCTTTGATGGTCTTTATCAGCATTATAATCTTTTATTTGAACACCATTCTCAATAGCTCCGCGTGTTGAAAACTCTGGACAAATAGCTTCAAACCAATCAGACTCACGAATTTCTTGTAATTGAGCAATAATTTTTCCTAAAGCTTCATCTGTAAAAGACTCTTTTGGTACACCATTTAAGTCATCTAAGTGATAGCCTCTTTTTTTAATCTCATTATAAAGGTCACTACCATAGCGTATTTGTTCACTAAAAAATACTTCACCACAACCGCCAGCTTTTGAAAAATAAAATGGAGACTCACCAGTATTTTCTGGATCCCAGACCCACATAAAAAATCTTGTTCCATCGTCTTCAAAGTCTCCTTCTGGAGCTCTTTTAAATCCATAATAAGATAAACTAGCTTGAGCTTCTTTTAATGCGTTCATTATTTTAATTCTCCTAATATTTGTTCTTTAATTTTAGCACTAATATCATCAATATTTTTCTGTGCTGTTGCTGCTTTTTCAGAGTCTTTAGATAACAATTCATTAGCTAAAGTACCATTAAAAGCATCTTCTGCCTCTCTATCATTTTTTGGAAGATTGTCCATTTTATTTTTCTGAGAAGATGCTATAGTTGCATAATTTTTTGCTAATTCTTTTTTCTGTAAATCATTAGCTTTTGTATAGTCAACACCTTTATCCATATTAGTGCGAATTTGATGTGAAAGATAATCACTATATGTTTTAAACTCTTCTTCAGCTTCTCTTAAGCCATAGTCATAATCTTTCATAGGTGGTTGAGCTCTTTTAATTTTTGCTAAATTATGGAAATAACGATAATCACCATTTTCTTTAATGACAATTAACTCACCATCTGCATTATGTGCTATTTGTCCTTTCCAAGGTGTAGCAAAGTTTGCATCATATGCTTCTACATAGTCACCATCGTAAAACATTAGTTATTTGCTCCTCTGTTTAAGATTGATGCGTTATAAATCTTAATACATTCTTTAATTTCTTCATCTGTAGGATATTTAGCCCATAGAGAAGGATCATAGAAGTCTTTTAATGACATAATAAACTCACCTTTTTTATTACATTTTGCTACAATATAAGCTGTTCTATAATATCCTCTTGAATATTGTGAGCTATATGCTTCATGGTCTCTTTGACGTCTTATTGTGTCAGCAGCTTCTTCTCTATTGTCAAAGATGCCATAAATGCTACCATTATCTCTATAAATCTTATGATCTGGATTAGAAATACACTCATAACAATCTTTAAGAATTCTTCTCTTAATTTTAGCTACAATTTCTGAGCTTCTTGGTCCATATCCTGTATCAGAGAAAATACCATAATAAACTTCTTCTTGAGCAATTTTAGGCTTTCCTGTATTTGCAGCTGGAGCGACAAGCTGAATATCATAAGATACAACTTCTGGATTTACAAGTGCTACTTCTTGAGAATTTATAAATGTAGCATTATCATAGTCTAAACAATTTCTAATTGAAGCTATAGCACTTAAAACTTCAGGATCTCCAGAAATTTTAGATAAATTTATTTTAGATCCTCTTAAGTATTTTTCTGCTTCAGAGTCATAATATTTTCCATTTGCATCTATTAAAGTATGATTAAATGTAATTATACAAGTGTCTTGCTGGCCAGGTTTTTCTTCATATCTAATCTCAGGCTTAAGAGCAAGCTTATCAAAATTGTCTTTCATTTCTGTGTTTATCATACCTAATAAGCCATTTATATAATTTACATTAAATGTAGTAGTAGAAGGTCTCATACCCATTTCTTTTATTTTTGTATTCTCTTCAATGTGCTCATCATTTTTTTCATAAAAATGTATTGTAAACCATTCAAAGGCTTTTTGCATTTCTTGCTCAGATAAATCTATTCCTTTTTGATGAAACTCAAACTCAATGTCAGCCAAAGCATTATACACTTTTGAGTTTAAGTGTGTTTGTCCATCCATAGAAAGTCCCATTATTTATTCTCCTAATATTATTTAGTCTTTTCTCTTAAATTCTTAATCTCTTCCTCTAGGTCTGCAATTTCTGACTCATAGTTTTCCATTGAATAACCTAAGTCTTTAATCTTCCGCTTAATCTTTTTGATTTTATTAAGCCGAACCTGAATCTCTTTTCGAAGATCTAATTCTTCTTTAAGGGCTTCTTCCATAATAAAAACCTCCTATACGTGAATGTTTGGTGCATTAGCAACAATAACACCGTTTCTACCAATACTGATACCACCAGGTATTGTAGCTAATAACATACCACTATGGCCAAAAGTAATATTTTGGCATTTAGAAAAGTTTATTTCATTTGTTTTAAAATCGATACTATTACCAGACATATCGATTGAGGAGAATGCTTTTCCTGGTGAACCTACACGCATGTAAATTTTATCACGTTGAACTGAAATCATAGCACCAGTAGTGTTAATTAAATACCAATCTCCTGTATTTCTATTATAGAACTCAATCATACCACCTTTTTGTGGATTTTGTGAGGCTTTTACTACAACTAAATCTTCATACTTAAAATCTGAAGACCAACATTTTCTTTCACGACAATATTTTGCTAAAGTATCAAATCTTATAGAACCAGCTTTAGCTTTTTCATCAGTGTCCCAATAAAACTGAGAGCATAATCCAATAATATAACCTGTTTGAAAGTCTTTTGTACAAACACACCATACTAAATCTGCTTTTTCTTTACCATCTTCTTTAACACTTCTACCAGCAACAAATGTTCCAGGATAAAAAGGCTGAAAAATTGGAAGATTATCATATTCATCTTCAGGTATTCCAGCCAAATCTGGCAAAGGCCATACTTGGATTTTATTATTAGTACTATCTAATATTTTATATATACGAGCTTTTCTTAATACTAATTCATCTGATACTTGAGGCTCTTGTTGGATTAAAAAGTCTGTTTCAAACATTATGCATTCTCCTTAACAGAATACATATACATAGAGGTTTTTTTATCTATAGTAGATGTATTAGTATCACCACAAAAAGCAGGACGAATTAGTGTTAGACTTTGTAATAAATGGTCTTTTTTAGCATCACCTTCACCAGTACTGATCATAAAAGACTCAATAAGCCATTTACCATTCATCCAATTTCCTAAATTAAAGTAAATATTTACAGTTTCACCGACATTAAATTGTTTAGCATCAAAATATCCAGAAATAGTTAGCTTGAAACAGCTATCTAAATCTTTTGTTTTAGAGTAAGCAAGAGACATAGCGTCTTGTAGTACTCTATTTCTTACAGTAAATGTACTAGAGCCTGTAGAAGCCATAGAAAAATATTTATTTATAGGTAAAAGATTAGAGAAATGGCTACCATTACTTTTTCCAGCAGTATTTAATGGATTTTTTGTTCCTAAAACAAATATACCTTTTTCAGCAGACTCTAAAAATAATCTCATTCTAGACTCATCTACAAACTTTTTATCACCCATAGAAATTGTTGCAAACATAAAATTTGAAGACTCAGCACATTTTAAAGATGACTGCTCTGTAGCTGCAGCTACATTATCATATCCTTTATCTTCTGTAATAACAGCTGGAGTATAGAATACTTTAGGTTTTTGTTCATATAATTTTGCAAATGAGCTGAATGTAAACTCATTTGAAATATTACAGAATAAGTACATAGGTAATTTTTTATGAGCGCAAAATGGTATAACTTTGTTATTTAAAAAATCAATGTCAGTTTCACAGGTCTTATAACGTGATACTTTTCCATCGTCATCACTTTCATCAATTTTATTGATCTTAAAGCTAACTCCTCTTGTATCATCTTTTAAGACTTTTTCAATAAGTTTAGAGTTTTTCATTGGTGCATAAGCATGATTTTTAGTATCTTTAAATAAATACCATTTATGCCCAAACCAAATACGAATATTTCCTTTAATTCTATCAAATTGACCTGCTGAGCCTTTTCCGTTTAAGCTCTGCACATAAAGAACTACATAATCTTTAAACTTAAATTTTTGAAGAAATTTATCATTACTATCAGTAACAGTATTAAATGTGATAGGTGTCCCTACAGCAAGATTTTCATATTTATTTAAAAAACTTCCATCTTGGTCATAATAATCAAAATAACCTAATGGAAATTGGCCTGAAATAGATGATACAAATACAAACTCACGAATAAAAGAAGGACTAAGTTCTGTAACACCATTTAAAGTTGGGACAAAGCATGTCTTATCATTCATAAGTTAATTAGTTATTTATACCACAGCTGCAGGTTTATGTAAAATGTGAGCGTATTTAACTGTTTTATTTCCAAGAGGTTTTACATTTTCAATAAATTGAGTGTCTGTTAATACTTGGTCATCACCAGAACCTCTATTTGGAAGGTATGTTTTAGACTTCCAGTCAAAAGCTCCATAAGGATCATCATAATACCATTTATCAATCTTTACAGTACCTTTTCCTGAAATAGCATCAGCAAGTTCTCTTTCACTTAAAGATGTTTCAAAACCTTCTAATAAAACAATATGATTTAAGTTACCAAACTTTACAGAAATTGGAATTGGCATTTTTACATACCATAGCTGACGGAGAATATCTCTAATAGCACAATTTTCAGCAAAAGTGTCAGCATGTGTACATCCTAACCAAGCATTTGTTTCATGCTCTAAAACTTTATGAACTTCATTTGGCCAATAAGCATCTTTTTTACCTTCGTACCATTCTTTCCACATTGCAGGAAAATGAGTTGCGTAGTATGAGTCAGTTTTTTCAGAAGCTGTTATAATATAGTCACAAAGATTATCTTCATTTTGAGTATACTTTCCAGAAGGTTGAATCCATTCTCCAATCTCTAATGCTTCAGACATTACAGTAACATTGCACATACAAGAAGCATCCATTTTAGATGTGCCTAAGTTTCCTTTCATTGTTTTAGAGTATTTATTATTTCTCTGAGAACAATAATTTGCAGGTTTTCCTAATATAAATTTCATATAAAATTTAGTTTATTAGAAAAACTTGAGAGACTAATCTGTTATGTGTGATTTTAATTTTTTAAGAGCTTTACCTTCTAATTGACGAACCCATTCTCTAGTAACGTTTAAGTCATCGCCTATTTCTTGAAGAGTTTTAGCTTTTTCTAAGACTTTATCCCAATTTGTTCTTTGTTTAATAACATATTGCTCACGTTCATTTAGATATTTATCTATCATAAACTGTAAGTAATCATGCTCAGCTTTTAATTCAAATTGAGCTTCAGGAGTTTTCTCATTAGAAGGAATTATATCTATTAGTTCATCTTCTGAGTCTCCTAATAAAGTATTTAAGCTTCCTATATTTAAGAGACTTTCTGCTCTTTCAACATTTTTAGAATAAGCACAATCAATACCTAATAATTGAAGACTCTTTTTTCTTACAATTTTGCTAAATGTATGGTCTGGTATTTTAACTGAAGTTTGAGCTCTTCTTGCAAAGAAAACACATTTTTGTTCAATCCAAATTGAAGCATATGCACTAAACTTAGATTTTTTAGAGATATCAAAATTATTTATACAGCAAATAAGACCTACATATCCTTCTTGAACAAAGTCTTCTATATCAGCAACAGAACTAACTCTAGATTTGTAGTAATTATAATATTTTCTAGCTATAGTCCATACTAAACCTGAATTAGCTTCTATAAGTCGAGATAACGCAGACTTGTCACCTTTTTGAGAACATTTAATTAAATTAAGTTGGTCTTCTTCTGTAAGCATATCTATCCTATATATAGATAATACTTAAAAATTATAAAATTTACTAAATTTCTTATGGAATGGTGTTGGCATTGTTTTGCAGATGGTATGAACTTTTATTTTGACAAAAATTGGATCTTAAGCTTTCCTCAAATTGCAACCAACTCTTATAATTGGATTACATTTTTAAATGAAAATGAAAATAACTATGTGTATGAAAATAATATTCTTAAAATTAAGAAGCCTGATAACATCATTTGGGATGATGCCATGATAAATGGTTTTAGATTTTTAATAGAAGACTATATTAAATCTAATGTAGAGATTATAAATTATTTTATTAAAGACGGGTTTCTTTTAATTCATTTTAAGCCAAAGAAATAATTATTTTTCTAAATCTGGATCTAACTCATTTTCTTTAATCAATAAATCAAAATATTCTTTAGCTTCTTCATTTAATAAATCATAGTTTAATTGAAGTGTCTTTACAGCTTTAAGCGTATCTTCAGGTGTTATGCCTACACTGATGTTAAACACTTTTTTAAAGTATTCTTCATCTATTTTCATATTTTTAAATATTAACTTTTAGTTTTTCCAAAAATTTTTTAAATATTTTTTAAATTTAACTCCACAATCATGGCAAAGTATAAATTCTGCAGGAACATCATCATCTTCACCAAAAAGATGAACTTCGTGTATAAATTTAGCACCATAAAGACCTTCAAAAGGCTTTACCCATGTCTCACTATCTATAGTGACTTTAGAGCTTTCATAAGGAGGAAAACTTTTCAATTCCTTTTTACATTTATCACAATAAATCTTTGTAACTACCATTCGTGATTTTCCATAATTTTCTGAAGTTCTGTCATCAAATCTGTTGGAACTGGCTTTCTAACTTCTCTATCAGTCGCATCATCCCAGTCAGAAATATACCAAGTACCATCAGTTTTATGAAAAACTTGAGTATATTTTTTATGATAATAGAATGCCAAAATTCTATCATAGTCTACAGGATGATCTGGATCTGGCCAAATACCAACTTCGCCGTTAAAGGTTGTTTCACCAGTCATCATTCCATAAATCTGAGAAAAATCATAGTGAGAATGATTATAGAAAGTTAAATCAAAATACTTAGAAAGATTTACTCTCTTACCACGGAAAGAATATTTTTTGTAATCTTCTGTTTCAAGTTTAGGTTCAGTATAAACGTAAAACTCATTATAAGGAACACACCAATTAATCTTTACTTCCATATCTTCTGGAAAAGTATGTCCATACCGTGTCCATTGGTCTTTATATTCTTTTGTAATAAAATCTTCGACCTCTTTAGGATCTAAATCAAAAATTTTTTTAAACAGTTTCATTTTTCTTTTTCGGCATAAAGATAGTGCCTTTTTCTCCCATTAAATCAAATATTTTTAATTGTAATTTTTCTGGAATTTCATCATCGAGCCACTTAAAATTAGAGTGTTTACAACCCCAATACCAATATCCATCTTCTTCATCATATCTATGAGTAGGATTTCCCCATATAGCAATCACACATGGAGAATAATCTGAATTTATACAAACATGACATTTATGTTCATTAGCATAATTTTGAAGCCATTCTGTTAACTGCTGTTTTTTAGTTTTTATTATCATTCTTTTTATTATTTTCTAATAATTTTTTTGATACAGTTCAATAAATTTATTGACACTATAAGCGATAGAAAGAATTCCTATACCACCTATAATAAAGTCAAAACCATCAGGAAGTTTGTTTTTAAAAATATATGTTAAACAGCTTATACCTGAACTAAGGCAAAAAATATTAATAGCTTGCTGAATAAAATAAATAAAATGAGTTTTAATCATTATTAATCTCCTGTTTTTTAGTAGATAAATATAAGTCTAATTCGTTAAGACAATTTCTGCAAAGATAAAAAGAAATATCTGAAATTTGACTATTAATATGAAAATTAAATAATTTTTCATTAGAGCCACAATTACTACAAGCTACATCTTTATCTTTACATTTATTTATAAAGATCATATTATCCTTCTCGACCAATATTTTCTTCAATTCGGTCTACAGTTGATTTTACTGCATTATAAATTTTCTGAAGTTCTTCTTCATTATAATAATTCAAATTTAAATTTGATAAATATTCTTCTAACTGCTCTTTTGACATACTATTCCTCACACATTTTCTTGAACTCAAATGAGGTAATAACTTTACTTCCAAGTTCTTTAGCTTTTGTTGCTTTTGCTGAACCTGAGTCAACATCATCTGTTACAAGATATGTTAAATCTTTATTTACAGCAGTTACTTTACCACCAAATTCAGCAACTTTTGATTCACATTCTTTACGTTTCCAACCACATTCACAAGCGCCTGTAAAACAGAAGTTCATACCTGCAAACTTACCACCTACAACTTTCTGTTCTTTTACAATAAGATTGTTAATAAGATTATAACTTTCAACAATATCTTGTGTATGGTCGATAAGTTGTTCATAAAAGTCTGTTAAAGACTCATTACTCCAACCTTTAATTTCTTCTGTAATTGGCTTTGAGAAAAGAAGTGAAAAATCACCGTTATATGCTTCTTCAAAAGCTTTTGTATCTTCAAGAAGCTGGATTTTCTTAACACCAAAACCATCAAAATCAAAAAGATTGAGAAAAGCACTCATTGTCATAGGGCGTTTAATTTTGTTATCCATTTCTTTGATAACTTTATCACCATTTATACCGCCAGCAAACTGACAAAACTTTTCTGAACGATTTGATGACTTCCAAGTTGAAAGAATATCTGATACAGATTTCCATTCTTTAGAGGCATTTTTAATAAAAGCTTCACCTGCGCCTTTAATTTCAAGCTGTGTAAAAAAATACAAGTTTAAGTGATAAGCAACACCTTCACATTTCAAATTTGAGCATCTTACTTGTCCATTATTTTTAACTAAAATATTAGCTCCACAAATAGGACATACTTCTGGAAGCATTAAGTTTGAAATATCATAAGTTTTACCTTCAAAAATTACCATAAAATACCTCGTATATAGAATATACATATTTTTTGTATAATTTTCAAGACTAATTTATATAAATGTCAAGTGAAGTTGCAATTTCTCAATCAGAACTAGATAAACTATTTGCCGATTTTGGACCAAATGGAAAACCTCATATATGGGTAATAAAATGTAAAATAAGACATTCTATTATAGGTTATAGATGTTTTTCTTATCAACAAGCATTAAATTTATTACAATACGCTATAAAAGATTATCCTCAATATCAAATGGAAATAATACAAGTTAGATAATTTATGTTAATATAGTATTATTAACCATGGATATAGTAAATTATTTTGAAAGTCCTAAGCCAGACTATAAAAAGTTGGCTAAGAAGGTTTATACAAAGGCTTTAATTAAAGATATAAAGACAAAACCTCCTACAGAACAAGAGTGTTTTAAATATCAATATGAATATTTCATGGCAAATACACCAGAAGACCGATCTAAAGCATGGACAGCACTATTTAGTGTATTACTAAGTTATTCAAAATCACTAATCTTACAAAAATTAAAAAGTAAAACATTCTTAGAGCCAGAAGAAGTTTATGAAAAAGCTTTACAAGCAACAACAGCCTTTCTAAGTTGTTATATCATAAATTATGAGTTTTTTGTTGGAGCTTCATTTGCAGGTTACTTAAACTTTAAAATTATAGAAGTTTTATATCGTCCTAAAAATGAAGATAAAACTCTTTCATTAGATTTTTCTTTTGGTGGTGATGCTGAGTATAGCTTTATTGAAGACCAACAAAGATTTGGTGCTCAATCGTTATATGGTAATAGTTATGAAGATCCATCTCAACAATTAAGGCTAGGACCATATGAAATTATTCAGGAAATTCTAAAAGACTATGAAGATGTAGTTGGTAACAATTTGCTTTTATTTAAAGCTTTACTTTATTTAGAGCTTTGTTTAAAGAAACCTAGAAATAGACATATTAAAGAACAGTACCTTAAAAACATTGCTAAATCTAAAAAAGAATTAAATGCAATTGAAATGCTTGAGTTAGAGTTTGTAAAACGACTTAAAGAAAATTATACTAAAGGTTAATATTTATTAAAAAGGAGAATTTTGAATGGCAGATTCAGAAATTAAGTTATTTGTTTGTGGTGATGTAAAAACACCTCAACGCGCTAAAGGCGATGCAGGAATAGATTTTTATGTTCCAAATTTTAGTGAGGAGTTTCTTAAAGACCTCACAAATAAAAATCCAGGCTCACCAATAAAATATCAAATTCAAATGGTTCCTCTTTCAGAAGAAGAGTTTAAAGAAAATCCAAATAAAGCAGGATTTATTATTCTTCCAGCGCATGAAGATTTGTTAATTCCAACTTATATAAAAGCTCGTATTCCAGAAGGAATGTATATTCGTATGGCTAATAAGTCTGGAGTTTGTACAAAACAGAAACTTGTTGTTGGGGCAGAAGTTGTTGACTCTACATATGAGGGTATTATTCATATGCATGTGTTTAATAATTCGAACTCTTCACGTATCATCGACTTTGGACAAAAGCTTTGTCAGGGCGTTCCAGAGAGATATTCACCAGATGACCTTGATGTTTGGTATGACTCTTCTATTGCAAAGTTTAATGATATGAAAAATCGAACAACAGCTGAAGAGTTTTATAAAGACCATAATTCAGAACGAGGTGAAAATGGCTTCGGAAGTACTTCATTAAACTAAAAATTTATAATTTTCTTTATAGAAAGGACATTCTTTTTGAATGTCCTTTTTTAGTTAATATTATTTTATGTTAAATAAATATTCTGCTTCTAGATTTGGTTGTCGTTCTAGCTGTCTACAGAAGTATAAATTAAGCTATATCCAAGGTATTAAAATTGAAGGACGAGATTTTGATGTTCAGCAAAAAGGACTTGCTTTTCATAAAGTGGCTGAAGAAACATCTATTGATGATACTTTGGAACAAATTACTGAGAGAGGTCTTAAAACTCTTGAAGAACATACTTACGATAAAGAAAAATATCCTGTTGAGAGATCATTTCCAGTTTTTTATAAATGGTGGCAAAGGTATGTTGTTGATTTAGTAAAAAACCAACATTATGAATTGTTTAAAGAACATTGGGAAAATTCTAGTATTGCAGGTAAACCACTTTGTGGAGCAATTGACGTTCTTTGTTTTAAGGGTCCAGTTATTAAGACAAATGAAATTAATGAAAATCTTATTGACTTAGGCAATGGTTTAGCACAAATAAAGTATTCATTTATTCAAGGTGACGAAACTGGAAATAATACACCTTATAAAGAATTTATTAAAGATAAAGAAATTGTAAGTAAAGCCCAAGTTAGAGTTTATGACTATAAAACTGGATCGAGTGTTCATCTAGAAGGCTATGAAAATCAGCTTTTATTGTATGGATATATGATTGGAAAACAATTAGGATATTCAGCAAGAGAAATTATTGACAACTTTAAGTTCTATCTTTTTTATCCACTTGTTGGAATTAAGACAAGAATGTCTACTGACGCAAAAATCGAAGAAAGAATGCTTAAAGATGTAATTGAGTATAAATTTTCAGAAGAAGATTATAACTCAACTTTAATGAAATTTGAGTATGCAATTCAAGATGATAAAACTAGAGATTGGGACTCTTTAGATCCTAAAATGAATGCAAATATTACTTTTAGTTGTGGATATTGTCAATTTTGTGGCCATCCAGATTTATGTCCATTATCAGCAGCTTCAGGTCTTGAGTTTCCTGATACTGCAGTAGTAGTTTACCCAACAGAAAACGAAGGAGACACGAAAAATGAAAACACAGATTGAAGAAATTGAGTTTGAAGCAAGACCAAAATCAAAACGGTTTATTATGAACTCTAAAACAAAGGCAACATATGAAAGTGTTGTACCAAAAAACGTTGATATACCAATTACAGTAAGTGACTTTGTTCCAGATGGTGAACTCATTTGCGTAAAAAAAGATATCGATGAATCACCAGAGATAGTATATGGTAATGATATTACATATCTTCCTTATAATGTTTTGCCAAAATGCCCTATTTATAGGGAGCCAGAAGTTAAGTCTAAATTAAGACTTAAACTTGCAAGAAGTAATATAAATGATATTATTAATACAGACGATGGAACCATAACATTCACTTTATCATTTTATAAGAAAAAAGATTGTTATAAAATATATGAGTTTTATGATAAAAAAGGTTTTAAGCATGCTATTACTATTCATTTGACTAAACCTTATAAAGATGATTTTAATTTTACTTACTATGATTTAGAGGTTAGACATCAAGCAGATGCTGGTGGCCCTATTGAAACAGTAGGTAAAATTAGTATTCCTGACTCTTATAAAAAATGGGATAACTGTGTAGCATATATGCATGGTATTTATCGAGAAGAAAAAGACTCATGCTATAAAGTAATAGCGGTTTTTGGTCATAATAAAGCTTTATTTGGTGAAAGAATAATCCTAAAATAGTATTATCTTATATAAGGAGAAATTATGTATAAGGAGAAATTATGACTAGACTCTGGTATATCGAAGAACCTGGGAAATACGACCATTCGCATGGTAATTCATTAGCAATGTATAAATTTGAAAGCTCTGCTAAAATAGCTTTAGAAAAATTAAAAGCTATTCCTAGTAATGAAACTAGAACTTTAGTAATTAACCATTATGATGAGCCTGCAAGTAAGTTTCCAGAGTGGAGTTGGGTTTGGAACACTTCTGAAAAAGAAGAAAATAAAATAGCTAGAGGTGAGTAAATGTTTCCTTCAATAGACTTTGTTGAGCCACCATTTCTTATTCCTGAAGAAGACTTAAGTCCATATCAGGTAATAAGTAAGCATCCAATAACAGAAAAGTTTGATTTAGCATGCGTTCTTATAAAAAGTTTTATTTATGATTTATCTCTTTTAGAGACAAAAGATGTTACACAATTTATTCAAGTCGCATTTGAGCCTGAGTTTATGGATTTAGTAACTAAACTAGGAATTTCTTATATTTATATAAATAAAAATTTATTTCGTATTTTTAGGTTATTTTCTAAATTTGTCCCTAAAATTGAAAATATAGCATCAGACTATTATTGTGCAGGTCATATAGGTCCAGTATCTGTACAGGTTTGTGAAAAGTATTTATTTGAAGATGATTGGATTTTGTTTTCAACTGGAGTAACATACTATAAAACTATTATAAAAGGATTAGAGATAAAATGATGAAAAAATTATTTTTTATTTTTATTGCTTTATTAAGTATATTATTTATTTCTTGTGAAGACCTTCTTTATCAAGAAAACTTTATTTCAGATGGTGTTGTTACTTCAAAATATCATGAAGAAGGTAGAACAGAATTAAGATATTCTTATGGTCTTAAACCTGATGGAAAAATGGGTTATAGATGGATTCCAACATCAATTCCATCAAAAGATGATATATATTTTAAATATACACGAGAAGATGGCCAAGAAATTGAAATTGGATACGACAGTGCTTATTATTTTGGCAAATATGATAAAGGTGATACTGTAAAAGTCTATTATACAAAATATATTTATGAAAATAAAAAAGGTATACAAAGAATAAAATATTCTATCGATAAGATTGATTAAGTTAATATTATTTACATGAACTTCGGACATGTAAATGTAAATACAAAAATCAAAGACTTACAAAAAGAAAAATCAGATATTTTAATTATTGACCATATTAATCCAGAATCTCCTACATTCTTTATGCTTCTTTTAGATGTAGCTGAAAAAGATAAAAGAGTAATTCAAAATCTTAAAAATGACTTAAACGTAATTGGCATAGACTCATATATAGCTTTATCATGTGTTGATTATGATAAGTTAGATGAAACATCAACTACTGATTTGTTGGCTAAAGAGTCACAATGGAGAAAATACTTAAATTATAAACAAAAAGAATGCTCAGCTATTGTCTCTTTTGGTTGGGCTATTCGTATTTTAAATAAATCTGCAGACCTTCAATATTTAGACTTTACAGATGAATTATTTGCACCTATTAGATATTTTTGTGGATCAAAGTTCGTAGGTGGCCCAGACAAATGGATATATCCTGTTGGACCTATTAACACAATCTATCCTTATAAAGAATTAAACTCAAATGATGTAGTCAATATGCATACTAGAATTTTTAGAAAGCATATGACAATGATGAAAGATGATGACTTTTCTACAAAAGAATTAGATATGCGAGACCCAATAGTTATTGAAGTTGAGCCAGATAAAATTGATGAAGTTTTAGACAATTTAATGGACTCAGACCTACTTGCACTTGATACTGAAACTGGTGGTTTTAATTGTTGGACAGACCAGCTAGGAACAGTTCAGCTTTGTAATGATGGACAAATAGGTTATTTCTTTAATTGGTCAGAATTAAAAGTTTATAAAAGAAAACTTATAAAAGTATTAAAGTCGGCAAAACGTCTTACATTAGCAAACGGAAAATTTGATATTAGGTTTTTATTTGTAAATGGTATTAGAGGAGTATATCCTACAGATGATACATGTCTTTTATCACATGCTTTATGTAGTTATAGACCAAAAGGTTTGAAGCCTGGAACATGGTTTTGGTGTGGAAACTTAGGTGGTTATGATGATGCTTTGGACAAAATTAAGAAAAAGATGAAAGTAACATCATATTTGCAAATTGTATTTCCAATTCTTAAAGAGTATGCAGGTATGGACCCTATTTCAACATGGCGTCAGCAAGTAGCCATGGATGCATGGTGTCGTCATATTGATGAAATTATGCCTAATGAAAAAATTCCAGAGTGGACAATTTATAGATGGTATAAAGAAGTAATGATGCCAAATCTTTGTGTTTGTATTGATAATGAATTAAATGGTGTATTTTTTGATACAGACTATATGGCTTTTGCTGACAAAGAAATTCAAAGTAAAATTGAAGATTGTAAAGCAGAATTAGCTCAATTATGGAATGTTTCTCCACAATTTCCATTTACATCAACTGTTGAACTTGGAAAACTTTTTGAAAAATTAGGTTGGCCTTGCGTTGGTGAAAGAGCAAAGACTGGTGTATATCCAACTTCAGATGCAGCTTTAACTGAGTATAAACGTCTTGGAAAACCTGGTATTGAAACACTCAAACGATTTCGTTCTTTAAATGTTGCTCGTAATGCATTTATTATCGGATGGGGTGATTGTGTTGTAAATCATAGTGATGGAACACATAGAGTACATCCTTCTTGTAATACATTTGGTACAACATCTATGAGACATGCTATGAATGATCCAAACTTCCAGCAAATTCCATCACATGGTGAAATCTCAGATTACATGAAGCGTTTCTTCTGTTCACCTTATAATCGTGAAGGTATTGAAGTCGAAGATGATAAAGGAAATGTTTGGAATAATTCGGAATATTTGGCAGTTATTACTCAAAGAGGTTCAGTAAATTTCGAAGACTTAAAAGAAGATGATGAGATTATCGACTATGATAGAACAGCTACTCTTTACGAAAGAACTCCATCAGTTTGGTATATCTGAGTCTAGTTGTATGTAGGTTAAGTCTAAAAACTTTCTAAACTCTTTTTTAATTTGTGGATTAACTATAAGACTACAAAATCTTTCAGCTTCAGGTAAGTTGTCTTTTATTTTATAGTCATTTGTCATATTCCACTTATAAATACATTGTAAATCGGTTCTATATTTAGAAGCAAAGTATGAAAAATGTTTTTGTAAATATACATCCTCATATGTAAATAAGCCTTCTAAGTATGGTATTGAATTATAACATTTTTGTAAAGTAGTTCTATTGAATAACTTATTCCAAACACCACCAGTCATTAAAAAGTTATTTACATAGCCAATCATTTTAGGATCATTAATATCTATACTATAGAGTCGATTAGAATTACTTATCTGTTGTGGATAAATTTTCTTTTCTAAAGTATTATTTATATTGAAATTATAAATGAGAACATCATCATTTGAGTCATTAAATTTAAAATTAAAAATCTCGTCATCTATATCAACAAACCATACAAATTTATTTTTTGTATGATTAAATCCATAGCGACGAGACTCAAAAAGACCATGATCTCTATCAGGAATAAGATAATTATAGTTTGCTAGTTTTTTATGTAAGTCTATACTTTTATCATTTCTATTATCAATTAAAGTAAGCTGATAATCAAATGTAAGTTTTTTGATATAGCTTAAAAACTGATCAATTAAATGATAGTCCTTATCACAAAAGCAAACTATAATGTCAATCAAGTTTATGCTTCCAATAAAATTATAGAACCATCAGCAACAAATGTATTTCCTGGCCAATAAGGAGAGCTAAGACCATTAATATCTCCTACTGTTTCTACATTATCAAGGTTGATTGATTTTGTAGAATATTCATATACACCATTTGTTTCAGAAGACCATGATGTATAAACCTTTTCATAGTCATAACCATCAAGAGCTTCTTCTAATGTAGTACCAATTTTAGCTGTTTTTTCTTCAAATGTAATGTCAGAAAGATTTGTGCTGCTATAGTCGCCAAGACCATTAGAACTTGAACTTTCTGGAAGATAACCTATCTTAAAAGTAATCATACCATCATTATTTGAGTCAATAGCTTCTGTTACTCTTTCTGCAGCGATTTCTTTATCGCTTTCAGTATTAGACTCACCATCACCATCAAGATCACCAGTATATTGGCTCATATCTGATGCGTTAAGACCACCTTTTTTAGTTTCAAAAACAGCAAAATTTGCAGCTGGGAAGTCATTACCTGCTGCTTTAGCAGCTTCATTCATTTTTTGAGAAACTTCTTCTACAGTAAGACCAGTTTCTCTTGCAACCAATTCTCTGATATCTTCTGAAGGAAACTTTTCAAGCGCTTCAGTAATAAGAGCTTCTAATTTATCCATTTATTTTTCTCCTTTATAAAATAATTAGTCTTTATTGAATAATTAGTAGTTAATATTTAAATTGATGACAGAAGACGAATTTATGCAAAGAATTTCTCCATCCATTCAGAATATAATTACTGTTTTTAATGCTATTTTGGATGATGCAGAAAATAATGGATTATATCCTCAAGGTGAATTAGACCTTTTAGAAGAGGACTATAAAGAAAACCTTAAAAACTATGACTCTCTTCCGGAAGAAAAGCGACTTGAAGCTTGGCAACAATTAGGAAATATAGCTGGTATTTTAGCTAAAGGAAAAAAAGAAAAATTTCCATCAATTGATGCCATCTGGGATATTTTAGCTTCTTTAGAAGAATTTTACTATGGGTTTATCTCAAAAGATGGAGACTTTGAAGATGAGCAATATTAATGCAAATGCAAGATTTATATCATCTTATTTAGGTACAAAAAGAAAATATGGAGAGAAAATAGCAGAAGTTGTAAAAAATTATAAAGGTACAACTTGTTATGATGTTTTTGGTGGTTCAGGTTCGTTAATTTGTCAATTATCACCTTTATTTAATAAATTGATTTATAATGAAAAAAATGTTTTTCTTTCAAGTTTTATAGAAATCGCTTATAATAAGTTTTTAAATGATCAATTTGACTCATGGTGGGAAAATGATGTTATGGCTTGGGAGATAACAGATAGAGATATTTATTTCGGTGTTAGAGAAAGATTTAATAATAAAAGTGACCTTTTTGAAATCCAATGTATTCAATATTTTTGGTTAAATCTCACTTGCACATCGTCTTTAGTTAGATGGAATAAAAATAAAATTCCTAATAATCCTTGGTATTTTAATCAAGCTTGGTGTGGTAAAGTTATAAAAGCTGAAGCTACTAAACAAGTTTTATTAGATGGCTTAAATTGTATTAAAAATAAAGATTTTGAGATACATCATAATGATTATGAAGATATAGTTTATGATGATGCTGCTCTTTTATTAGTAGATCCACCATATGATAATACTTATTCAGGTTATATTCCTGAAGATTGGAACTCTGAAAGATTTGTAAATTGGGTAAAAGAAAAATCTAAAAACCATTGTATGTGCTTATTTGGGTCAACAAAAACAGAAGACTTTAGTGATACTAAAAATTTAAAGCCTTTTTATGACTTAGGATGGAAAGTTTTAATTTTATCTGAAAAAGCGTTTAGAGGTGTTTCACCACATGGTGTAAACCATGAGAATGCTCAAGAACGTACAACTCAAAAAGATGTAATGCTTTATAATTTTTAAAGGAAATATAAATGTTATTAAGTGTAAAAATTGTTTTTGAAAATTGTGAGAGCTTAAAATTAGAAGCTAAAGACATTCGTCGTTTATATTTTAATAATATCAAAAAGTGTGCTTATGCGTATAACTTACCACATTTTAGTGAAGAAGGTAAAGATACTTTTTCTGGCTTTCATGAATTAGAAAGTGCAGACACTATTATTATCTCCTTATATAAAGAAGCTCTTAAAAATAAGAAAACTAAATTCGGCAAAGATGATGAATCTGATGCAATTGAACGTCTAAAGTTTGGAGATATTACTCAAATTCATATTTATGGAAAAGATGTAAACTGGTACTTATTTAAGGGTCATATTAGAATACCTAAACCTTTTGCAAAAAAATACTATTATAAGTATTTTGTAAATTACGAAGCTGAAAATCCAGATAAATTAGGCTCACCAAATATTTATCAAAAATTTGAAGAAGAAAAGCTTAGCAACTATTATGAAGATGAAGTAATTACAATTACTATCGATGATACAGAAGAATTGAAAAACCTCTTATAAAAAAGTATTATCTATATAAGAGGTAAATACTATGGATATTAAGAAAGCAACATCAGTTAAGTTTGTTGATGATAAGTATGGAATTGCAATCTACGAAGAAGATTACAAAGGAAATCCAACTAAGCCGGTTGTTCATTTTTTAATTCGACAGAATAGAAAAGATGGAAGTCTTTGGGTTCAGGAAGTTGGTAGTTGGTATGTTGAAACACTTCTTGAAAATGGAGTTTCAGTTCCAAAGGATCCTAATGCGCCTGGTATTTACATTGATTATGGTCAGGACTGGTACGTTCCTGCTCTTCCTTATTCTCTTGCACAGAGATATATGGATGCATATACAAAATATAATCACCGCTTTCATGATAAAGTAGGTGCTGAGGTTTGGTAATGATTAAAACTATTTTAGCCATAATTGGTGTTTTGGCTATTTTAGCCTGGTTTATTAAAATTATCGCAAGATTGGTTCTTCGTATGGAACATGAAGATGACCTTACTTATTATCAGATTATTGGTGAAAATGAAGAGGTTATTTGGGAAAGTGGAAATGTAAAAGAGTTTACCTCTGAAGAACATAATGCATTTCAGAATTTCTGTAAAGAATGGGCAAAGCATCCTGGCTCTACTGCTTATTGGAACAGAGTAAAGGAATAAAATAATGACGAAGAATGAAATTGAAGAAAAGGCCATAAAATCTTGTACTTGTAGTTTGTGTTCTGTTTGTGGTGCTTGTGAAGATTGTGATGAAAAATGTGAAGAACTTGAAGGAATGATAAAGGGCTATATTCTTGCTTGTAAAGACTATAACGTAGGATAAAAAATGAAAAATAATTGTTGTTTTTGTGGAAAAGAATTTGAAGGTTATGGAAACTCTACTTGGCCTATTTTTGTAGATGCTGATGGTGAAAGAAACCGATGCTGTGATAAGTGTAATCAAAAATATGTTATTACTGCTCGTATTCAGCCAAATACTATTATGCAAATAAGAGAAATATTCGGTATTAAATACGCAAATATGTAAAAGAATTATTTAAAAATGTATAGTTTACCTCTTAAAGAAGGCTGGTCGTTGGCTGGCCTTCTTTTTTATTATTGTTAATATTTTATCTATGGTTGAACAAAATATTTATGACAAAGAACATTTAGATAGATTTTGTTATCTATCGTCTGGTTGGTTTAAAGATAAGACACCTGGGTCACAAGATGTAAATGCTCAGGAAAGAACTCGTCTTACAGTGTATAGCGCTCTTGCAAAACATAAAATCAATATTTTTAGTCCAAAAGATGAAGCAGTTGTTGGTGAGCCTGGAGCACCTCTTGGAAAGAAAATCCTTGATGCAAATGTTGAAGCAATTGACAACGCAGCTTTTTGTATTGTAAATACAGAAGGAAAAGATATGGGTACTCTTTTTGAGGCAGGATATGCTTATGCTAAAAAGATCCCAATTATTTATTACTGGGAGCATGCAGATCCAGCGGCTAAGTTTAATCTTATGCTTGCTTTTTCAGGAGTAACTGTTTGCTCAGATGAAAAAGAACTAAATGCATTTCTTGATCTTCTTGTAAAAGAAAACTTTGATTTTAAGAAATGTGAAAAAGATTTTGAAGGAAATATTGAATAAAATGGATAGAAGCACTATTGAAAAACTTCTTGAAAAAGAAGATTTGACTCATTTTGCAAAATCTGTAGATAGGCTTCGTTTCATAATTCGTTATGCTACAGCTCCTCGTTCATCTAGAGAGTCTGTAGCAGAACATTCATTTTTTGTAGCAGCTTATGTTCTTAAACTTGCACAGTATTATCAATTTGATGTAACTGAAGCTCTTGCATTAGCGTTGATGCACGACTATTCAGAAGCTTATATTTCTGATGTACCACATCCTATTAAAGCACAAAATCCAGATTTAGCAGCATCTCTTGAAAAAGCTGAAGAAAAAGTTTTGAAAGATCATCTTAGTGATGAAATGGCAGCAATTCTAAATCGATTTAATAATGCTGATGGACCAGAAGCTTTAGTTTGTATTTTAGCAGATGTTATGTCTGTCGTTTCATATGCAAAGTATGAAATGGAACTTGGTAATAGTTCTTATATGAAACAAGTTTATGAAGGAACTAGACCTAGATTTGAAAGTTTAATTGCAAGCTTAGCAAAATATACATTAGGTGACCAGGCTGAAACAAGCTTTTATGTATTAAAACAGATTGAAGATATTTTTGAGTCACGTATAGAAAATAATTAATGTTAATTTATATTTTATAGGAGAATGATATGGCAAAATTTCATAATGGCTATGAAGACATTAAAGTAAGACTTGTTGCATTTAAGGGAAATGACCTTGCAAAAGAAGTTTATAACTTTAATAAGTATGCAGAATTTAATGAAGGTAATTTTGGAGACTATTCACCTGATAATCCTGAAGCTCAGAGAATTATCGAAGAAATTGTCACAGGAAAAACTTTCCCTAAGTATGCACTTGAAGGACAGAATGTTGCTTTCCAGATTGAGAATATTTCTCGTATCTGTTTAGCTCAGCTTACACGTGAACGTGGATTTTTCTGTTCAGCATCAGGAGATGTTCGTCCTTTAACACAGGATTTTATTGTTCCTCGTGTTATTTATCAGAATAAAGAATGGATGAGTAAAATTGAAGCAGCTCAGAAAATTCTTGAAGATGTTTATATTGATATGTGTGAGGCTGGAGTAACATATATGGAGTCACGTTATTTCGGACTTCATAGCCAGACAATCTCACTTACATATAATGCTTCATTTAGTGATTGGGCTCGTTCTTGTAATACTCGTACTGAAAATAACTTTGCAGATGAGATCAATCATATTTATCGTTTAATGAGAAATGAAGTTAGAAAAGAAATTGATAAACTTACAGATCCTTTGAGTAAGAAACTTTATGAATGGATGTTTAAGTTTACTGATAATAAGAAATGGTATAATCGTGATCATACTTATAATAATGACTTTGCTCGTTTCCCAACACCAGAAGGATATGAGTTCAGTGAACCAGCTCATAATGATTGGAGAAACTCTTCTTGGAAGCTTGAGCTTGAAAACTACTATAAAAATAGTCCAGAACTTCTTCTTGATGGTGAAAAAGAGATGATTGAAAAGTGGATGGAAGCAGAAAAGAATGGTGAAGAATTGCCAACAACATATGATCCAAACTTTGAACTCGTTGCTGAAAAGAGAATTAAGACTGTCGATTATTATAATCGATAGTATTTTATAAAATCTTTTTATGGGAGCTTTGGCTCCCATTTTTTATTTATGCTGCAGTTAATATAATTTTTATAGGAGAAAATTATTAATGAATAAACAGTATGCCATTGGAACATACGAAATTAACTTATTAGATAAGCATGAACTTAGGTCTATTCTTGAAGTTCAGTCACAATATTGTAGTTATATCGATACGGCAATTGATTATGATAATGATTATGTTTTTAGCAATTTCCAAAAATTAAAAATGATTAGTAAAATTTCAAGTTATCATTATGATGACTATGACTTTTTTGTTGATAATCACTTAAAGTATTTAGGTCGTGATAAAATTGATATTATGCTTATTCATTCAAATCGTGGTGATTGGGAACCACTTGCTAAGAAAATGCAAGGTGATAAAAGATTTGATAAAATTGGTGTTTCAAACTTTACAAAAAAAGATATTATTAGATATCACGAAATTACAGGTAATTGGCCTTATGCAAATGAAATAGAAATAAATCCATTTTATACTGATGGAGAAACTATTCAATTTTGTAAAGAAAATGGTATTATCATTATAGCATATGCAGTTTTAGGTGGAAAATATAATAGCTGGAGAAATGTTGCAACTTTTGGCCTTGGAAATCTTTTATCATACGTTGAAAAATACGCAGATATTGTTATTACTCGTGCAAACTCAATAACAGAAGCTGTAAACTTTAAGGAAGTTGTAAATAACTTTGATCCAAAAGAAGCATCTGTAATTAAGATTAGCTCAAGTGAAATTGATAAAGCAATTCAGCCAATGAATTATCGTGTACCTAATATTAAATATAATAAAATGTTTGGTATGCCAACATATATGCGTGAAGTTGGTAATAATGGTAAAGTAAAGTCAACAAAAACAATCGACATTAAATTACCAGAATTTGAAATGCTTGGTGATTATAAGACTTATATTAGATATAAGTTTGGTGGAACTGATTACTTAGGTGATTGGCTTAAAATAGATGAAAATAAATATATCGCTGTTTATATTTGGGATAAATCAGGTAAACTTACAAAAGTTTCTCCAAATGCAGCACGTATAGAGGTAGTAGAATATGAGCTTAGTGAATGATATTAAAGTTTTTGAAGTAGAATTTGATGGTATTGATAAATGTGGAAAAGATACTTTAGTTCAAACAATGTTTAAAGTATTTCCAAATTATTGTGCATATCAAGCAAGAGGTCTTCAAAGTCAAATCGCATATAGTCATTTATATGACCGACCTTGGTGCTATCCTGTTACGGATGGTTACAAAGAAAATGCATTATTTGTTTATCTAGATGTTGAAAAAGAAGATTGGCTTCAGCGTCTTAAAGACTCGAATGAGATTGAAAATAATAAAAATCGCTCAGATGTAGATTTCGTTGAGGACTATGAAAGACATAGAGGTGCCTTTGAATATGCTTGGGAAGTAATGAATGATCCAGTTTATGCAAGTCATTTTATGAAAATAAATACTTCAAAGTATAGTCCAGTTGAAATAGCAGAAATGGTTGCAGCTAGATTAAAGGAACTAAATTCTATAGGAGACTAATATTATGGCAAACTTAATTTTAAGTGTTTTGATCGCATCTATAATCGCTGTAGGTTATGTTGATATTGTTAAAAACTTTTTTCCAAAAGCAAGTTCTAGAGTAAAGACTATTATAGGTATTGCTTTTGAAGTTCTTATTGGTATTGGTGTGTCTTTAGTAGGAGCACTTTTTGATAAGACTTCTGTTGCTACAGGAGTTTTAAGAGCAATTATTATTTCTATTGGCACAGTTGGTGTGTCTCAATTTTGTTATAACTATATAGCAAGTTTTATTTCTGCAATAAAAGAAAAACTTAAGAAATAATGAACTTATTTAATTTTTCATGTATTTTCTTTATAAGAGGTAAATGCTATGGAAATGAATAAGACTACATTACCACAGTTTAGACAGGACTTTGCTAAAGCTGTGGCTGCTTTGGAAGCTCAGTATGGAGTAAAAATTCAGTTGGGTAATATTTCTTACAGCACAAATGATTTTCATACTCGTTTGGAAGTAAAGAATGTTGGTACTGATGAAACTTCATCAAAAGAACTTTGGCTTGCTGAACAGAGCAAAGCTTATTGGAAGAATACCTTGGTTAAAAAGGTAGAATATGATAAGTGGTACTTTGGAAACGATGGTCATACATACAAGGTTATCGGTTTCAATCCAACTCGTCCTAAGAATATTCTTCGTATTATGTCTGGCTCTGGAACAGAATACTCTTGTCCACTTGGTTTTCTTGGTATTCGTAACTAAATAAAATATAGCTACCTCGAAAGAGGTAGTTAATATAAAATTATTCGGGCTATTCCCGGTTTCGACGGCTATAAAATGGCTGATAGAATGATGGTAGAACCTAGAGAAAAAACTAGTCAAAGACCAAATAAATGCTAACAGAACAAGCAGAACAGCTCGCAAGGCTACTTGCCTCGCAGCTTAATCGAAAGACTATAGTTTCTTTCGACGGCATTTGAGTAGGAAGACTCAGTATCTTAAATGTTGTTACTTTACCGAGTCGAGTAGCTGATTTTGTGTCAACTTCATTTTCAGTGAACAGTTCTATAGTTGATATTGCTAGGTCCAAGAAAAACTAACCTAAGACACCATCTAGTAGAAGTTCTATTAGTGCTGAGTAGTTCGGACGTGGGTTCGATTCCCACATAGTCCAAAAATCCAAAATGTACTAATTTAAATATGGAAACAGAAAGAATTAGGTATATTTATGAGATTAGGAATAAAGTAAATGGCCATACTTATATTGGCCAACATACTTTAAGAAAAGGACGTACTTTTGAAACAGATATTTATTATGGTTCTGGAGTTCTTATAAATAAAGCTCAAAGAAAATATGGCTTAGAGAATTTTGAAAAAATCATAATAATTTCTGGTTCTTTTTCCAAAGAACAAATTAATCGCTTTGAAAGATGTATGATAGCATGCCAAAAACTTATTGGTAAAGCAGAATACAATCTTGCAAGAGGCGGCAATGGTGGTGATTTATCAAGATTTATTGATTATTCAAAAGTCGGTAAATCTATTTGTCAAGCCCATAAAGATGGTAAGTATAAAGATAATCACCGAGGTTGGTCTTTTCATAAAGGTATGAATGGAAAATTTCATACTGAAAAGACCAAACAACTAATAAGAGAAGCCAATTTAGGTTGTAATAATCCAAATTATGGTAAAAAACAATCTAATGAGGTGAAACAAAAAGTAAAAGAAACTAGACAAAAAAATCATCTTGAACTGTTTGATAAAATTGAAGCTTATCTTAGGTCAGTTGATTTTACACGAAAAGATTTTCCAGAAATTGGAAAATCATTTGGTGTGTCTTATAAAACTATTGAACGAGTTTATAAAGAAAGATTTTAGTTTTTTTGAACTTTTTATCAAATTTAAGTATATTCTAAATAAGGTATTTAGTTTCCTGTTTTCTTTCAGCTTCCTTCACAGAAACAAAATCGAAAACAGGTGGTGGAAAGTTGCCTTTAATCGGGCATCCCCAATTAATGAAACTAAAGTATAGACAATCTGCTTAGTTTACCCTATTGTAGCAAGTATGACCGAGCTTTAGCATAAGCTTTTTTCTTTCTAATCAGTTGAAAGTTTTGGAGCTTTTCTTTGAAAATATTTAGCATACTTTCAAAAGTATGTTAATATAAAATATATCAATCATTTTTAGTGATTGTACTAATTAAAATATAAAACTTAATTTGGAGGAGTAGATTTTCAATGTTTACTATGAATTATGATTACAATAATAATTTCTCTTATGAAAATGTAACATATGATTATGGGACAGAGGAAACTACTTTGCATAAAAGAGAGAGTTAATAAAACTATATAATTAAAAAAGTTTTATGAGCTCTCCTTCTGGAGAGCTTTTTTATTTTATTGGTCGGTAGTAAAGCGGTTATACGGAGGACTGTTAATCCTTGGATGCGGGTTCAACTCCCGCCCGGCCAGCTAAAAAATATGCTTAGGCGGCTACGATGGTGGAGTAGCATCGGTCTGTAAAACCGACACGTAAGATACACAGGGAGTTCGAATCTCCCCCTGAGCACTTTATGGTTTGTTAGTGTATCGGTTATCACACCTGCCTGTCACGCAGGGGACGGCGAGTTCAACTCTCGCACAAACCGTCGAGACGTAACATTGGTAAGGAGTAAGCGTTAGTCATAGGTTAGAATTACCATTATCTGCGGCTGTGGGGAAGATGGCTATCCCGTCTCGTTGTCAGCGAGAAGATCGCGGGTTCGAAGCCCGCCTGTCGCGTCCGGAAGAGTGAAACGGATTTATCACGCTAGCCTCATAAGCTAGAAATAGTAGGTTCGACTCCTATTTCCGAAACTATAAAAAATCGAGCCCAGGAACTTGTAATGGGTTGAAAGGTAAGCTATTTATTATAGTAAACCAAAAGAGTGTGAGAGTGGCCTTGTGCAAGTAGGAGAAGTGTAACACTCAATAAAAGTTTTTCGCGGTTTCTTTTATATTTTATATGCCGGTGTGGCTCAACGGTACAGCAGTAGACTTATTAAGTGCTTTACCACTAATTTTAATATGGATAATATTAGAATTAGACGTTCTTCTAAAGAAGAAGGATGGACATGCACAGCATGTAATCAAAATTTTAGAACAAGAGCATTGCTTCTAAAACATAGAAAAGAAAGTCATGCTGCAGCTGTAGGTAAAGTACAGTTTCATCCGAAAATTGACTTTATATGTCAATTTTGTGGAAAAAACTTTATACAGAAAAATGTTGAATTTAAAACTCAACATCAAAATCATTGTAAAATGAATCCAAATGCTGTTCCTTATAAAGGTCACTTACATACTGAAGAAGAGAAAAAGCATCTTTCAGAATGTGCAAAGAAAAATAACTTTGGAGGTTGGCATACTTCTAAAAGTATTGATTATAATGGAATAAAACTTGACTCAAGCTATGAATTAGCTTTTGTGCAAGATTTAGATAAAAATAACATCAAATGGGAAAGACCAAAACCTTTGATGTGGGAAAAAGATGGAAATACACATAGATATTATCCGGACTTTTTCTTACCAGAATATGGTATTTTTGTTGACACTAAAAATGATTATTTAATCAATTGTATAAATCCAAGATTTGGAATTACTGATGTTGAAAAAATACATTTAGTTGAACAACAGAATAATGTGAAAATATATATTTTGGATAAAAATAATTTACTTTGGTCAAGTCTTGCTGGTTTGACAGAGAGGTTGAATGTGCCGGATTTGTAATCCGGAGGCGTAAGCCCACAGGTGTTCGAATCACCTAGCCAGCTCTAGATCTTAATGCAGATTGTGATGGTTACTTCGAATATTGGTAATTCACTTCCCTGTTATGGAAATTAAGCTGGTTCGACTCCAGCAGTATAAAACACCATCGCGCTTATACTTAAGATTTTATGGTTCATTCGGCTAACGGCAGTCGCCATTTGGTTTTCATCCAAAAGATGTGGGTTCGACTCCCTCATGAACTAAGAGGCAAAACTTTATGTTATGACGGTAACAATTAAGAATATGACGGTATTCTTAAAAAGTAATGCCCCACAGACTATACAACTAATGCAGACGTAACAGTTACTTCGGTCTTGAAAACCCCTAGTTATTGGTTCGATCCCAGTCATCTCCAATTCGTGGAGATGTAGCTCAATTGGTAGAGCAGGTAAAAATGTACTGTTCAATTTTTCTTAGTTGTTTTATGGTCGCGTCGGCTAACGGTAGGCCACCTGACTTTCTATCAGAGGACGGAGGTTCAACTCCTCTCGCGACTAGATACATTTTAATGCAGCTGAAAAGAGTTACTTCATACTTTTGTAGTTTAATGGTTAAACAATTCACTGTTAATGAATATTTGTGGGTTCAAATCCCACTGAAAGCTGATTCAACACTCTTTTTGTTTTACTTAAAATGTTTTTTTATGTATCAGTAGCTCAGCTGGTAGAGCGCCGTCCTTCCAAGTCGGATGTAGAGGGTTCGAGTCCCTTCTGGTACTCTTTTTATGCCAAGTCTCGATAGGCAGAGGATATTACCTAAGATTGGTTGTGGAGCACAACCTTAAAACCTTGATTAAGGTTTGATTAGTTACGGAAGTGATATGGCAGGTTGGTTCAAGTCCAGCATTTGGCAATTCGGGTTGGAGCACTGGTTGTGGCTCACAAGCCTCATAAGCTTGTCATCAGGATGGTTCGATTCCATCACCCGAGATATGTTTTGCGATAGAATTTCGTTTCTACCAGATAAACTTGGTGGTGAAACAATCTATGGTTCATAAGCTTGCGATATAGCAAACCTTAAAGCTTTTTTGCAGAGTTGATTGCAATTCTGCTGGGATAACAACCCAATATACCAAAGCTGTCGTAAACTTGGTATGAGAGATGACTGTCGGGGTACTCAATAGAAATCCCCGACATTTTTATTTTAAATAGAGTTAATATTTTTCATATATGAAGATTTTAGTTATACCAGATATTCATGGCAATTATACTGCAGCTCTCCAAAATATTAAAGACCATAAAGACGAAGTCGATAAAGTCGTTGTTTTGGGAGACTATACAGATGACTTTAATGAAGACCTTAATGGCCAGCCAATGATAGATGGATTCAATCAACTTGTAGAGTTTAAGGATAAAGAACCTGAAAAGTTTGAACTTTTATTTGGAAACCATTGTCTAAGTTATTTAGCTCAAACTAGAGAAGGTGAATGCGTTAGTGGACACCATTATAAATATGCTGATAAATATCAAAAGATGTTTGAAGATAATATTAATAAACTTAATATTGTTTATAAAGTAGATGATATTTTATTTTCTCATGCAGGAGTATCACAACAATGGCTTCATCGAGTAAAGTATCTTATAAATTTAAAGCATGAGTTTGATAATGTTCCACAAGAGCTTATGGACAAATATAATGATTTAAATTATAAGTCTCATAATATAAGTGAGCTTTATTTTGATGGAATGATTTTTTCTCTCGTAAACACAGAAACAGAAGAAGAAAAAGCACGCGTTGCTGAATATAGAAAAATTGACATAGATCTTCATAAACAAATAAATAAAACTTTTGAAGAAATGCAATCTTATAAAAAAGAATATTATAAGTATGCTTCATATAAATTTTTAAATGAGGTATTTCACTCACCAAACAAAGGTGACCAATACAATACAGAGGTTTTTGAGCATTGTGGTTGGAATAGTGCAGGTGATAGTTCTGGGGAAAGTTGTACTTGGATAAGACCAGACTCTTTACTTCATGATAATTGGCCTAGAGGAATTAAATATCAAGTAGTTGGACATACTGAATGTGGAAATAAAAATTATGTTTATAAAAATAAACATTTAATTTTAACAGACACAAAAGAACATAATACTTATAGAATTTTAGATACAGAAAAAATGGATGAGCTAGAGTATACTCCTTATGTTGATACTCCAAAAAATTATTCAGATACTGATGTCGCATTATTAAAATTATTAGGATTACTTTAATATGATAGAATTAGAAAAATTACCAGATGAAATAGGTGTTTATAAAAGAAAAACACTTGTCAGTTGGGCTAACACAGCCATGAATGGACATATTGTCATTATAAATAGCGGAAAAAATGAAATGACATTTGGATGTTATATACCAGCAGGATGTACAATTTTAAAAAAGAAAGTTTCTTCTAATGAAGAAATTATTGATTTATTAAATAAAATTAATAATCCTCTTACTTTTAAAAAATTGAATAAAGCTTAGTATTTCATGTATAATCTATATGTGAGATAACTTAACCGGTGATGCATGAAATACCACACCGCTTACCAAAAAGGAAATGTAGGTCTTATCTCAGGTAAGACTGCCCTGTGTGAGTCAGGTTGGGAAGGCTAGAGAGTAATAAGGGAGGTATAGTTCACCTTCACGAAAATAACCCATACCATTAAGTTGGTACTCTAGCAGCTATCTTTAATTTGTTTGTCAAGCTAAGGAGCGGAACAAAACGTACTAGTTAGGTAGTAATAAACGGTAAGTCTTACTAATGAAGAGTAAGCACGCTGTGAAGTCAGCAAAACGAACTAATTAAAAAAGTTTTAAATTTCTCTCCCGTGGTGTAGCGGTCGCACATGAGGTTTTGATCCTTACAGGCTGGGTCCGAGTCCTAGCGGGAGAATTTTATCACGGGATAGCTTAAAAAGTGGTCGCAGGGCCCTGAGGTCATGGATGAGCGATAGACGTACGGCTATAGGTATTGGTTCGACTCCAGTTCCCGTGACTATAGACTAAATGCAGGTTGAATGAGTTACTTCGTTTCCACTCATAAGGGAAGAGTCGTGGTTCGAGTCCACGGGCCGCCAATTCGTGGCGGTTTGGTGTAATGGTAGCATCTTAGAAAAATACACTTATTCTGTTATACTTTAGTCTTTTTTATTATATGACATTTACAGAAATTAAAGGTGATTTATTTCAGCATTTCAAAAAAATAGGTAATGATACTTTTACTTTACCAGCCGACCGAAATATTGCTTATGCTCATTGCATAGCAAATGATGGAAACTATGGTGCTGGAATAGCTCCAGTTTTTATAAATTATTTTTTTCAATCAGGTACATTTGTAAAACGTTTCTTAAAAGAAAATCCATGGAGTGGCCATGGATGGTCTTTAGCATTTAATAGAATTAATGGTAATCATTATCTTTTAGAAGTAGAACTTATTACAAAAGAATTTACTTATGAAAAGCCTACATATGAAACACTTACTGAAGCCTTAAAAATGTTAAGATTTAATTGTGGCCAATATCAAATAAATACCTTAAGAATGCCGAAGATTGGCTGTGGGCTTGATGGTCTTCAATGGGAGAAAGTTTCAGAGATTATTAAATCAGTATTTGAAGGAACACTCATTGACATTGAAATTTATTATCTCTAAAGTTAATATTAATTATTATGATAAAAATATTAAAACCATTCCGGGAGCTTAAAAGAATTATTTCTCAGTTTTTCGAAACAGAATATTGGTATCGTTTTAGAAAAACACCACATTACTATTTTAATGATGAAACTCAAAAATATGAACTTTCAAAATATGATGGAAAAGCTAGAGATATTATTACTTCAACTTGGAATGGAGATAGTGATATTTTAGGAATAATGATCCTTAAAATTGAGCATATGATCCATAATCTTAAGAAGTATTCAATGCATGCAAATTTTTATGTTAATGCTCATCATTTTTTTGAAGAAGAAGCCTCAGAAAAAGATAAATATATTTTTGCTAAACAAGTTTTAGAAAATTGTGAAAAGCATCCTAAAGAATATTACTTCTGCTTTGATAGAACAGAGTTTTGGACTGATAAAGAATGGACTAAAGTAGTAAATAAAAAGTCTTTAAAATTTAATAAATGGGCTGGATTTAAAAACTCATGGTGGATTGGAAATGAAGAAGTAGATAAAAATATTTCAGACTCAGGCATAGTTCATTATTACTTATATCATTCTGAGGAATTTGATGGCTGGGGTTTTTCTACTGTTTGGGGAATTGAAAAAACATATGATAAACAAATTCCACCAGAAACAATTCCTGAAAAAAGAAAACAATATTATATTAATTTTAATGAGCCTGATTTAGGCCATGAAGAAGCACCACAGTACAGAACTAAAAAAACTGAAAATGTTACTTACTTTCCTTCATGCTATACATGGACAAATATTCAAAAAATTGTAAACGATAAAAATATTAAAATTGATGTTATTAAAAGCTTTCTTACAGGAGTCCAAACAATGGATGTTTCTGATATGAAAGTTTATTCTAAATTATCACCTTATATAAAATCTAAAGCGACAGGTCTAAGACGAAATCTTACAGAACTTTTACATCTTAGACACTTACTTAAAAAGCTTAGGAGTATGAGTGATACAGATGATAAATATTATAATATGTGGGGCTCTGTTAAAGATTTAGATGAGAGGTCTAAAAAATTAGAAGAGTCTATAGACCTTTACAGAAAAGATAGAGCAGACCTATATAATAAAGTATTTAAACTAATGTCAGATAAAGGCGATGGCTGGTGGGATTAAACTTTTTATGATGACAAAAAATAAAAAATTTTTAGAAAAAACATTCAAATGTGAAGATGACAGCATTTTATATTTTACTTTTTATCCTGAAGAGTGTTGGATTGGTTTTACAATCTTAAATCCAAAGTATCTTAAAAAAAGATCTGGTTGGCAGCATCTTCTCTTTACAAAAGAAACCATGATAAGATTATTAAATTTCTTTGATGCAAGCACTAGTGATAAAACAGAATTTTTTGAATGTGATTGTTTATGTGAAGTTTTAAGAGCTTCATATGATGATAAATATGGAGAATATTATTTAGATATTTTTGACAATTATGCTTTTAAGTTAAAATCAAAAGGTATTAGAACATCGACTTATTTTTCAAAAGCAAAATGTAAAGATTTACAAAAAATTCTCAAAGACATTTTGAAATTTATTTAAATAAATAGTATTATCAATATAAGTTTGATGCGGACTTGTGTGTTCAGAGGCATGTTAGTGGACTATTCCCTAGTAGAAAGCTAGTGCATGTGGCAAGCATCATCCTAAGATATACGGAACACACCATATTAGTGCTAATGGAAATGAGTAGCGACTATGGTAACTCATCCAGTGCAGACTCCAGCGCATGAGCTAATGTGATAATAGATTATAAGACTCTGGAGAAAGACGTAGTCTGAAAAAGCGGATCATGATTAGGTTTTTGGTAAATTAAATCTTTTATGATTTATCAAAAGCGTTGGGCTAACTAGTATTCCGTGGAGACAATGCTTCCGTTGTATAGCGACTAGTACATCGTTAATGGGTGCCTGAAAGCGACACACTGAGTAGGTAGTCGGGGACTTTTACTCTTTTTCACTGGGACAAAAAAGAGCTGCTCGCCACAGATGTTAGTGATTGGTGTAGGCGGTAACACACCAGCCTTTTTACCCCAAAGGTTGGAGAGTACCGTTCAAGTCGGGATCACTGAGGCATAGCTGGTTGTCTAGCTTCCGATGGTACAGATTTACAAGTTCTGAGATATGGACCGCTATAAATGCTCCCAAGACTTAAAGTGACAACATTTTTTGAAAGGTATTTAAAATGGAAAAACGAGGACCAAACGGTAATCTTATGCATGGTGGAAAGCATCATCCAGTAAAATGTTCAAGTGATGACTTTACAAAATGGTTTCCATCAATCAGACAAGCTGGTTTATGGCTTGTAGAACAGAAAAAAGCAAAAACTTTGAATTCTGCTATGGTTGCAATTACCCATTCAGTAAATGGTAAACAGCACTATTATGAAAAAGACTGGAATTGTAATAGTGCTTATGGTTTTGTTTGGGAAAATATTTAATTTTGGACCTATAGTTTAACGGATAGAATAACTCTCTCCTAAAGAGTGGAGTCCGGTTCAATTCCGGATAGGTCCTTTTGTGGAGATAATAATGGTTATTAATTTTATGTATGATGATGACTTAGACCACAGAAAAGAGCTTGAGTCTATCATTAAATCTGAAATTAAGAGACATTTCGACCCAGGAGATTATTTTGATTACCACAATAACTATGGTTCTTATTGGGGAGGATCAGTTCATATAAATATTTCAAACTTAGCTTATTATAAGGATATTGAAAAAGCTAAAGAAAAGATGGATGTAATGAGTGATAAATATATGACTGACTTTATTTCAGAAATACAGGAAAATCTATCATTTGTTCCAAAAATTATTGTGGAGTAATAAAATAATATGAAGATATTGATTGGTGTAACTACAATAGTATTAGTTGTAGGTATAGTTGCTGCATCAATAATGATAATTATTGCAGCTCTTAAGGACTAAAATGAAAAAGTATTTTATTTTATTTATTTGTTTAATTGGTATATTATTTTCTTCTTGTGCAAAAAGAGAAGATCCTTATTCATGGTCTTTTGGTCAAATGGAAATTGACGAAATGTCTTCAGAGATAACAGTTGAGGAAAAGGTAGAATTACCTTCTTCTTTAAAAACAAGACTAAAGTCGCCTATGCCAGAGGCTGAAGATGCAATAGTATTACAAACAAAATGTCTAGATGATAGGATGCTAATGCTAGTGCAAATTCCAAGTAATCCAATCTCAAAATATGAGTTTTGGAAAGATGGCTCAACATATACTATTTTAGGTATTATCTATGTAGATGCAGATCACCATCGAATTAAAGGCCACCAATATGGTAAATATGACGAAGCTTTAACGATGTTTAATGCTGGATATATTGCACCACCTCCAAAAGATTAAAAATATTGTTAATATTTTAATTATTAACTAATTAATATATGGTGCCATAGCCGCAGCTGCCTTCTAAGCAGCTAAGCGTAATTGGAGCTGTAAATGGGAGTTCGATTCTCTCTGGCATCACTAACTTATAAGGTTGGTCACCTTATAAGTGAACTGAGTTTTCAGTTATATAGACCTTCTAATTTTTATTTTAGAATAGCCTTTATGGCAAACTTAATACATATTTTCTTTATGACTTTAAGAATAAGAAATGCAGTGTATTGAGTTACTTCAACAACTTCAGAGTAAAGATTATTTCTACATGAAATAGTTATTTGAAATGTTGCTCTTTTTAAAAGAGAAACTACTAAGAGTAAAGCTTATTCATGGTCATGATGAAATTAGCAAGTTCTTTAGTAAAAAATTGCAAACATTTCAATTTTATTGTTAATATAAAATAAACAATGCTTAAAGCAGCTGTTACTGTTACTTCTATTTGGATCATGTAAAAGAAAATATACAGTAACGTTTATTCTTAAGTGTTTTTTATATAGTTAAATAGCTTAATGCAGTTTTGACAGATACTTCCTTGCCAGCAAATTAAGGACGTACAGGTTCGACTCCTGCGTATCGTGAACGGTTCACATTTCTGTTGAAATTATACTTAAGTTTTTGAATATAAAAGGCACTCTAATGAGTGCCTTTATTTTTTATATACCATAGGAGGAATAAATATGGGAAAGAAAATGGCTAAAGCAGTATCTCAGATGAATGAGGTTAATAAACTTAGACCAGACGAAATCGTTACAAACTTTATGGGTGGCGATTCTTACAAAGTAAATCCACTTGATACTCTCAAGTTGGTTGCTGCATCATCAATTTTTGGTGAAGCTTCTTACTACAGAAAGGACGTAAAGGATGGAAAGTTTTCTTGGGAAAAAGACTATGTTGATCCAGCTATGTCTCGTCTTTTTGCATTTGCAGATAGAAAAACTACAACTGAAGTTTTTACAGAAACTATCGATAAGGCATTAGACTACGACTTTGGTGGAACTTTGGATTTCGCGGTAGAATTACGTAAAACATATAACATGCGTCTTAATCCACAGGTTATTATGGTTCGTGCAGCAATCCATCCAAAACGTGCAGAGTTCTGTAACGCAAATCCTGGAAAGTTTGCAGCTGTAGAAAATTTGGTTATGTCTCGTGCAGATGAACCACTTACTCAGTTGACTTACTATATGTTTACTAACAATGGTAAGAAAAATAAAATTCCTACAATTTTGAAAAAGTCAATTGCTAAGAAACTTAGCTCTTTGGATGCTTATGCAGTTAATAAATATAAGAACCACGAAATTGGTATGATCAATGGTGTTCGTATTTCTCATGCAAACTCTCCAGTTTTGAATGAGTTAATGCAGACAGGTACAGTAAAAGTTTCTGATGAAAAGGAAACTTGGGAGCAAAAACGCTCTAATGGAATGGGTTGGCGCGAAATTTATGAGTCAGGCTGTATGCAACACATGGCTCTTTTACGTAACTTGAGAAATATCTTCACAGAGGTAAAAGACTCAGAGTTCTGTAAGAAAGTTTTGAAAGATTTGAAAGGTGGAGTCCTTAAAGGTAAGCAGTTCCCATTTAGATATTGGAATGCATACCAGATGATTGAGCAGGCTTCAGATATCAATCACCAAGCTTTGATTCTAGATGCCCTTGAAGAGTGTATGGACATTGCAGTTGATAACTTACCAAAGTTGAAAGGAAAGACAATGGTTCTTTCTGATAACTCAGGCTCTGCTTGGCACGGATTTACTTCTGAATATGGTAGAACTACTATTGCAGATATTGATAACTTGTCTTCAATTTTGATTGCAAAAGCTTCAGATGAAGGTTATGTTGGTAAGTTTGGTGACAGACTTATCACAGCTCCAGTTTCAAAAAGAAATGGAGCTCTTGCTCAGACAAAGCTTTTATCAAGCAATGGAAGTTCTGATGTAGGTGGTGGTACTGAGAATGGTATTTGGTTATTCTTCAAAGATGCTATTAGCAAAAAAGAAGTTTATGACAATATTTTCATTTTCTCAGACCAGCAGGCTGGAACAGGTGGATTGTACGGTATTAATGATGACGATTACAGAAACTTCAGATGTAAGGGCCGTATGATTAACGTTTACAAACTTATTCAGGAATACCGTAAAAAGGTAAATCCAAAGGTAAACGTATTTAGCTGTCAAACAGCTGGTTATGATAATGTTCTTATTCCAGAAATGAGCTACCGTACAGCATTTATGTATGGATGGACTGGTAAAGAAGCAGTATTCGCCGATGCTTACATTAAGCAGTGGGATGATATTGAAGCAAGAAAAGATCAGGAAAGACAAGCTAAAAAAGCTGGTAGACATGTTGTAAATCAGCAATAACTTATAAATGGTGAATTTTTATTCACTATTTTTTGACTAAATGAAATTAAAATAGTATAATCTATTTATGGTTAAGCTGTTGAAATATAGTATAATAATTGTACAATAAAAACTATAGAATGATACAGTGATATGAGTAGTAGCTCAGAGGTAGAGCGGCCCGTAAAGCGGGAACGTGCGTGGGTTCAATTCCCATCTACTCTAAAAGCAGTTGAAAACGTTTAGACTGCCAGCGGTTGTAAAACAAGCATGTTAATCAGAGTTGACCGCTATATAAATTGTTCAAACTCGAGCATGTGCTGCCACGACAGGTTACTTCATATTTGTGTGGTTCCAATGGAAAGTGCAGGTTGCAAATACCGAACCTGTCCCTGCACTTAGCTAAGTTTGTAACGTTCTGGGCAAACAAAACTATTGTTTTTTGGTATCAAACGTAAAAACTTTACGTAGCAGTTCAGTGGGAGACCATGAGTTTTCCCTTAAACACATGGGTGGAGTTCTGTAAAAACCAAATAGTCGTAGCACTAGTCTTGGCGACGAAAAACCAGAACACCATTTGGGTTATCTTAAGGCGAGGCTCAACTTAAAGCCGATAGTGGAAAGGTTGAGTATAGACAAGTTCGATTCTTGTATAATCCACTAGAACTGCTAGCAATGTTGGAACGCTATGAGGCTCAAAGGGTAGCGAAGTATCAGCTGTATGTCGTGAGAGTATGAGGGATGTGCAAGACATCTAACTATGCGGAAGCAAAAAGTACTTAACGTGAAAGGATAGGCTCCTATGGTGGTTCGACTCCACCCAGTTCTATTAAAGGAGAAAATAAAATGAGGAAGTATGCAGTGTTTTAAGTTATAGGAGAACTTAAAACATATGAGCAGAAGTTATAGAAAAGGTTATCGTCCTTCTTGTAGAGGCGATAAAGATTGTAGAAAAGAGTATCATCGTTCAGTAAGAAGAAAAATCCGTATTTTGTTAAAAGATGAAATCAGATTTGAGGATAGCATTGATGGCAATGAGGATAATCTTCATCCTTCTGAAAAGATTGTATTAAAAGGCAGAGATTTTAGTAACAAAAATGCTGATCCTTGGTCTTGGCCTTCAGATGGAAGACGAAAATTTAAAAATACTCTTTCTTCTCTTAGAAGAGAATTTAACACAGCCTTAAAAGAGCAGCATTTTTATTATAATGTTTGGTATAACCCTTGGGAAGATTACCAGACTTATAGAGATGCTAAATTTATGACAATTGAGTATGAATTATCTTATAAGGTTGTTGTTGGATGGCATAAAGAAGCGCACGATGATTGGAGATTTAACCCAAATATAGGTGAATATGGTAGACATTTTCATATTCATTGGGTTACTTGGGAGCCAACTTATAAAAAAGTTAAAAAAACTCTTAATCATCATCCTTTAATGTCAGATTTAGAGCCTGGCGCTATTGATGTTTCATTTAGAAGATCTAATTGGAGACAATATGTTCAGGCTTCTTATGATAGAGAGTTAATTGAATTTTTATTTCATAGAAATATAATTCCAAATAACTTTCTTACAGAAGACCAATTTATGACATGGCTTCATAAAAATGAAGAAAAAATCATTAAAAGTTGGTTTAATATTCTTTATTCAAAATAAAGAGTTAATATAAAAATGACTTCCACGACTGGTGGCCACGAGGGTGAGAAAGAAGTCTTAATTAAAGGGTATCTGAATTGGTCAAGGAGTGTGTCCAATCTCCTCAACGCAAAATAGCGAAATCTACTGTAAGTAGTACCAATTCTGCTATTTTTCTAGTGGGTCAAACTACTAGAAAGATTTATTGTAGGCTGAAATAAAAGTACGTTGCGGGCGTTTGGTTTACGTGGTACCCTCCTTCCAAGAAGCCGAGAAATCCAAGTGTGTCTTCAATAGATGTTGCAACTGAGAAGACCTAAATAACTCGATATAATGGTTGAGTTCAAAACAAAGAAAGTAAGCCTACTTTTTGGTCCCATAGGCGAATTGGTTAAGCCGTCTCCCTCTCAAGGAGAAGATTGCTGGTTCAAGTCCAGTTGGGACTATTTTAGGAGAAATAATTATGCCTTGTGAAGGACGAACAGAAAAGGGTATTCAAGAAATTGTTACTTTTAAAACTCATAAAGTTTTTATAGGTGATATCTGCTATGCTCTTAATGATGATATTTATCAGAATATTTGGGGTGATATCTTAAATTTTAAGGATGGTGTAATCTACACAAAAGACGGAAAAACTGGAGATCCTTGCGCTGTTGTAGGTAGTACAGCTTATGGAGATGGTGGTTATAAAGGATCTGATGGTAAAGTTTATGGTGTAGATGCTGGTGTAATAGGCGTAACAGATATTGAAAATTGGCGACTTGCAGACTTAGGAAGCGATGATACTTCTCTTGAAGATCTTGGTACTATTGTTGAAATTCCAAATGGAGAAGCTACTGTCTCTTTTAAAGACAGTAAAGGAGATTTTGATATAACAATTAAAGACGCTTCTGGCAATGAGATTTATTCAGTTTCAATTCCAACATCTTACTCCGAAGATGATAACTTTGATGAAGAAGAGCCTACTGATTGGTGGGAAGAAGACGAAGAAGATGAAAGTGATGAATAATACTTTAAATTAAAGTATATTCTATTATATGACTATAAATAGCACTGATACAGTTAGGCAACTCATTGAAATTGAAAAACAGTTTAAAGAAACTGAGCTTAAATGGAAAAACGCTAGAATAGGAAAAGTAAAGTCTGGTTATTGGATTGATTTGCATAGGATTGACGGTATTCGTAGTAATCTTTTGAGTAAAAGACAGAAAGAAATTTCTGAAGATCTTAAAAGTCTGATTACATTAGATGATGGAACTACTATTACAAAAGAAAAGTTTATGCAAATTCAAAGTCAGTATGACTTAACTGATGAAGAAACTAAGTCTTATATATCTATGTTAGATTTATAATAAATTATTTCGGTCGACCTGATGTGTCCTAGCACTTAAGGTATGGTGTCTGAGGGTAGTGATTTAAGTTAACTAAAAACAGAGTGTATGACTAGGATCGCATTTTAAGATTAGTTAATAATAATCATGAGAGTAAAGAGAAAGTGGGGTTCGAGTCCCTGCCGACCGACAATTAAACTCGACGGAGTTTAAGAGTAGATGTCCTCTATTGACGAATATGAGGGTAGCATTGAAGACTTTTATTAGCTTAGTTGGTCAGAGCGCCGGCCCGCTGTGTCGGAAGCATAGGTTCAAGTCCTATATAAAAGTTTTTAACTAATTTAAATTATGGAAGAAAACAACCCAACTGAAAATACAATTCTTGTTTTTAAAAGTCTTACCCAAAAGAGTACTAGAATAAATGCAAATCTTTGTATTTCTACTATAAAAAGAAAATATAATGGTGGAAAGTTTACAAACGATTGGATTGATGAAAATCGTCCTGTTTTTATTCCAAACTATACTTTTAGTCCAGATGATGGTGTAATATATGTAATTGATACTGGCTCAGGATTTAAATGGGGCTATAGTGATAAAAATTTATATATTTATGAAAAAAATAATTCAAAATTACAAAAAACTGATAAAAAACTTAATGGTAATATAAAGTTTATATCTAATTTTGTGTATAATAAAGAAAATGAGCTTTCTGAATTATATCGCTCTTATATTAGAGAAGATGTAAAAAATGGTTATATAAAATTTGAAGAGTCTGATCATAATATTGAAGACCAATGGTTTGATTGTTTTCTTCATGGCTATAATATAGGCCAAGTTGTAAATCCTTTTACAAATGAACTAGATGATAATCTTACTGGTATTCGAGTTACTTGGTCTGATGTAGATCTTGATATGGAATATGATGAAGGGACTTATATTTCAGAAGGTAGTCATAGTGGATGGTACGAGCAGCCTGGTTGGATTTGTAATGATGGAAAACTTGTTGATCCTGAAGTCACTTTTTTATGGGAAGACCGAGAAATTAGTGATGAACAATTTGCAAAAATAAATCAATTTCCAATTGATATCTTAAATAAAATTAAAAAAGATGTTGTAAGTTGGGTTGAAGGTCCTATTGTAGATGAATCTGCTGAAAGTTTTGAGCCACCTGAATACGAACCAGATGATGATTAAATTTTTAATTATTTTTTGAATTTATTTTTAGCTATTAGTATTATCTAAATAAGAGATAATTTACGCAGGGCGCTACCTAGAGAATTAAGAGGACGGCAATCCTTTTATAGTATCGAACAATGGCTGGTAGGGTAAAAATTCTGAGTTGCCGCTTAGAAAATGTGAGTGGGTTCGATTCCCACCCCCTGAATACAGACAAGCTTTTAAAAAGCTTGTTAATATAATATTACTTGAGTTACTTAACTACAAGGTTATAGAGGTTCAATCCTCAGTAATTCAATCGAACCTTCGGGTTCACCGGCTGGTTTCTAGTCGTTAGAATAAACCGTGAATACATAAGCGGCGAAAGTTGCATTCATAAAGGTGCAGCGGTGATTTTTCACTTCGTATGAAAACAGCATATTCAAGATACTATGGCGCAGGCTGATGGCAAATGCTGAGGTTTGTAGTAGTATTGCTCGGTAGAACAACGAGCTTAGGTCAAGTCCAAAAGACAAGATTGAAAAGAGTATAAGTTGAAAGCTTATATATGAATATGTTTATCATCTAAGAGGAACATGCAAAATTCTGATGGAGATGGTAACGAATTATGTTGACGCCCAAGCGAAAGTGAGAGAAGTCGACTTTAGTAGATTGAGTAGTTTAGCAGACGAAAAAAGAGAGGCGATTTACCTAAAGCACTCAAAAGGTGCCATGGTATTAAGGTCAACCTCGTCTCCCAAGGTAGTTCACCGATAATTACAGAATTAGCTCAGTAGGCTAGAGCGTTAGACTATTAATCTAAATGTGGCTGGTTCAAGTCCAGCATTTTGTGCCATGATAAGCAAAAGTGTTGGTCACAACTAAATGAAAATAGCGTTATTCAACTGTAATATGTTGACTTAATGAGTACCGCAAGGAAAGTTAAGAATGGATTGAAGTAATCAACTAGTAGGAGCCCGCAAGCTTCTTAGGCCGCAAGCCGCTAGGGATGAAAAATGAAATTATTAGTTTAGTTGTAGTAGGTTAGATAACACCTGTTAAGTTATTCGCTATGCGTTCTACTTTCAGAAATGGAAGTGTGGTTAAGTTGCGAAAGCGATGAAGATGGGCGCAGAGGAAAGTCAATAAATCTCAGCTTTCTTTATTTTTTTAAGATGATTTAATAAAATACTAAATATATTGTTAATATTTTATTAAGTTATTTTTGGTGACTGTACTAATTATAATATAAACTTAATATAAAGGAGAATAAGATCATGGTAGAGAATGGAATTATTGGTCGTTCAATTATTTGTGCCTCATCTATTGCGTCTGCGAAAGCAGTTGCCCCTCGCATTGTGCCTTGTTCTTCTAAATGGATTATTGCCGGTAAAAAGGAGAAAGACTTTAAGTAAGTTTATAAATAAATTATAGTTTTACTTAAGGTCTTTCAGAAATGAAAGACCTTTTTTATTTTATATCTGGTATAAGTGTTACGGTAGCATGCGAGCTTTGGAGACTTGGGGCGGTGGTTCAACTCCATCATACCAGAAAAAATGTTGCGCGTACAAGTCAGTACGCAAACCTTTTAGGTTGCACAGAGTATAAACTGTTGGTAACATATTATTTATCGGGATGTAGCTCAGCTGGTAGAGCGCATGCTTTGGGAGCACGAGGTCACAGGTTCAATTCCTGCCATCCCGACTTTTGATGGTCAATAATGAAGCGACGTTTATGGTGGTCTTCATTACTTATGGAAGTGCTGAGCATTGGTGAGCTCATCTGTCTTGAAAACAGTCGATTGCCTGATGAGGGCGTCTTACAGGTTCAATTCCTGCCGCTTCCGCTTTGAAAGCAGAGATGAATTGGTCTAGAAAATAACATGAACGTTTCACTAGTAGCTGTTATTTTCTATCATCACCACCTAGGGATTGGTGGAGATTGTAGGTTCGAATCCTATGGCTTTCGCTAAAACATATAAGCAGCTTTTGTGAGTTACTTCGATTTGGGATTTGAAATATAGCTCGCAAGTATTATTCTATATGTTTATTTATGGGGCATTAACTCAGTTGGCTAGAGTGTCAGCTTTGCAAGCTGAAGGTCGTCGGTTCAAGTCCGACATGTTCCATAATCTATGGGCCGTAGATGGCGAGGTGCCATGCTTCCCTTGCAAGGAAGACTAGCGGGTTCAACTCCCAACGTGTCCACTCATTTGTACATTTCTAACTAATTATCTTATGGGTGAATTACGAATAAGATATATTTATGAAATTACAAATTTAATGAATGGAAAAACTTATATAGGTCAGCATACTGTACGTAAAGATCGTACAATTACGTCTGATACATATATGGGTTCTGGTTCTATTCTTAGAGAAGCATATCAGAAATATGGAAAAAAATCTTTTAAGAAAAGAATTCTTATTTCTGGTTCTTTTTCCAAAGAACAAATTAATCGCTTTGAAAGATGTATGATTGCTTGCCAAAAACTCATTGGTAAAGCAGAATATAATCTTGCAAAAGGCGGTGATGGAGGAGATACTTCAAAGTTTATAGATTATTCTAAGATGTCTAAAACTTGGAAGTCTACAAGAAAAGAACATCCAGATCTTTTTAAGAATTGTGGTTGGAAAAAACATGATACTTTCACTGGTAAACATCATTCAGAAGAAACCAAAAGAAAAATTGGTTTAACAAACAGTGAACGTCAAAAAGGATCTAAAAACTCTCAATTTGGTACTCATTGGTATACAAATGGAGAAATTAATGTAAAGGCAAAAGAATGTCCTGAAGGTTTTAGACCTGGAAGGATATAAAATATTATCGGTCGTCCTGGATTTTCGTAGATGAAAGGAATACACCTTGAGGGTAATAGAGATATGGTTTTACAGAAGAAAGGAATAACTACGAATGAAGCCTTTTGGAGTAGAATTCATCTCTGTGAGAGTAAAAGGGAAAGTGGAGTTCGATTCTCTGCCGACCGACTAAACCATATGCGGAGTCAAAGAGTTACTTCGTTCTCCGCCATAAATATCTTTTTTAGGGTATTTATGGGGGAACGCGATTATTAAACTTTTTGAAATATTCTATGGATTATGTACCTATCATATAACGGTTATTATGCGACCTTGCCAAGGTTGACATGAGGGTCCGACTCCCTCTAGGTGCTTTTATCGGGGACTATCTCCTCACTCTGATAAGGTGTTGAAAGAGTAATTGGTTCATGGAGGTTCAAATCCTCTGTCCCCGACTAACATATTAAACAAAATATGGGAGAAGTAGTTTAAGCTGCTTAATTTGCTTCTAAGTGGAACGAAAGATACAAATTGGGAAATAGTAGTACTGATTTAGGATTAATCCCGAAGCTGCAGCACTATGTTTAGACTATATAGTATTTTGTATGATATGCTTTTATCGATCTGTAGAATAGTGGCAAATTCAACGCCCTTACAAGGCGCCCATCGTAGGTTCGAGTCCTACCAGATCGACTATATGGCTCCTGACATTGCTGGGGTAGTGACTGGCCTGCAAAGCCAAGGGGATGTGTTCGATTCACATAGGGGTCTTATGCTTATATTAGGCAAAAAAGCTAAAGAAGTTTTTGAGTACATGATGAGTCTTCCAAAAACTTCTAATAGAGAAAAACGTGTTAAACGATTAAAGGAATTTGAAAAACAAATGAAGAAGAAACAGAGGCCTTAACTTATTGTTCTAGTCCATAGGAATAATAAGTGGCCAGATTAAAATGGACAAAATTATTCTTATGTGCTTGTACGATAACCTGGTAATCGAGCAGACTTTTAATCTGCCGGGAAGTAATTCCCTTATGGGTTCAAATCCCATCAGGCACACTTTTATCGGCGAGTTTCCAAAGTTTGGTCGACTGGGGCAGACTCTTAATCTGCTGGAGAAATCCCACGTGGGTTCAAATCCCACCTCGCTGACTAAAGGGCCGTTAGTAAAGCGGTGATACAGGAGACTTTTAATCTTCTTAGGTGGGTTCAACTCCCGCACGGCTCACTAAATAGGTTATGAGAAAGATTATAATTTCTATTTTAGTAGTTTTAAGCTTATTTTTCAGTTCTTGCGCTACTTCAATAAAGGTTCAAGGAATTGAATTAAATAGTGAAATAAGAGCGGAATCTGATAGTAATGATATAGCTGCTTATACAACAATTTTAACGATTTGCGGTATTTTATACGTTGCTATTCCAATTATCGCTTTTGAAAATTTAAAAGGAAAATAAATATAGGTGTATGGTATAGAGGTTGTGCCCTGGTCTCCAAAACCAGAGAGGTATGTTCGAGTCGTACTGCGCCTGTTTTTCGGAGTATGGTATATCGGAATTGTGCGCTGGTCTACGGAACCAGTTTAGGTGGGTTCGACTCCTGCTACTCCGGCTTTTAAGAGAACTCTAATAATAGAGTTCTTTTTTTATGTACTAATTTATTTATGAATTCTAAATATGTATTCGAAAAAGTCTTATATGAAGCTAGAACTCTTTCTAATAAATCTTTTTGTATTACTTACAATGATGAAAACTTAGGTATAGGTTGGGTAAGCAAAGATAGTATGCCTACTAAAAAGCCTGAAGAAGCAATGATATTTTATAGTAAGGAAGCAGCTGAAAAGAAAATGAAAGAGTTGGATGAAATATATGATACACACTTTCAGGTAAAACCTTACTCAAAATCGATAAAAGATCAAAGAACAAAATAATTCACACTAATTTATCTATGGAATATAGAGCATACTTTAATAATGGTAAGATTAGAAAAGAGCCATTTTTACTCAAATTTATTTATGAACATCCAGGCTGTACTAGAGATGACATTCAAGAGTATTCCCGCTCTTTAGGATTTACTGCACAAAATAGTGAATTTTTTTCATGGTTATCTTATGATAATAATAGTTACGTAGACACACAAAGACAAGGTAATGGAAAAACACATTATTATCCTACAAAAGAACTTGAAAATTATATTAAAAAAGTAAATTTTGATAAGTCTACTTCTAATAATGATATTAGTTCAAATGAAAATGTACAAGAAAAATATCTTATGAGATCTGTTCAAAGAGGTTATGAATCTAGATGGAATGGCTATTTGGACTTCGGTATGAGACATGAGTATATAGGTGGCAAATGGCAAGAAGCCCAAAATCTTGGATGGTCTCCTATAAGCCTCTCATATGTTGGTGACCCTGATGATGAAGATAATGACTTTTTAGAAGATGTACTTATATTTAATAGCATTGATGAAGCTAAAAATTTTTATAAAAAATATAGAGACTATTCGTTTTTCTTAAATAAAATTGATATTGTTCCTATAAAATTAACTTCAAATAGTTATAAAGTTTCACGTAAAGCAGTTGCTACAATAGATAGTTATTCTGATAATATTGATGAAGATGATATTTACTCAGATGATAATGAATTAGTTTATGGCTCAAAAACAATAGGTTATTTTGCAATTAGAAATGGCGATTTTGAAGGTGGAATACACTTTATAAAAGGATTATCAACTGAACTTAAAAAAGCTGCTTTACATAAATTAAATAGCTCTTTTTATCGTGATTATCTTTATTCTAAAAGTGCTAAATACTATGATGTTTCTGGAAAAGTAAAATTTCTTGGACTTAAAAATCCAGTAGCTTATTCTGATATAAAACAATTCATTTTGAACAAAGGTGAAGATGAAGATTTACAAGAGAATGTAAATAACAAAATTATTTTTGATAAAATTTTAAAAATACATGAAAGTTTAGAGACCTACAACTTATTGTAGATGCTATAAAACATAACAGATATAGAAATGTATCTATTAATACAAAAAGAGATGGAACAAAATATATTTTAATGACACGGCCTGGTGAAAGTATTGAAATTTATAAAAATACTAATAATTTTAAGCTTATTCATTATACTTATATGGATAGACAAGAAGTTTATACAAAATCCTTAAATATAGATGAATTAATATCAGAAATAAGAAGTTTATATACTTATGGATATTATCCAAATTAAAAATAAAAAGGTCACCTAAGTGACCTTTTTATTTAGAAAAACTTATATTTATCATCAACTTTAATTCCAAATGATTTACAAGCTGACTTAAAACCTTTCCAAGTTTTATTTGTAAGTTTTGTAAAGTTTGTTGAGTCACCTCTAATTTGAAGAGTATCTTGGTCAGCCTCTATATTATTTTTATGAGTAGTAATTCCAATATAAAATTCACCATCATCATAAAAAATAAGATAATTTTTAAGGCCATCACCATCAAAATCATTTAAATAATATTTTTTACCAAACTCAACACTGCCATCATTAATAAAGTCGATTAATTTTCTCATAATTATTACCTCTTATAAAAGAATATACATAAACTATAAAAAATAATCAATTTTATTAATAGTTTAATAAAAGTACTAATTATAATATGTCAATTAGAATTATAAAACATTACAGTGGCAGCGTTAAATTGCCAATTACTCAATATAATGGTTCACCTTATAATTTTGAAGGTATAATTTTTGGAAACAATATAGCTCGAATAAATGGATACGCTGGTGGTCCTTATGCAGCAGAGTCAACAAATATAGATGTATCAGAAAATAATATTTCAGTATATGATACAAAACATCACATTGATCATACACAATTTTATAATCAAGATTTAATCAAAGACTTTGTTAATTTTTTTAAGGAAAATATTGATATTGACTACTATGAGAGCCAGCCTACAGATACAGGTATGGTTATGCTATCTTCTACAGATACTGATAAGCTTAGACAATGGGCAAGCTCTCATAAGTTTGCTGAAAAAGTAAATAGCTCAAAAATATTTGAAAATATTTTACAAGAAGGATGGGTTGAAGATAAGGCAGCTAAAACTTTTGAAGAGTACTCTAAGATTAGAGGTTATGATGCAAAAGAAGATTTAATGCAGTTTGCTTATTATGGATCAAATTCAAACTTTAAACATTTTGCTATAAATGTAGCTAAGCTTCTCCCAAAAGATTGTGATCTTAGAATTGGAGAAAGTGGAATGGCTATATCAGTTACTTATAAAGGCTATGGTGTAGGTAAAGCTTATAGATCTGTAAACGACAGAGAGGTTCATTGTTTTAATATTGAAAAACCTGTAATTAGATTTGGTATAAAGAATGGTTCTTTGAATACTGAAGGCGCTGCAAAAAGATTTATCGACTATTTACAGCCTAATATAACTAAAGCTGAAATTAAGGCTCAAGAACATGAAGCTCGTGAAATAAAAAGAAATGCTAATGCTGATAGAATTAAACAAGTTAGACCTGATGATAAAGACTTACAGAGAGCAAAAGATGCTTGGAATAAAGCATTTCATATCAGTACTAGTACTATGGAATGGAACTTTAGTTTAGGCTTAAATAAATATTATGATTTGTGGCGTCAACAAAATGATAAAATTACAGATACAGCAAAAGCTGATAGAAGAATAAATGCTTTTTATAATTTTTTGTTAAGCCAAGAGCCTAATATTCCAGATTCATATAAGTTTAAATTTGATAATGTTAAAAATAGATTTGAGGATAGAATGAAAGATATAAACTTACATGAGTCAGTAAATAGCAGAATTATTTTTGATAAAGTCTTAAATGAAAAATGGCAACATTGGAAAGGTCATGAACCTCGTGATGGTATGACTGGTGGATCATGGGAGAGCTGGTATAATTGTGATAAATATGAAAAAGCAATTAGAGTTGAACTAGATGGTGATCATTATCTAGTCTATCTTACAATGGAAGCAGAGCTTAGTCAAGGATATGATGAAACAGTAGGCGAACCATATCACTGTGATGTAGAAATTGGCGAAGATGATATTCAACTTAAAGATATAAAGAAACAATTCTCTAAAGATAAAGAAGTAATTAATCTAGAGTTAAGAGATAAACTTTTTGAATTAGCAAAAAAACAACTTTTAGACAATTTAGATGAATATTTTGAAAATGACTTTTATGAAGAGCCAGAGCCTCCAGATCCTCCAGATTATGAGCCTGATGACTTTTAGGAGATTTATATATGAAAAAATCAACACTATTTGAAAGTATTTTACAAGAGTCTTCTATGAAAGAAGCAAGAATTCCATGTAAAAGTAAAAGACCTGTATTTAACTCAACTGAATGTGTTCTTAAAATGTGCAGTGCTTTTAAAAATGCAGGACTTCAGTCATCAGATCTAGGAAAAATTGATAGCATAAGATTAAAAATACGTGGTGACCACGAAGATTTAGATGAATTTGAAAATATCGGCTTGAGTGAACAGAAAGCTCTTGATTATTGTGACTCTCATCATTGTAACATTGAAGGAGTAAAAATTATAAAGGGTAATGATGTCATTTATACTGTGTGGTTTGGCGGAAAAGAAAAACAACCTATTAGTTGGAACACTGAATTAAAGTTTTATTATAAACTTGATAGTTTTATGTCTTACACAAAAGAAGAATTTGAAAGTGACCTTGAAGAAGTTATTGCTGAAGTGAAAAAAATATAAGTAGCCTTAATAATTTTAATGATAACTCAAATTGAATTTTTTAATTTAAAGACCGTTTTTATTTAAAACACTAATTATTTTATGAATAAGCTTATTGATACAAGAATAAATAGACCCTCTTGGAATAATGATAAATTAAGTCTTTCACAACTTGAAGAGATTTGTACAATAACTTTAAATAATCTAGGAATAAATATCAATAAAACATCTACAAATAACTTAAAACTCTTAATAGGTCTTAAAGGATCTGGATATAGTGATGATATTATAATTACTATAAATGAAGTTCCTACTGTTGGATGTGACGTACCTCTTGAGGCCTATTTTATAGGATCTTCTTTAGCATCTAAAACAGACTTATGGGTTAGTTATAATAAAGATGAGTTTATTAATGACTTAAAAGATATTATAAATATAGCTAAGTCTAAAGGTACAATAAAAGAAGGTAATGTTGTAAATGAACTAACAGAGGCTTTTGGTATTAAAAAACGTCCTAAGAATGAAACTTATTTTGATTTAGGAGTATTCAAGCATAATATTTTAAAAGCCCTTGAACTAGGTGAGTTTGACCAATATAAATATGAGTCTTTAGGAGATATTTGGCGAGCTATTATTTCTTATCCTGGAATTGACACATTGGAGTTAAACAATAAAGATATTGAAGATATGTGCTATCATATAAATAATGAATTACACAAAAACTTAGGAGAAAATAAAATGAAAGAAAATTCTGTTAGTTTAACTACTATTTATGAAAGCATCTTAAAAGAAAATCAGAATATTTATAAAAGTAAAAAAAGTATAGATAAAGAGTTTGAAACTAAAATAACTTATAATGGAGAAGATTACTTCGTAGGAGGATGGTTTACTGTTTATGGATATGACTTTTATGAAGAAGGCGTTATATATGAAGATGATATAGATATTGATTATGCATATCATGATGATGAAACTCTTGACATAGAAGAGTTTAAATTAGATCCTAAAGATTTAGGTCAAGATTTTATTGATTTTGCTAAAAAAGCAGTTAAAAAAGATATAGAGAATAGTGGTGATTATTACTTTAGTATGGACGACTTTTTTGACTTTCCAGATATCTAATTTGAACTTTTAATTAAAAAGGAGTATAATCTATATATGGATGCGAAATTTGAACTAAGACTTATTAACCGAATGAAAGAAATTTTAAGTGGTGACGGTCATATCACACTTACTCATGATAACGGTATAAAAGAAGGTCTTATTGTAGGTGAGTCAAATGGTTGTGTCTATGTGTATAATACAGAGCCAGACTTAATAGCTGCCTTTGAAATTGAAGGTGGACCTGATGCTAAAGAATTAAACATCCGTGATGCAGCTATTTGGTTATATAAATGCTCACATTATGATAACAAAATATCTGAAAAATAGATGTTAATATAAAAATATAACTTAATTTTTTAAGTTGTACTAATTAAAATATAAGGAGTATTGAAATGAAAAAGATGAGTTTACGTCATCAGTTTAGTTTTCTCAGTCATTTACATTTGTTTTTACAGCAAATGTTTATACTCCTATTCGATGGAGGACTTTATAGAAATTAGATTTGATATGTGATAGATAGGAAATAACATAATAAGTTTAATTTTTATAGAGCCCTCTCGAAAAATCGAGAGGGTTTTTTATTTTCCAGACTTAGCGCAATTGGCAGCGCCGCAGATTGAAGGTCTGATGGTTCTAAGTTCGAGTCCTAGAGTCTGGGCTTATTGTTGAGGTAGCAAAGTTGGTCATCTGCAGCAGACTGAAAATCTGCCAATGTGAGTTCGATTCTCACCCTCAGCACTTTATTTTCCCGCTGTAGCCCAACGGCAGAGGCGACGGACTTAGAATCCGTGTAGTGGAAGTTCAAATCTTCTCAGCGGGACTGTACTGGTCGTTCAACGGTAGGACGGAAGATTGTGGTTCTTCACATGGGGGTTCAACTCCCCTCCAGCACATATTTATCGACCAGTGGTGGAACTGGAATGCACATCCGACTTAAGATCGGACGCCGTAAGGATTGAGGGTTCAAATCCCTCCTGGTCGACTCATTTGGGTCTGTGGTGGAATTGGTATGCACACCTGTTTAAGGGGCAGGCGCCGAAAGGATTGAGAGTTCGAATCTCTCCAGGCCCATTATAAAGAAATAATGCAGATTGAAAGAGTTACATCGAGGAATTGGTATACTCATTTGACTGAAAATTAAACGCCGTTTTGGCATTGTGGGTTCGAGTCCCACTAATACTCTTTCGCGTATTCTTATTTCTTTTATTTTCGGTAAGTGACGCAATTGGTAGACGTGTCACACTCAAAATGTGAATTTTATGGGTTCGAGTCCCATCTTGCCGACTTTTATTTTACTGCTCCATAGCATAGTAGGTAGTGCAGCGGATTCTGAGTCCGTATTGGGTGGGTTCGAGTCCTACTGGAGCAATATAAAGGAGATTTAGGAGTTATGAAAAGAAAAAGAAAACCTAAAAAATTGCTAAAGAAAATTTAGAAATTGCTAGGCTTTCTTAAATTTCCTGGCAATTTCGAGGAGGATATTCGAATGTCAGGACATTCACATAGCTCAAATGTAGCTTCAAAGAAAAATGCAGTAAATGCAAAGAAATCGGTTCTTTATTCTAAATTGAGTAAAGAGATCACAACAGCAGTGATTGAAAATGGAGATAATCCAGACTACAATTACAAACTACGTTCTTTATTAGAAAAAGCTAGAAAAGAAGGTATGAAAAAAGATACCATTGAAAAAGCTATTAAGAACGGTAAAAAATAGAAATTATTCCGGGGAAGTTCCGGATTGCAGAACGTTGTCTTACTTTATGGAAGGATTGCGACCTGAAAAGATGATACGAAAGCAAGTATCACATTCCAATAAAGGAAAAAACCACGTGACAACAAAGCTAGTGACCCTGCAGAATGATGTTGAACTAGCTATTTTTTCTGGTTACGCAGGTTTGCCAACTGGCTCTCATAAGGCTAGTTCGAAGCGTCCGACTCGCTTGTAGCCAAATCTGGATGTACTCGACGGTTTTGAGTAGCAGTCTTATAAACTGCCACAGATGGTCCAACTCCATCATCCAGTATATTTTATGGAAGATACGCCTAACGGTTGGGCAGTTGCCTGCTAAGCAATGGTAGTGAAAGCGCCTAGCGAGTTCGACTCTCGCATCTTCCGTCTTCACTCTGAGGTAAAGAGTAAATGGTATCTCCCCAGACTTTGATTCTGGTGACTCATACCTGAGTCGTGCAGGTTCGAATCCCGCCCTCAGAACTAGTTAATATTTTTATTATGAAAAAATCACTTATCATTAATTTATATGGTGGCCCTGGATCAGGAAAATCTACTTGTGCTGCTTATATTTTTTCACAATTAAAAATGCATAATATTAATGCTGAATTGATTACTGAGCAACAAACCAAAGTAGAAGCGTATAAACAAAATATAGAATTTTTTGAAAATCAATTTTATATTGATGGTTGTGCTTCATACCGAATTAAACAGCTTTTTGGAAATGTAGACGTAATTATTACAGACTCACCTTTTAGAATGAATTATATTTATGCAATGGATCATAATAAGCCAAAACTAGCTGAAGCAATTTTAGAAGATTTAGAACAATATAATGGTTATACTACAAACTTTTTTCTAAAAAGACCTAAAAACTTCCAAAAAGAAGGGCGAGTTCATAATGAAGAACAAGCAAAAGAAATTGATAATAGAATTAAAAATATGTTAAAAGACCAATGTATTAGTTTTGCAGAAATAGAAAATACTGAATTAGATAATGTTGTTAAAAATATTCTAGCTTTAATAGATGTTTTTAAGTTTAACTATAAATAATAAAAGCCACTCAATTGAGTGGCTTTATTTTATTTAATATTCAAAATCATAAAATCTGCATCAGCACAAGGGCCAATCTCTTTATAGAAGTCTCTCCTCACTATTCTTCCACCATCAAAATAAGGTACACATATAAAAAATATAATTCTACCTTTTGGACAGTCTTCTCTTAAATGTTTAAAACTATTAAGCTCTTTAGACCATACTCCAGAAGAAGGCCTGAACATTGGCGGATAAAAATTTTCTTTTCCAGACTTATCAGTCCAGCTAAATACATAGTCTTTTTTAGAAGCTGAAGGAATAGCATATAGGTCAATATCATATTTCTTAGCAAGCTTATTTAAGTGTGACAACTTAAACAAAAGGAAATGTGCTTTCTTTCTTTTTGAGTCTTCTAATTCAAATATTCTCTGATTTGAGATTAAAATTTGTTTATCTAGATGCGTCAACTTTTTCATGCTTTTTTCTCCTATAATGATTATCTACAAGATTTTCTTCAACATTTATATTTGGATATAAAAATCTAAATCTCTCATAAGCCCTATATGCACAATTAAGCCAATATCTTGTAGAGATAACTTCATCTGAAGCTTCTTTCCATTCCAGCTTAATCTTATGATATTCTTCTTTTAATTGTTTAAGGTGTTCACTATGAGGCTCATTTTTAAAAGCTTGAGTTAGCTTAATCTTTGCTTCGACTATCTGTCTATTTGCAGAAGAAGCTCTTTGATGGGCAATATTTAATTTATTTCTGTAGTAATCCATATCTTTAATAAAAAGACTGGAAAGACATACATATGCATAGTGTTCAATCTTTTCATTCTTTCTATATTGAAAAACACGCATTACTCAACAACCTCATAAGTTTGTTCAAAAATATCCGGCTTACAAGGATAATATTCGCCTTTAACACCACGAATAATAAAATCATTAGGTGAAGCAATATGGTCACCTTCTAATGTTTCAATTCGAAGATTACCTTTTACTTCCTTATCAAGTACGACTTCAGAAAGTTGAATACATTTTGACATATCTTTTCCGAAGAAAGCTTTTATTTCTTCAATGTTATTTCCTGTCCATTGAATTGCAGCAATTGTTACTGGTTTTTTTCTAAAAATATGTGTTTCTTTTGAATAATCCATTTTTTACTCCTATTTTTAAATTAACAAAGATATAAAATATTATTAAACTTTACTATCTCTGCCTTCATTAAAACCTGCTCTAAAAATATGTTCCATTAAAATATCTGGACTTTCCCAATTATAAGCATCAGAATATCCATATCCACTTACCCAATTCCTAATACCTTCTTGAACGTTTTCTTTATTCAACCATTTCAAAAATTGTTTTACAACAAAATCTCTATTTTCTGGTAGATATAATTCAACTGGATGCTCTTTATAATATTTACTTTTATATTTTTTATAATTTTCAAAGTCTTCTTCTGTCTTTAAGAATTTCCATGCTTTAATATCTTTATACGAAATAAATGCAGGGCCATCATTAGGAAATAAGTTCCAAATACCTTCATAGAGTTTATACTTACCACCACGTCCTTTTAGATCACCCCAAGATTTTTCCCATTGTTTATTGCCTTCAAAAGAAACATGTGCAATTCTTTCACAATAGATTTGTTTACCGCTATCTAAAGTAATTAAAAGAGTTCTTTGATATGGAATACTAAAATAATTTTTTATTTGTCTATAATTCATATTTTATATCTTACGACTAATATTGTTCCTAGAAAATATATTTTAGAATGGTCGATCAACTTCTCATACACTTGGTTTTCAATACCTATAGTATTATCAATATGCTCTTTAAGAATAGACTTTATAAAAGTCCAATATCGTTTTTTATATAAAAAGTTTTTAATTGCATCATTGCTGTCATATTCACTAAGATCAACTCTAAATTGTAAATATCCATAACTGTTGACAAAATGTCCTGCTTTATCATTCTCAAGAATAAAACACATTATCCATGCAAACATTTTTTGTTTGCTAGTAAGAAGAGGATTGTCATGTAATACGCGATAACTACACCATTGAATAGGACTTTGATTTAGTTTATTAGCGTTTTCATTTGTCATTTTCTATACTCCATCCAAACTCTCCATGTGAAATCAAGTCAAGCGCTTTTTCTTTGGCTTCTTCTAAACAAGAAGCTTTTACGTTAACATTAATATTCCATTGAGACTCTATATTTTTTGCTAATGTATACTCCCATTCGTAAGATAATTGTGGCTTAAGAGGATCTACTTTTCCCCACATACCACCTTCGCCTTGTCTAAAAACAACAGTCTTATCACTTAAAAGCCATGACATAACTTCTTTAATGTCATTTGTAATATTTATATTACAGTTTTCTTTATTATTCATTTTATTAGTGAGATTATTCATTTTATTAATGAAACTCATTGCATAATGAAGATTTTTATATCTTCGTACAAAATGCCATTTATTACATATTAAACTCAATTTATCGAGATAAAAGTATCGTTGCGTATCGTCTTTCCAAACTTCAAAACAATATATTTTTTGTAAGTTTGGACTTACCGACTCCATTTCAGTGTATATATCTACTTGTGTGGCATTTATTAAAAAGTCATTATAAAGTTCAGCCCATCTTTTAGCAGATTTTTTATTATTTTGTTCTTTAGCTAAAACAAAATCAAGAAATCTATCAAATCTGCTAGAGTTAGCAGCATGGTCAAATGGCCAATTTTCCCAGAACTCATCTAAAGTAATTTTTCCTTCTTTTACTTTTTCTACCATTTACTTTTTATAAAACCTCTTTTACACTTTCAATATCTTCATCTGTATATCCCATATTTTTTCTAACCCTAGAAAAGCAGTCTTCGCATAAGTCTACTCGGTGCATATTCGCAGTTTTTTTAAGCTCAGCTGTATGAATATCTTTTTTTCCAAAAATAAGTTGGCAAGAGATTACTTTTTCATGACAATCAACTCCACAAACATCACACTTAAATAAAATCATTTTATTACCTCTTCTTCATCTTGACAAATCTTTAAAAAAGATTTACACATTTGATTAGTATTGATAGGCTCTAAATATTTTCCAGTAGGTTTGCCGTCATCATCTAAAATTGGATAATTTCCATTTTCATCAGGAATAATAAACATCACATTCAATATTTTACCATTCGTTGAAAAATAATTTACATTAAAGTCTTCTGCCTCTTTAATCCATCTTTTAGCGTCAACTTTCCAATTTGGAAGTTCTTCATATTCTATGAACTTAACATAGGAAGGATATGTACTGTTTTGATAAAACTTTTTTTCACTGAAGAATTCTGAAATATAAAATAATGATCCTATAACAGTAACTACAAAACTAAACCAAGCTACAACACAATATACTGTATACCAGCCATCATCAAAAAATGATATATTAGTAATTGATACTATCTTTTCATAAAAATTCAATTTCTTTGAAAGTTTATTTTCAGTCTCTAAAAAAGACTCATAATCTTTTAATAAATCAGGATATTTATCTAATTGATCTTCATGGTTTGTTTTAAATGTTTCAAAAGATGCACAAGTATATTTTTCTCGATAAAAGTAGTTATTATCAGATATAAGGTCGTATATTTTATTAATATAACTGCTTGCAAAAGAATTGATTTTAATTTTTAAAAAAATTATAAAAACTGGAATTGCAAAAAGAATAATTATTATAAGATTTCGTATAAATAAAGTTGTATTCATTTAGATCTCCTTTTAAATTGTAAATCTTTCATGTAAAATATCTCTTGGTGGTATTTGTTGTTCTAACTTATCAAGTTTTTCAAGTAGTTGTGCTATTATATTTATTAAAATGATAGAATTAAAACTAGGATAACCATTATAGTCATAACTCTCTCCGTCATAAGCACAAGTTAGATGGGCATTCCTATATAAATCTACAGCTTCATTAATTTTAGTTTGATGATACTCTTTTTCTTTTTGGTCTTCTTTTTCTTTAAGAATACTATCAATTACAGGTTTGACTTTATTCTCAAAATTTTCATAAGAACAATCCCAAGGCTTAGGATATTCAAAACCAGCAGTAAGTTTGTATTTGTCTATACTATCTTCTGCCCACTCACGAAGTTGTTCGTCTGAAGGATTTATATTTATTTCAGCTTTATAGCAATTATGACAATAATTTTTTAATTTTGGCCATTTTTTAGCCCAAACCATTTCTTCAGACTCATCTCTAAAAAGCTTTCCACATTTATCACACTTTATAGTAGGCTCAGGTCTTGAGAATAAATTTTCAGGTTTTGAGTCTAATAAATTTTTAATATAATCAGTCATTATATTCCTCTTTTTTATAAATTAAAGGGCCTAAATATCCATCTTCAAGTTTAATATCCATATCTGCCAAAATTTTAGACATTAATTCATCATAACCAATATAATTTTTATAGTCATTTACTAATTCAAAAGCTGCTTCTAATGTTTTACAATATATTGGCTGTGCATAAGGTCCAGGATCACCTTTTCCGAAAATAACAGTCCATCTTAATAAGCAGCCATTGCCTACAAATTCTGGTTTGATTTTAACAACCCAGTCTATAAATCCAGCCCAAAGCTCATTTTCATGAATAGTAAATCTATCACTAATACTCTGCATTTTTTAATATTAACTTTTATTCATTATCTAAAATATCAAAACAACCATTTTTCCAAAGGCTCTTGAATATTTTAGCAGACTCTAATGAACAAGTCGTAATTGTGTATTTAGATAAATTTGATGTATAAAAAATTAAAAATCCTTGAACTTTATTAATTGGAGCATATTTTACACAATCATATTCTTTCATCAAACTGCTATATTTACAATCACTGTCACTTAAAGGAAACTTAATTATCATTTCTCTTAAGTCAGCTAAAGTATTAGCTTCTTTTATTTTAGAAGAACTTGTAGCATCCTCATTATCGTAAATCATTTTCAACTCCTTAAACTGAGAAATATTTTACTCTGATTACTGCATATTTACCACATTCATCTTCAAGAACCTTTTTTACAGTTCTCTTGTCATCTTTAACAAAAGGCTGCTCTAAGAAACAAACCTCAGCTAGATGCTTATTAAGCTTGCCTTTAAGAATGCCTTCTTTTACATTATCAGGTTTTCCAGCCATCTTAGGATCTTTATCCATTTGAGCTTTGAAGATTTCCATTTTTTCATTGAGATATTTTTGAGGAATGCTTTCTTTATTGAGGAAAGGAGGCTCAAAAGCAACTAAATGTAAACAACAATCTTTAGCAAAGACTTTTGCTTTTTCTTTATCTTCATCTTTAAGATTAGAGAGAATTACTACAGCACCAGACTTATTATCAGAATGTACATATGTACCGACTACTTCATCAGAGTCATAGGAAAATGACTCTTCTGTGTCAATCACAATATTTTCTCGCATAGATATTTTAAGCTTATCTACAGCTCCTGCAAGATTAGATGCTTCGCCAAGAGCAGCAAATTCTTTATTATTTGCAACAAAGTCGGTTTCACATTTTACAATAGCAACATTTATAGTATCTTTACCATTGTCTTTAATAAAAACTCGACCTTCTGCAGTAGCTCTACCACTTCTAGCATCAGAAGCTGCAAGTCCTTTCTTTTGAAGAACTTTTACTGCTTCATCAAAATCATCATTAGCTTCATCTAATGCCTTCTTACAATCTGAAAGACCTGCCATAGTAGCAGCTCTTAATTTTTTAACCAATTCAATGTTTGCCATTTATTTTTCCTCATCTGATGCTTTAAAGTTATAAATAGGTTTTATAATAGATATAACATCAGCATTTTCTTTAATATTTTCCAAAATCTCATCAGCAGACTTATAAGCCATTGGAGACTCATCAATTGTAGATGTGCTTACACAGGTTGTGTAAATATCTTTCATTGCAGCTTTAAAGTCTTCCATCTTCAAGCATTCTTTTGCTTTAGAACGAGACATTAAACGACCAGCTCCATGTGGACCTGAGAAGTTCCAATCTGGATTACCTTTACCTTTTACAATTAAAGAGCCATATTCCATATTGATTGGAATAATAGCTTCTTCACCTTCCTGAAGAGAAATTGCGCCTTTACGCAAAATACCATTTTCAAGATCGATATAATTGTGAATAGTACAAAACTTGCCAAGAATATGTCTCTTCTTAATTCCCATTTCATCAATAAGAACGTCAAGCATTGCTTCACGATTTAAACGAGCAAACTCTTGACAGATTTTCATATCATGCAAATATCCATCTAAATCTTCACCTTCAAGATATGACAATTCTTTAGAGATAATAATTGGTGGAAGTTTAGCGATTTCAGCCTGAATATCTTTTTCACGACCTTCTTTTTTAAGTTTGTTAATAAGCTCATTCTTAGCAGAAGAATTATTTTTATGATAATTGATTGCTTTACCTTCCCAATATTTAGCAACTACAATTCCAAGGTGACGAGAACCAGAGTGGATTACAATATAATAATCGCCATTCTCATCTTTATCAATTTCAACAAAGTGGTTTCCACCACCTAATGAACCCATAGCATAAAGTTCTTTATCATAGTCGGCATCTGCAATAAGCTGTTTAATATCAATGTTTTTTGTAAACTTATGGTAAGTTGAACGATGACCAGCACCAGATGGAATTTTAGTATGCATGATCTTATCAAACTTATCCAAACCTGGCTTATTAAATAACTGCTTTCCAGCTTCTGCTGAGATTTTCAAAACAAGCATACCACAGCCAATATCAACTCCAACCATATTAGGATTAACACGACCATTGATTTTCTGAGTAAATCCAATACAGCTACCCTTGCCGGCATGTGTATCTGGCATGATAGCAATATTACAACCTTCTACAACAGGAGAGTTCATAAATCCATAAATCTGAGACATACATTCATCTTCAACTGTAGTAGCATAAACTTTTGCAGTTCCGTATTTTCCTGTTATTTCAAACATAATCTTACTCCTTTGTTATTTTATGTATCTCAAAATACATAATCGTATGATTAGGGTCAAAATCATTATCAACTTTAACAAGAGCCAAAGTATTACCTTTTTCAGGTATATTTTCAGCTGCAAGTTTTGTTAATTTTTCTTCTGAAACTTCGACATATATTCTGTCGTTTTCATCTCCAATAGGATTATCACAAACAAAATAATGCAACATTTATTCTCCTTCATCCTCTACACCTATAGAGAAAAGTGTTGTTAAAACAAATCCCATCATATAAATAGCATATACAATAATTACGACCGGCCAAAGAAAAAAGCAAAAACATAAATGCTCATGCCAAGAAGATGCTCCTATTAAGGGGTTTCTTGCTTTTGCTCTTCTATCAATCCATTTTTGAATAGGCCATGAAATACGAGCAAAAACTCCACCGATAAAAGCATATCCAAGTATTATAGCAAATGTAATAACAATAGCCAACATTTTTTACATTTCTCCTCTATTCCAATCAAAGTTGATTACCCAAGAAGTAGCTGGAAATCCTTTAAATATTCCATCTCTATTCTTTTCCTCTTTTTTAAGAGTATCATAACCGTACATGAAATATTCATATTGTGTCATAAAGTGTTTATACCAAATAAACGTCTGAAAATCTGGTCGGTATTTTTCATCAATAGAGTCCCTTTGAATTTGTTTCCAAACTTTTCGTGAGTGCTTTTTATCAAAATATCTAAAATAAGCAGGTCTAACTCGATATAGAAAAGCTAAGTCTTTACGTCTAACCTGTCCATAGATAAGAGATAAAGCACGACCAATAAGACGTCTTTGCTGTTTTTTATAAATTCGTTTATTCATTTTAAATTACCCTTATTATTAAGATAATACACATTTTTCATTAAAAATTATAAAAGTTAATATTTTTTTTAATGAAAAAAACAGGTAATAATAAACTTATATGGTTGGGCCTAAGACTTAGTAAATTTACATGTGTTGTATTTTTCTTAGTTAAAAATACTAAAATGATTTAATTTTCAAAGCTATCTTCGTCTTCTTTTTCGAAAAGTGAATTATTTCCTTCGGCATTTGTAAGAATTTCTGCAATAGAAATTACAATAACATAAATTAATGTAATAACAAATAAAAGCCAGCATAACCCAAGAGCACCACCTAAAAAAGGAATTTTTACAGTTACGCCTGATAAAGTTAAAATAGCATTAATAATAGATCTTAAAGCAGAAATAGCAATAATTCCAAGTCCAGAAGTTGCACAAGCATATAAACCCAACATAAATATTTTACCACAAAAAGTAAGTTTACTTGACGCGAATAATTCATCAATTTTGGCTTTTAGCTTTTTGAAAAACTTATTATTTTTCTTAGCAAGTTTTTCTTCAATCTTCCTTTCTTTTTCTGCAATCTTTGCTTGTTTCTTTTCTTCTCTAGTCATCTATATCTCCTTTTAAGTCTTGATAAACTTTTTTAGCAGCAATTAAATAAATTTTAACAACAATTTTTCTCATCCAATCTGGCTCAGATAAGCCCAAATCTTTAGCTAATTTATTTGCATCTTCAGTATAATCTTTCATATCTAAATATTAACTTTATTACAGTTGGATTAACGCTTCTGGTTTTTTACCCATAGTATGCCAGTATGATGCATAAGCAAGAAGCTTATCTGAAAGTGTGTCATAATACTCATTTGGATCTGGTGCATCTGTAATATTTTCATATTCATTTTCAAATTTAATTGAAGTATTTTTAGAAGCATTTATTTTAACTGTAGAATAGCCATTATCAAAAGTGAACACCCTTACAGTTTTATCTTCAAGCAATTGATTAATTGCATCAATATTCCAAGCGCCTTCACCTACTTCTTCATAGCCAACTCTATAAATATCATCATTTTTGAATTCTTTTACAGGATAAACCTTAACATAAGCATCCCACCATTCTTTAATATAATTAAACTCATCAAATGATATTTCAAAACCATCATAGCGAGTACCGTCTGCATCTCCAATCATAATATCTGCCCAAACAGAGATAGCTGCAAAAGATTGTTTAGAATATTCATCAATAAATGATTTCTTAAACTCTTCTAAGAGTTTTTTCTTTTTTAAGAATGAAATAATATCTTCAGAAGTATTTTCCAAAATATCACTTAAAGCGGACTGTGCAATTTCTAATTTTTCTTCTTGTGAAGGCTCAACATTCTTTTTAGGCGCGCGTGGTTTTGTTTTTCCAAAAGCAGGCTCTTTAATTTCAATATTTTTGTCAAATAATAAATTGACAATTTCAAGAGTTTTTAATTCTTCCAAAAACATATCATAGATAATTTTTGGGTCTGAAAGATCCTTAAAGAAAACTCTAATCTTGGTATTAATTCCTAGTTTATGGTAATTAGACCACTGATCATATTTTTCACTTACACTTCTATCACACCCACAACGCCAATCATTACCTCGTGGATATGTAAAACAAATTTCTTTGCCAAGCTTCTTTTCAATTACTCTTAAAATTTCATAAAGAATAAATGAGGTAAATGACTTTTGGCACCAATGCTCCTCAGCAAAAAATGTATTTCTCATTCCATCATAATCTTTATATTTTGTTTTAATAGGCAAGCCAGCTTTTTCAATATATTTTTTAATTTCATCAAGCATTGCTTGCATATGGCTTGGAATACCTGGCAATGTGTATGTTATTTTTTGTCTATTGTCATTATAAAAATGATGCTCTTCTACAGTGTCCCATGCACAGTACCAATGAAGCTCAGACCCAGAAATTACATATTTTTCGTTTTTATATTCTTCTCCATGATCTCGCTTCCACCAATAATCATCTTCATGTGGTTTTTTAGTAGTTGTGACTTCAATTGTTGGAAATTTTTCATGAAAAGAAAAATCCAAATAAGAGATAGGCTGTTTCTTTAATGTAGCATAATCAACTATATCACTTGAAGTTCTATAAAAGTCCATTAAGACCTCCTTTCGTATTTTAATCCCCATTTAATTATAGGTTTTAATAATTTATATGTTCCATTTGTAATGGTTACAATTTTCTTTTCAAAAGTATCTTTAGCAAAGCAGACCATTAACTTAAACATTCTATTGTTAGTATTCATAAATTTAACAATAGGATAATTTTTAAAAAGAGATTGAAGAGTCATTTTTTCAGAGTCATCTGTAATAAGAGTTGTTGTTTCCCAGATTGTTTTATATTTTAAATTCATACACTTTCTATAATAAGATTATACTTTTTAAAATAAAAAAGGTCACAAAATATGTGACCTTTTAAAAACTATTCTAAAGTTTTTCCATCAGGAAGTTTTTCTACGTTATCAAACTTACTTTCTTCAAGTTTTTCTTGTTTTTGAATAACTTTATTCAAATGCTTTTGCCAAACTTTTTTCTCATGCTTAAGCGCAGAAGGTTTTTTATAATAGCGTTTTTCTTCATACGCCTTCATAATACCTTCTTTCATAACTTCTTTCTTAAACTTTTTAAGAGCACGTTCCAACTGAGGATTTCCGTTCTTATCTGTTAAAACTTCAACTGTAACCATTATTTATCACCCCCTTCTTTATCCTCTTTACCTAAGAGATAATTAAGGCGATTTTCAAGGCAGAACATATAAAGTTCTAGTGCATCACGCTCATGAACCATGAAGAACATTTCTGTTTCATCAAAGCCTGCTTTTTCACGAGCTTTTTTTCCATCATCATCAAAACCAGTAAGTGAATAAAGTTCCTTGAGTTTCTTACCTACGTTGTCAATTTCTTGACGAATAAAAGCTGTTTTTCCGATTTTAGGTTCGGCATCCTTTGTTTTTTTAGTAGCCATTTAGGCCTCCTTTTATTTTGTTTTTCCAAACCAAGATTTAGTGTCAACTTTAAAAATTGACTGTCTTAATATACTATTATATTCTGGCTTTTCTGGGTTTGAATGTATAAATTTACTAATATCTTTTCCTTCTAATAAAGAACGAACTATAGATATATTCAATTTTATTTTACTAATAATATTAACTTGTTTTGAGTTCATAGCAAATGCAAATAATAATTGCTCTAAAGGAGTTTCTCCCATATGCCCTACATCAAAGTTTTTTCCCTGATTTAATTCTTCCTCAACCTCATTAATAGTTAAGTTTCTTTCAGCTATATCTTTTATATAGTTATAGCATAGTTCTTTAATATTATTAACTAGCTTAGTTTTATCTAAATAAATTGCTCCTTTAATATTATCAGACTCATCACCATATAAAGCTTTATAAAGTGTGATAGATGCTTTCGTTGGCTTAAATAAAAACTTTTCTTCAAATTCTTTAACAGAATATGGTTTATCTAAACCTTTATTTATCATATGAACTTTATCAGAAATGTATCTTGAATAATCATAGTCTGTAGTAACTAGAGCAATTTTTTTATCATGTCCTAACATATCAATTAAAGGTTCTACAAAATCATCGGCCTCATATTCTTGTGAATAAATAGTTTTAATTTTATCACCTCTATAAGTATAGTATTTTTTATATAAAACAATTGATTGATAATAAAGTGAGCTATATTGACGATTTGCTTTATAATTTTCATCGATCTTTTTACGCTCAGATGTTGGAAATTTAAACGACTTAGACTCACCTAAATCATACTCAGAAATTGGATCAAAAATGATATAAAGAGTGTCATTTAATGACTGTCTTAAATCTTCTGTGAATGAAATCATTTTTCTAACGACTTGTTCTGCTGTTTCATTTTTACCTAAACATCTATAAAAAAGATTTGCAGAATCAATAACAATATAATCATATAACACTATTTATTTTCTCCTATTCTTTTGTACTCCAAACTGGTTTATTACAAACGTGCTCCCAATAAATGCGATTAAACATTGACTCTCGTTCAAAGTCTACTCCTACAAAATTTGAATTTCTAAGAGCTGCATCCATTGCCATAAGAATGTCTGTGTCCCAGAAGTGACTACTGCTAAAAGTTTCCACTAAGAAAGTATCTTCTAAGTTATATTTTGTACCATTTGCATCCCAAGCAAAGTATTTAACTTTAACAGGTTCTCGCCAAGATTTTTTAGGCTCAATATGTTTTTCCTCTTTAAGAGGAGCTTCTTTTGCCAAATTAGACCAATTTACATTTATTTTAAACGGAGCTACTTTCATCTCATAATCACTCCAATTAATTTCAATACTTCCTAAATCTTCCATATATTTATATAATAACATTATTTTTGAAAAGTAAATCCAATAAGCTTATCGCTTAGTTTACCAGATCCACCTTCAAGCATAATAGACTTTCCATCAGTTTTTAATTTAAGATTATATGTAATCTTTGTATCATTATTAGAATATAATATTACAGTACATTCATATGTAGAGCCAGGATTAAGTCCATTTATAGTAAGTTCTTTTATAGAACTGTCATAAACTCCTTGACTACAAAAACCTGGAATATAGACAGTTATAGACTCAAAGTTTATAATTTCAGACTCTTTTATTTCCCAAGAAATTGTTACAGAATTTTCTGTCTGACTAGCTTGTTTTAATTCATCTAATGTGCATTGTCTGTCTTGATTGAAATATCCTTCTATGGTATCTGTAATTACATCATCTACTTTCTCTTTGATAATTTTACCATTATTATTTAATATTGCTTCTTTTCCATTATCATCTGTATAAACTGCTTCTCTATCATCAGTCTCATCTCTTACTAATGTATTCCTCATGTCTGGAACCATTTCTTCAGCATCAATTTCAGCTAAGTTTATTTCAGATTTTATATGAGGGGTCCATTTTTCATTAGCCCAAATAAGAGATGTTTTTTGAGTAAATACTATATCTTCATCATTATAAGCATAAAGCCCAGAAAATCTGATAGGAAGTTTAATTGTATTCTCAACATCTTCTATTAAGATTTGATATGATCGAATAGTAAGACCTACTTTAATTGGAAATATTTTAGACTTAGATAACCATTCTTTTTCTGCATACTCTGGGTTTTGATCAATTGACTCAATAGTAACATTTATTGGTACATTTACTTTCATTCCAGCTATATCATTTTCTACTGACATATATACTGGAGCTTTTGGATATTGTTCCCAATATAAAAGTTGTGCTCCTTTATCAACGTCTCTTAATCTTGAATAAAAAACAGTTACTTGATAATTTATTTTTACTGGCATTGCTTTTACTACAATACCAGTTTCAGGCGAAATCCAACCTTTAACAGCAGCTGATGTATTCATAGATGCAATTCTATCGTCTTCTTCATATGACCCAGCTGCACTATAACACGCAAAAGGCAAGTTTAATGAAACATGATTTAGGTCATTTTCACCTTTAACAAATCCTGTTCCAACAGTTTCAGTTCTACGTCTGAATACAATGTCTTCTTTAGAGTATAAAACTCTAGTAACATCACCTTTAAATAACAATGATGATAAAAACCATTCGAGTCCAACTTTGACCATCAGGTCAGTACTAATATAATCTTTTCTATCTAAGCTATCATAATAGCCTTTAATGCCTAGATCTTGCATAATTTTCTACCATTTGAGATATTTGTTTATTTTCTTCGTTAAAAATATTCTCAGTATTATATTTAGTCTCTACAATTGTTTTTATATTTTCATCAGTCATATTGAAGTCTTTATCAATTGATGCTAAAAAGACTTTATCTCCTAGAGCAATGCTTTTATATTTTATAAGTTTAATTACAACCAATTGATTAAGCTTATCATTTTCAAACTGACTCATAGTAAACATATTTGCATTTAAGTTTAATTCAGCTATCTTAAATAATTTTTCAGTATTAGGATTAACTTGTATAAGAATACTATATATACTAAAACTATCTAAAACTAATGCAAGTTTAAAGTCAACTGCATGTAGTCCTATAAATTTTTCAGTTTTAATTTTATTTTCAAAAACATCTATCATATCTTCTTTAGAACAATCAGGCTCTAAATAAAAAATATGATTAGTTTCTAATACAGATTTTTCTTCATCTGTAGTGTAAAAAATAAAAGCTTTTGTTTTAACGTTTTCTGGAAGATCATAATTCTCAAGTCCATAAATGTATTTAATCAATTTAACAGCATCAATAGATTCTTGTCTCATTTTAAGTTCTCCTTTTAAACTAAAAAAGCTCCAGCTATAGCTGGAGCTATATTATTGTTTATATTAACAATTATTCAAACTTAACACCACAAACTGGACAGTGTGTTGTTCCCTCTTCAGGAGACATAGCTCCACAAGAGTCACAAGCAAGACAGTCAGCTTCAGTGTCCCAAACAATGTTTACTTTACCATTGATATTTGTTACATCCTTAATACGCTTTTTTGAAGCTTCTGGAAGCATATCATAACCCTTAAGAAGGGCAATCTTGTCAGCTGTTAAACCAGTTGCTGCAGAACGACGAGTTTTTGGGGCATCAACTGTCTCCATATTATCAAAAGAAGGAGCTGCCATTGGATCTGGCATTGTATTAGTAGATGTAGCCTCATTTACTTCATCTTCAGTCATATTAAGATTTTCTCTAATTGCTGCATTTTCAGCTGCGTCCTGTTCAGCTTCAGCTTCAGCTCTCTTAGCTTCCCATTCAGCTTTTTCTCTTTCAGCTAAACCTTGAAGTTCTTCAAAAAAGTTTGTTCCAAGAGAAGCATCACAAAGCTTAAATACTGATGGAATTCTTTTAAGAAGCTTGTAATAAGGTGTTGGACCAAAAAGTTTTTCAATATTATACTGCTTATAAGCAGCTTCTTCTTGTGTCAAAGAACCTTCAACAATAAGTTTTGCATCTACTTGAGAACCATCATTATTGATAAGTTCTTCCATCATCTCTTTTTCCTTGAGACGTGAAGCATTTTTTACATCGAATGGATTATCTTTTTCACCATTCTTTTTAATAGCAACATCATACTTCTTGTAGTCGCCATACTTACCAATTAAGTCACGAATTTTTGTAATAAATCCAAAAGACTTAATACCTTCTTTTGCCCATACTCTGTTCTGGTCATCAATTGTTACATCACGTGCAAGAATTTTTGTATGCTTATTTTTTGCACACCAGTCATCTGAACGATCAATTACATTATAAATTGTAACACGGTCGCCTTTATAACCTTTAGAGTAAGTAAAAGCAAAACCATCACTTTCCTTAAAACCACCTTTTGATACAAGCTTAAAAAGCTCTGGGAATTTAGCTTCATTCACATAAACAGGCTTTTTATTAACATAAGTCTTTTCCATAACTTTGTTATAAAGTCTCAAAAGAATGTAGTTATCCGACTCTCTTTCAGCAGGAATTGGCATACGAATTGTGAAGCGTTTTCCATCATCATCTTTAACATCAGCGACTAACATTTCATGTGGGTCTGTTGAAGATCTCTTAAAAGAGGATATAACTGCTTCTGTTCCGATTGGCGCTCCTAAAAGACGAACAATACGATACTGACCTTTATCAGTTCCTACATAAGCTACGTCTTCATAGGTTTTGCTAGGTGTGTAAGAAGAACCATTGCTTGCACTGCTCTTCTCTTCTTGTTCTTTCATTTTCTTTGCATAAGCAGCAAAGAATTCATCATTAAGTTGTTCTGACATATTGCATTTTCTCCTTATATATATTACATTAAATTACAGCAACCGCTGTATGATTTAATTAGTACATATCACAAATATTAACAAGACTAAATAGACTCTTCTGTCTCTTCATCTTGTTTCCAATCTTTCCAAGGACCATAATTCAACTTATATTTATCTAACTGACCTGGTGCAAGTGACTCTGCAAATTGAGAAACTTCCCAAGCGCCGTATTTAGCTAAAGTAATAAGTTGAACTGCATTTGCTCGGTCTAGAGCAGCAAAATCAAAATCTGGACAATCTCTTTTATTCATCCATTTTTCTGCTTTGACTTCGCTCATAGACTTTCTAATCATTTGAAAATCTTCAAAATATGAAGATGTTACTTCTGTATAATTTTTCTTAGGTTTGTAAATTAACATTATGCATCCACCTTTGTAAGAGCTATATCCATAAAACTGTTGATTATATGAATAATAATATGATTATCATTATCAAAATCAAAACTAAACTTAAATGTATCTTCCTTAAGTAAATCTTCTTTTAGAAACTTCATATGTAAAGTAGGGAAAAGGAAAAGTCCATCAATAATATTATCTTTCTCAATTGAAGCTATTGGAAGATATGCACTTGCCTCAGAAACCATATTGTCATAATGGAGTAAAATCTGAGATTTATCTTCTGGGTCAAAACTTACTTTTAATTGTTTATACTTCCAAGAGTCTGCATCAAATACTCCTTCGAATTTTTCAATAGCATCATAAAAATCTTGTGTTTTAATCACTAATACTGTTTCTTTTTCTTGTGGCGCAGACATTGCAGAAATTTCTTCATTTGAAGGTGTTTGGAAATCAACTTCAGGCTCATTAAACCACATTTTAATTCCAAGAGAGTCAACATTAATATAAATGTATGGATCAATTGAATTACCAAATGTACTTTCAAAATTACAAACTCTTATTTCTTTTGCGTCTTTAAGTAAAGGTGAAATTGTTCTCAAAAGATAAAAGTCTTTTCCATTTACACCTGTTTGAATTTTCTTTGTAATAATTGATGTATTATCAACTGTAGTTATTCCATCATCTGAGATTTTAATAAACTTATTACAATTAAGAAGACCTGCCATGCTACTCATATAAGAGATTGTGTTTTTGATATCATCAGTAATTGTAATTACCGTTGCATTCTTAAAAGCATTTGATGTTTCAAACTCAGAAATAGCCTTCATATCATCTAAAGCTTCTTCTTCAATAGTATTAAGACAAACTTGTGAGTATTTAACATTTGTCGAGTCACCTGTAAAAACTAATTTAGAGTCTATATAAGTGACTGTTGTTGTATCTGAGTTTACTTTTTCAAGATAATTTAAAAACTTAGAAAAGTCAATTGTAAACTTAAATGAGTCATTCGAGCTAATATCAAAATCAGCTGAAATGTGTCCACTAGCGCCATTTCCATAGACTGACAATTTATCATTGTCTACTACAAACAACTGTTCAGTTTTAAGAGCAGCTGTGTTATTACAATTCTTTAAATAAGAATTAAATACTTTTAATCTGTTAATTTCATCTTTTTTCAAATTAAATTGCATTAAATAGTTTCTCCTTACTATAAAAATATTTTTAATTATAATATTAACGTTACACTATTATCAAAAAAGGACATCTTAAGATGTCCTTATTAAATTTACTTTTTTAATGTTTCAAGCATCCAATCTTCTACCTTATTATCAAAATAATTTTTAAGAATGAACTCATACCAGTTAGTAGTGTCAGACTCTGTTATAAAATCTTTAATCTTAAAGTATGGTGGTTTATTAGAACCTTTAATAACATAAGGCTCATGATATTGTTTGAGCTCTTCTACCATTGACTCCCAATCTGACTTTAAGAAATAGTTACCGATAACTGGATAATAAAAATAGCTTAAAAGCTTAAACTTCGCAGAGAAGCGCTCAACTTGAATGCATTTTTCATTTAAACTTTTTTTAGAAACTCCATAATAAGTATAAGCTTTTTTACTTAAATTATCTTCTTCTGTAAATTTAATTACATCAAGTCCATGAGTTTTTAACATTGAGCTGCTATCAGATGCTCTGATTGAATTAGCTTGTTGAATATTATATTCAGAACATGTAACTTTTTCATCATTTATAAAATAACTTGTTGGATGTTCTTTATAAGCTTTATAAAGTGCTGCTTCTGCTGGAGAAACTATAAAGTAATAAACACTTTCATTTAAATAATCTTTATTGTGAATACTAAGAATAACTGCATTTTTATAGTCATCATTTTTTAAAAGTTCTTCTATAGAGAAATCATCACAGTCAATTCTAACTGGTTTACAGTCGTCTCTAGATAAAACTTCAACACAATAAAGCTTTCCAGAATTATATTTTTTATGTAAAGCTATTGTACAATTTGGATCTGTAAAATCTTTATTTACAAAAGTAAAATAATTTTTTTCCATACAAATGGAATTATTTGGTCCTAAAGTAGCAGGTGAGTCAAAAAAATGAGTATAACATTTTGACTCATCATAATTTAGCCATTCATCTTTATCTTTTGTCATATTAGTCTCAACTGCATGTGAATTATTTTTAAATAAATTAAAAAATTTTCTATTATATTGAGTTTGTACTGCCATAAAATCTCCTTAAGTTGGCAAGTTCATTTCATCTTTCAATTCAACTTCTGCTAAAGTAAGAGGAGCTAAAGCAGCTTTACATCTAGTATCATCCAATTCTGTATCACTTATAAAGGCTTTATCAGGTAACATTTTCTTTTTTCTCAATTCTTGAATAAAGAGTGGGAAATATTTCATAGCTTCTGCTTCAGTCTTAAATACATCTGATGAATAATAAGGAAAGGTAAAACGAGGCTCTTCTTTTACCCTTAGTAATTTACGAATTTTACGAGAAGGTATCTCAAGCTCTTCTGAAATTGGCTCAGAATAAAATACCACACATTGAAAAAATAATGCTGCTCTATCCGCAGTTTTATTAGCTTTTTCCAAACTGCGCTGAAATAAAGCGTCTACTTCACTTTTTTTACTATTTTGCATAAAAAAATATTAACAAAAATTTAAGCTATTTGCCATCATCTTCATTCATATTTATAATTAAATTATAAAAACTATATAGAGCTTCTTCTAATTCAAAATCATTTCCTGCAGTTATAAACTTCTGTCTAATTTCTTCATATTGTTCTTGATTTTTAAGTTTCCAATCGCGATAGTTCATACATTCTCCTTTTTAAGTTTTTTGCCTTTTCTAATATAAATATTTTGATTAGAACTGCCTCTTAGTTTTAATGTAAGATCTCTTTTAGAAATATCAAACTTTCCATCTATTAAAACATCTACATAATTAAGACACTCTAAGTTTTTAATTTCATTATAATCATATCCAGTCCAAAGATAAATCTTTTTACTAGGATAAATAGATTTTATATATTTTAGTAATTCAGTAAGTTCTTCTATTTTAGATGGATCCAATGGCTCACCACCCAAAACAGAAAAATCTCTATCTATTCCATTTGCTGAAATCATTTTAGGTAATATAGCCTTTAACCTATCTAAAGGTATATTCTCACCATATGAATAATCCCATAGTTCAGAATTATGGCAGCCAGGACATTTATGAGGACAGCCGCTTACCCATAAAGAGACTGTTATTCCTGACATACCATTTTCTACATCATTATCAATAATATCAGCAATCTGCATATTTCTTCCAAGTCTGCATATTATTAGTATGCTTTACTCTTTCTCTTACTTCGTATTGCTTTCCAAGATTAAAATGACGATAATCTGTCGAAAGATATCCAGTTACACGACGTAATCTCTGAATTTGATTTTCATCATCATTGTGACAAATAGGACATTCATTATCTATAAAGCCTTGATATCCACAACATTCACAATAATCTACTGGAACATTTAATGCAAAGTATGGAATATCTTTTGCCATTGCATAATTTACAATTGACTCAAGAGAATCGAGATTATTTATTGCATTACTGTCTAGTTCAACATAAGTAATACAACCTGCTCCTGAATAGCCTGTCAATTGACTTTCAATATCAATCTTCTGGAAAGGCGAAACATTTTCCCAAACAGGAACATGTATAGAATTTGTAAAGTATTCTCTATCTGAAACATTTGGAATTTCACCATATTTAGCTTTAAACTTTTTCATAGCAGTATAGCATAAGTTTTCAGCTGGAGTATAGTAAACACCAAAGTTTAGTTTATAGTGCTCTTTATATTCTGCACACTTATCCTTAAATAATTGTTCAATTTGTTTAGCTACTTTCATTCCTCTTTCTTGTAACTGGTTGCATCCTACTAAAATTTGTAAACATTCTGCAAGACCAAGTTGTCCAACTGCAAGAGATCCATGTCTTAGAGCTGAACGAATTCCTTCCTCAGGCTTATATCCAAAAAATGTATTATTTTCATACATAAACTTAGCAGAAGCGGCAGGCTGTGCACAAATCCAGTTAAATCTTTCAATTAAAGAGTCTTTACAGTCACTAATTGCTTTTTCAAGGATGTCCATAAAATAATCTACAATATATTCAGGACGTTGTTCTTTTTCTGCTTTCTTTTTTGCTTCCATAGCTAAAGTAGGAAGAATGATTGTTGCAGGACAAATATTTCCACGACCATCCTTCATATGTGAAGACGCAAATGTCACAGGTTTATAATTTTCATTTTCAATAGTTTTTCTAAGTTCAGATGTCCAATCCTCTCTCCAAGTTGCATCCACACCTGTATAAGTGCGGCATCCCATTGTTGATGGCATTGCAGCAGGAATAATATCCATTGCTTTAACTCTACCATGCTTATCAATTTCAAGTCCAAACATTTCTTTTAAGTCTTCATTTTCTTGAAGACGTTTTACTAAACTAAGTTCATCTTCTTTAGACATCTTAGAAAGATATCCAGACTTAAATGTAACATCTGACCAATCAGTATCATTTGACCAGTCTGTATTTACATAATTTGGATAAAGACGCTTTGCAGTTGACTTAAGAGCAAGCTGATATAAATCATAATTTGGTGTTCCTGGGAAACCATTTATTTGTTTACTATACTGGAAGATACCACATGGGAAAATTGCTGTTCTATGATTAATACCAACTCCTTTTAAGCTTCCATTTAAGAGAGCTTTAATAATAAGTCTTCCTTCAGGTAAAGTACAAGTACCATAATTTATAGAAGTAAATGGAAGTTGGTTTCCAGAACGAGATTGTAATGTATTTAAGTTGTGATACATACCTTCTGCAGCTTGGTTAGTTTCAATAATAGTATCTAATAAAGCTTTTTGTCTAATTTTCTTAAACTTTCTTCTTTTAAAGAGTTTATTCTCAAAATAGAAATCTTTAATAGAAAGTCTCCACTTTTTAAAGTATTTCTGTTTATTATTGTCAATCCAATCATCTAATTCTTCAACAGTCATATTTAATAAATCAAGCTTTTCAAATTCACCTCGGTCTTTTAAGAAGTTGAGAATAAAATGTTTCATAAATGACCATCTTACATATGGTACTAATGTCCAATCTACGTGAGTAGCTGATACTCCTCCAAATTGCTGTAAAGACTGAACTTGAAAACCTACTGCGAATAGTTGAAATGCTGTTGATACTGAACGAGCAGGACGAATATCAGTCTGTCTTGTTTTAAAACCTCTTCTTAAGAGATGATCAAATGGTACAGATAAACAGTTATGTTGTCCTACAATCCAAGAGTCTAGATCATGCTCATATATTCTGTTTAATAAATGGTTCCTTGCAGTTTTCTTATTCATATAGTAATCTAACGCAAGTTGTTTATTTAAGGCTGAAGATGCCTCACCTTTACGACCACCAAAAGAAGCCTCATCAACATTAGCATTTTGGTTTTCAATATTAGATGCAGCTAATTTTTCATTAATTTCTTTAGTAATAGAAAGTCTCTTGAATCTTTCTCTAGCTCTTTCTTCTCTATATAAGATAAAAGCTTTTACAACTTCATGATGATTATATTTAATAAGGCTCTTTTCTACAAAATCTTGAATTTTTTCAATTTCAATAGCTTCTTCTTTTATTGAGTCTATAGATTTTAATATATTTTGTAATACTTTTTCTATATCTTCATCTGAAATTCTTTTTTCTTTATCGACTTGTGAATTAGCAGCAATAATTACTTTTTTAATCTTATTAGGATCGAAATCCTGTAGTTTTCCATCTCTTTTAATTACTTTTTTCATATTATTTTTCCTTATGGAAATAAATTAGAATAATTTTCTAAAATTAAGTCTTACTATTGAAAATATTTATTCTTCTTCTAGTAAAGATTTAACTAAAGAATTGACTGAACGTTTTGGGTGTAAATCCAAATCCTTGCACATTTTAATATATGCTTCATAAAAGCTACTAAAAATCTGCTCAACTATTGCTGTTTCTTGCTCTTCAGCATTTTCAGCAGCAATCTCAAGTGAGTCTCTTTCATATCTAATAAAATAATCTTTTCTTAAAGACTCAACAGTTTCATCATTACAGTTCGTAAAGTCATAAACTACTGTAGGATTATCAGTCTTTTTGCTTGTAGGAAGCTCTTTAGAAATATCTAAAGTTTTAAAGACCTTAAATATAGGTAACTCAATTTCTTCAATTGAGTTTTTATCCATTTTTACAATACACCTAGGTAATTCAGTAATATTTTCTGATTTTTTAAAAGGCATGATAGAGCCTGTATAATTTTTAGCATAACTACCTACTCTAGAGTGTACATGACCAAAATAAGCATTTTTATAATTAAACTTTTTAATATTTAATCCATCTGCAATTGGCATTTTTTCATCATATATATTTAAATGACCTAATAATAGATTAACTTCTGTCGAGTAAAAATCATTACTTAATTCTGAATTATAATATTCTTCAATTCCTAAAGTTGTTTCTTTATGTGGAAGCGCCATTACTTTTAAGCCATCTATATTTAAGATGGTCTCATTATAAATGAGATGGATTTTTTCAGGATTAAAGTTTTTAACAAATTGAGTAGTATAGTAGATGTTTCCAAAAATGTCTTTATGCATGTCATGATTACCACCTAATATATAAATAGCTTTAAACTTAGAAAGAGCTATTGCAAAAAAACATGAAACTAAATCTGTTGTTCTACTATCATTTATCTTTTTGTCAGTAATATCACCTAATAAAAAGAGGCTAGAATCAGCCTCTATATTGAGATTTTTAAAATAATCAATAAATCTTGTAAAACAAATATTATCCCATTCATGGGAGTTCGTAAAGTGTAAATCTCCAAGTAAATATAGCGCCATTATTTATTTTCTTCCAAAAATTCATCCACAATCTTAAATAACTCTGCTCTTCGTCTTTTCCATTCAGAAGTATTTTTACTATAGCTAATATCCTCGATAGGAGTAATATTTATAATTTCATTATCTTTTGTTCTATACGCAAAATATTGAACATTATAATTATCTTCTCCTATAGTAGGTTCTTTTCCTTTTGAGGAAATATAATTTATAACTTCATCAATCAAGCTAATATCGCTTGATAATGGATTATTAAGATCACTTATCTTATCTAAGATTTTTTCAATCTTTTTAAGTTCATAAAGAGCCAAAAAACTTAATACACCAATTAAACATACACATACTATTAATACTGTCATGAGTTTATTACCACCTGATTAATTGTTTGTTTTATAAAATTTTCCTTAAAAAAGTTAATTAAATCAAGGAAATCATCACTCTTTACATTTTTAAGCTGCTCTTTAAAATCAGAGTTTAAGTCCATAATAAGGTCATTTTCACCATTTTCATTAGATTTAACTAAAATTCTAGCAAAATAAGGAATAATCAATTCAGTAAATTTAGCATTTTTATTTTCACCTGCATCTAAAAGCATAGTGTATATTGTATAAAGCCAAACCATCTGAATTGACTGCTTTTTAATTCCGCTAACATTTGAGACTTTTTGTAAAAACTCTTTTTCTTCTTTAGAAATTTTAAAAATCTGTTTGTTATTCATATTATAATAAAATATTAACCACTCCATTTAAGGAGTGGATTTTACTATTAGTCGTCATCTGCAGGAGCTGAAGCTGCATCCATAGCTTGAGAAGCAAGGTCTGCTATATCAATAGCATTTCCCATTTTTTTAGCTTCATCCAAAGAAATCTCATTTCCATTTTCATCTGTTGCATGATTATTTGCATCCAAAATCTCATTGTGATGAGAAATCTTTTCAATAATCTCTTTCTTCCAAGAGTCATAAACATCTGCATGAGTATCAAGCCATTCTTGAAGTTTCTTGCGTCCCTGAAGAGAATAATCTTGACCTTCATGATTAAACTTAAAATAAGCTCCAGCCTGTTTTACCATTCCCAAAAGAAGAAGGAAGTCAATATACTCTGAGTTAGAGTCAAAACCACCATCGTAATAAAGTTTCATATTAGCATCACGGAATGGAACAGAACACTTATTCTTATAGTTTCTTACACGCATTTCAATACCACAAACATCACCTGTAGCATCTTTAATATCATCAGTCTTTGTAATACGACATGTAATAGATGTGTAATAATTGATTGCTTCACCACCTGTAGCTGTTGGAAGACGAGCCATAGGATTAAGGTTTGCACGTTCCTGAGAAATCCAAAGAATAGTTGTACCATAATTGGCACAAAGAATATTATACTTATTACAGAACTCTGTAAGAGCTTTAGCACGTGAACCAAAAGATGCTTTACCAGCTGGGTCTGTAATAGTTGTACGAGTTGGTGCTGCTGCGTCTGAGTCTAAAATAACTGCTGCAACTTCTCCAGATTTTACAAGATCTTCAATACCATCAGACATATCTTCAATTGTATCAAATGTCAACTGGAAAAACTTATCTGGACTTGTATCAACACCTACTGAAGTCGCAAATCTCTTTTCAAATGTACGTTCAAAATCAAGGTATAAAACTTTATTTTTATCTGGATTGTTATAAAGAGTTGGACAGCCTTTCTGAAGCTGACCTGCTAAATAATTACAAAACGCAGATTTACCTGAAGATGAAGGTCCTCTAAAACGAATAATACGAGCTGTTGGAACTCCACCACCCATCATATAGGTTGCCTGAGGCGACTCTATAGGACACCATTTAATAGTACCATCACATGATACTGCCATAGGATTTTTATCGGCCACTTTCTTAATTAACTTATCAAAAGCATTAGACACTACTTATCCTCCATAGATATTAAATTTTTAATCATAATATAAAAATATTAACATCTTTGTAAGTGTAATATCCATCTTTTCTTTTTTATATCTACAGGGTAGGTGGCCTAAGGCCGAGCCGTGGTCACAACCAGTTTACAGGATTTTTGAGCGAAGCGAAAAAAGTCTGAAAAGTGGTCATCTTTAAATATAATTTAACAGTGACCACTTTTTAGAGTTTTTAAAATAAAAAGGACCTTCCTTTTACAGAAGGTCCAAGTGGGAGGGTACAAACTATGGTTTATTTTTCAAAACCGTGGTTTACTTTTTTAAGGCCACTCATTTTGAGCAGCTGTCCAGCATATTTCGGCATCTTCTTATACAGAATATTCATCTGCTTTTCAGAAAGATCACCTTTTCTTTCATACTGCTGAGCGAAAGATGTAAGAATTTTAGCATCAGATCCTGTAAAGCCGATATTGTTATAGTGTCTTGTTTCTGCAACAACTTTTTCATCAGCTGTCTGATTACTATAAATCACCGTAAGAGCTCTTAAAGTCCAAGCTTTATTAGTTGCAAGCTTTTCTTTAAACATTTGAATTACATCTTTCTGTGAATTATATTCATATCTCATAGTATTTACCTCTTATATAGATTATACTATAAGTTTAGAAAAAGTTCAATCTATTAGATAGCCTTAGAGACAATCATCTAAAACCAAAACGGGATAATTAAGATTTGCTTTCTTCATTTCAGGCGAGACATTCATACCATATTCCCGATATTTGATATATTTTTCAAGTTCTTTAAAATTTTGACATATTATTAATTCTTTTATAGGAAAATACTCATCAGTAACAACTATTTTTGAAATATTTTCTTTTAAGATTTCTATAAATTCTTCAAGAGTCATTTTATTTGAGTTTGGACTTATAGGTTCATCACTACCAGATAGAAGTATAGTATTTTCTCCAGCGCCTTCAACTGGGTCGTCAATAAAAACTTTTTCTACAATATCGAAAGTAATTATAGGTCCGCCATCTCCAGCCTGCTTTATGATATTAGAGTCTTTATTGAGAGCATTAGACTCTATGAATTGTAAAATTTGTTTATTAGTATAACCATCATTCTGATATTCTGACTTTATCATTTAGATCTCCTGTAAATCCTGCTCATACCAAGGTTTTGATAATAAGCCAACTTTCATATAAAGCTTAGGATTATATTTTAATAAAAGTTCATTATACCAAGGATTTGACCAAATATACTTTTCCCAACGTTCTAAACAGTAAGCTGGCGCATTTTTAAAATGATAATAATCAGCTGGATTAAAAATTGAGCGAATGATATTCCAACAATCATCAATGTGACAAAGACGTGGGTGGCACCCAATATAATCATCATGATGAGTTTTATTTATAATTTCTTCTCTTACATAGTCTTTATATTTTTGAGCAAACTTAGTTATATCATTAAAGTTTGTTCCACCGTTTTTGAGTAAAAATCTTACACCTTCTTCAAAATGTCGCTTTGCTGGATGAACAAAGTCTGAATTTTTATCATATTTATCAACAATATAATTACCCATTTTTATATCTCCTTCTAATTTTCTATTTCCTTAAAATCTATGCTTTCCTTTGCATATTTAATAAGATTTTTAATACTATGTCCAATAGCAAATAAACTTATTGTTAGAACTAATATATTAGTATCTTTAAATTCTGTACTTAATGCTACTTGAGTAATTCCTAAGATACCACATACTGAAAGTGTGGAATAATAAATGTATCTAATTACATTCAAAATAAATTTTTTCATTCTTTTATTTCCCATTTTTTAAGAAGTTTTGCAACAAGTATATCATACTCACTTCCAAAACATTCAATTACATCATATTTCATTTGTTTAATCTGTTGTTTGAGCTTTTCAATTTGCTTTTCTCTTGGTTCCGCACCTGCAAAATATGCTTGTTTGCAAGGTTTTCTAACACCCATGTCTTTTAAGTATCTTTCATCAAGCCATTCTTCCGCTTCTTTTTCAAGCTTTTCAATCATTCTCTACCCTCGTCTCTTAGTCTTTCCATTTCATAGTCACATCTATCGTAATAGGCATTTTCTTCTTTTTCACAAGCCTGTTCATAGATTTCCTGCTCAAAATCTGAAGCTTCATCACCTTCAAGTAAACCTATGACATAGTCTTTCAACTTTTCAGTATCATACCCTTCCACAGGCTCAACCCATACTGTTGACGTGTCAATATCTACTTCAACTTCACAGTCAGATAAGCCAACATCGCTTTCGTCAGAACAACTTACACTTGCTTCAACTGTAAAATGCAAATCTTCCTGTTTATCAGGGGTTACAGTCCATAAATCCCAAGTAGGATAACCTCTTCTTTTCATTATTTTCCTCCTATGCAAAATGCTTTTCTTATAAGCAGTGATTAATTAAAAAATAACTCTATCATAGTTATTTACTAAATCAAGGATTTTCTGAGAAACAGCTCGCAGATGAGTATAATCACTTGAAGTAGCATCTTTTTGATAAGCATCTCGAGCTTCTTTAGAAAAACGTTCATCTCTTTCATTAGTAGCTTCATAAACTCTTTCCATTACTTCATCAATAAAGCCAAGAATGCAAAAAGCATTTCCTGCTGGTTCTCTTTCATCTGGCAATTTAAGTTTTGATGTAAAAAGTTGCATAATTTTCACCTCTTCTTATAAAGATTATACATAAATTTACTAATTTATTCATGGATAAATTAAAAGAATACGACCCACAAAACTTATCTAAAAGAGATACAGATAACTTAGCTACACTTACTAGTCAGAGTATAAGTGGAATTTCTAAATTAATGGCAGCTATACAAGATCTTAATAATAACATCTCTTTATATAAAGACTGTATGGTAGATTATCTAAATATTAGTAAAGAGATTCTTGATATACAAAATAAATATAAATCTAATAATCTTGTAGGAAAAGGTGTTGGTTCTGCTCAATTACCTGGAATATATACTCAGCCTCAGTCATATAACTTAGACGAGGTAAAACAAGACTCTGCTAGACTTGAAAGCTTAAATCAAGAAGAGTCAAAAGTGAAAAGCCAACGAGATAATTATCTAATTTTATGTAGAGAAGACATTAAATTGATTATTGAGTATTGGAAAACAATGAATAGATCGAACTTAAACTTTGATAATTATATTCTAGAGTTAGATAAGATTATAAACTAAATATATTATCATGGAAGAAAAGATCGCCCTTACAAAGAGTTTAATAGACCTATTTGATACAGCAGGTGGAAAAATATTTATTATTATATTTTCTATTATTGTATTTTTAGGCATTATAAATAAAATTATTTTACCTCTCTTCAGCATAGAATTTACTACAAAATGGGGACATTTTGGAGGTGACTTCTGGAAAAAGAAAAAGAATAAAGAACTAAAATCTATAAACTTTGATGATGACTTAAAAAACTCATTACTAGAATTCTCATATGATATTATAAATGATGCTCAAAAACACTTCCAAGAGTTAAATGACAAAACAAAAGAAAGACTTGCAGATTATATCAAGGCAATCCAAGGTGGTTATGAGACATCTTTAAATGATGACTATAGAGGCGACGATAAAGATATTTTATTACAATCTGATTCTCTTAAATATCTTAAAAATCTTATGGAGTTAGCTTCATTTGAAAAAGATGTTATAAATAAAATTACAAATGGTGTAAAAGATTTAATTGAATTGGAAGATGAAAATGCTTCAGAGTCTGAAAAATCTCATAAAAAAGAATTAATTATCTCAGAAATTAAAGAAATATATACAAATATTTTCGTAGGCCGTGAAGACCCTTGTCAAGGACTGGTCGATACTAAAACAATAAATACAATTATTGAGGAACAAGCCAAACTCAAAGTAGGAGATATATTAGCTCGTTTAATACCTGAGTTTAAACTTAAAGACAAACAGTTTGATAATGATCTAAATAATACAATATCAGCTTTCCTCTCTAAACTAGAGGAGAGCCAAAATGATAAGTAGTTTGTTAACATTAAGTTATGAACAAGTTTTACAGCTTATAGTTACTTCTGCAGTTTCTGTATTGTTTTTTATACAGATAATGAATTTTGTATTTAAAAATAACATTATATTTTTATTTAAAAAATTATTTGCAGTTAGAGAAGTTCAACCAGTTTTATATTCATATAGACATATAAGTTTAATGATAGTTTCTTATTTTTTAATAATTATATCATTATTAAGCTTAAATCTTTTTTATCTAATTTTAGAAATATATGTTTATTATAATGTTGAATTAAATATTACTGCTATAGAGTATTCAGAATTAAGTATTAAAATTGTTGCAATCTTATGTGCTACTTTAAATATTATTTCAATTGTTTTATATTATATTAGAAATAATGAAAACTTTATGAAGTTGCTCCATAATAATTATTGCCTAATAGAGTCATTCTTAAGTATTTTATTATGTGTAATGTATGTCGCAGCCGTAAAATATTCAAATCCTACAGGCACAATCAGCGGAGATTTTTCAAGTTTCTTAATAGTAATAGCATTTTGTTTTGTGCTTTTAGATGTTTTTCTTCAAAAGTTACAATCTAAGAAAAAAGATAATTTAAGAAAATTATTATTTGGCAATTCAAAAATTAAAGATCTCACAAACTTAAATAGAAATGGTGATATTTCTTTATTATACAACATTATAATTTGCAATAGTCTAACTATTATCTTAATTTTTTATACAAATGTTTTAGGAAATGTTACAATTGTTAAAGCAATCTCGTATATCTTTTTAGAGTTTATTTATTTTGGAATTACCAAAAGATATAAAATGGCAATAAATAATATCATTCAGATAAAGGAGATAAGCTAATGGAATATATTTTATTTGCTACATTAGTACTAGGATTTATTCCATTTGTATTGCACTACTTTAAGTGTTATAAGACTAATAATCCTGGATTATCATATGTAGATAAATCTATTAAAACTCAATTATTTATTTTATCTAAAGACATGGTAGTTTTATTATTTGCTATTGGTATTTGGATTTGCAGAAACCACCCAACAATAGAAGCTTGTAGTAAAATTATAATTCCATTAAAATTGGCAATAGCTCTATTTATTGCTATAAAGATTTTACCAAATAATTATATTAGTTGTTTTCAGTTTGCTCTTGAGTCTGGTATTAAAAATTATAAAAAATTTGCGTCATGCTATGGAAGATTTTTTGAAATTTTATTTTTAAGTATTTCAATGATCTTAATAGGCGCTTCAATTCTAGGAATTCAAATTTATCATTTAGCAACAAATAATTATGATATAAATACTCTTGAGATAAATAAGATTTTAAGTGAAGTTACTACAATAATAAATATTAATGATATAAATAAAGCACAAGAAATTCTTGAAAGCTTAAACTCATGCGCTTATAGCTCATTATTTTTAGTTATTGTTGGACTAGTTTTAACTATTAGTTTTATTTGCATATGTATAATTATTTATATTATGGAATGGGCTGACATAAAAAAAGGAAATAAAACTAAAACTGGAATACTTAAAATGAATGATCTTGTGTTTAGTAAAAGATTATTTGGGATATGTGGTTCTCTTTTGCTATGTATAGATGTTATACTATCATATATTTTTTATAATAATATTAGTACACTTAGCGTCTCAGATATTTATAAATATTCAGACTTATGGTATAAATGTACAACAGTAATTTTAATCTTAATCAGTATTGTAATTGCTTTTGAAACATTAAAAGTTATTTTTAAGTTATTATTAAGCTATAGACATAAAAGAAAAGTAATAGTAGCTATTGACCTTCAAGAAAAAATAAATAAAGGAAAATGTGACCCAGCTTTTGATAAATATAAAGGATTTGATTTTACATCTAAATTATTAGATTATCAGTTTAATGTATTCAGATTTATGTATGAGCCTTCTGTATTAAAGAATAAACCAGCTACAATTAAAAATATTAAAAGTATGTTAAATTATGTAAATGATTTAAATGCTTGTAAAGTTTGTATTTTTATGGGTGTGCCTTTAATGTCTATGAATAATCTTTTCTTAGCTTATAAGTGCTATAAAGCTCAAATGAAATTATGTAAAGATTAGTTATCTTTTTTAGGCTCTGGCTTAAATGGTGGGACTTTCATTATATCTTCAATAAAATGTCTTCGTTCAGACCTTTTAATAATTCTATGGAAGTTTGAAAGTCCATCAATATATTTATTGATAGCTTCTTTATCATATTCTGATAGTTGAATACCATAAGTTGAGAATTCATCCATTACTTCTTTTATTTTTCCTGGACTTATAGACCATTTCTTTTTAGATGGACTATATGACATTTTAAGATACTTACAAGACTCTACTTGATCTAAAAAATTAGAGCCTGAGCATGTGACCCATAATAAATTATCTTCAAACTCTATAATTGCTGCCATTACTTCACCCAACTATAATATTCATATTGCTTATCAGCTTTATACTCAAAAGATTTAATATCACCTAATTGTGATTTTTCTTTTATATTATTTATTGTAAAATTTTCACCTAAGTCTTTTTTTAATTGTGTAAGTTGCGCTTTATAAAAAGAACGTTCTTCTTTTGATTTACACTTAAACAATTTAAGAGCATCTGAAACTTTACAAGTTAAGCTATCTTCAAAATATTTAATTTTATCTAGAGCATCAAGATCTTTTTGAACTTCTAAAAAATGAGTATATGCTTCTTTTAGAAAATTGTCATCTTCAGACTTAATAATATAATAATTATTAAGCTCTTTAAAATGTTTTAAGTCTTGGCTTAGAAATTGTCTATTATTTAAGGTCTCATAAACATCTGCATTTTTATTAGAAATGCGGCAAATCCAAGATGATGAGTTCTCAAAACCTAGCTCTTTACATAGAGTCTCAGCAGATGAAAAAGACTTACCTTCAAAGATTGACCTATTTTTAGAAATAGCATAATATTTAGGTCTAGCAAAACAAGTACAACCTTTCAAAGATGCTTTTAAAAACTTTTCTGGGATAGGACCCATATCTTTATCAAATGTTCCTTTTGCTGTAATGATTTTAGAACCATCTATTAAGCCAAAATTGATATAATCATCTTTTTCAATCATTCTAGCTAAATCTATAGTTAAATTATTAACATCATTATAGTAATAATCTACGTATTTACTGCATCTGCTTGAGTCTAATATTACAAAAAAGTTATTTTTAAAAAATAATAATTTATTCTCAGGCTTAAAAAATCGTTGTTCAGACTCAGGAACTTGAACTATTTTTTTATCTAAATCTATAGTTGTCGCAACTCTATAGCTTAATCCATTTTGAATTAAATGTCCATAGATTGAGTTAAAATCAGACTCTTTATTTTTAAAAGATCCTATTGCTTGATTAGCAGAAGTTTTATATACTTCTTTATTATAAAGAGATTTTAAAATAAAATAGCAATAGTTTTCAATTATAAAGTTTAAGTTATGTAAATTATATTTAGGACTTACATTATAAGGTAAACTTATTTTTGTTTGCTGACTTTTATATTCAAGCTCATCAAAAAGATTAGTTATTGAATTGTTCACTATACGACCTTCTAGCTTCTTCTAAGATATATTCCATTGAGCTAATAAACTCATCTGCTGCTTCTTTAGCTGAATTAAAGAATCCAGATTTTAAATTAGTTTTAATTTCAACTTTAGGATGTTTAATATCAAATATTTTATAGAATAAATCTTTAGTATTTTCGAAGTGGCTAGATATAATTGATTTAATCTCATATTCATGGATTTGAAAAGAAGGCTTTTCATTTTCAGCTTCTTTTCCAAAATCTACAGAAAAAATATGATCACCTTTGTGATATTCTTTTAGTGTTGAGTCAATGCCCAAGTTTACAGTATTTTCATTCATAATAAATATTAGTTTAATATTAACAAATGAAAAAGGGAACCTACATTGTAGGTTCCCAATCTGATAATTTATAATAAGGTTTTGGCTAGCACCTTTGACTTATGCAGCCTCTACATTATTTTTTTCAATCTTACGAAGATAATATCTTACGTAATCAGAAACTGTACGGTCGATCTTTACCTTCTTAGCAAAAGGAGCATATACATTTGCAATATAGTCGCAGACAGATTTGAAGAATGCATCATTCATATATTTCTTTGTAAAGTTACGACCCTGGATTTTAATTGCAGCAGCAAGTTGATTTACATCAGCAACAATTTGCTCTTTTTCTTCTGGATTGTACTCTACATTGCGGCGAATGTTTTCAAAAAGCTCATCAATATTTGATGAAGAAGCAATAGTTTTAACTTCTTCAACAAGTTTAACTGTTGTTTCCTCATAAGCAGGAGCTGTATTGAACTTTACAAACTTACGAATTTTTGTAATATCTTCAACAAATGAGTCAGTAGCAAATGAGATATAAGCAGCCTGAGTTGTTTCACTTGGGAAAGTATTTGTACCAGCACCGATTAAACCTTCTACAACACCATGAACAAGAGGCTCAATTTCCTGAATATCAGACTTAGCAATACTTACAAGCACTCTCAAAAGGAAGTTGAGACAGCGGCCAGAAATAAAGTTTGCAAGACGCTTTGTATTAGTATCATTTTCAATATCATAGATTTGAAGGTTATGATTACATGGATTAAGTACATTTCCAGCATCATCACCAGAAGAATATTTTGTAAAAATCTTTTTCAAAGTAAGACCGATTTTTTCACGAACTTCTGGCATTTTTTCTGAACTAATTGTTCCAAACTTTGGAATTTTTGGAGTAGGCATCTCATTGATAACATAATCATCAACCATAGTTTCAAGAGAAGACTCTTCCAAATTGATAATACAAAAACGATTGAGAGCAGGTGAAGAAACATCACAATAACCAGGAAGATTTGCTTTATAGTTTGCAGCAGACATAACTACTGTTCCTTCTGGAAGTTTTTCACCATTTCCAATTGTACGTTCAAAAATAAGACGAAGGAGAGATGACTGAACATCACCACCAGTTGTTGAAAGTTCGTCAATAAACAAAACTGATTTTGTACCTTCATCAGAAAGTTTTTTAATTCTCTTATACCAGAAAGGTTCGAGCATTTCAAGAGAACCGTTTACATTTACCATATAGCCGAGAACTTCATCACGTGAGAATGAAGAGCCCATAATTTCTTCTACATGATAACCATTCTGTTTTGCCCAAGCATGAACAACAGTTGTTTTACCAAAACCAGGATTTCCTACTAAAAGGAAAGGAATATCACTATCTCTTGAAATTGAAATAGCATTTACCATCTTGTCAAAGTTTTTCATAATTAAAAATCTCCTTATTATATAAATTATCAGCTAATTAGATTATACTTGATGGTTTTGACAAATTCAATAAAAATCGCACTTTTTATAAAAAGTGCGATTTTTTATATTTATGCAGCAAATTTACGATCTACGATTTTTAATAATTTTACATTATTAATGTTATAATTTTTAAACTCATCGGAAATATGAGTAGTATTACTATTTCCAACTTCAATACAAAGTATTGTAGATTTGATATTATCAAAAGACTTTTTAATTTCACGAAGGTCATCACAAAAATCTGAAATAATAACTAATGTGTTAGCTGAATTATTTTCTTGAGTTTTGATATAGCTATATTTAAGCGAACGAGCGAGGTGAGTACCACCACCTGTAAATGACTGATTTATAACATCATCTGTAAGAGTAGCAAACTTTTCAGTATTGCGATCCCAGTTATTGTAAAATGTTATTGATGAACGATTATCAATACGGCTACTTATTGCTTTTACAGCTTTTACAATCTTTTTAGTGTAGTCAGCATCCATTGAGCCAGAGATATCAGTATAAATATGAACATTTGGTTTTCTGAATGTCGAACGAGTTCTTACTTTATTGATGAATACATCAGTTGTTTTACCACGATTGTAATTATACAATATGTCATTATATGATTTTATGTCAACAGATGGAATAGCATTTTTGAGAATAAACTCATTAATTTCAGAAGCATTAGAAGCTATATCAATTTTATCTTTGAGTAAAGATATTTCTTCTTCCTCTTCATCGTGTCTTCTCATCCATTCGTCAGCAGTATTGATTTCATTATCAAGAGTTTCACCATTAATTTCGTAAATAGGACTTTTACGACTTTCATCTTCTCTTTTGATTTTATCTTTAAATTGTTCTGTTTTACAATTGGTAGAAAATCGTTTAGCAAAAGTTTGGTCATCAACATCTTCTATTTGAGGAATTTCTTCTGATGGGATTTGATCATCACTTTTTTCATCAAACGATGGTAAGTCATTTAATTTATCTGAGTCATTATCATCTTCTTCTGTAAAAGGTGAACTAGCCTCATTATCATTATCATTTTCATTATTTTCCTCTTTATTATTGTTATCATTATTTTCAGAAGGAAGAGTTATAGAAGGACCACTATGCTGTTCATCATTTGACTGATGGTTGCTACCTGTATTAGCAGTTTCATTCTTAGGAACTTCAGGTTTTTTATGGTTAACACAATAGTCGATTATCATCTGAATGTATTCAAGAAATGATTTTTTACCAGGAAAGCCAAAGTTTTCTGGAAAGTAAATTACTGTAGATTTATCAAGTATATCAGGAGAAAATTCATTTAGTTTGCTACGAATATCAGCAGTGTCATCTCTTCTCAAAAGAAAAAATTGAACAGAAGCATTTAATTCTTCACGTTCTTTTTTTGTTACAAAGAACTTTGAGTTAATTTCAAAGTCCATACAAATATTGATTACATCATGAATTACATTCCAAGTACTAATATCAAGAAAATTAGCAATTTCATCTATATATGGTTTAAGCATTTTTTCAGCCATTGCAATATATTTACGAGAGTTTTTCAAATGGCCGAAATAAATATGTCCAAGTTCATGAAGGTTTGTTGAACGGAAAACTGAGTTTCTAGGACAGAAGACCTCAAATCGCTGTTCAGTTCCATTCCAAAGAGAATAAGCAGCAGACATAACTGATCGATTTCTCTTCTGATAATAAATTGGAACATATTTGAGAGCTTTTGTAACTTCTTCTGAAATAGCAAATTTATTTTCAGAATAATAAGCTTCCCATGAGTCATTAACTGTTGTAAAGTTTTTCTTACTTGATAAAACCTTTGGACTTGACATAATTTACCTCTTATATAGATATTACATCAAGTTTAGCAGAAATTCAAAAAAGGCACAAAAGTGCCTTTTATTAAAAACTACTTATTTTGTTCTTTTTTCATTTTTTCAAAAAAATTAAAAGGTTTTAAACAATTGTCACTATATCGCATACATTGAGGACAACGTCTTCTTGTCCAAATTTCCATTCCTTCTGGAAAAGACTTAGTCCATTCAAATCCACATTTTGGACATTTAAATTCTATAACTTTAGGTTTTGTCATTTTATTTGCCCTCACATTTTTTTAAAAACTTACTAATAATGTCTTTAGACTCTTTTAATTTAATTTTTTCATCTAAGATGGTATAGTGATTTTTTCCAGGCTCTGCAAAATAAGGATGTAGTTCAGAAACAGTATAACGAGGATCATCACTTACACAGCCTCTTACATAACCAGTTCCAAAATAAGGTACATTGTATTTCTTAAATACGTTTTTAATATTAGTAATTATTTTTGTTAGTTCTTTTGTATCATTTTCAAAAATAAATTCATACTCATCATCATCAGTTATATAATTACAATGACGTTTACAAAGATGTAAATCATCCATACATTTTTCACCTATTTCATATTCCATTTTATAAGCTCTATGTGTATTCCATACATAGTCCCAATCTTCTAGAGCAATATGAACTTCTCTTCTAAAAAGAAAAGAATTAACAATATCTAAAATTTTATATTCATCATTCTCATCACCTGATATTTCATCTTTATGTTCAACAATAGCTACTAAAGCATCATAAGCTCCACCTGAGTCAATATCTGGTGCAGAAGTATCTGATATAGTACAAGTCCACTCGCCTTTATCATTATAACCATTTAATTGAGCCTCAAATCCACTCATATCTTCATGCTTATATTGTTCCCATCTATTTATGAACTCACCTGACTCTGGATCAAAATAAGCAACCCAAGTAGTTTTATTCAAAAACTTAGGATTCATTTCTATTTTATACCCATCTTCATCCGGTTCATATCTAAATCCGTCATCAATGATTTCAGCTTTTAGAAAGGAAATGTCTTCATTTGTTTTTTCAGCAAAAGCACGATCTAAGTCATACTTCCTGCCATTAGGTCGTGGTGTTTTTTTCAAAAAGCTTATAATCTGGTTATAGGTCATTATTCTTCTCCTTCAATAGCCTTAAACATAGCACAATATTCTAATACATTATTGTCTAAGTCATCCCAATACTCTTGAGCAGTTTTATTCAAACATGATTTAGCATCATCAATATCATCCATTTCTTCAATAGTACAACTCAAAAAACCAGTTCCACCACACATATCACAAGTATCATAATATGAATGATCATTTCCATCTTCATCTTCATCCATTATGTATTCTTCACCAGATCCATCACAATAATTACAGCTTTTATAAAAGTCTGCTTCAGAAACTGCATTACATAATTCACAAACTTCTTTAACAAACTTTTCAAGAGTTGGTGCCCATTCATCTGAAATATTTTTTTCAAGATAAATTTTTTCCATAATACCGCCACTTGGTAATTCATCTAAAAGAGCACAAATATCTTTATAGTAATGTGGATTTAGTCCTAAAGGTTGACTTACTCCACCATTATAGATTTGATAACAGAAGTTTCTAAATGGCTCATACCATGATTTAATCTCATTTTCTCTTAAAGTACTTTCATGTAAATCTTCACCAAATCCAACTTTTTCTATTTTGTCATCTATTCTATCCCAATCTAATGGAGCTTTTTCACCTTTAATGTCAATGTAGTTTCTCTTTTTTGTGTTTGTTCCTTCTTGCAATAATTGTGTACAACAAATGATTGGATATCCATCTTCATCTTCTTGCCAAAAATCATCAAGTTGAACTTTCATATTTAAAAGTTCTTCGTTTGGGCCGTCATAACCAACAACATCGCATGTATCTTCAGTTTCGTCATAGTAAGCAATTGCTTCATCAGCATATTCACCATAAGGGACTCTTACTGAATTCCAACCGCACTCACATGCATCTCTAACTGTCATTATCTGACCTAAACTTTTTCGCATCATATCTGTAATTTCAGGCTCTTCGTCATCCCAATCATTACTTTCTCTTATAATAGACTCAAATAGATCACCTACGTCTGGGCCATCGTAATTTCTATCTCTTCCAATATCATCTAAAGCACAAGCTTCACAAGTGTCACCATAAGTTTCAACTTCTTCTTTAGATAGAGGGGCTCCACAATTTTGACAAATTGGTCTGTCATATTTATTTTTATCAATAGAACTCCACTTAATATTCCAAGAACCAACAGACCAGTCTATCTTATATCCTATACAAAAACTTGCAGGCTGTCTAACTCTATACATTTCATAAACAACATTTTTTATAGCATCTTTTACAGCTTGCTCATCTTTAATTAAATATACTGGATATAATTGTTTATCATAACATTTAATACCTAGCTGATCCATATAAAGATGTCTTTGAATATCATCACTCCAAGTAGAATTACCACCATGGATATTGACAACAATTGGATATTCATTAACAATTTCTTGAGTAACTGTTGCTGGTACAATCTCTTCTGCTAAAATTATTTGATTTTTTCCTGTGAATGGCTTAAGACATCTTTTAGCATCAGTCTTATTATAATAAAAACCTACCCAAGTAGCTTTATCACCTTTTACAACATATTTTTTCCAAGATGAATGTGCTTCCTTTAATTTTATAGACTCATTAATATACAATCCACCAGCATCTAAATTATTAGGCTTATTACAGTCCATAAAAATCTCATATTGTTCACAAGTACCTGACGATACATATTGCTGAACATTTTCAATAGATGTATTACCTTCATCCGCTAATGATAATGCAGCTGTCTTCATAATCTTTGTAAATCCAGCTCCGTAATAGTCTTTAAATTTATCTTTGATGCTTTTAAGTGCATTCATCCACCAAATATCTCTTGCAGTTCTTGTACTAAGACTATGTTTTAAGTACCAGTCAACACCTTTATTATTTTTAGGATATGGTTCTTTTTTAAGATATTCAGCTCCTGCTTTAATACATTCTAGATACATGTCTGGATCGTTGTAAAAGAAGTCTGCAACAGTTTCGTTTAATTTCATTTTAATTCTCCTTAATTATGATAGCCAAAAGTATACATATTTGTAAGCTCATAAACTATACCATTTTCCCAGATTTCTTCCTTAAATACAGGAGTATCATGGAATTTTGTCACAGAAACAAAATAATGTGTAAGAGTTCTTTCATACTCAGCACTTTCTTCTGGTGTATTAGCTAGAGGCCACTTATTAGAAAGATAATGTTTTTCAAGTTTTTCAATCTTTATAGGATTTTCAACATGAATAGTAGGTTGAATTCTATTTAAGTCATTATTAAAGTATTCAATTGCTGAGAATAAGAAATTATCAGCGTCACGTTTACTTGTAAATGCGAATGTTACTGAGTTAGTATCAACAGAAACTTTTCTACCTGTTGCTGAAGTCTTAAACTCAATAGGTTCATGTCTTTCATCAAATGTAAGACCACTAACATCATCGCTTGTAGCCCATTTAATTTCATCAAATCCAGGTGCTTTAATAAGATTAACAAAATCGAATTCTCTTGAAACATCAACCTTTTTATGAGGAGCTTGAACTTTAACTAGTTCAGGAGCAGCTGTTTCTTGATATTCGTCGTCTATTATATGTTTTTCTTTATTTCCCCAATATTGAGCTACATCATATTTAACAATTTTATCAAGATCATGTAGTCTTGTTCTGTGGGTTTTAGAATACTCAAAGACTGTCATTAACTTTTCAAGAGTTTCTCTTAATTCTGAATATTGATCATCTAACTTTTTAAGCTTAAACTCTACCCATTCAGGAGACTTTTTAAGATCAGATGAATTATAAGCTGTATAAAGCTCGCCATAATCTTCTTTTGGGCTTTTTAATGTTTTGAGAGTACCTCTGTTTATTAGTACTCTAACATATTGCTCTCTTGCATTAATAAACCAATGTGTTGAATTAGCAATCTTAAATGGTCCAGACTCCCTAAGCTTTCCATATTTATAGAACCAACTTCTTTCTTCATCTGTCAATGTATGGAGATTTTCACCTTCTTGAATTTGTTCTTTAGGAACGTCTAACAACCAAATTTGTTCTAGTGTTGTAATATAATAATTTCCGTGGTCTATTTCTGCATTAAAACTTAAATCATTAAGTCTTTGGACAACATCATTAAGGTCACGATTCCAATCAAATGTATTATTCTTTAATTCTTGAATTTTATTAAGAATATCATCAATCTTAGCCATACTTAAATTAGTCCAAGTTAATATTTATATATTATGGACATTACAAAGTTTTTAAATGAAGAGTACAGTCAAAGCGCTTTGTATATAGCTTATAGGTCTTTACCATCATATATAGACGGTTTGAAAAACTCAGGTAGAAAAGCAATTTACACTATTAAGAAACGTAATATTAAAAGCAAATTAAAGGTATCAGCATTAGGAAGCTCTATTATTATGGATGCGGGTTATTTGCATGGTGACTCAGGTATTCAAGGAACAATTGTAACATTAGCTGCAGATTTTTGTGGAGCTAATAATTTACCATTTATTAAAGGCGAAGGTTCTTTTGGAACACGACTTATTCCAGAAGCATCTGCACCTCGTTATATCTTTGCAAGAATGGCTGATTATTCAGACGAGCTTTTTAGAAAAAGTGATGATGAAAATCTTATAACACAAGAATTTGAAGGTGATGAGATTGAGCCACGATTTTATGTACCAACTTTACCTATGATTTTAATTAATGGGCCTGAAGGAATTGGTGTTGGATTCGCCGCAGATGTTCATGCTCGTCCTCTCGAGAATATAATTAAGCTAACTAAAAATAAACTTGAAGGAAAAAGAATTAAAAAAGAGTTACTTCTTCCAGGATGGAGAGGTTTTAAAGGAACAGTTACTGAAATAGATACTAACAAATATGAAGTTCGTGGAATTGCAACTATTTCAGGAAAAAAAGTTATTATAGATGAGCTTCCTATTACTTGGGATTTGCAGAAGTATTTAGACCTTTTGCGAAAATATAAAAATCCAGATCCTAAAAAACCTAAAGAGAAGAAAAGAATTGAAAAATATATTGATGGATCAGACCCAGAAACAGATACTTTTCATTTTGAAATAACTCTTACTGATGAAGAAGCGGCTTTACCTGAAGAAACTATTTTAAAAGATTTAGGACTAGTTGAAACTATTACTGAAAATCTTGCTTTAATTGGTGAAAATAACTCAGTAGTAGAATTTAATAATATCACAGAAGTATTTAATGCTTATTATGATATTAAACTTAAATATATGGAAAAGCGTAAACTTTCAGAGACAAAACGACTTGAAAATGAAAAAAATTATCTAGCAGAAATTGTTCGTTTTATTAAAGAAGTGATCGCAGGAACAATCAATCTTAAACTCAAGAAATCTGTTGTTGAAGCAGATATGAAGAAAAAGAAATATGTGAATATTGATAAACTTATTTCTATGCCTCTTTATTCTATCACAGCTGATAAAGCTAAAGAAATTGAAGAAAAATATAAAGCTAAAACTATTGAGTTAGATAATTTTATTAAAAATGAAACAGCTACAACTTTATGGCTTAAAGATATTGAAGCACTTGAAAAAGAACTCAAAAAGGAGGGAAGACTTTAATGGCAGCTAAAAAACAAAAAGACGATAGAACAATTCAATCACTTTCTCCAATAGAGCATATTTTACAAAGGCCTCAAATGTATATAGGTGGTATGAAACCTTCTGAAACAATTGAGTGGACCTTAAATGAAGAAGGCGGAATAGAACTAAAAACTGTAAATATTGTAGAAGGTTTACATAAAATTGTAAATGAAGCAATTGATAATTCAGTTGATGAAGGCATTAAAACAAATTGGAAATACTCAACAAAAATAAACATCACAATGGATAAAAATACTTTCTCCATTGAAGATAATGGTCGTGGTATTCCTGTTAAAAAAATGGATAATGGAGATTGGATGTGTGTAAATGCAGTAACAGTACCAATGTCTGGATCTAATTTTAATGATGAAAATCGTGAGACAATTGGTACAAATGGTATTGGAATTAAAGCTGCATCAATCTTTTCTAAGTCTTTTGAATGTATTACTTGTGATGGTAAAGGAAAGATGAAAATTTCTTGTGAAAATAATCTTTCTAAAATTAATGTAAGAGAACTTACAGCTAATAATAAAACTGGAACAAAAATTACATTTTCTCCAGATTTTGCAAAGTTTTCAGTTAAAAGCTTTGATGATGATATTATTCTTTTGGTAAAAACAAGACTTAAGTTTTTATCATGGTTTTATCCAGAGTGTGCATTTACTTTTAATGGTGAAAAAATAAATATTAAAGCGGCTAAAGATTTAAGTTCATTGTTTCCACAGCCTGCAGTTGTATTGAATGACCCAAATGCATATATTTGTATATATCCTTCTGAAGAACCTTATACACTTACATATGTAAATGGTATTTCATTAAAAGAAGGCGGAACTCATGCCGATTATATCATAAATAAAATTGTGAGTGATATTCGTGATAAAGTTTCAAAGAAATATAAAGCAATTAAGCCTGCAGATATTCGCAACCGTATTGGTGTTGTTATTTTCTTAAAAGGTTTTGTAAATTGTGCTTTTGATAGTCAGACTAAAAAGAAACTTACAAACTCATGGGGTGAAGTAGGTGATTTTATTAGGAACAATAATTTAGATTTAGATAATTTTACTACTAAAATTCTTAAAGAAAAAGAAATTATCAATAATATCACAGATTTATTTAGACTAAAAGAAGAGCTAGCAGAGCAAAAAGAACTTGCTAAACTTAATAAAAGTAAAAAAGAAGTTGAGTCTGAAAAATACTTTGGTCCAATAGGTAAATCTGGAAAAAATTATCTTATGATTACTGAGGGTTTTTCTGCGTTTTCAGGCATTTCACCTATTTTAGGTAGAAAAGGAATTGGATATTATATGCTTCGTGGAAAGTTGGCAAATATCTTTGGTGAAAAACCAGTTGAATTTATGAAAAATAGAGAAATTAAAGAGTTGTGTGATATTTTAGGTTTAGACGCTAATGGTAACACAGAAGATATGACTTATGATAAAGTTGTTATTCTTACTGATGCTGACCCAGATGGTTGTGCTATCGCAGGACTTATTCTCACATTCTTTAGTATTGTAGCTCCAAAAATGCTTGAACTAGGAAGAGTTTGTAGATTGGAAACACCTCTTTTAATTGGTAAAAAAGGTAATAAGGTTGAAGAATATTATTTTGCATTTCCTAAAAACTCTGAGCTTAAGAAAAGCCTTGAATATTTTTACCTAAAAGGATTAGGATCTTGGGAAAAAGATGACTTAAAGCAAATTATCGATACAGTTGGTGGAATGGATAAATTACTTAAACCTTTTGAAATGGATAATAATGCTAAGAAGTCTATAGAAGAATGGTATGGTGATGACTCAGCTCCTCGTAAAAATTATTTAAGAGGACGAGAATTTCATATTGACATGGCGTAAAAATTTTGGTATAATCTATATATGAGTACAACAGAAGAAAATATTAAAATGCTTGAGTCTCTTGAGCATTATAAACTTATTGCAGATGAAGATGAACTTAAATGGTTTTATGACCATTGTGTTCATCCTCTTAAGAGAAATGAAGCTTATGCTTTTTGTCTTTCAATTCGTAAGAAAAAGCTTAGTGCAGAAGATTTGAAGTCACCTCTAGGTCGTGTAGAAATGCTTGATCCACAAGTAGTTTTTGCTACTTCTGATGGTGAAACAACTTATGAACGTTGGAAAAAAGGTATTCGTTCTTATGAGTGTCACAAAGAGGCTTTTGCTTATGGTGGACATACACTTCCACCTAAAGCAATGGTTGTTTATTTCCATATAAATCCTTGTGATGAGCTTAAAGTTATTGAAGACTTAAAAGGATATATCAATACTCACGAACAGGAATTAATAAACTCAGCAATTAAAGATATTGACCGTGCAAATTTTATTGCTAATATTCTTGGTCCAGATTTGTCTGATTATCTTAATAATCCTTCTGCAGAAAGTCTTGATGCTATTACAAAGAGAATCGGATCATTAAAAATGCGGTCAGATGAAAGTGGTACAAGCCAATCTCTTTATAAGATGTGTAAGTCTCTTTCTAAAATGAAACGACTCCAGTTTGATAACGTCGGTACAAAATATTGGGTAGACTTCGACCTCGATTTGAATGATTGGGGTAAATATGTCAGAGAATATTGTGTTGATGACTTGCTTCTTACAAATTGGATTAACTACTGTAAAGAAAAACTTGGTGTAGGAAATTATGTAATTGTTGCTACATCAGGCGGTTATCATACAATGGTGAATAAAGATATTATTCATTGGAACCCAAATAAGTTTATTGAAGATTTTAAAAACATCGAAGCTGAGCATTCTATTCCACATATGGATGGAGTAGAACGTACTCCAAAGATGGATGAGCTTATTGGAGAACTTGAATATAATACTAATGCTATGATACCTGTACCTGGCACTTATCAATATGGTAATGTTGTTCATGTAATCAACAAAAGTGATTTTGAATAATTTAACGTAGTTGAAAATTTATTAATCTTTTAGTATTATCTATATAAGAGGTAGAATAATGGCAAAATCTAAAAGATTTGATACACTTTATTTTCAAGGCCCAGTTTTTCCTGAAGACTATCAGCCACGTGGCTATCAATTAGCAGGAGAAACTTTGCCTTCTTTGGCAGAAGAAATGCTCTGGGCTTGTGCGTCTTATTATTTACATAAGTCTTATTGGAAGCGCCTTGTAGAATTAAACAACTTCTGGCAATGTCTTAAGCCTGAACTTACAAAAAATCAACAAAAGCTTTCATTTCCTGCAGACTTCGAAGCTTTGCTTTCTGAAATGAAGGCAACAAAAACAGCTGAGTCTGAAGCAAAAAAGCAGTGGAAAAAAGATAATAAGAAAGCTGCTGAAAAAGAAAAACTTGAAAAAGAAGCTTTTCGTGATGAACATAATTTTTGTTTAATCAATAATAAAAAAGTAAAATGCCCTTATATTGTTGAGGGCCCAGGAATTATTATGTCTCATCCAGGTGATCCAAAGTTTGGTGCTTGGAAATATCGTGTTGACCCAAAAGATGTCACATTGAATATCGTTGGCTGTAAAAAACCTGAAGGCTGGAAAGGTAAGGTTGTTTCATCTAATACATCTCAGTGGGTTTTCAAGTATAAGATGGATTGTGGTCGTAAAGATATGTCTTGTTATCTTCAACTTGCTAAAAAGGCGAATGTTGATGCTAAGAGTGATATTGCTCAGGGAAATACTTCTAAGAAGTTTGATAAAACAATGAAAGCTATCAAGAAGTATAAGAAAATTGAAAAGCACATTGAAGATGGTCTTAAGTCTTCAGATTTGAAAACACAGCAAATTGCTCTTGTAACTTGGTTGATTGCTGAAACAGGTATTCGTGTAGGCAATGAAAAAGATTTGAATATTTCAGCTGATACTGTTGGAGCTACAACTCTTAAGGTTCAAGACATCATCTTGAATTAAGCTTTACAAAAAAGTATTATCTATATAAGAGGTAAATATGAAAACTATTACATTAAACTTCGTTGGTAAGAGCTCAGTTCCTTTTAATCGTACTATTGAGGTCTCAGATGAACTTTATGAAGTAATTAAAAGAAGCCAGGAAAATAAAAAACCTACTGATGAAATTTTTGATTTGGTCAGCTCTGGAGATGTTGGAACTTTCTTGAAAGAAGTTGATAAGAGTTTTTCTCCAAAGGTTTTGCGTACAGCTCGTTGTAATAGTGTTCTTGTTGAAAATCTCAAAAAACAGAAAATTACAAAAGACTCAACTGAAGTCCAGAAGCTTGAAGCAATTTATAATGCAAATTATGCTATTGCTAAAGAATTAAATCACCAGAAGAATATTGGTAAAAATCAGTCAAACAATGAGGAAAAAGCAAATACAAATCTTCAGAATGCTAAAGATAAATTGAAAACTCTTCAGAAAGAGTCAAAAATAAAATTGGCTGATCTTGATGCTCAGGAAAAAAGCTTTGAAGAAAAGTATGCAAAAATGCCTCAGATGCTCGAAGCTAAAAAAGCTGCAATAAAAATTGCTCGTCAAAAAATTGAAGAGCGCCTTAAGAAACAAGCTATGTCTGTTTCTAAGAATGAATTAAAAGCTAAGAAGACAGCTGAAACTGCCGATATTGCTTTAGGTACATCTCTTGGAAATTATGCTGACCCTCGTATTATTTATTCTTGGTGTAAAGATGTAGATCTTCCAGTTGGAAAAGTTTATAATAAATCTTTACAAGAAAAGTTTGATTGGGCTAAAGATACTCCTGCTGATTATTGGAGAAACATTTAAAATGTATTGTGAAGGTGATAATTCAGCTGATACATTTTTTCTCTCTTTGGAGAGCTTTGTTACTAATCTGAAAAATAAATTTTGTGATGATTTAGCTCAAGGCTTTATAAAAGAGTCTGAATATAAAAAAATTTTACAAGATATGTTACAAAACCATAATCTTTCAAGAACAAACGCTGGTTTTGGTAATCTTTCTGTTAATAATATTAAAATAGAAAATAATAAGCTTTATATAGATGGTCTTTATTTTAAAAGAGAGTTTGACGAAAATCTAAGTACACCTTATGCAGTTTTTATTAAAAACTCAACTCAGTCAATAAGATATTACAACTATTATATAGAGCATGGAAACTATAAGTTTAAACGACAGCAAAGCTTAGAAGATATTATGGAAATATATAATTTAACTAGAGAAGAAGCCGAAGCTTATAGTCAAATATTAAAATCTGAATATCGTGAAAACTACTAGTGGAGGTAGATGCTTAATGTTAAATATTTATGACTCATCTAATTATAATAAAAAACTTAAAAAAGCTGCTACAGTAAAAGGCATAATTTTAAGATCTGTTGAAATTTCATTTCTTATTGATGAACACTCTAAATATAACTTAAAAACTTATGGCAGAGAGCACTATAATAGAAATAGTGTTCATGACTGGGACTCAGATTGGTATGACGATAGAAATGATACTGAAGAAAGAGTATGGTTTACATTAAGACGACCTTGGGTTAAGCTCCCAGAGTTCATTCATATATGGAATGAGCGTCATAACTCTGGCGACCCTAAACTTATAATTCCTCCTAAAGATGTAGAGCTTACTCCATTTGAGAAAAAAGTTGATGAGTATTTTGATAAGAACAACTTTTTACTTGGAGAGCTATCTACAAATGATGATGTCGCTCGATATAAAGACGCAATACAAGACTATAGCTGTAATGGTGAGTTTAATGGCTGTAATATTGATTATTTTTTAAGAACTGGCGGAAATTTTCCATTTAATATAAATGGCTTGATCTTCCATGCAGGATATACTAATGTCATTAGCTCTTTAATGGCAAATTTCTTAAATTATCTTAAAGATAAAGATATGAATGTTAGTGCTTGTGAGTTTAAAGACTATGACGCCCCAGAACTTACAGCATCATTTAAAATTTGTTTTGAAGATTTTGATGGACCACCTTCTAAAGCAAAAGAACTTTTTGAAGCTTATGCAGAAGAATTTGGATTATATCGTCATCTTATAAATATTTATTTTGACGAAACTGAACCTATTGAAAAAGCTCCTGCTTTACTTGGAATAAAGATAAAAGTTTCAAATCATACTCCATCAAAGTCTTCTGCAGCGCTTATTCCACAAGGCACTCTTCTAGACCAAAATGGAGTTCTTATTGAAATTGGTGATATTATAGCTTATCCTAGAGGTGGTGACCATAATTACTATTGTCTTTATTATGGAAAAGTTGCAGCTAATACAGCTCAAATGGTTATCATGGAAGATGACTCTCAAGCTCGCCATGATAAAGTAATGGTTATTAAGTCTAAAAATCCAGATAAGAAATTGCCATGGGACGATTAAAAAAACTTACAAATAAACAAAGACTTTTTGAAATAGGTAAGTCTCTCTTAATTGTTAAAGAGCCTGAAATTGTTGAAAAGTTGAATACTTATATTTATGATGTAAGTAATGTTTATACAAACGGAAAAATCGCCCAAATTGAAATTTCTGATGAAAGAGGAAATAAAATAGTTTATCAATTTGATAAACCTAAATTATGGAAAGGTGAGCCTGATTTAAGTAAAGCTCATATAACTAAGAAAAACTAAATTAATTATTATGAAAAAATCTGTGTTAAAAAAATTACTTATAAACTTTAATGGTATTTACTGTCCAGAATGCTCATTGCTTAGTACTAGACCTACAGCACATTTGCATCATTTATATGACGAACAATATAAAAAAGATAAATATTATATAAAGTGTAAATACTGTAAAACAGTTACGCCTGCTTTTGAAAATGAAAAAGATGCCATGAATAATTGGGATTGGCTTTTTATTAAAAAAGAACATCAACTTTTTGGAGAATAAAATGTTAGGTTATACTTTATACTTTATTATGGTAGGAATATTTATTGGATATTCTTTAAGGAGTCTTAAATGAAAGAAGGATGGAGCGCTTTTAAGCATGAGCTTGTTTTTTCAACCAAATCTCATATTTGGAGTGTAAAGCCTGTAATAAAAGATGGGACAATACTTTATGAAGTAACTGCAAAAGAAATTATATCAGACTCTTTTGTAGGTGATCCTATTTATTTTGAAGATTTACATAGAGCTATAAAAAATATTGAACAGCATGAGGAAGATTAAAAAATGGTAGAAAAATGGATGAAACGTATTAGAAATCTTACAGGATTTCTTGGAATGATTTTACCTTGGATTGCCCTTTTAGGAGCTTTTATCTATACAAAAGTTAATGGTACGCCTGATAATTTTTGGAATATGCTTTCTATTTCAGAGACATACTATTTAAGTCCAGCTTTAGCAGGAATTTTAACAGCTGCATCAATTGTTTTAATGTGTTATGATGGATATGATTGGAGAGATAATCTTGTAACAACTTTAACAGGTATTTGTGGTATACTTATAGTTGTTTTTCCTTGTGATTGTCCTATTGCGCCAGAAAGAGTTGGAATGTTTCAATTGCCAGCTGCAACATCACATATAATTCATACAGTAGCAGCACTAGCATTTTTTGTGTTATTAGCAATCAATGCTTTATTCCTATTTACTCTAGGAGATAGTGATACAAAAAATAAAAGAATTAGAAAAGTAATTTATAGAATTTGTGCAGTTGGTATGTTAGGAATATTTGTATTATATCCAATTCCTATATGGTTTACTGCAAAATATTATATAATTGAAGCGATTGCATTAACTTTCTTTGGAATAAGTTGGCTTGTAAAAGGTCGAGTATTTGGTATTTTAGAAGATTAAAAATAACCTCCTTTTAAGGAGGTTTTTATTAACTATCTAAATTACTATAAAATTTTTCTGCATCTTCGTCATCACACCAAGAACCAATACCATCAATTGGTCTTTTTCCATCTTCATCACGTTGTTCAATCACAATATAAGCACCGCCTGCTTGAAGCTCGTGTTTTACAACTTCAAGTCCCATACCTGGCATAAGATTATCTAAAGAAGCTTGAAGTTTATTTACAAAGTTCAAAAAGTTTATATTTGCACTTGGATAAGCTCCATTATTCTCATTTAAGATTTTATCAAATATTTTTTGACTATCCATAATAATTCTCCTTATTTAATTATAAAGTTCTTTTCAATTTTAGTATAATTTTTATCACTATAAATTATATCATATTCATTATTACATTCAAAAGTATCTTGAACTGGTACAGCGTAAACATTTATTTCAATTTTATCTTTTATCATTTTTTTGATATCAGGTGTTTGCTCTTCAAAATCTTTTGTTTCTGCTAATAATGTTTTTAATGTTGCTATTTCCTTTGCAGTTAAAATATTTTTTACAGGAATAGTAATTATACCATTAGCGAAGTTAGTAGAATTAGGGTCATTATATTCTTCACTAAACTCAATCTTACAATGGTTCCAATATTGCCAATTTTTTCTATAACAAGTGGCTGTTTTAATATTTGCATCATAATTGAAAGAAACTTGATCTGTTGCAGGCACATCTGAAACATCAAAGATTTTATTATTTCCAGTTTCATCAATATACAATGGACGAATTTCAAATGGCGATTGTAAGAAACTTTTTACCTGAGTCATATATTTATCATTTGTTATTCTATCTATTAAAGGATATTGAGCTGTACGTGCTTGTAAATTTTGAAAGTTTTCATTTTCATTTTGTGGCCAATAAATAACTTTAGTATCACCATAATAAGTTTTAGTTAATAAAGGATATGACTCATTTTCTTCTATTGGAGTTTTATAAGCAGTATCAATATCAATCTCATTTAATAAATCTGTTCTATTATCATAAAGAATTAAAGTCTTACTATTTGCTGGATTATCTTTAAATATAATATCTGCTTTAACAAGATATGGAGCTTTATACTTGTAATTCTTAAATCCACGACCTAATTCATTTTGTGCAAAAATTTTATCAAATGAGAACTTAAATCCAAATAAGCTTTCGACATTTTCTTCATCTGGATTATATTTAGACATATCATTTACTGTATTACCTATATGTTCAAGCCAATTTATATTTGTTTGACCATTTTGAGAATAAATAATTGGCTCCATATCTACAGTAGCTTTCGCTTCTAAAATACATTCTACAGACTTAGTATAACTTAAAGTATGAGCAATATCTACTATATTAGACTTAAAATATTTATCACCAAAGTTTTTGTAGAATATTGAATATTTACTTATAACTTTAGGTAAAAGCTCATTTTTAATATCTGACTCTAAGATAGATGATGTCGTTGTAATAATTATATTTGGTCTGATTTCAATTTTATTAGGCTGAATAAAATCTAAACTGTCATTAGGAGATATATAACCATCTAATACTTGTCTTAAAGGAGTAAGTAGTTCTGCATCTGGATCTTCTATATTTTCACCATTAGCTCTTAAAGCACTGACTAATAAAGCTTTTTTATCAGTTGTAATTTCTTGTAAAACATTATAATTTTCGTCTAAACAACTTACAAACTCTGAAGAAATATCACTTGTTCCGTAAGACTCTGAGTCTATAACTGCTGAGCTAAATAAGTGGCAATGTAAGAGATTTACAGGACTTTCATTTATTATTTTTTCTAGATAAGCTGATTTTGTTCCTATAGTATAAGACTTTAAATAAGAAATAGGAGCATTTTCTTTTATCGCTGTTTGAGCTTCTATAGCTTTACCACCCATAATTGGTGATATATTTGTACAAGTTAAAAATGGAGATACTGCATTTGTTCTTGGATCAACCATTTGGAAACCTTCTGGTAAAGCCATTGTAGTAATCTGAAACTTTGTATCAACATTTCCTAGGTCACCTAATGTAGATAAATAATTAACTGTAATTAAAGCACCTTTTGGTAAAGTTCTTCCAGTGATACCGTCCCCAAACTTAATTAAAAGTTTTCCTGCATCATCTAAAATTTGTGTTTCAAATACCTTATCATACTCTCCAGCAAATTTAATATTTGGTATATGTTCCCAAGTTTCAGTATAAGAGTCATCACTCTCGTATCCTTCTTTTGCTTGTGGTTTTACTGTAATTGTGAAATATTTACAAGAAATAATATTAGATGCATTTTCTATATTTAAGTTATCAAGTGTGAAAGACTCAAATCTTGTTCCTTCTGCTTCTCCTAGTTCAATTGATATTTGTTCACCTTGAATAACAGGTACTTTAAGATATTTGATACCATTCCATCCACCAGCTTCTATGAAGCTTTCATATTTTGCTTTATCTTTTTTAATTACTGAGAAAGGTTCTTTTAAGGCACGTGATTCTACTGTCTCAGTAGCTATAAATTTTTTACCATCAGCAGTTGTAAAAATTGTTCCTTCAGGAATTGCATAAAACTCGTTAGCTGTCCAAGGCACTAAAGCAGATTTTTCAGCAGTTGTAGCATTTGGATTTTTATAAAGATCATCATAATCAGATGGAGCATCTAAATCAAAAAAGTTTGCTCCATAATTTTGTAAACGATTTTTACCATCTAGGTCTGTATGTGAAATAACAACATAACCTATGGCAGACTTTGGTAATTGGCGTTTATATCCTACAAGGTCTGTTAGATGTGTAATAGAAGAAATGTTACGACAATTTTTAATTTTTGTTTCTTGGTAGAGATATTCTAGATAACGAATATACTCTGCATCTACTTCTGAAGCTGCTTTTAAAATAGCATCTATAGTTCCATTATCTGCAATTTGAGCTCCATTTAGATATTTCTCTAAACGTTTCTTAAATCTATCATAATTTGCTGCTGAGTCAAAACGGTTCATAAATAAATTAGTAAAAATTACAATAGACTGAGTTTAATTTAAAAGAATATTTTCTGCAACATATAATCCATTTGCTGCAGCTTGAGATAATGAATGAGTATAACCTGCGCCATCTCCAGCGAAATAAAGTCCAGGATAATTTTTTGCTTCACAATTACTACTAGTCTCAACAGTCATATTATAAAACTTTGCTTCTACACCATAGAGTAGATTATCATCATTAGTCATTCCCGGAACAAGATGATCAAGCTTTTCAATCATTTCTAGAATATCATCTAGAATACGTTTAGGTAATACAAGACTCAAATCGCCTGGCTCAGCATTTAAGGTTGGAATAACAGAATTATGTGCAATGTGATCTTTTGTAGAACGTCTTCCACGAATTAGGTCACCATATCTCTGAACAATAACACCACCACCTAACATATTAGATAATTTAATAATAGCTTCACCATATTCATTAGAATTATCAAATGGCTCTGTTAAAGTTTTACTAACCAATAATGCAAAGTTTGTATTGTTAGATTTTTTATCCTTTGCTTCAAATGAATGGCCATTTACAGTGATACCACTTTTTGTGTGCTCTGTAACAACATAACCGGATGGGTTCATACAAAATGTTCTAGTTTCATCTTCGTATGTTTTAGTTTTATAAACAATCTTAGCTTCATAAAGATCTTTTGTAATATGGTCCCATATCTCATTAGGACATTCAAATCTAATACCAATATCAACTCTATTAGAGTGAGTTGGAATATCTAAATCTTCACATAGAGTCTCAACCCACTTACTACCAGAGCGACCAGCTGCAACCACAACAGTATTAGCTTCAAAAGATGTATTTACACTATTATCACTAAATGAGCAATTTATTTCCCAATGGTATTTTCTGTCACTTAAAGAGTCAACGTTTATAATGTTTGCTATTCTTTTAATTTTATCCACATGAGTGTTAGTTACAAATACAACACCTCTATCTTTTAGATAATAAAAGAGCTGTCTAAATATAATTTGAGATATATCTGTACCTAAATGACGAATATTTGCATCTAACAAGTGTAAATTATGCTGAGTACAGATTTTCTTATAAGGTGAGTTCCAAGACATATACATCTTTGGCCAAGTGTATGGACTTCCTCTAGACTTCTCATTAAAAAACTTTTCATTGAGTCGGTCCACTTCATTCATATAAAGTAAAGCCTTATCTTTACCACATTTTTCCCAAAGATTGCCACCAAATTCATTAGTAATTGGAAATTTACCATCAGAAAATGCACCGGCTCCAGCGACTCCAGACATGATAGCACAATTATCACAATGTAAACAGCTTTTATTCTGTTTAATTGCTGGACATTTTCGACTATCCATTTCTCGTCCCTGTTCGAAAATAACAATTTTAAGATCTTTATTTTCTGTAATTAACTTATAAGCACAATAGAGACCTGCTGGTCCTGCTCCAACAATAGCCACATCAAAGTTCTTGTTCATAAAAATCTCCAAACTTTATTAAATTTGCGTCTAAATCGTCAATCACATATTTTGTTCCAGAAACTTGTTTAAGTTTCCAATTACAACCGATAGTATCAGTAACATCAATGATTGTATCTGCATCATTAGCCAATGTTAAAATTGTCTGACTATTAATATCAAGTTTTAATTCTCCATCTAACTTAAAAAATTTAAGTTTTGGACTAGTATACCAAGCGATTAATTTATTTTTTAAATTATAAACTACTAATGATTGTACCATCTTATATACCACATTAAATTATGATAAATCTGTAATTCTTTTATCACAAAGACATTGCATTGCTGCATAGGCGTCTATACGAGCAGGATTATATAAAAGACTTCTTAATAAGAGCTCATCATCTTCACAAAGATTATAATCAGCGATCATTTCAGCAAACAATTCTGAAGGCACTTCAAAATTATGAGGTGGCCATACATCAGGCTTTTCAGTAAGTTGTCTAATTCGTTCACCACAAATATGCTTAATTTTTTTATAGTCAAGAAGTCGACCATCAGTTTGTTTTGTTCTTAAAATACGCTTACTTAAATCTGCATCAAAAGGATTAAGCCTAAATGTAAGCCAAAAATCCCATGATTGATATTTATGTTGTGAATAGTCTGATGCTCCAACATTATAACTTCTAACATTTTCCATATAAGGAATATTAACTATAGAGAGACGTTCTTTTTAATTTGTTTTTTCGTCTACTTTATAAAAGTAGAATGTTCCAGACTCTTGATAATACTGTAAAAAATAAAAACTAAGTAGTTCTTTCCCATTAACTGATGGAACTGTAAGAATACGACGTCGATTATCAATGTCTATTGAAGGAACAACCATTACCCTAGATGGATCTTGATTATGATTTAAAGCAGATGTTTTATCATCTTCGTATAATTTAATTTCTACCATATAACCTCTAAAGTACCTTATACATTTTACTGCGTGATGTTCCACCACATTGAGATAAACGATACTGTTTACCATCTTTTTCAAAAGTCCAATAAGGACTGTTTACTTCATTATAACCAAGGCTTTTTATATACTTGATATATGCCTTTCTGGCTCTATTATCATCTTTAATACAAACAAACCTGGCCACAATAGGATCACCCATAAATGTTTCCTCTAGATTTAGAAACCAGCCTTCTCCACCTGTACCACCAACACTAAAGTCGCCTGAGTCGATCCTTTGCTGTATTTTAGCTTTTTCTTCCTTTGAATAAATCATATATAGAATATACTTTTATTTTTTAATAATTTCAGTATGAACCTCAACTACAGTTTCTGCATTTGTTTCAAGATGTCGTCCATCTTCAGTGTCAAAAGAAATATAACCATGACCACCGCTAATAATTTTAGCATTTTTAGCATTTAGATAAGTTTCACCGTCTTTAATGTAAATATCAAATGTTTTAATCTCTTCATACTCACTATTCTTTATTTCTTGTTTTATAGGCTCATGTAAGTCATCATACTTTACAAAGTCGACTATTCCTAAAATTGAAAAAGTAGATAAAATTAAAAAGCCTATTGAACACCAAAATAGTTTTGGTGAAAACTCTTTATCTTCGCAGTGCTTAAAAATAAGACCTACAATACTAAAAATAGATGCAACAATAAGTATTGCAGTAATCACTGTAAAAAATATTAATGTTATCATTCCAGATCCCATAAAAAATTCTCCTTTATTAAATAAGGTCATTGCCTTTCGTGAAGGCATCAGCTAAGTCGTCATAACTCTCATGTAATAAGACATTTGTCTCACTACATAAAGTAAGAGTCCACTTACCATCATATATTATACTAACAATATACTCATTTTTTTCTTTATAAAAACATTGATTAAATCTATCAAAAGTCCATTCACTTAAAGTGATATCTCTTTCTTTACCTTTATAAAGAGTATAGTCTTGTGAAAAATCTTCCTCATTATATTTATTTTTCTTAAACATTAACTTAAAAGCTCTCTCCAGCTTTTAGTTTCAAAATCACTTTCAGTTTTATTAAAGAGCTTAAATGTTTCTAAAACTAAATCTTTTAAGTTTTCTATTGACTCATCTTCATTATTAGATAATGCTTCGATCTCAATAGCATAAATTTTTTTATCTTTCAAGTTTGATATAATCTCTACTTCAATATTACGAATAATATTTGAGCTGTAAATATTATTTTCATTTTTAAGATGAGGACTTATCATATAAGATGTCTTAGCTTTAGTAAAATATTCTTTATATCCAGCTTCTTTTAAGAGTTGTTCTACTACTGAAACATCGGCAAACTGAGTTTCTCGTTCTATATTAGACTCAAATCCATTCTGGATAGATTTATTTTTTAATGTGAGATATACTCCACTACTATCAGATCTTATACGAGTAAGACTTTCATTATTTTTTATAGCTTCTTCAGTAGAGTTATACTTTGAGTAGTATTTATCAATTTTATCAACTTTATTTGATAAATTAAACTCTTTTCCAAGTTTACAAATAATTTCAATAAACTCATCAGCTGTAATTAATACTTTGGCTTCAAATTCTTTTCCCATTAGTTTATCTCCTTCAAATATTTATCAACATATGCTTCTTTTATTTTATCATTATATATTAAAACCTTATAAGGTTTGTTATGCTTTTCACATAAGTCAATATCATGCTTAGTACCTTTACTTTCACCATCCCATAATATTAAAACTTCATCTGCAGCTTTCACCATAATTTCATTACGAATATAACCTGCACTTTTTCCATATTTATCCCACTCAGCAGGATATTCTTCTAATAACCAACCATTTTCTTGAGCATATTCTTTAGCTATAGTATCAACACCTCTTGCTGCTCCTTCTATCATTGTAACTTTTTCATAGCAAGCAAGATTCCAATACCAATATGACTCGATCTGAGTTTTAATCCAATCTTTATCGATAATTCCACGAGAACCACAAACTAATAATTTTCTAGTTCCATAACTCATTTATTATACCTTGCAACAATATCAGAAAGTATCTTAACTTCTTCTGGAGTTAAGATCGCATTTTTATCAGGAGGTATAAGCTTTATTTTACCTTTTTGTACACCACAAAGTTTAGATAGATTTATAAGAGTAGTGCATTTTTCACCATCACCGCCTACATCTTCACATCTATCTGGCCAAGCGATACATTTATCATGACCAGGACAATCATATTCTACTAAAACATAATCATTTTGAGAAGCTTCAGTTGTAGAACTAGGATTTTCAAGACAATCTTCAATAAATTTAATAAAAGCTTCCCTCTGGTAATTATCAGCAAAAATGTCTGGGTCAATGTCTACACCTTTAGGAGTTTGGTCTAAATGACCTTGTTTATAGAGAATAAATCCAAATTCTTTTACGGATATATTTCCATTTATGTATTCTTCAGATGCGGTTTTCCAAAACTTTTCATAGTGTTTTCTAAGTTCTTCTTCTTGATCTTTTAAAGCTTTATCAGTATCATTCATATTTCTTTTCCTCCATTAAAAATGGGATATGACATACTTCAATACCCATGTCTTTTAATAATTCAACGCCTGAAATGTCTCTATCATACTCTTCTTCATAAACAACTCTTATAATTCCAGATTGAGCAATCATTTTAGCACAAGTAGAACAAGGACTTAATGTTGTATATAATGTTGCTCCATCACAATTTGTTTCATTATGAATAAGAGTTAATAATGCATTTTGCTCTGCATGAATTTCATACTTTTCAGAAAAATTATGGTGTTCTTTACTTAAAGCACCATCTAAAGGCTGTTCTTTCCAATTAATATTTTTGAATTTATCTTTACAATTTTCAAAACCTTTCGAAGTACCATTAAATCCTGTAGCTACAATTCTGCCATCTTTCACAATTAAAGCCCCGACATGCTTTCTAGAACAAGTTGAATGAGTTGCATATTCCCATGCAATTCTTAAAAATGATTTATCCCAACTTAACTTTTTCTCAGCAACAGTCATTTAATCCTCCGTTGTATAAATATGAACTTCAGGCTCTTTATGCTCAATTTTTGCTTTCAATTTTTCAGCTTCAGCCATAGAAATTTTCTGTCCATTAGAAGTAACAACACTTACACTTCCATCATCATTTATTACAACTTCACCTATTGGTTTCAGCATCATTAACACACCTCTCTAACATCTCAATATATTCAGAACGATTTTCATAATTGAAGTCTACCATTTTATCTATAGCATGAACAACATTTTGAGCTCCATAAGCAAGAGTCCAAAGTTTTGTATGACCATCTTCACCTCTATAGCATGAACGTCCAAAGTGAACTCTATTTGGCCAAAGAGTCCAATAATCAATACCTTTTTCTTTTAAAGCTTCAATAATATCTGGAGTTTTAAATCCAAGGCATTTTTTCTTTCCAAGATAAAAGTGTCCAGCATTTAAGATTGAGTTTCTTGTGCAATCATGCTGTCTAAATCTGAAATAATTTATTACTTCTTCTTTTGGAAGATTAAAACATCTGCAATCAAATGAAATATTTCCTTCAAGACATTTTTCTGCCCATTCTTTAGTTTCATCAGATTGAGTCATACTATAAAGATTTTTAATGAAAGCTTGAGTAGCAATAGAAGCTGCGACTGAACTGATTTTCTGAATACGAGCCCCAAAAACAGGTTCAGTTTCATAAGTAGCGTATGGACATAAAAGAATACTTATTTCATCTGATTGTACATAGCCTAATGTTGCATCTGGAAAAGAATTAAAAACTTCAACCATTGTATTATTCATTAGGTTGATAAAATTATTATCGTAAGGCTCTTCCATAAAAGAAGTAAGTGTATGGAATGCTCTTCCATCAATACGTAAAATTATTGGCATCCTGTGATAAAGGACTACATTTGTGACGCTTTCGTATTCTTTCATACGATCACCAAGTGACTTAGTCATTTATATCTCCTTTTGAAGTGTATAGATGTTTTGCAATCTATTCTAGAAGATATATTAACATGAACTAATAACTTTATTAAAAATATTTTCTGTTATGTGTCTAGATATATATTCAGATTTTTCGAACTCAAAAGTTCTTATTTCACCATCAGTCATTCCTTTGATAAAACCAGGAATAATACAATTATGAATATATCTTAAAGCAGGCTCTTGAATATCTTTATCTAAGTCTTCAGAGTTTTCATATTCATGACAAAAATTGTCAATAAACTCCCATTTTTTAGTTTTAGGTATATGCTGATATGTATCTAGCATATACATATATTTATCATAAAGCCATTTTAATTCGAACTTTTGTGCTAATGTCATGGATTAATTAGTTTAGGTGGTTTTCTTCCACATGTGTATCGTTCAGGACAATATCCTAAAACTTCACATTTAGGTTTCATACAGTTATCTACAATCCAAGCCCATTCTTCAGAATAGTCATGTAATGCAGTCAATACATCCTTAAATAATTTTCTATATTCATGATAAGCACGAGAACACATTCTTTGACGTGACATATCTACAAGATTTCTCATATTATGCTTACATGTAATTTTAGTGGTCATTCCTAAGGGATAAAACAATGCAATATCTTCTTTTGGAATATCTACTTGTTTTAGTTGGTTTAATAAAGTTTGGAATGACACTACAAAATTATGATATGTTGTTTGAATATCTGGGTTAGAATTAATAGCATCTCTAATTTTAGGAGCCATTACAAAGTTTTCTTCGAATTGACCATCCCATTTAACATACCTAGTAGAAGACTGTAAACGGGTAGGCATGCCACCAATATGGGTATACCATTCTCGAATAACCCTAGCGCTATAACCATCGAGCACCATATTAACTTCAGGGAATTCTGTTGTTCTTCCATGTTCATTTGCGATACATTCTTTCGCACGCTTAATATTAGTTTCTTTATCATCTACATTTGCTCCCCAACATACTCCAGCATTATATCCAATTTGCTGAAGTGGGTTTTTAGTTGTCCATTCTAGAATTGTTACTTTTCCGCTCATTTATTCTTCCTTCAAACATTCGTAATCTTTAGGATCAAGCCCATGTTGTTTTACCGCTTCAACAAAATCATCCCAAGCTTCTTTTTTAACAAATCCGTCTTCAGTGAGATACTCATCGTCTGGTATAAATATTTCCATTATTCTTTCTCCCATGGAAACATGATAACAGTTTTAGTTTCATCTTCAGCGTACTGCATTGTTTTATAAGCTCCACCTTTTGGAATACCATCCCAAACAACTAAAACAACATCAGAATGGTCTACCATCCATTTATCTCTATCATCACAAACTCCTTCATATTTCTTTTCAGATTGAAAGTAAACTTGCTCAGCATAATCATAAAATTCATGTTCTACTGGATGCAAGTCATGTTTATAAGGAAATGCACAAACTAATGGACGACCCAACTCTTTTACAGCTTCAGCAAAGAGTGTATCAGTTCCTCTTGCCATTCCTGTAAAATTATATGTGTCTCCTAGTGATTTAAGAGTTTTAATAATCCAATCTTTAATTTCTTTTTCACGACCATTAAGTCTTTCAGTCTTATGACCAGTAATCATAACTTTAATCATTATTTTTAAGCTCCATTATAATCTTTCCAAATAAGACGATCTGCTAATATTTCATTCATTATTTCAATAGTTTTAAGAGGTAAAAATTTAGCATCGATATAAGTTATAGCTTCAATACTATTATCAAGAATTGTTGGATTTACTCTTTGAAAATAGTCGAAAACTCTCTCATGATCTGTATTACTTATGAATTCTTTAAAAGTAAGATTTTTATATTGAATTTTAAATTCAACTAAAGATTCTTTAAAGTTTTCAATTACCCAATCTTGAGTAACTGAAACTCCTACAAGAGAATAAATTTTATCAATGATTTCTTTTATAGAAAGAAAGAGAGTTGTATCTTTATTAGATACACATAAAAACTTATTTAAAGCCTTTTTTCTTTTTTCATTTTGATCTTTAAATGCAATCCATTCATCAGCAAGAGATTGAGCTTTTTCTGATAAAACTTCTACAGAATTAAATGCATTTATAGGTGATATTGTTTTATTATCATACATAGAGTAATATTAACTAATTACTCTTCTTTAGAACATCCTAAAGCATCATAGATAAGATGCACATATTCTGCAATATTAGTATGACTTTTTGTATAAAAAGCTAAAATTACTTTACAGTATCTTAAGCATAAAAATCCAATAATTGGAAATGCTAAGTTAATCCAAAATAAGATGTGATAAATTGGAATTTTTGTGAAAAAATAGATACACATCACTAAAGATAGATAAAAGAAAGCTCTCCACTTAAAAAGTTCATTTCTATAATGAAGAGCTTTATTGTAGAAATAACTAGATTTTTCTTCTAGTATATTTACTATAGACAAAAGTGATATTAAAGCTAACTTTCCAGTTTCAGTTTTTTGTTTGCTTTCTTCACAAAGCATAAGTAAATCTTCTTTTGTGAGATTTTCCATTAAAAAAACAAGTCCTTCAAATATTTAAAGTATGATTTTTTATGGAGCCATTCTTTTCTGTTAATAAAAGGCACCCAAATAAGTGCTACTTCAAGTATCACACCAATAATAGCTGCACTGATTGAAACATCAGCACTTAAAGTATTTAATTTACCCAACAAAGCAAAGATTGTTAAAAAAATTACTGTAATCATTATTTACCTCTTATTAGGATAATACTTTTTAATAAGCATTTTTTCAATAAAAAAGGAGGCTTTTGGGCCTCCTTCTTAAAATTATTTCTTAAAAATATTATTCATCCCAAGCGTAATCTTCTTTTGCTTCAGAAGCTCTTGAAGAAGCAGTAGCTACACCTTCTCTTGCTCCAATTGCATAATCTGTAGCGTCTGATTTTGCGATTGTTTGCTTTTTAAGACCAACTTTTGATGGAGCTGCCATAGTAAATAAAACGTCGATAGTATTAGCTTGCTTAGCTTTGATTGTATAAGTTTTTCCATCATATTCAACTTTAACTGAAGAATTAAGAGCAGTCTTAATAAAAGTAGATGCTTCAAACTCGTCGCCGACCTTAACTGGGCTAAACTTTCCTTTAGAAACTTCATAATTTACTGTTCCAATAACTTCTACAATTTTATAAGTTTCAGCAAACAAACAAGCTCCTAAAAAGAGCATTCCTAAGACAATAATAAACTTTTTCATTTTATTCTCTCCTATTAGTCACCTAAATCAACACCTGCAAGAATATTACCCGAGAACTTAGCATTACCACCTCTTACAGTAATTCCTGAGTCTTCAAGTTCACCAAAATCTAACATTCCCATATCTGGCATTCCTGAAGTGAGTGTTTCTTGAATTTGGCCCATACTACCTGACTCACGAATAGTTTGTCCTCTATCGAAGTTCATTTGTGGCACATTATTAGCTGCAAGTGAAACACCGTTTGCATCTAACTGACTCAACATACCAAACTCACCAAATGGATTTGCTGCTTCATTAATTCTCTCATTTTGTCCATACATAGACTTTAACTTATCAAAGTTAAGTTTATTGTTTACATAATTTTCTTCAAGAGACTTAATAATAGCTTGATCTGTAGACTCTTGAACTGGAGCAGGTGATGCGTTTGCAGCGATTGCCGATTGTGGTTGAGTAGGTTGACTTCCTAAAATAGAAGATTGTGGTCCTTGTGATAAATCTGGTCCTGAAAGAATTCTTGCTCTCTTTTCTTCCTTAGTTTCAGGGTGAGTATCTTTGTAAGGCATGTTATTTACAAGATCTTTTAATTGACTTAAAGAACTTTGACCATTGTCATTAACATATTTTTCAATTTTATGCTTTGTACTTACAAGTTCTGTTTCTGCAATCTGTGTAAGTTCAGCAATAATATTTGTAAAATGTGAAGGAATAATTTCATTTACTTTTCCACCAATAGCAGTACATTCTACTTGAGCATCATCTAAAATGTCAGTTACATCTAATACAGCGTTACCAGCAGCCTCAATAGCGGCTGCAGCTTTATTTACTGCAGCTACAGCACTATCAAGGAGAGAATAAAGTCTGTCAATATTTCCTGATGCTTCGTTTAATACCATATCTAAAATCTCCTCTCCTTAATAATATTAGTATAATCCTTGAGCATGAAGTCTATCTACTAAAGAATCACTTTTCTGTGATTCAGTTAATTTTTCATTAAAATCTTCACGACCAACTGCTTCATAATAGTCCTGACGAGCAGACTCATTCATAAATGTACCTGTAATTGGTGCTGCTTCATCAAATCCAGGAATAATCTGATTTCTATGTTTCAAGAATGCAGAAGTTGCCTCTTTAAGGTTTCTTGCACCATGGATTTGTTTCTCAAATGGCTCGATATTCTTACCATATTTAGCATGCTGTTGTTCCCAATATTCATTTACCTCAACATTTTCTCTTACAATCTTGATACGATTTTCAGATGTTGGCATAAGATGCTTTGTTGTATCTAATACATCAGAAACCTCTTCTTTGTACTGGTCAAACTGTTCCTTCAAAGTATTATACTTTTTAGTTTGTTCATTAAAATTATTCTTAAGAGTTTCTACAGATGTAGTTGCTGTTTTAATGCTCTCTTTAAGAGTAGTATTTTCAGTATTTAATTCTGCAATTCTCTTAACATTTCTATCTGTTGTTTTCTTAGCTTCTTCCATGATAGTAACAGCTTCTCTAAGTTTTGTTTCTAACAAGCCATTATCTTTTTCAAGGCGTTCATTTGCTTCAGAAAGTTTAGCAATTGTATCTTCATTTGTTGTTTTAGATTCTTTAAGCATATTCTTAAGAGCAGTGATTTCAGAATCTTTTGACTCAATTGTTTCATTTATTTTTGTGAGTTCATTACCAAAATTATCTAAAGACTCTTTAAGATTTTTATTCTGTTGTTCAAGATCTTTAATATACTTTTCAGACTCTGTAATTTTTTCATTTGCAGATTTTTTAATGTTATCTTTTCTTTGCATTAAAATTTTATTTTCTTCTGTAAGTGTATCATAAGACTCTTTTAATTCATCATATTTAGACTTAAAATCTTCATTATTTTCACTGTTTTCTTTAATAGAAGCTCTAATCTGAGCAAGTCTATCCTCTAAAACTTTATTAGCTTCTTTAAGAATTTCAACTTCTTCAGAAGATTTATCAGACTCTTTCAATGAAGCAACAAGCTCTTTATTGTAAGATTTAATCTTATTATCTGCTGCATTCTTTGCTTCATCCAATTGTTTCTTAAGCTCTTCAATTTCTTCATTAAGCTTACCATTTCTAATAGCAGCTTCTTCAACAAGTTCTTTATAATCAACAACCTGTTCTTTTAATAAAAGAGCAGCTTCAGTATTTTTCTCTGCAGCTTCACGGAATTCTTCAGCTGTCATTTCATAATCTTTTTGAATAGAAACAGCTGACTCTACCATTTTTTCAAGTCTTGTTTTTTCAGCAATAATTTGTGCTTCTACTTTTTCTTTAAGATCTGCACAATTTCCATCTTCGAAACATTCTAAGATATCAGTGCATTCATTTAATCTATCAATTGGATTGATACCATCTATTGACTCTGCTAAAAAGTCATTTACATAATTTCTAAAAATCTTTTCTTCAGCTTTTGTAAGCTTTTTAGACTCATGAACAGGCTGAGCTACAGCTGTCTGAGCTTGTGTATTAGTTGCGTCTGCTGTCATATTTTCCTCATTATTTGTATTGTTTTGAATGATCTTGCTCTGAGCATTAGCTGGAGCACTCTTTATAATAACTGGATTACCATTATCAACTGGTCCTTTCATACCAGCTGTAGCTTCTGTAATCTGATTTGATGTATTTGATTTTTCATTTTCATTGATAGGTCCAATACCACTATAATTTATAACAGCAGGTTGGCTCATATCTTTCATGAAATTAGAAGGGGCTACACTATGATTGTCTTTAGCATAAGTACCATAAGTTCCTTGAGAAGGATTTAATACTAAGTCTGCTAAACGTTCAATTTGGAATGTTTTTGGATCTACAATAGAAGTTACTCTATTTACATCACCAAAACCACTAGAAGATGTACCTACACGTCCATGATGATTTAAGATCTCTTGGGCAAGATGTCCATAAGGTCCAACAAATGAAGCATAACCAAAAACAGTTGCTTGGTCGTCAAGGTCCATGTCGTGCCATACTACAGCCTGGTCTCTAAATAAGCCAGGGTCATTATCATTAACAGGATGGTCTGATAATCCACAAAGTCCACACCAAGCATCGCGTTGGTTGTTCATTACATTTTCCCAAAGTTCCCTTGGATAAATACGACCATTAAGATTTTTTACATCAAAATGGGCAATAGGTATACGCCATACCTCAAAAGAGTCATTATTACCGTCTTTAGTAAGAGACTCTAAAACTTTGTTAAGTAATAAAATTGTTTTGGAATTGTCTTGACCGTCTGTTGACAAAAGAGCTTCTTTCAGTTCCTGAGCTGCATTTATAACATCTAAGTTTGAAACAACACTCTCTGTGAGTTTATTAGGTTTCTGAACATAGTGTGCTGCAAATGCATTTTCATGTAAACGAGAAGCTTTGTTTTGGAAGTCATTTTGTTTAAATGACCAGCTTTCTACCAATCTTTGCATTACTTATTCTCCACATTTAAACACTGGATTCACTATAGCTATTCAAGCTATAATGTTTATTAATAATTAGTTAAATTTAATTTAAGATGTTTAATTTTACCACCAGCAAATATCACTGAAGTCGATTCCACTATCAGGAATATCATTATTGTTATCATTAGAATGTTTTTTATTAAAATAATTTTCCCAAATAGCATAGTTTAGGCTATTCTTAAAATCTTTATCAGCTATAATTTTCTGCTGCTTTTCAAAAATATCCCCTAAATAATCAACGTGAATATATTCTGTGTATGTATTTGTCAATAAACTTTTAATAGTTTTTGAAAAGTTAAATCTGTCACATTGGTCTTCTATTAGTTTTAGTCCTTCTTCTAAAGGTACATTTTCTTTATAAGCAAACCAATCACATAGCATTTCAATCATGTCTATTAAAGTCATCTCTTGTTCTGGATTTTTAAAATGTTCTGGGTGATGAGAGTTTACCATATAATGATGGTGAAAAACATCAGCGAATCGATTTAATTTGTCGTAGTAGTCTGCTGATCCATATTCATATCTAGGTTCTAAATCCATAGCTGCCCATCCATAAAGCTCTGGGTCTTCTAGCTTAGATTTATCATGGACTTCTCCTTTGTATCTTAAAATATCTGCAAACTTATTTAAAAGACGTCTTACTGATCGAATATGCTCTTCAGTATAACTTTTAGTTGTTCCAGCACCCATAAGTTTAATTAGTTTTTGAAAGTTAATATTTTATTTATGAATATTCTTATTTGCGGATATGGTAATATAGGCAAGCATATTTATAAAGAGCTATTACCAATAGCGAGACATTTAGTAGAAGGTAGTATTTGTGTTTATGATAAATATAAAGATATTAAATTTGTAACAGATGGTCTTTATGAAGAAATGCATAGAGATTTTTTTGAAAATTATTTTGATTATGCATTTATTTGTGTAAATACAGAAATGAAAGAAGATGGATCTGCTAACATAGAAGAAATATTAGATTGTATCAATCAATTTCAAAAAGTAAAAACATATATTATAAAAAGTGCTGTCCCTGTCGGTTTTGCAGAAAATCTCGCTGATAAAGATAGAATTATAATTTCACCTGAATTTTGGGGTACTACACAACACAGCGAGGATAATCCAAACTTTTTAATTTTAGGTGGAGAAAGAGAAGCTCAAGATAGAGTTGTAAATCTTTATAACAAAATAAAAAACGGATATTATAAATATTATTTTACTGATTGGAAAACTGCAGAACTTGTAAAGTATATGGAAAATTGTTGGATTGCTACTAAAGTTACATTTTGTAATGAGTTCGCTAATATTGCAAAAGGCTTTGATATAGATTATAATGAATTAAGAGAACTTTGGCTAGCAGATACTAGAGTTTCTCCATCACATACATTAGTTTATCCAGATAAACCTTATTTTGATAGTCATTGCTTAAATAAAGATATTCCTGCACTTATTAATTTTTGTGAAAAGCAAGGAATAGATACACCTTTAATGAAGTGGATTTTAAATATTAGAGATACTAAAAAAGAGCAGCATTAAATTTCTTCAAACTTAAGATTTGGATTTTGGAGAGAATACTTTATTTGTTCTTTCCATAATTCAAATTGAAAATCTTCTGGAATAAACTCATAAGCAGTGTTCCATTGAAAAATAGACATAACTTTACCAGCTTTATTTCTAAGCATTTTTCTTAAAATATGAATTTCATCTGCCTCTTTTCCAAGCTGCCAAACAAAATCTTTGTCACTATTGATCATCTCAGCAGCTTTTTTATATGTATAGTAAATTATTCCAGGTTTATTAGTTTTTGTATTATAAAAATCTCTAAATGAAAAAACTTTAGATAAACAAAAATGTTTCACAGGAATATCTAATAAGTTCATATCTCCTGCTTTTTTATTTTCATAATCGACCTTATATGGATATGTAAAGTAGACATTCATGTTTGTCATATCTTTAAGATCTTTATTCTCATATAAGTCAAAATAGTATTTATTAAACTCACAACCTGTATCAGAACAGAAAAATGTTCCATTATTTATTTCTTTTTTAGATGGGCTATAATAAATACAGTTTTTATTAGCCCAAACCTCATTCTGCATCTCTTTAGTCATAAAAACATCAGCATCACAGTAAAAATAGTTATCGTAAATAAGTGAATAATATAATCTGATTTGGTCACCAATAAAAGATGGAAGTGATTTTCCATTTTTCTTTATATAGACATTTTCATAAGACTCTCTAGCATGATGTAATTTTTGAATATCAGGCATTAAATCATCTAAAGTAAATATGGTAGGATTTTCCAGCTGCGAAACACAAAATTCCGCAACTGGATTTTTTAAATAATTATCATAATTAAAGATAGCAATCATGAATAAATTAGTTTACAAAAAATGGTTCAATTCCTCCTAAGTCTAAAAGAACTATTTTTTGCTCATAACCCATATATCCTAACACGTAGTTCCATTCTGAAGAGTCATCTTCTCTTCCTTTAAGGACTTTTCTAATTTCACCAGTAGAGTTGTTTTGGAAAGCTATAAAGAACTCATTAGAGTTGAAGCCTTCATCTGGTTGCTCTGCTCCATTAATACTTATATAATAATCATAGTCAGCAATAGTCCAATGATAATCTTCTGCATCTGTAGATGTATATTCTTTACTCATTAAAACAATATTTAACAAGTTTTTAATATTAGAAAAATCTGGTTCTGTTGCTTCTACAGCGATATTATGAATAACATTTAAAGAATTTAATACTCTAGATCCTGCTTTAACTATAACATTAGAATAGTCAATATTGTCAGGGAGTGTCACACCTGCTCTTAAGTTTTCAAGAGTTGTTGGAATGAAAGAGCGTCCATCTAAAGAATATTTAAGTTCACCATTTTGGTCACCAGTATAATATAACTTCATTAATTATCCTCCTAATAATAAAATTAGTAGTGATACTAATTTATTTATGGATAAATTATATAAAGTCAAAATTGGAGACTTCTGGCTTCGCGAAAAAGATATTTGTGATGATAAAGATGAGGCTGATACTTTTGAAAATAAAACTGAGCCTACTCAAATAATAGACCAAATGAAGAAAGAAGGTTTTATTAACAAAGATACTAAAATAAATTTTATTGAATTAGAAGAGTCCATTATTGATGGAAAAGATAAAGCTTGGGGAGAAGGATATAAAGCAGCAGGCGAAGATTACTATAAACCAATGAGAACACCAAATCCTTATAAGCCTGGAACTGATCTTTATAGATATTGGCAAAATGGATATAATGCTGGTAAAGAAGACAAAAGATGTGGCTGGTATAATGAGTCAGTTCGTGGAAAAGTAGAAATTGAGTTTGCAGATATCCAAGAAGCTAATAAGTTTAAAAAAGAAATAGAGAAAAGATTTGAAGATAAACCTGGAATTTATGTTTCTTCAAACTTTAAATTACCAATTAAAGAAAAAAGAGTAATGAACTTTGAGCATAACATATCAACAGATGAGAAACTATTTGCTAGAATAGAAGAAGTTTTAGGTGAGGTTTGTAATAATTTTAGCTCAGATGAATACGAGTTTTTTGCTTCAGGCTCTTTAGGAAAAACTAATAGATTTGATATTTCTGTTAATGTAAATAAACAAAACTATTTCTTAAAATTAGGTGATGCTTCATTAAATAGAGAAGTTCAAAAATGGCAAGGCGACTCTGTTGAAGAGTTCGATAAAGACTTTGAAGATTTAATTAGTACTGTAAAATGGTTTGATAATGAATTCTAAAAAGATATTTGACTTAATATTAAAAGAAGCTAAAGGTTATGAATATTCTCATTCTCTTAAAAAATACGACTTAAAAGATATAAGAGCACTTTTCTTAGATACTGAAAGTTTATGTAAATATTTTTTCTCACATCCATCGTTTTTAGAGTGCAGCTGTTGTGATGAATTAGATTTTGCAAAAGAAGCTGGAAGAGAAAATGGATTTGAAGAAGGATTTTTACCAGAAGCTTTTGATGCTGTAGATAAAGCAGTTGATGTCATTTTTAGTTTAACAGATTTATTAGATCCAAATGAAGAAATAACTTTATATCGTGGTGTAGAACTTATAGAAGATATAAAGCCAGATATAGAAAATCCAGGAATATGCTGGACTTTTGATAGAAAAACGGCTGAAAAATTTGTGTCCCAATTTGATGACCAAGACGACCCTAATACAGCACCTTGCATACTTGAAGGTGTTACAAAAATTTCAAATGTAGATTGGCTAATAACAGCTTTATTATTAAGCGATATGCCTGAAGAACGAGAAATTCGACTTTGGGATGATTCTTTAATAAAAGTTGTAGATTGGGAAGTACTTTAAAATAAAAAGCCACCTATTAAATAGGTGGCTACTTTTTTAAATAAATCGACAATTAAGCCATAAAATACTTTCCAGTCTTACGGTTATAAGTTGCCTTTCCTGTTGAGCGAAGAATGCGCAAAGTTGATGCTGGATTAGCTCCAGGCATCTTCTTCTCAACAGATGCGAGGAAAGACTCGCGGGTGAAAGATGAGCCAGACTTCTTAGTGCTCAATACTTTCGATACAATGCTTGTAAGTGTGTTCTTCTTCATTAAAAAGAATCTCCTATAAATATTTTTTTAATCAAGCATATAGCTTGTTATTTGCTAAAAACCATAATAAGATTATACCAAAAACTTAAATTAAGTTCAATTATTGAGAATTATATTTCTCAACATAGTCTTTTACAATTAAATCAACCATTTCGTCATCTTCTAAGATTTCTAGGACTTTTTTCTTAGCTTTAGACCTATCTGCAGGTGTATTAAAAAGATCAATTATTTCACCATCAACCTTAATTAAGTGATGATATGGTTCATCTTTATAGACAAATGCATTATTTAATATAGATGCACATATTTTATAAAAAGCTTCATCATCCATTTTTCTTATGAGAAACATAACATATGGATTACTATTTGATATTCGCTTAAATGACTTATAGATATATCCTCTAGCGCCATCACATTCACTAAGGTTTCTAAACCAATCCCATACATCACATACTGTTTTTCTACCCATAATAAGTTCTCCTTATATTAATTAGTTTATTCATTTTTACTATAAATTACACATTTTCATAAATGACCATATTGCACCTATGATTGGCATCACGGTAATCCAAAATGATACTATAAAGAAAATAGTATCATGAAAAAATAAAAAATCACCAACAATAGGAATCTCATACAAAAAACTACAAAATGTATCTTCAAACCAATTATGAACGATGTATGATATAATCATTATAAAAAATAAAAATAACATTAACCAGCTAAACATTTTTACCACCTTTTAGTCTATATTCATCCATTCCATTTTAGTGCCATGATTTAATATATAACTTAAACTAGTTTCATCTTCTTTAGGCTCTTCCAATGCGAGTTGATCTGCAGTATCTTCAGAAATAAGACCTGAGTTTGCCATTTCAATTTCAGTTACAGATTGTCCATCAGTAGGAACATTTAATTTTTTGAAGTCTAATTTTTCCATAAATTAGACTCCTATTATATAAGTTATAATAGCTATTAAACCATAAGTTACCATTTCAACAAAATTCGCATTTGCTGTTTTTCTACAAACATTCCTTCGCTCAAATGAATTATTAATCAATTTGTCTTTAGATTTAGACATTATTAAATTATAAATCCAAGATGAAAGTTTTCCTAAATACAAAATAAAAGCTATTTTATACATCATTCCATTCCTTCTAATAATTCTCTACAATCGTATTTGATATACTCAGTAGAACCATCTGGCTTCCACCTTTTAAGATAAGCATACCAATCACCTTCAACTCTTTTGAGAGTTGAATAAATAGCCTTTATTGGATTTTTTGAATGTTGGATCCAAAGTTGATGACACATTGGAAACTTTTTCCAATCATTAGCTGAGTCTTTTTTAGCACAGTCTTTACAAAAAGGAATCTCAACATTTCGTCCTTCATGATAAACTATTAAGTGTTTTCTATTAGAGCTTTTTGTGATTTTACCACATCCTAGACAAGTCCATTCAGAAAGATGCTCAGCCATTGAAATATACTCATCGATTTTAGGTGTTGGAATACAAGAAGCATCTATTCTAAGGCAACCCCACTTTTCTTTAACGTCCATAAGATAAAAATTATTTTTAAGATTTTCATCTGTTATAGAGTCAAAAATAGGTTTTACTTTTTCAGCCCAACATAATAAAAGATCTCGCCATCCATTCATGCCATCAATTTCAAGATAATAATTTCCATCTTCATCTTTGGCTAATTCACCATTATACTCACGTACAATTATAAATGGAAAACGCGAGGCGAGTTCATTATTTGAAAGTTTTTTTAATTCAGATAATTTCATTATCTTACACCAATATAGAGATATGAAACATCATCTGATGGATCATTTTCCCAATCAATAAGATATGCTTTTTCAAATCCGCCCACATCAGGGTCTGTAAGATTTACAAAAATATTATGAGCATCTATAAAATAGTCAGTCCATTCTCCATCACCATTTTTACCTGCAGTAAGCAAAATTACATAACGTTCATATGGATAGTACTCATTAGGCAATGGAGATCCTGTTTCATCTTCAATAACTTTTGCAACATACTCCAACTTAAAATTATCATCTTCTGCTTCAACTAAACATTTTTCAACTTTATCCTTAAAAAGAGCAGTAGACTCTTTCCAAACTTCATTATATTCTCTACCTTTTTTAGCTGCCCATTCTTGACTTGTCATTATTTAATCTCCTTTTTATTAAATATTAACTAGGTAGTTATAATATTTTGAAGCTTTTTGTCTTTTTGAGGAAAGAAAAACATCTCTAACAAAAGACTTACAATCTTCTGTAAGATTAAACTTTTCAATAGTTTGATAATATTTTAGTCTTGACGCTATCTTATAAGTTACTAAAAAATTATTCTCATCTATAAAAAAGATTTTATTTGTCTTAAGCGTTTGTAAAAGATATTTACAATAAACTTTATTTATTTGTGGTACATAAACACCACTATCAATAGAAATTGCTGCAGACTTAGAGAGATCTTCAAAGTTGAAAGGTCCTTTAAAATCTTTAAATGGATAATGCATATCAAGAGTCCAAATGTCAATATGAAAATTTGGAAATTTAGACTCTTCCCATTCTGAAATTCTAAATCCATTATTTGAGTTTTCTGTAAACTTAAATCCAAAATGATGAATAATTTGTTTGAGCTCTCTATAAGAGAGATTTACAACAATATCAAAGTCATTAAACCCAATAAATGCTCCAATATTTTTTGTTAGTGACCTTCTTACAAAGCCACCAACAATAGCATAAATATAGTTATTTGTCTCAAAAGTATTCAATAATAAATTTAAAACTTTTTGACATTTACGAAAATATTTTAAATTTTTCTTAAGTCTAGTGGTTATCATTATTTGTTCTAAACTCCCCATCACCAAAAACCCAATCAAAAACTTCCTCAGGAGAAGACTCACCTAATCTACGGCAGTCTGTAGACTCTCTTGGAGCAGATTGATGATCAATACCATAATGAGTATCTATAAGAAAATCAAAATTTGAATAACTAATGTCTCTAGAGGTGTTGTTAACATAGAAATCTCTTAAGTATGTCTCAAGATCATGCTGATATCCATCATATGAAATAGACATATTAACACCTTTATCTCTTAAATAAAGAAGAACATTAGCATAATTGTCATATATTTCTTGAAAAGATTTTTCATTAATAACAGATTGCGGCATACCATGTTTTTTATACTCTTCTTCTTTCTTTTCATAAAGAAGAAATGCACAATATATAAAAGCACTAAGCCAATATGAAAACTTATCTTGATTATCTGTAAATAAATAAGTCGCTTGTTCCCACCCATAATCACCACCTTCTATATTAAGAATAAATGATTTTGGTGGTAAAACACCACTACCAGCGGTAGAAAAAGTAATACTGTGTACACTTGAGCTATTTGTTTCAAATACATTTTTTCTAATAGTTTTCATTTGGCATCCTCTTTTATTTCATTCATTTCGTTCTTTAATTGATTTTCTTGTGACTCTTTATGCCATCTAGCTTCATTTTCTACATCTTTAATTATAGAATTGAAGCCTAAACATTTTTTCTTTAATGACTCATAAGCTTCTTTCCAGTAATCAACTTCGATATTTAATCTTTTAATTTCCTGAGTCTTATCATCTTTTAAGAACTCTCTTATATCTTCTTTACAAGAATATATCCATCCTTTATAAGGACCTTGAAGAATAAGAGTCTCTTCTGGTACTAAGTCACAGATTTTATCTGCAACCGCATCCAAAAACTTCAGATATTTACTAGCAATAAAAAGATAAACTCTATATTCACCTTCATCTCGAGAATAGTCAAGAACAAAAAAGAAAATTTTAACAAAATCATCATCATTTATAAGATGACTATTGAGTTTAACTTCAGGAATAGCTTTATCTAAAGCACGATAAAATCTATGCTCAATTTCATCTTTTCCAAGCTCATCAATATGATGAGTTTCGTCTACAGCTCCAGGAATAGTAAAAAATACTTTATAGAATGGGCTAGCCATCCAGTCAAAATCAAAAGTTTCATTAGAAATAACAACCATAAAGTTCTCCTTAGGCTCCAAATACCATCATAGCAAGCTGCTTAGTATTATCAGTTAAGTCTTTTCTCTCTGCAATCAAAGCTGAAATATTATGGAGCATTCTTACTTCTTGAGCTTCAGTTGGATGGTCGGTAATATTTGCCAGCATATCTGCAAGTTTAATTAACAAAGCTTCATTTGAAAGCTTCATCAATTTTTCAGTCATATATGCTTCTTTACCCATTTCTTCAATCTTATATTGCTGATTTGTAAGTTCACGAACTAAAGATTGAACGTGCTCACCAAAACAAACTCGTAATTCCTCATCTGAGGTGTGTGTATCTTCAAGAGTGTCATGTAAGAGAGCAGCTTTTATCTGGTCATTTGTTCCACCATGTTGTTTTACAATAAGAGCTACCTGCTTTGGATGAATAAAATATGGAACGCCTGTACTTTTACGTGTCTGATGAATTTCATCATGTTTACATTTTGCGAAATAATATGCTGTATGACATTCTAAAGGAAAATCAAAAACTTTAACTCTATCTTCCATTAATCATCCCTTCCTGTTCCCCAAACAATTTCTGACTCATTATAATTATGTCCAGAGCTTTTACCAACAAAGTTATTTACATAAGTGATTAATTCTTCTTTAGTGTCAAAAGAGTTTTTCTCACTAAAAGATTTATAATTAAGCATAGATATTGGATAGTGAATAACTTTTTCACCGTCCTCATTTAAAAAATCTTTTTCTATAAACTTAGAATGAGGACTTAAGCAAAGCACCTTAAAATTATTATCAATATTATAGAAATATGCAATTCTGTATCGACCTGATCTCCGTACATCAACAATCATATCATCAACTTGTACCATTGTAGTTGAATAAACTACATCACCATCCCATGAGTCTTCAGGAGCGGGCACCCAATGAGCTTCTTTCTTTAAGAAAATAATTTCATCAGTGTCTTTAAAATCTTTAAGTTTTTCAAGAATTTCAAGCTTTTTCATTATGATGCCTCACAAACAAAAACTTTACCTTCAAGGTCAGTTCCTTTGATACGATTATCAATCATTTCTTGAGTAGAATATACACCAATAGGAATTATGCAATTACATAAAATTAAGTATTTGTTACCTGGACGAGCAATAATTTCAATTCTTTTTGGGTCTACAAAATCACCTAAAATATCAATTACAATATCTTTTAATTGTTCCATATATAGATTATACTAATGTTTAATCTATTTTTCAATAAAAAGTTTTGTCATTTCTATTCTTTCTCTTTCTTATTTCTTTCTTTACAAGCTGTTATACAAAAAATCAAACCAAAAATCATAGCAATTGGTGAAAACGCAAGACTAAACAATATATTTTTTAAGAGTGTTTTTCCTCTAATTGTGTCAATAAGTAAGTATTCTGCTAGTGTCAAAAATACAAAAGCAATATAAGCACAAACAGCCCACATTGATATTAAAAGTTTATCCATTATTCACTCTCCTTTATATGTTTCTCTGCATCTGCAATAACTTTATCAACTAATTCTGCACTTCCTCCTGGCAAAGTTATTTCTGGAAACATCTTACTTTTAACTTCACTCTCCTTATTCATTCCTAAACTTTCAATATCACCATTTTCTTTTATTCGGATTTTGAAAGCATCTTTATTTGGAGAAAAGTATACACAATTTAATTCAATACCTATTCCATCAGGAAGTGTTATATTTTTTAATGCTCTGAACAAATTGTCGCTAAACTTTTTATCAAGGTTAATTTTGCAGTCTTTCTGTAATGAACAATAATTGCAATTAGGCAAAGTAAAAATTGATACACTCATTTATTCACACTCCTTAATCTTCTTCGATACTGCTACAATTCCTTATTTGGAACAAGTCCAAGTTTTCTAACAGAACAATCTTCTTTCGTGCAATCTTCACAAAGAGTATCAGGACAGCCTTCTTTCAGATCAACTTCTCGTAAGAATTGCTTTGCTTGTTTTTGTATATTTGCAAATTCAGGGTTATAAAATGGATATGCTTCACCATCTTCATCTTCTTTAAAAATTGTTTGTGGGGTTTTTAAAAGTTTGTCAATAAGTTCCGCTGCTTTAGTGAGTTGATCTTTTTGATTTGTATTCTCCTGTTCAAGTTTCACAAGATGTTCATCTTGCTCTTTTGTAAGTTGTTCATATTCTCTGCAAGCAAAACTAAATCTTTTACTCAACTCAGTTTCTACCTTTAATTTTCGTTCAAGTTCTGTAATTTCATTGTTCTTTTTACTTTCTAAATCTCTATAAGTTTCAAGTGTTACCATATCAGCCATTTTCTTTTATCTCCTTAGTGCTCTTGCTAATCCTCTAACTTATAATGCATTTTCATTGTAAACAGTGCAACATCTTCGCCATGTTTATTACACCATTCTATTAAAGCATTTGAGTCATACAAGTAGTTCCATATATTACAACCTTGACAATTTCCCTTGTGATAATCATAGCATTTATTTTTATGCAAACATTTATCAACTGTCAATGGTTTTAAATTTTTAATCATCTCTTTATTCCTTCAAGTCTAGGTACTTCACACCAAAATTCTATTTGACTATTATCCATATAAGCTATTCTATTTGGTAAAGCTTCCCATTGGCCTTCTGGACTTGCAATATAATGATATAATTGTGGCTCATCCTTATCAAAAATTGAATAAGCCAAATAATTTTTACAGTCTTTTACAGGAAGGTCTTTTGGGTTTTCTTTTAAGTTATGCCAAACAATTGGAGGAGGATAGCTTCTTAAAAAGTTTTCCCACTTAATTAAATCTTCTTCTAAGCTTTTATTAAAGTTTCTAAGACGAGAATTTTCTGCTTTATAACCAGCTATAACACGTTTATAGTCCATAGAAAGCCATATAAAAAGAAGCTATTGCTCCAAATAAAAATATAATAGTAAATATATACACAAAAATTCTTGACCATAACTTAAAATCACCAGAATATATAGCCGCAAGAATAGCCTTCGATCCAAAAATAATAAACAAAACTGAAAAAACACATCCTATAAAAATAAAAAATAAAGTCATTTATTTCTCCTTGATTATATCTCTTTCAGCAAAGGCAGATTCTGCATCATTACAGAAGTCATATAATTCTTGAATACAAGATGGACAATAATTTGGATATTTATATTCATCATGGCCATCCATACAAAAAGCTAGCAAATCATCATCTTCAATGAAATCATACGACGGATCAAAATATTTACCACAATGGTGGCATTGAATGTTCGGATCACTCCATTCAACTTCTTTATTTTTACAAGCTTCAATAAACTCTTTTTTAAGGTTTTCAAATTCTTCAGGATCTTTATGGTAATATGTATTCATTCCCCATAAAGCTTTAAGATTATGGTCTACTTTAAGGCGATATGGAAGTGGCTTATCTTTAATAAGAATTGCAGCTTCTTCTGGTATTTCAAAAACGCCATAACAATTACTGTTGCTTGCATCAACGGTCATTCCAATATTTGAAACTCCAGGAATATGATGATAATCTATAATAAAATGATCAAAGTTTTTCATAATTCTCTCCTAGGAATTTCATTCCATAATTTTTCAAATTTTTCTGGAGTCATATCAGACTCAATAAAGTAATTGCATCTTTTAAGGGCGAGAGGATATAAAACCCAATCCTTTGAATAGTCATCCTGACTCTCATCAATATAATTAAACTTTTTATATTTAAATTTATAGTTTTGCTTAAATGTACGTTCTTCAAAAGTATGACGAAGAAATGCATCTTTTTCACAAGCCTTCTCATAAGCTTCATGGAGTTGTCTTTCACGTTCCAAACAAGCCATATTATGTGAATAAGATTTTACTTGTGCATTTGGATGTTTCTGTCTAAATTCTTCAACAGACTCAAAATCACCCATACAAATAGGCTCTAATAAAGTTGAGTATATAATATGTAAGCTGTTTTTAAAGTTTTTGCAGCGATAACACTTTGTGTTATTAAAATATTCAACATCTTTTGCGTGTTCTGCAGCTATAAGGTCAGCCTCACATTTATCATAAAGCCACTTTGACATTTTAAATAATCGCCAGAGTGGATAGCCTTCAACAGCTTGTTTTTCTACGAAAGCAAATACTTTATCACGGAAGTCTTCGTCACTAGTATTATAAACTAAGTCTTCAACTTCATAATTAAAATCGAGCATATCACATGCTGAGCAATATTCCCATACTCGAGGCCAGTCAATTTCTGCAGATTGTCCAAAGTTCTCATTACCATAAATCTCCAGAAACTGAATCATATATTTGAAAATTTCAACTTTTCTAATTTCAGCATTTGCTTTCTTTTCATTAAAAGAATTCATTTTTTATCCTTATTATACAGGCTTTACTTCTCCAGGGAGAGAAGGAATTATATCTTTATCACAATCTATACACGCATATCTTGGAGGATTAGACAAATAAACTAAAGGAGACCTATTCGCATCATTTAATGCTTTACCACATTTCCAGCATTTTAAGTGAGCAGTAGCTTGAGATTTATTATTATAAGTGTAATAACATTTATAAAAATCAGCTTGGTCTAAAGCTTTTTTAACTGCTTTATGATAAATTTCACGGTCTGCTAATGATATTAAACCTTCTCCAAGGAAACATGACTCAGGATTTTTCTCATTATACATAGCATCAATATACTTATTGATATCAGTATAATTTTCATCCTTTTTTAAGTCGATAATTTCGTAAAAATTATACCAACTTCCTGTTGTAGCATACTCTTTGTCAGGGTCTCGTAAGCCTGTTAAAAAACTTAAAATAACACCTTCTGGGTCATAATGAAAAGAGTATACTACTCCACCACTTCCATCACCATAACGAGTATCTAATACTAACTTAAATCTATTTTCTGCTTTCATATATTAGAATATACTTTTTTAAATAAAAACCTTAAGTTTTAGAAACATTTTTTAATTCGTTTTCAAGATACTTTATTCTATCAGAAGTTGCATCAAAATATTCTTTTATTTTGTTAAAATAAAGAGCTGCTGCAAAATATTCATATTTTGCTTTAATAATTTTATTAGAAATATCGTTCCATTCTTGTTTTTTGTTATTAAAAACATCACGAATAACAGGATCAGCATAAGAGCCACTTTCTCTAATTTCTTGTTTTAGCTCCATATATTCTTTAAATATATATTTAGCTTCATGTCTAAGATTATTAAGTGCATCTTGTTTTGATCCCATAGTGAACTTATATTCACTAAAAATATTCAGTGATGTAAAGCTTAAAAATAAATAATTATTATCTCGACCATTAAGCTTTCTTTGATTTCGCTTGTTCTTTTTATTGTGATTTATTCTCCATCTTTCATGATCAATTAAATTTTTTATTTCATCAGAATATCCGTACTTAGTACCTTTAATATAATAACCTTCTAAAGTAAGTCTATTTTCTTCAATCATTTTTTAATACCAAATTGTTAAACCATTTTCTTTTAATGTTTTTTCCATTTTATTTCTAAAATGTTCATAAAGTCTTTGTCTATGCTCGAGATATTTTTTGGCGGATTTACATTTTTCAGCTTGAGCTTTAAGAATTACACTTTTAGGATTCATAGTTAATGGTGGACTATATGGTAATCTTTTACCAGGTTTTCCAAGCTGATTTTCTGTTTTAGCAAATTTACGATAGTTAGCCCGCTCTTTATTATAAGACTGTCGTGCTAATGCTAGCATATTATAATAATATACATATTGTGATAAAAGCGTATTAAACTCCGTATTTTTCATAAATCTACCTCTACTTAACTTTTTTCAAATCATACTTTTCTTTTAAATCTGCTAAATCTGCATAATAAAACTCATGTGATTTTTTGTCAATAACAAAACAGTCATTAAGTTGTGCAATATAAGGTCCAACACTGATAGCTCTATCATCCTTAGTTCTAATAACAACTTCTGCATCATCATCTTTTTCATCTAATGGAAGACTAATATTTATGTCCAATAAAGCTGCATCACCATATTTAGCATACGCTTCTTTCTTTTCTTCTTTTTTCCAAAAACGATAAATATTTAAGTAGTTTACTTTACACCACTTTAGCTTATTCATTTCTTCAAGAATGATTGAAAGAGTTTCTTTAATATTTTTCCACTCAATAATAAGCAACTGTGACTCAGGCATTTTTGGTCTACCTTCGTACACAAAGGTCTTTTTAGTTGTTTTTGCCATCTTTAAGATCCTCCTCTAAATGGTTGTGTATTCTTTTTTCCATGTCATCTATATCTTTACAAGCAAAATACATAGCTATAAAAAAGATGAAAATGCCAATAACTTTAATTATATCTAAAATAAAATCTATTAAATCAACTGTTTCCATTATGTTTTAGTTCTCTAAAATATTTTATAGTCCAATATGGAGCAGGGTCAAATTTTCCCCAAGAGCCATTTGGATAATGTTCTACTTCCCAAACTTTATCTTTATAAATATAAAGACCAACTGGAATGTCTACACCTTCCCATTCTCTTGTACCGAAATAAACTCTTTCCAGCTTTGGTAGACTAAAAGATTTTTCGTAATCATCAAAAAACTCATCTTCTGTCATAATCAATCTTCTTCAATATATGATTTTATTGTATCTAATGACCAATTTTTGGGTATAATTTCACCATTTAAAGTATTATACTTTTTATTTGGCATGATATTATTATAAAAATCGCATGTTGATTGAGCACCATTCTTATTTTTATAAACTATTGCTTTATTAGGGTCAGTAGTAAGAATATTTGCTCCAACATCTTGAAGATAATATCTTGTCTCATCATCAGGTCCAAAGCATTTAATAATATATCGATCTTTTAAATTCATGATTTTGCCTTAAAATTACTACCATTCTTACAAGAGTCACAAGGACCATGATTGAAACCACCACCAATAGCAAGTATAATACTAAGCTGTCTAGAAGTTAAGTGCTCACATTTTTTACAAGTTCTGTCTTTAGCTACATTATCAATTGCTCTTATAGCTAAATCAGCTAATCTGTCTTCAACTGCCATATATTTTCTCCTTTAGTTCATTATTGAATATTTCTTTGTGCTTTCCATTCTGCATATGTTAAAGGAGTCCCATCAGACTCTATAATAGGTGTAATTCCATAGAAATTACTACCAGTTTGAATATAATATAAAACATCTGTATTTCTATCCACATAAATTTTTTCAACACTTTCTGCAATTACTTTTTGCATATTACAAAAATCATCAATATGAACAGGGTAAGAACTTTCCTTTTCTATAGTTATAGTATTTCTTTCTGTATCAATATAAACAACTCTATCTTTTGGAACACAACTACTCAATATGAGAGTTAGCCATATAGCTGGAATTATCCAAATCTTTTTCATAATTCTACAAACCTCCATAAGTTTGTTTTATAACAAATAAAATACCAAAAATTGGTAATTCTTTTAGATTTCTTTAGAAATTCATTTAATATCTCTTTATTAGTAAAGAGGTCAACTGCATCATATTGCAGTCTAAACTTACTAATTTTACCCAAAAAAATCCAGTCACGCTTTTCCATTTTTAATTTATTCACTCTCTTTCTCTCTTTTAAGAAAACCAAGTATTCCCCATTCTGTGTTCAACCAAACTTCAATATTTCTAGTTTTACCCATTCTTCACCTCAAAAAAGTGTGGAATTCTTGATGTAAAAGATTTGAAAAAAACTTATACTGGACGCTTTGGTGGAAACCAGGTTCAGGCTCTTAAGGGTGTAACATTTTCTGTAGAAGAAGGTGAATATGTTGCAATCATGGGTGAATCTGGTTCCGGTAAAACTACACTTTTAAATATACTTGCAGCCCTGGACAAGGCAACAGCCGGCAGCGTAATGCTTGATCAGAAAAATCTGGCCGAAATTAAAGACAAGGAGCTTGCTTCTTTCCGCCGCGAAAACCTTGGCTTTGTTTTTCAGGAATTCAACCTGCTCGACACCTTTACCCTCAAGGACAATATTTTATTGCCGCTTGTACTCAGTGGAAAAAGCGTTGCCGAGATGAACGAACGCCTTGAACCAATTGCACAGTCACTTGGAATTAAAGACCTTTTGAATAAATATCCTTATGAAGTTTCTGGAGGACAAAAACAGCGTGCTGCAGCTGCCAGAGCCCTGATTACAAATCCAAAGCTCATTCTTGCAGATGAACCAACCGGTGCCCTGGATTCTCAGTCTTCTTCTGACCTCCTGCGCGTTTTTGAAAAAATGAATCAGGCAGGTCAGACTATCCTTATGGTTACTCACTCAACAGATGCCGCATCTCATGCAAAGCGAACTCTTTTTATTCGCGATGGTGTTGTTTTCCATCAGATTTACAGAGGCGAAAGCACAACCGAAGAGTTTTATCAAAAGATTTCTGACACACTTACAATGCTCAGAAAAGGAGCTGCAGAATGATTTTATACCCGCGAATGGCATTGCAAAATATTAAGAAAAATCACCGCTTTTTTGTTCCACGCATTTTAACACAGGCTGGACTTTTGGGCTGTTACTACATTGTCTACACACTTTACAAGGACGAGCGTCTACGTTCAGTTTACGGCGGCCAGTACCTTCCGTTTTTTATGATGATAGGAATTGGAGTAACTGCCCTTCTTTCTGTAATCCTTATGCTCTACACAAACAGCTTTCTTATGAAGCAGAGAACACGCGAGCTTGGACTTTATAATGTTCTGGGACTTGAAAAACGTCACGTCGGAAAAATCCTGTTTTTTGAAACTGCAATCAGCAGTGCAACCGGAATAATACTTGGCACAATTTTTGGAATGCTTTTTTATAAGCTCTCCAGTCTTTTTATCTGCAAGCTTTTGCATGTAGATTCAATTCTTGGATTTTATTACCTCAAGTCAAATACAATTATTTCTACAATCGTTTTCTTTGTGATAATTGATATTTTTACTTATACAATAAATCTTATTAACCTTGCGCGCATGAAGCCTGTCGAATTAATGGCAAGCGCACACACTGGAGAAAAAGAACCTAAAGTAAAATGGCTCATGCTCATTATAGGGTTCCTCACTCTTGCCGCCGGTTATTATCTGGCCATTGCAACAAAAAATCCAATCAGCGCTCTGCCGGTTTTCTTTCTTGCTGTAATACTTGTAATGATTGGAACTTACTTCCTTTTTGTAACAGGCACAATCTTTGTTCTTAAGCGTCTTAAGTCAAACACCAATTATTATTACAACAAAAAGCATATGACTTCGGTTTCCGGCCTTTTGTACAGAATGAAGCAGAATGCTGTTGGACTTGCATCAATCTGTATTCTTTCTACAGGTGTTCTTGTTGCAATTTCTACAACGGTAAGTTTATACAGTGGCATGGAAGATATGTTTGCGTCTAAGTATAAGCAGGAGCTTTATGTCCGTGCACAGTATCGTGATTTAAATGATGAACATGTTTATGTTCCTGGTGATGTACTTATCAAAGCTGTAGAAAAATCGGCAGAACAAAATGATGTAAAAATTGAAAGGATTATTAATCAAAGATTTCTTGATGTTGCCTTCAAATATGAAAACGGAAGATTTACTTATGAACATCAACCGGGTTCATTTACAGGATTTGCAGATATAATTTTTATTACACAGGATGCCTATAAAGAAAACTGCGGGCAGGAGCTTAACCTTAAAAAAAATCAGGTTGCATTCTGCAGCATAAATGTTGGAGATGCAAAACTGTTCAAGGAAAAAACTCTTAAGCTTGGAGATCAGGAATATGAAATTGCCCAGACACTTTATTATTTTCCAATCAGCTCTGATACAATTTCATTCTTAACCTGCTTTGGTGTTGTTGTCCCTGATGAAGAAACGCTCAACAATATTTATGAAATTCAGAATGCAGCTTATGGCGACTACGCAGATGATTTTATTGAACGAGTCGCAGTAAAATATGCAGACAAACACCAGGCCTGTGATAAAGGAGAAGAGCTTTCAAAAGTAATTTCGTCAGAAATCAACAAATATATTTATGCTCAAAGCGATTTTGCAGAAGGAAACAATATTTACATAAGACTGGATTCTTTGTGGGAAACCCAAGACGCTTTCTACGGCTTGTACGGCACCTTCCTGTTCCTGGGAATCCTTTTAGGCCTTGTATTCCTTTTTGCCACTACGCTTATTATCTACTACAAACAGATTTCAGAAGGCTACGAAGACCGAAAACGCTTTCAGATTATGGAAAAAATCGGCATGAGCCAGACAGAAGTAAAAGGAAGTATCCGCAATCAGATTCTTCTTGTATTCTTTTTGCCACTTGCAGTAGCTGGAATCCACATCTGCTTTGCATTTCCGCTTTTGACAAGACTTCTTAATCTGCTTTTACTGCCAAAGGTTTCGCTCTTTATTTTTTGCACAAGTATTACCTTCTTTGTTTTTGCAACATTCTACATAGT